>ENA-UOYA01001151-UOYA01001151.1-activated-sludge-metagenome-genome-assembly--contig:-NODE-1151-length-29622-cov-5.735584_pt1 | contig 29622 bp, 24 predicted proteins | sample MGYA00238163_ERZ764804 | MGnify/ENA primary metagenome ERZ764804 (study PRJEB28919, sample SAMN05720223) | activated sludge metagenome | isolation source: Anaerobic digester | place: Hong Kong... | reverse complement strand
TTTGACAACTCATCAAGCGACCTCCAGCATTCCAAATCCCATGCTTCCTTTTTCTCCAAGCCCTGAATCGTATGCAAGTTTGATGAGTTCAGGATTGCCTTCGATCGTCAAAGGACAAAGGAAGCCGCGAACTTTAGTCTCGTCTTCTGTACCTTCTTTAATCGTTACCAGTTTGCTGACCTTCTGTGCGCCTCCGCGTTTGTCAAGTAGAAGCTAAAATTCCATCAATTTCAACAGAATGAATGTTCCCGCGGAAAAATCTATTTTCTACAAATTACATGAGAAAAAATATTATCAAAAGTTCTCTCACTTTGTGTTGACATTCATTGCATTGGGAGCTATTTTAGATTTAAGTAGTGAATTCTAAATGACAAGAGAGAGCGTTTATGGCTGAATATGCATCTGTATCTCCACGAAAATTAGCTGCAATCATGATTTCCGACATTCATTCTTTTTCCCAGAAGATGAGTGAAGACAAAGAAAAAGCTCTATCATTGCTGAAGGCGTACGAAGGGCTCATGGGAATATTGACGCTCCGATTCAGCGGAAAGATGGTAAAGTCAGTTGGAGATTTTTATACAATTGATTTTAGCAGCTCCGTGAACGCAGTTCAATGCGCCCTTGAGGCGCAACAACGACTCTGGAGTTATAATAAAGATCGTGATGCTTCTTCGCACATTGAAATTCGTATTGGCATTCACACCGGTGATGTTTTAGTACAAAATAACGAAATAGTTGGAGATGCTATTCAAATCGCATCGCTCATCGAAGCATTAGCTGAACCAAACCGCATTCTCATATCCAGCGATGTCTATCAGCAAGTAAAGAATACCATTCCGCTAAACGTTTACAGCTTAGGAAAGTTAAAATTAAAGAACATTCCAGACCCGATAGAAATTTTTGAGGTGCTCATGGATTCAATTCCAGAATTGAGCGCTCCATCGAAGAGCGCTACACTATTCCATGAGCGACATAGCATCGACCAGGCGATTCATAAACGAGAAGAAGAAGCTAAAGAAGCACAAAGGGTTGAAGAGATTCGTCGCCAGTCGATACAGGAACAAAAACGGAAAGAAGAAGAACATAAAAAAGCATTAGACGAACTCTATCAAAAAGCTGAAGCTCACATGAAGCATGGGAATCTTGATGAAGCTGAGAAAACGCTGGAGATGATCGAGGCAAGAAGATCAGATTCTCCTTCTGCACAAACTCAGACGTCGTATGCATCGCTCATGGAACCAAAAGCGCGTGAAATCCATGAACGTTTGAATCGAGCAAAACAATTCCTTAATGAAGGAAAGTTAGGAGAATCAGAGAGTGAGCTTAATAAAATATTTGAATTAGAGCCTCTCCATGTTGAAGCCCAGCAGATTCTTCTCTACATCGAAGAACAGCGATATAAAAAAGAACAAGTATCGAAAGAGACACAACAACAGGAAAATACATTCCTCGATCCAACGCAACAAAAAATTAGCGATTTATTGACAAAAGTACGGAATCACATCCAAAAAGAAGAGCTTCAGGAGGCGCGATACACAATTCGAGAAATATATCATATCGATCCGAACCACTATGCCGCAAGACAACTCGAAGAAGAAATTCGTACTGCTGAAGAAAAACGAAGCGAGCGCCTGAGACTTCAGGCAACTCAAAAGGAAGAGAGGGATCGACAGTGGCGATTAGAACAATTACGAAATAGGCTTGATGAAAAACGAAAACAACAAGCAAGGAAAGTCAAGGAACCAACGCACAAGAGTTTCACCATTCCATGGAAGTCTATTCTTATAGCATTTGGTATTGTCATTGTTCTTGGTATTATAATTTATTTCCGCGATAATATTTTCCCTTCGACAAAATCCATCGCAATTTTACCGTTGAACGGAGAAACGGCTCGAGCGTCTCAATCCCCAATCAATAAGGCGCTTCCATACCTTCTTTCGTACGATTTTGCATCGCAAAAAGGCGCAACAGTATTGAATCCAACAACAACAATGCTGTTCGAGCGAAGCGGAGATAATATAATTCCCCTTGCACGATTTCTAAATGTGCGTTATCTCCTTGTTGGTTCTACATCAATCATTGACTCTTCGTACACAATTTCATTCAAGCTCATTGATGCACACGATTCTACAATCGTAAATTCATTTACAACGGCGGTTACAGCTACTAACATTGGCGAGATGCGTTCTAAAATTTTAAGAAATATTGACGATGCCATTGGTATTAAAGCGCCGATGCCAAATATCCGCTGGACAAATTCTTCGGATGCAGCAATTCGATATTTGTTTGCGTTAAGTCTGGTACCAACGATGAACACCGATATTCTTCAACGTTGTGGGCGACTCTGTGAAGCTGCTTTTATGAACGATCAAACATTTTGCTATGCGCCTCGCGATGCAGCACAATTTTACTATCAACTCTATGAACTCGAAGGCGATCCACAGTATGTAACGAGCGCTGCTCAAAATCTTCAGAAAGCGCTCTCTTGCTCACCAAATGATATGATGACAAGGCTGTTGCAGGCAAAATCGCTTCGACTTTCAAACAAGGTGAAGGATGCAAAAATTCTCCTTGACAATATAGCTCTCTCAGAGCCTTCAATATCCCTTCTTTATCAGGAACAGGCATATATTGCATTGATGCAAAATAGACAGACCGACGCCATTCAATACGCAAAGAAAGGTCTTATTCTCGATCCAAAAAATCCTTGGATGTCTTTTGTTCTCGGTCTATCCAACCATAATGCCAAAATGTACGAAGAAGCTCTCCTCAATTATGAAACGGCAATCAAACTTGGGTATCCTGAACGTTTACTAACCGACGGATACCGATCGTATGTATGGCTTCAATCAGGGAAAGCTGAGCGGTGCATTCAGTACTATAGAACAATCACTGAGAAATCCTTACGTGATTACGCTGCCTTTTACAAAATAGGCCAAGCATATCAGCATGGATTGAAAATCACTGACGCCGAAGAATGGCTTACAAAAGGATTAAAGGCGGTACAGGATGCAATTGCATACGATCCAGAAGATGCGCGCGCCCATGCGTACGCCGCATTATTCTTTTCACGACTTGGAAAGTTTTCGGATGGAGAAATAGAAATTCAAAAAGCTATTGAATTAGCGCCAGCAGACCCGGAAATTCTTTATAAGGCTGCAGAAACATATTGCATTCAAAAAGAGAAAGAGAAAAGTTTAGATTACATACGAAAGGCTTACTCACTTCGATATAACTTCGGAGAAAGATTTAATATCGATCTTGCAACAATTGCTTCGTCTCAAGAGTTTATATCAGCGATCACCTTTTAGTAACCTTCAGAATATAGAAACCAACTCAGGAAGTTGTATTTCCACCGTTTCTTTTTATTACCGGATAATTTTGCGCTTCCACTACTGCCATCGCTGTCAGATTAATAATATCACTTACACTGTTCGATGGTGTAATAAGGTATACCGGTTTATTGAGTCCCAACAGAATAGGCCCGATAGCGCTTGCTCCACCAAGTTTCCACAATAGTTTAAAAGCAATATTTGCTGTATTGATATCCGGACAGATAAGCACATTTGCATCTCCCTTGATCATTGAGAAAGGGAAAATTTCATTAACTAGTTCATTGCTCAAAGCAGTATCTGCCATCATTTCCCCTTCGACTATGAGTTGAGGCGCTCGTCGGCGTACTATTTCTGTAGCCTTTCTTACTTTTTCTGCGAATGGATGACGTGAAGCGCCAAAATTACTAAAGGAAAGCATTGCCACTTTTGGCTCGATGTTCATCTCCTTCACTCGCGCAGCAGTCAAGAGCGCAATCTCAGCTAACTCCTCAGGAGTTGGATCAATATTGACAGTTGTATCAGCAATAAAAATTGTCTTTGAGGGAAAAACCATCATATGCATACCGGCAACACGCTCAATGCCTTCTTTCTTACCAATAATTTGAAGCGTTGAGCGTAAGAGATTAGGATAATTTTGACTGATACCAGAAATCAAGCCATCAGCATCGCCCATATGCACCATCATCAATCCATAAATGTCGTAATCGTATGTAAGCGTATGGCGAACGGACGGCATTACCATACCTTTTCGTTTTCTCAAAGCATAGAGGGTCTCAATATATTCATTGAAATGCGGCGCTCGACGTGGACGTAGAATTTCAACATTGTGAAGATCAAGCCCAAGTTCATCGATCCGATGTTCTATTGTATCGATAGTGCCAATGAGTATGGGCTTTGCAATGTTTTCCTCTATCAAAAATTGAGCGGCTCTTAGAATTTTTTCTTCGTCTCCTTCCGGGAAAACAATGCGCTTCGGTTCGTTCTTTGCCCGATGGATGTAGAAACGGACAATCTCCCGTGATTTTCCAAGACGAGCTTCAAGACGATCATGGTATTCCTCAAAATCTTTGATTGGTTGCCGTGCAACTCCTGATTCCATCGCTGCACGCGCAACGGCTGTTGCTTCCCATATCAACACGCGGGAATCGAATGGCTTTGGAATGATATAATCTTTTCCAAATTCTATACGTTTTAAGTTATATGCCTTAAGGACTTCATCCAGCACATCTTCTTTAGCTAAAGCGGCCAAGGCATGCGCTGCAGCGATCTTCATTGCATCATTGATTTGCGTTGCACGAACATCGAGCGCACCGCGAAAAATAAAAGGGAAACCTAAGACATTATTTACTTGATTTGGAAAATCAGACCGACCTGTTGCAACAATCACATCATCTCGAGCGCTCATTGCTTCATCATAAGTAATTTCAGGCTCTGGGTTTGCAAGAGCAAAGACAATCGGTTTCTCCGCCATTGAACGAACCATTTCCTTGTTGACAATTCCTTGAGCTGAAACTCCACAGAATACATCGGCTCCTTTCATTGCGTCAGCGAGTGAACGCGCATCCGTATCAGCTGCAAAGTACTCTTTATAAGGATTCATCCCTTCTTTTCTACCTTTGTAAACGACTCCTTTTGTATCAACAAGAATAATGTTTTCGTGTCGTACTCCGAGCTTTTCATAAAATCTTGCACATGCAATTCCCGCTGCGCCTGCACCGCTGAAAACAACCTTAACTGCCTCAATAGATTTTTCCTGAAGTTCAAGAGCATTGAGAAGCGCTGCTCCACTAATGATAGCTGTGCCATGTTGATCATCGTGAAATACCGGAATTGACATTGTACGCTGTAGCGCCTCTTCGATATAGAAGCATTCAGGAGCTTTAATATCTTCAAGATTTATTCCACCAAAGGTTGGTTCCAGCAATTGCACAACACGAATGATTTCATCTGGAACTTTAGTGTTAAGTTCAATATCAAATACATCAATGTCAGCAAACCGTTTGAATAATATTCCCTTCCCTTCCATCACCGGTTTACCTGCTAATGGACCAATATCTCCAAGACCAAGCACAGCAGTTCCATTCGATACTACAGCAACAAGATTTCCTTTTGTCGTGTATTTGTAAACATCTTCAGGGTTTGCAGCAATTTCCATACAAGGGATTGCAACGCCTGGAGTGTAGGCAAGGGATAAATCGACTTGCGTTTGACAGGGTTTAGAAGGAACAACTTCGATTTTTCCTTTCCTTCCCGAAGAATGATATTCTAACGCTTCCTGTTTCCGAATCATAGTAAGGTTCCTTTAGCTAAAGATTTTAATGTGGTAGAGTATAAGAAGTTATGAAACAGAATGCAACATACGCTATAATTTGTATGACAATTTTTGAAATTTTTAAGAATTCACGCCGGTACATAAAAAAGAGAGGGCGATATTATCGTCCTCTCTTGAAGATTACACCACGAAAAATAAATAATTTATTGGAGAGTGAAGCTTCTCGTTGCAGAGAATGCACTCGATCCAACACTGTTGATGGCTTGCACTCGCCAGTAGTATGTTGCGCCGCTCGTTAAGCCTGTAACTCCACTGAGGCTGTACGACGTAGAGGTAATTTTATCTTTATCGAATACAGTCGTCGCAAAAGTAGCAGTAGTTGAAATTTGCAGTCGATATGTTACCGCTCCATTTGCTGAATTCCATTCTAATGCAGAAGACGTGGGTACGTTTACAGCTCCATCAGCAGGATTCCTTAAACTCGGTGTCGGCGGAGTCGAATAAACATAAACGTTGTTAGCCGGATCAATAATATTACCGGCGAGATCAACAATATTATTTCCAACCAAAATCGAGAAACCTGCAGGTAAGTTGTTACCGTTCGAGATTGAAACTACTAATGCAACTTCATAATTGCCGGCATTAAAGCCAAGGTATGCAGCTTCCTGCTTTGTAAAGACAACAGTATCAGGGTTTTGAATGGTATAATTGTTGATATTTTCAGCTGAACTAATGACAAGTGGCTCTGAAAATCTCAGAACGAATCTGTATTGAAGAGTACCAATGTTTGATGACGTCGTCGATACAAGTAGTGGTTGTACCTCATCAACAACAGTAATAATATTACTGGCTGGACCTTCTACCAAATCTTTACTTACAGCTCGCACCTGATATTGAACATTGAGAGCTTTCAATGGATTATTAGCTGCAGGGGATACCAGCGATCCAATTGCATTGGTATCAATCAACGAGTAAACATTTTTATGAATAAGCTCAAATGAACCATCGCCAATTTTCCGGTATAAATTATAACTTCGCGCATTTGCATCGGAATTCCACTCTAAACTTACAACTCCGCCATTAAAATCAAGTTTACTATAGACATTTGTCACTAAACGTCGTGATAAGATTGGGGCTCCAGGGAGAGTAGAACCACCAGCTGTTGTTAAATTAAGAGTCTCAAAATCTCCAATAATATTCATATTGTTGACGACTGCCAGTCCTGCTTCGTTTTGAAGTTTCGGTAGCGCTCCGCTAACGGTAATGCTATATTTTGCAGAACCCACAATTCCCGATGGAGTAATCGTTAATTGCGTCATCGTTGAATTCCATGCGACAGTCTTGGTAACTGCGCCAGCAGATTTTTTCATTCCAAGGTACGAAACTGTAATGTCGTCGAGAATAGTTCCATGACCTTCTCCAAGATCAGTTCGAGTGTAAGGAGTCTGTTTAATTGGGGCTGAGAAGGTGTACACAATTGCCAAGTTTGTTGGGGAAACATCGGCATTATTTATCGGAGAAATATCAATCACATACGGCGCTACATCGTAAGCCCACTGAAGCTGGACGCGTTCCGCAGTTACTTGAGAGCGTAAGGGTTGGTTGTAGAGATTGCAAGGGATAGAAAGTGGAGTTGGAAGGATTCCTTCATACTTTCCATCGGAACTGCGAGCAGCAATATTGACGGTAATACCATTATCAACTGCTTGAAATGTGTAATTACCATTCGCATCTGTACGAGTTTGTTGTAATATAACTCCAGGAGTAATCGAGAGATCAACTAATGCTACCAACGCTGATTGCACCGGTTGCATTTTTTCATCAACAACCTGGCCTGTAATCGTGGTATTTAATTGGGAAATATCGAAGATAATACTTCCAACCAATCCTTGAACGCCAAGTGAATCGCCAGGTACCAGCGATGTAAAGGCTATCGTAACGGTATCATAATAATAATTACGATACCGCGTCGTCGTATCGCTAACTGATTTATTGTATTCGACGAGCGATGCAGTAACAGTATAGGTCCCTGTAGCAACAACGCCTCCGCTTGTAACTTTGTATTGGCCTGCAGGGACATTATCGAATGAGAATTGTCCTGCATCATCTGATACAACTGAAGTAACACTTCCATTGTACGAAAGCGAAAGTACAGCGCCTTTAATTGCTGCATTTGTACAATAATCCCGGATAAGTCCTGTAATTGTCCCAGTCGGAACGTACGTTGGAAGTACATTGGAATTTTGTTCCACCGTAACTGGATTGTCGTCATCATCCTTGTCGCATCCTACGAATAGGAAGCAACACAATGACAGGACGAAAGCAATTTTTGGAAATAGTTTCATACATCCTCCTTTTGGTTTGTTAGTGTTATTAAATTATTGAAAACATGGAAATATCAAATGACGATATTCCCTTTATTTATGTTACAGCAATACTTCGATTCCCCTCTAGTTTGCTTTATAGTCTCTCGTCTCCCTTAGGGATTATCTGCCAATAAATTCCTTTCCAATATTACGAACAACAAGAACTGGACAAGGCGCCCTACGAACAACTTTTTCTGCCGTGCTTCCAAAGAGAACATACTCCATTCCAGTATGCCCATGGGTAGCAATAATAATCAAATCAATATCTTCTTCCTGCGCATATTGATTGATTTCGTAAAAAGGTTTCCCCACCCTAATATTCGTTCGTGATGGAACACGCTTTGCAATTTGTTCCTTCTGTAAGTCTTCTAACTCTTTTTCGCCACGTTTTCTGAGTTCATCTTCAATATTTGGAACGCCTAATTGCCCAAAGCTAAAATCCGCAGGATAAATTGCAGGCTCGACAACATAGAGCAAATCAATTGAAGCCCCAAATTGCTCAGCAAAAGGAATCGCATATTGTAATGCTTTTTTCGAGTGCTCCGAAAAATCAATCGGAACTAAAATTCGATTGATTGTAATGGCTTTCTTCGCCTTACTCTTTGATCTCGTTTTTTGCGTTTTCTTTTGGGAAACGCCTATGCTCTTTCTTTTTGCCATGGCTCCTTTGTTCCTCCAGTTGCTTATAGTATTCTAATTGAGTTCGAAGCGCTGAAAGTTCTTCATCTGTTTTACGTAAACGTTGTGAAATTATTTCTGCTAACTTAAGTACTATTTTGATTCCAAGCGAAGGTTTTTTTTCAATAAGTTCGAATAAATCAGGTCTAAAAAATCCAATAAGCTGACAATCGGTTTTACATATTGCGTTTGCAGAACGTGGAGCTTCATCAATTAGAGCAAGCTCCCCAAAGAAATCCCCTTCAACGAGCGCAGCAATTTCGTCCATTGCGCCTTGCTCTGTGGAAAGCGAAATCGAAACCTCTCCTTGCTGAATAATGTACATTCCTAATCCTGGGTCGCCTTGATAAAACACGGGTTCGCCTCTGAGATACTCACGTTTATGCACGATAGCAGCAACCTCTTTTAATTCGCGTGGAGATAACTCCGAGAAAGAAGGCACTTTACTCAGAATTTCTTCGACGGATCCTTTTTTAATCAATCTCGCAGAAAAAATATTCTGCCAAACCGAACTTGTGAGTTGTTTCTTTTCTTCTTCCATAATAAAGTTTCTATACAAAAGTTAACCAATGATAAGGATCATTTGCATTACGAACAACATCGAAAAATGCTTTTTGAAGAGCTTTAGTTACTTCGCCTGCCATACCTTTGCCAACAACAATTTTATCAACCGAACGAATTGGCGTAAGCTCAGCGGCAGTTCCTGCAAAAAAGACTTCATCGGCGATGTAAAGCATTTCACGTGGTATTTCTGTTTCGATAACTGTAAAGCCCAATTTTTTTGCAATGGTAAGAATACTTGACCTTGTAATGCCTGGTAACAATGCTGATGAATACGGCGCAGTATAAATTATACCATCACGGACAACAAAGACATTCTCGCCGCTTCCTTCGCTCACAGTACCCATTGCGCTGAGCGCTATTCCCTCTTCATAGCCATTGGCAAGCGCTTCCAATTTGATAAGCTGAGAGTTAAGATAATTCCTCCCGCTTTTGCCATTGAAGGAAATGTACCAGGCATCGGTCTGTGCCAGGTAGACGTGCACACATCGATTCCGGCTTCCAACGCCTCAGCTCCAAGGTACGCGCCCCAACGCCAGACGGCAATGGCAACATCGACAGGACAACCAAGTGGATTGACACCCATATCTCCGTAACCTCGGTAAGCTACCGGACGAACATAGCATTCTTTTACTTTATTGATACGAATTGTTTCGAGCGCCGCTTCCGAAAGTTGTTCCAAAGAGTACGGAAGTTCAGTGCGATAAATTTTAGCGGAATCAATCAGCCTGCGAATATGAGCTTCGAGTTGAAAAACTGCAGAACCTTTTTTTGTATCATAGCACCGAAGTCCTTCGAACCAACTCGTACCATAGTGTACTACGTGCGAGAGAACATGAATTTTTGCATCATCCCAGTCAACAAATTTTCCATTCATCCATATTTTATCAACTTTTTCTATTGGCATTACTAATTATCTCCTAATTACATAAGTGACATTTCATAGATCCTATACCGCTTCGATATTTTTGCGTTGAGAGCTTCAGCTGCGCGAACCATAGGCTCATTATCTTCTAGAATCCAGCTTGCCTCTCCATAATATATTCCAAGTTTTTTCGAACGGATTGCAGTTTCATAGAACAACGCAGCCGCTGCTCCTGTTTTTAAATATTCAGGCAAAACGCCAAGGACAAGAATACGCGCCTGGTTAATTTTCTTTTTCTTGGTAATAAGATGGTATATTCCTGTCAATAAATACCCATGTTTATTGTATTTTAATGCAATATTAATATCAGGCACAGTAAGCCCCACGCCAATTGTCTCTCCTTCTTTCTCAGCAAAAATGACTAGCTCAGGTTCAACAATCAATTTCAAATCTGCCGCCAATGCATCCATCTCTTCATCTGTCATTGGAACAGCTCCCCAATTCTTTTCCCATGCCTTGTTATAAATGCGCTTAAATCGTTCAACTTCTTCATCAAAATGTTTCATATCAATCGAACGGAATGAGATGCGTCCTTTTTCCTTCACAATTTGATATACCCGCTCGAGTTTTTCAGAATACACTTCATCTTGATTCAATGAAAATGCGTATAAATCCTTTGCTTTATGAAAGCCGTAACTTTCCACCAAAGGAATGTAATATGGAGGATTGTAGGGCATCATCACGGCTGGACTAAGGTCAAAGCCTTCGATAAGCAATCCAAGATCATCATTGACGGAAGGATTAAAAGGGCCACGGAAAATCGTGGCGCCGCGTTCTTTTACATAATTCTTTGCTGTCTCAAATAACGCAGTTGCAACCGCTTGGTCATTGATAGATTCAAAGAATCCCCAAAATCCTACATTTTCATTGTGTATTTTGTTATGGTTATAATTGATGATTGCGGCAATTCTGCCGACAATAATTCCATCGCGCTCCGCAATAAAAAATTCTGCATCGGCATGTTTATAGAAAGGATTTTTTTGCTTATCCATTATTTTGCGGCGATCCGAAAGCAAAGGAGGAACCCAAGCAGGATAATCTGCATAAATTTTCCATGGGAATTGGATAAACGTTCTAATATCTCTTTTTGTTGAAACAGGCCGAATGACTATATCATCCATATATAAAATTCCAGGATATTAAATAACCCCTTCTTTTTTTCCAACTTTTTTGAATGCCTCCAAAATTTGTTGAAGGTGATTTTCTTCATGCGTTGCCATGTAACTCGTTCGAAGCATTTCAAATCCCGGTGAAACGCTCGGACGAATAAACGAATTGACAAATACGCCTTCATCGAATAACTCACGCCACATTTTGAGTACTTTATCAGTATCGCCAATAATGACTGGTACAACGGCAGAATCGTGTGTATTGACTCTGAACCCCATTTCTCTTAAGCCTTCCCGCATAGTTCGTGCGTTTCTCATCAGCTTATCGATAAATTCAGGTTGAGTTTCAAGAATATCGAGAGCTGCTAAAGCGGCGGCAACAGAAGGGGGCGTTGGACTCGCGCTGAAAATTAACGCTGGGGAACTGTGTTTCAAATAATCAATAACTTTATAATCTCCAACCACAAAACCACCTAAAGAGGCAAATGTTTTGCTGAATGTACCCATTGTCAGGTCGCATTCTTTTACAAGATTATAATGGCTTGCTGTGCCGCGTCCACCTTTGCCTATAACACCAATTGCGTGAGCATCATCGACCATAACGCGTGCGTTGTATTTGCGCGCAATTTGTATAAGAGATGGTAAATCGACAATTTCTCCGGTCGCACTAAAAACACCATCTGAGACAATAAGTTTCCCTGCATCTAATGGAAGCTGAGAAATTAAATTTTCGAGATGATTCAAATCGCCGTGCCGATACCGTACAATAACCTGATCGCCATTTCCATAGGAAGCCATACCAGCCGCAACAAGCGTTCCAGCTACAATGCTCGCGTGATTGTCTTTATCAGAAATAACATATTCACCTTTTTGAACAAGTGTAGGAATAACTCCTTGTGCAGTCTGAAAACCAGTACTAAAAAGAAGGCAAGCTTCTTTTCCCATAAATTTCGCAAGTCTCGATTCAAGTTCTACGTGAAGATCAAGCGTGCCAGTAAGATAACGCGAGCCTGAGCAACCTGTGCCATATTTTTTTATTGCATTGATTGCAGCTTCTTTTACTTTTGGATGCGCTGTAAGTCCTAAATAGTTGTTTGAACCTGCCATTATTACTTTTTTGCCTTCAATCGTAACAACAGGTCCTTCGCTTCCTTCTATAGCATGGAAGTATGGATAGTATCCTTTTGCACGAATTTCGTCCGCCCGATTGAATTCATAACACTTTTGAAATAAATCCAACGATTACTCCTTATATTAAAATTACTTAACGAAAATTTTGCCTATAAAAACTTTTTTGAATATACTTTATAAAGCGACGAAAGTCAATGAATATGCTAATTTCATAAAATAAGGAGAAATACCATTCCTAAAGTACTTATTACTGGCGGTACGGGCTTCATCGGAAGTCATACTGTCGAAAAATTTCTATCTCAAAAGTGGCAGGTGGTATGTCTTGTACGACCTTACCGCACATCACTCGGCTGGCTTGAAGGATTGCCAATCGAGGTAATTACTGGCGATTTACTCCAACCAAAGACATTGGAAGAAAAGATTCAGGATTTTGAATATGTTGTTCACATCGCTGGAGTTACTAAAGCCAAGAAACGGAGCGAGTATTTTCAGGGAAATGTTGTTGCTACTCAAAACCTTCTCGACATTGCTTTGAAGCTTCCTAACTGTAAGAAATTTACGTATATCAGCAGTCAAACTGTGGTAGGACCAAGTAAAGATGGAACTCCTCTGGATGAAACGGCTCCCTGTTATCCTATAACGACCTACGCCGAAACAAAATTAGAAGCGGAATTTAGGTGTAAAAAAGTCATGCCAAAGCTTCCAATTGTAATTCTTCGTCCATCCGCTGTTTTTGGTCCTCGAGATACTGATATTTTGGAAATATTCAAATGGGTAGATCGAGGAATCAAATTAGTATTAGGTTCGCCTGAAAAGACACTTAGTATGATATACGGTCCGGATCTCGCAGACGCAATTTATCAGGCTACCGTGTCAGAAAAGACAATCGGAGAAACATACTTTGTCGCTGACCGAACTATCTTTACTTTTTCAGATCTGATAGAATACATTTCTTCCCTTTCAACTAAAAAAGGGATGAAGGTTCACTTCCCTGCTGGAGTCGTATATTCGATGGCTGGTATCTCACAACTTTTTTCGACGTTCGATAAAAAACCATCTCCATTCAATATCGAAAAAGCAAAAGATCTGTTACAGAAGCATTGGGTTTGTAGTCCACAGAAAATTTACGACCACATTGGATTTAGGACACAGACATCCGTGTATGATGGATTACAACAAACATTTAGTTGGTATAAAAAAGAAGGCTGGTTATAATACAGAAGCTGAAAAGGGATTCAGTTCCTACGCTATATCGTGCCCTGGCAATGATATAATCACAGCAAGAGCGAAACAAAATGATATACCATTGCTGCAATAATTGCGGCAGCAGGAATAGTTAAAATCCATGCTGTAACAATCCGTCCTGCAACCCCCCATCGAACTGCAGAAACGCGCTTCGTTGCGCCAACACCCATGATCGCCCCGGTTATTGTATGAGTCGTACTTACAGCAATACCAGAGAATGCAGTTACAAGCAGCGTAATAGCGCCAGCAATTTCAGCACAAAATCCTCCTGAAGGTTTCAGCTTGGTAACTTTTTGTCCCATAGTCTTCACTATACGCCACCCTCCAAATAATGTCCCTGATGCGATCGCTATATGACAAATAATAATAACCCACCATGGCACATGGAAAGATTGCAACCAGCCAGCCGTAACAAGAAGCCCAGTAATAATTCCCATAGTCTTTTGAGCATCGTTAGTTCCGTGTCCTAAACTGTAAAGGGCAGCAGAGAGTAATTGTAATCGTCTGAAGGTATTATTGATACGCGATGATGGCTTGTCATGGAAAATCCATTGTAAAAATACCATTAAAGAAAATCCTAAAACCATTCCCATCAAAGGCGCAAGTGCAATAAAAAGAATTGTATTTGTCCAACCGCTATAAATAATAGAACCGAAACCAGCTTTTGCAATTGCCGCCCCGGCATATCCTCCCATCAGTGCATGGGAAGAGCTTGATGGAATTCCAAAATACCACGTAATAATATTCCAGGCAATAGCTCCTAAAAGTCCGCTCATAATAACATACTCATCCACAGCTTTCAGGTCAACCAATCCACTGCCAATTGTATTTGCAACATGAACATCGAAAAGAAAAGCAGCAATAAAATTAAAAAACGCCGCCCACATTACAGCCTGCCGAGGCGTCAGAACGTGCGTAGAGACAACTGTCGCAATCGAATTGGCAGAATCATGGAAACCATTGAGGAAGTCAAATACAAGGGCAAGAAAAATAATAAAAAGTACCAGAGCTACCATAAAAATTTTTTTCCTATCGCGATCAATTATGTTTTATTAATAAGCCCTCAAGTACATTGGCGGCATCTTCACATTTATCGGTCGCAGTTTCAAGTCCAACGTACATTTCTTTGAGCTTTATTAGCGCGATAGGATCTTTTTCTTTTTCGAATAATTCTGCCACTGCTGCATCAAACAGAAAATCTGCTTGATTTTCATATTCGTTGATCCGTTTTAAGATTTCTTCCATTGCATTATAGTCATTGAGGTTCCGAACCTTCCGAACTCCATTCTCAACCTCGACAATGGAGTGAGAAAGTAGCTCGATAAGTTGCGCCATCATTGGCGGTACTTCTGGCACTTTGTAGAGTGCAAAACGAGCCGCAGCTCCATCAATATGATCAATAATGTCATCTAACACCGATGCAAGGAGGTGTATATCTTCTCTATCGATTGGAGTTACAAAAGTAGAATTCAGCTCTCGAAAAATTTTATGCGTCAGCGCATCGCCATTATGCTCAATTGATTTTATTGTATAAGCGGTTTTCATTCGGTCTTCCTGCGTCTTACAATTCATCAGCATTTTAAGAGCTTCTCCACCTTTAACCACATTAGCCGCAGATTCTTCTAACAAAATATAAAAAAGGTCATCGTTCGGTAATATCTTATGTATCATTTGATCAAGTTTCATAGTTAACCTATTTGTTAATGAAAAAAACTGTGGCAAATGGAGATTCTTGGTTCCATCCACCATAAAAATATACAGGAATTTCGCTGTTAAAGAAAAAAATATTTTCATCTATCATTCATTTATTTTATTGGTTTGCTTGCAGTACTTTGTCTTGCAGCTTTTTTCGGTATTGCTCTAACTTTCTAAAGAGAACATCGTCGTATAATGCAAGCATTTGGATTGCAAGTAGCGCGGCATTTGCAGCTCCATCAATTGACACCGTTGCAACAGGAATTCCAGCAGGCATTTGAACAATCGAAAGCAACGAATCGAGTCCATTGAGCGCTTTTGATTTAATTGGAACACCAATAACGGGAAGAAGCGTTTCTGCTGCAAGAATTCCGGGCAAGTGCGCCGCTCCACCAGCGCCAGCAATCAACACTCGAATTCCTCTCTGGCGAGCTTCTTTTGCATACTGGATTGTCTGGTCAGGAGTACGATGAGCTGAAAGCACCTTCACTTCGAATTCAATACCAAATTCTTTCAAAATCTGTTTTGTGGGTTCCATAATTTCCATATCCGATGTACTTCCCATCAAAACAGCTACTTTGGGTTGAACACTTTGAGCCGTCATTTTTTTCTCCTCATTTTTAATTAAACTAATATGTTAAAAATTATTTCTGTTCCTCCGCTGCGCGTTTCAGCCTGTCCATAATTGCAGCCCCAAGTCCTTGTTCACTTACTGATTCCACCAGCAAGACTTCAATTCCCTTATCATCGGCTTTTCGCAACAGTTTGAAGAGGTCGTGTGCATAATGAGCTTTATCTTTTAAATGGTATTGAGGCACATTCAATTTTTTTGAAGATAATTTTTGGGAATGAGTAATAACGCCGATTCGTTTCTCTGATCGTTGATATTTGATAATCAATGTATCCAACTGCTCACTATTTCCTTCTTCCACAATTATCACCTTCGCAATTGGCGCATAATGTCTGTATCGTGTTCCAGGTGAACGACGACGCAGTTCACTCGAAGAATTCGCAACATCTATTTTCCCAATAACATCTTTTATTGCTTCACTGGTAATGCCGCCAAAGCGCAAAATGACAGGCGGGTCGACGGTTACATCCACAACTGTTGATTCAACGCCTATCTTAGTTTGCCCAGCATCAATAATTAAATCAATCTTTCCATCAAAATCGCTTATGACATGCTCTGGAAGCGTTGGGCTTGGTTTGCCAGAGATATTGGCGCTTGGGCCTACAATTCCTCCTCCAAATCTTTCTAGAAGTCGTAAAGTAAATTCCTGATTCGGCACACGAATCGCAACGGTATCAAGTCCTCCTGTAACAATGCGAGGTACAGTTGCTTTTGCACGAACAACAAGAGTAAGCGGACCGGGCCAGAATTTCTCCGCTAAAATTTCACCTTTGAGCGGTATTTCTTCTGCAAATGTTCTTGCAGCTTGAAGGGATGCTACATGAACAATGAGCGGATTTGTAGCGGGTCTTCCCTTAACCGCAAATACTTTCTGAACAGCTTCAGCATTCATTGCATCAGCGCCAAGTCCATAGACAGTTTCTGTAGGAAAAGCGACAAGCCCTCCCCGACGAATCACATCAATTGTTTCTTGAAGGATTTCATCCGAATTATTGTTCGCTGTCAAAATTTTTGTGTGAACCATAAAAAATGGGGCGACATTTACACAATTAATATGTAAAGCGCCCCAATAATCACTTCCTATAAAATAAAATGATTCGTTACCGTGATAGCCATCCACCATCAACGACAAGAACGTGTCCATTTACATAATCCGAAGCGGATGAAGCCAAAAATACTGCTGCACCTTTAAGATCGGATGGCGATCCCCAGCGTCCGGCTGGAATACGATCAAGAATCTCCTTTGAACGAACAGGATCTTCACGTAAAGCTTTCGTATTGTTTGTCGCCATATATCCCGGAGCAATGGCGTTAATGTTTAATCCTTGTACTGCCCATTCATTTGCCATCGATTTTGTAATTTGTGCTACAGCAGCTTTGCTTGCTGCATACGATGGCACAAGGATTCCACCTTGGAACGCCAACAAAGAAGCCACATTGATAATTTTTCCACTCTTTCGTTTCATCATATCACGTGCAACTGCCTGAGAGAAGAAGAAGACGGTCTTTGCATTTATCGCCATTACATCATCCCAATCCTTAACACTGAAATTAATCGCTGGGGTGCGACGAATGATTCCAGCATTATTGATAAGGATATCAACTTTACCAAATTCTTTGATTGTCTTTTCAACGATACCTGGAATTGGATCGATCGTCATTAAATCAGCAATAATTACAACTGCTTTCCGTCCCAATTTTTTTACTTCTTCTGCAGTTCCATCGCTTGGCACATAGTCCACAAGCACAAGATCAGCTCCAGCTTCCGCCAAGCCGAGCGCCATTCCTTGTCCTAATCCAGTACTTGCACCTGTTACAATGGCTGCTTTTCCTGTTAAATCAAAAAGATTTGACATCTTTTATTCCTCCATTTAATTAGTTTACACACGCTTATTTGTTAATACAATGTAATATAAGTTTCCTTTTCCTTCAAGATTAAGAAACCATAAATTCTCCCACCTCTAAGCGATTTTATCGACTAACAGAAAAAAGTTACTGAAATAGAAAGATGCTCGATATGTATTGAGCCAAAAATAGAAATGAAATTATGGACAGTTGCTTTTCCTCATATCAGGATCAACAACGGAAAATATCTTACTTCATTAACACTATCTTCATCGTTTTTACATACGGCTCAGCATCATTGCCTTGCGCTGTCATGCGAACAAAGTAAATTCCGCTTGCACATTTTGCTCCATCAAATGTTACTGCGTGATGACCTTTATCTACTTCGCCATTAACTAATTGAACGACTTCGCGTCCAAGTATATCATACACCGTCATTGTGATTTTTGCGGCTTCTGGTAATTGATATTCGATGGACGTCGTTGGATTGAATGGATTGGGATAATTATTATAAAGCTTATAGTTTTTTGGATTTACATTTTCTGCGACAACTTTCGATATTCCTGAAAGTGAAGTAATGATAACTTGAATCTTGTACTCGCCTTGGTCAGCAGTTTTCCATTGTTCATCGGTAAATACAAGCGAGCGCTCAGCTGGATTTTTCCCATCAGTCAAGATGCGCAGTGAATCGGTTGGAGTGGATAGCGAAAGTACTAAACAATAATCTTTTCCCTCTTCGACAGTTACTCCAGCGTCGAGCATTTGGACATAATTGGCGGTAATGGGATTCAATCGATAAAGAGGATGAAATACCGAAGCACTGATTTGAGTAGTTGGAATATTATTATCACTCACATGAAGTCCACACTGTAAATTTCCATTTCCAACAATCGCTCGTTCTTGAGCTGAAGGTACAGAAACATTAAATCCAGTTACAATACCAGAAATTGGAGTTGTAAATCTTAAAGCAATTTTACTATTCCCTGTTAGAATTTCTGGCTGTCCATTACCTTGAGAATCATATCGAATAATTCTACGAACTGCATTAGCATGTAAATTACCAATCAATTTTGCAACACAATTAAGCAGGTCGAGTTTTCCATATCCCCAAGTTGCATTTGGAAGGCTTGAAGCAAAATCATCGCTTCGAGCTGAAGAAGTCAATAATGATTTTATCTCTGCCGAATTCAACGTTGGCTGAATTCCCAGTAACACTGCAACAGCGCCGGTAACATGCGGTGTTGCCTGACTGGTACCCAAATCAATTTTATAGGAACCTCCCCAATAAAGTTGATTGCCTAATGAACTAACATCTATTGAACTGGAGAGCGCCGCTGTAATTCCCTGACCTGGCGCAGTAAGCTCAGGCTTGATTCTTCCATCACGCGTAGGTCCAATGCCACTGAAGATCGAAATGTTTGAAGTACGATCGTCGTTTACGTCATACAAATATGTATTTCCATCGTAACAAGGCCATTTCCACTTCGTTACATAACTTCCAACAGTGATCGCATTCCGTGATGTACCGGGCAAAGTAACGGTCTTCTGATTATCCCCATTCTCTAAACTGAGATATGGAATATCTTGTGCGCCAGCTCGAACAGTTATCCATGCATCGTATTCAATAGAAGTTGATTGAGAAGTTGTAACGGTGAGATTCCAAGTTCCAACTTTTGGCGGAGCAACAGCAGAGTGTTGCACATACAATTCAATACACCGATGATCATTCTCAGTAGCTTTATAGTTAAATAAACTAATAAACCCATCCGATGAATCCGATGCAGTTCCAAAACTATCTTTCGAGCATGAATATGTTATTCCCGATGGAGAACGTACTGTTGCAACAAGTGCATTTTTACCCGATGCGCTAACATCACCCTGAAACCAAATCATAAAATCAAAAAAGTGATGGAGAGAGTCACTCGATGGTATATAAGGCGGTTGAATAAGATTGAAAGAAATAGAAGAATTTTTTGACAATGATCCTGATGTGTGAATCGGAAATTTTGCATCGTTTCCTGCAGCAATACAAACAACTCGGCCTGGAGTTGCCGAAAAACTATCAACTGCAACTTCATAAGGAGATGTACCATCATGAGCCCCATATTGCCCGCCAATGCTCCAATTGACCACCACAGGTTTTCCATATTCTCTCGCTTTTTTCTCAGCATACGTCAAACCATCAATCATCGAAGCTTCATCGAATGATTTATCACCGCCCTTGACGACAATAATATCTGTTTCTGGCGCAACTCCGACATACTTTTGACCGAAAGTAATTCCATTTCCTGCCGCAATGCCTGCAAGATGAGTTCCATGTCCATTGATATCTTTTTCACGAACAATATCCGCAGGAATTCCATCGAGCTCATCATCGATTTCCGATTGAAGATATTCAACGCCATAATCAAATCCATCAGGAGAGCGTTCACCGTTTTGAGGAGTAAGCGTTTGATCCCAAATCGCGAGAATGCGACTCTTTGTTGTATCACTCTGACGAAAATCAAAGCGCTTCCAATCAATTCCTGTATCATATATCAATATAATCGCTCCAGCTCCACGATATGGTGTATTGTTAAAGATTCCATTCTGCACCAACGACGCTCCAATTTCAGGGACACTTACATCTGTTTGAATGTAATTGATCGATGCAGGGCGAATATATTGTACAGCATCTAATTGAGCAAGTTGCTGAATTTGGCTAAGCGTTAATCGAGCAGTTGCAAATGACGAGCCTTCAGTATTGAGGTGAATTCCCTGCCTTCTAACTTCCTGAAAATTATTAGAAAAAAGTATAGCGCTGAAAACTTCTGGGCTACCATTTGAACTTTTCTGAAACTCCTTTGGAGCGGGCTGAGAAACACGTCCAAGCATCATTTGAAAAAATGGATGAATTTTTTGAGAAGGCTCTCCGCAAATTCCAATATTGCCAACACTCAAAACAAAAAAAATCAAGAGTAAGCGCCTTTGAAGGAATAGATATTTGCTGTAAGTTCCTTTAATTATCATTATAAACATTTCCCCGTTTGACGCTCCTAACATTATTAGATTTTACTAACCGAACAATCTCTTCCTTGTTCGCCCACACCACATAGTAATCCCCATATTTACTTATAACTTTTATACCCAACTCTGAAAAAATCTTACTATCTGTACTTTGTACAAGAACGTGATACAGCAATTTTCCACTGTCGTCTGTTCGCATACGTATTTCCACATCTTCAAGGGGAACGCCTTGCAAAATTTTCTGAACTATCCTATCACACTTCGACAATTCTTCGGACGTAACTCCCTTTTGAAAAAAACACGAAAGGGGAAGATACACAAGAATCATAAATATAATGTTTGTGCACTTCCCCAAAAAATTCTTTAATGGACTATTCATTATCCTTTATTTTAGAAGAACAAGCTTTTTCACCTGCGTACCAAATCGAGAGTATAACCGATAGAAATACGTCCCTGAAGGAAGATTTTGCGTCGTCCAATAAATTGTATTTTCTTGTTTACTAATTCCTTCAAATATCGTTGCTACTTCACGACCTAGCATATCATAGAGCTTTAACGTTATATAATCTTCTGCCGGAAGTATATAATGAAAAGCTGTACTTGGATTAAAAGGATTGGGGAAATTCTGACTCAAATACATTCTCTCGGGAAGCAATTCTACAGGTTGTTCCTCCACGCCATTGGCACTGCTAACATAAGCACGAATTACATAATTCCATACAGAATCTTTCTCATCTTCAGAGTTATAATCAGATGTCAAGAAGTACCAGCCGCCATAATCGCTCAAGTAAGTCAAACTTGTATAAGTTCCTGGATCCGGCGCGGACGTAACCATAATTCGCTCCCCTTCTGTACTAGAGCCTTCGACAAGAAACGCCACAGCAAAGGGATTAGATGCATCGATATTATAAGAACGTAAATCGATACTTCCCCAATTTGGCCAGGGTACAGGATAAGGGAATCCCGGCGTTTGAGTAACTGATGCAGTAATTGGCACAGCTAACGGCGCGCCAAGAGGAGTTTGTGAAGCGCTATTAAATCTCCATACTCCTCCCCTTACACTTCCCGCTCTCCTCAATGCAACTCGTATCGAGTCTAACTTCATTCCTGAAACGCCCTGGAACCACACACAGACTGTATCTCCTGCAGATAACTGTAAATAACCTATGGGTTCTGTATCATCATATTTTAACTCAAGCGCACTCGTTCCACCTGTGCCAGAAGACGATAAAGAATATAAAACGTTCGATTGGGTTCCATTGATAACTGCAAATGTTACCGACGAGTATAAACTTCCAAACCCATCCACTGAGTATGTTTGTCCAAGCGGAACATCAGTAACTGAAACGCTAGAAGTCCCCGTTGCAATAGCTCTTACTGAAATGTTAGAAGACGAAGAAAAATTTACAGATAGACTTGTTCCATTGATATAAGTAAGATACGTAGTTCCATACGGCTTTAATGTGTCATTTACAATTGAAGCATTTGGCGATGTGAGCGTATGATGATCTGCAGGTTTTACAAGAATTTGATAATCAAATCCATACTTCGAATTATAATCCTTCCGATTTAATCTAGTGGCAACAGAAAAATCTTTAATTACATCAGAGAATTGCAATGATGAGCCAATAGACTGAAATGCTCTGTTGTAACCTTCTTCTCCATTCGTTGTTTCTTGTACTATGTATCTTGTTAATGAGCTTCCAAATTGTTCGATCAAATACCATGTAAAAATAGCCGCCCGGGAATATTCTGGTAACACATTTTCAGAGGACTCTCCCCAATCTAAAAAAGGTACATTCGTGTTCGCATAATATAACGACGGACTACGCAATCCATATCCACAGAGTGCAGAAGCAGCTTCAGCGCATCCTTCATTGACAAATGAAATTTCATCACCATCATATTTCCAATGGATCATGTGCTGAAACTCATGCGCCGTTGTACCTGCAACTCCAGCAATGCCATTACTCGTTGTTAAATTTGCCGGATTACAGTCGATGTAATAAATTTCTGCTTCATTTGAATGACGATTCGAGCCCAATTCACTTTGAACTTCACGATCGGAGTACTCGTTGATTCCATAAAAATAACCGGCAATATATCCACCACTCCCCGAGTATCCATCCTTAATATCGAGAATCAAAATTACAATTTTAGAATCGCCATCGACGTCTGGAGGAGTTCCAAAATACATGGTATCGAGTTGAAAGATGCCTTTCGATGTATTTGCTGGCGTACGAACCTCAAAGGCTTTCACAATTGAATCAACCGCGGCTTGAGTAATGTACGTATTCCATGAAGCATCCTCTGCAAACACATAGCAATTTGTTCCAACTGCTCTGCAGGTTGACGACACAGAATACTCATAATCACTCGAACCGCTCATATCCGTTGCATACCACGATCGCTGTGCGCCAACTGTAAATCCAAATGACGAACTTTTCTTCAACGACGGCACAGAGAGCCTTACACCAGAAGCGCTTAATTTTTCTCTCTCGACTTTCCATCGCTTCGCAAGTCTATCTGAACCCGGTATTGGATAAGACGAACTTACATTTTGTTCTTCAGGAATAGAAACCGTTGCACTTTTTTTTATCGTTGTTTGTCCAAACATCATTGTACTGGACATAAGCATCAACATGCACACTTTTGTAAAATGTGTCATAAATATTTTACCTTTCCTTAATTATTGCAAATTCTTTAAGTCTTACAGCTCTTTTTTGCAACACGTTTTGTACAATACCTGTGCAACACACTAAACAACCTTGTTGTTTCCAGAGTGCAGCAGTCACTGCTGAATCAGCGATAATTACATATGTTATACCAATTGTATCTTCAAGCATTACATGAGTAAATGGCTCATTACCAGCAATATAGATCGTACCAACCACCGAGGTATCTTTTTCGATATTTTGTACCGAACTCTTTTCCTTGCTGCTTCCACAACCAGAAGAAGAAATCACAAAAAGAACCGTAACTATACAGATATTTAATTTGACAATATTCATTTATCATATCCTTTTTAATGATATAAATTTATGGAATAATATCCATAGTATAAATCACATTTTCAGAAAATTGCTACCACTCCAACGTAGTGTATTTGAATCCTCAATATCTTTATCGGTCAATCTATTGGTCTATATTGCTTGCATTACAAAAATCCCGTTGGTACACAGGATTGATACATTTCCCCTTTTTAAATATAAGATAGAAAGCTTATTCCTGACTGTTTTTAAAGAGCCGATCCCATGCTTTTTCTAATTCTTCTTTCGAATGCTTCGGGAAATACTTCTCATAAAGTTTTGTCAACTGCTGACGAGTAAGTTCATCAAAATCCTCATCATCCTTCTGACGTTTTACCATCATATCGAACACTTTTTTTTCCTCTGAATTCATCTTTGATATGCAGCGCGTTAATTCCTGCACCATTCGTTTTTGATCCTCAAAAGTCATAACAGTCTCATATCATTTTTTATTTGACCACTGGTTCAAAAAACTTATTACTTTTGAAACATCATGCCCTTTCTTTGGTGAATTTTCTGGAAGTTCCAATTCTCCAGTGTTTTGAGAATGAAGCAATGTCCCATCTTTATCTAGTACAAAGAAGTGAGGATAACCATCCACTTTGGGAAAACGAGATAAAACTTCTTCATTATTGTTTTCTTTGCTCACATTAATTTTTACAAGGACATAATGTTCATTGAGAATTTTCAATAGTTCTGGTGTATTGACAAACAAGGAATCCAACCGATGACACCAAATACACCATTCTCCGCCAACATCAACAAGTATCCTTTTGTTTTCCTGTTGAGCTTTTTGAACTGCAATTTTTAATTGTTGTTCTGCATTTTGGCGAGGATCATACTTCGGAAAGGAAATTTGTTGTTCTTGTGTATACAAATTACAAACACTCATCAACCATAAAAATATCGACAACAAGAAGATGAGGATTCTATTTGCACACTGCATAGTTGTTTACTTCATTATTGGTATAACTTTTTCTTGCATCGGCAAACCCGTTACAAGCACATCTTGATTTTGAGTAAGATACACATTGATCTCGCTCCGAACCCCAAATTTTCCTGGTAAATAAATTCCCGGTTCTATTGTAAAGGCTGTTGATGGAATAATTCTCCTTTCGTCGTGAGTTTCAATGTTATCAATATTAGCGCCGTTCCCGTGCACTTCCTCCCCAAGAGAATGACCGGTACGATGAATAAAGTTTTCACCGTAACCATGCCTTGTAATAAAAGCACGAGCAACGTCGTCGACCTCGTAGCCGCAGATATTATTTCCTTTACGAATGTTATCACGAACGAACTGGAGCGCGGCATCTCTGCTTCCTTTTACAATAGAAAAGATATTTTCATATTCTGAGGGGGCTTCTTTCCCAACATACCCAGTCCATGTAATATCCGCATAGACTGATTCCTGTGCATTACATTTTGCCCACAAATCAATCAGCACAAAATCATTTTTACGAATTTTTGATTGTACTGCTCGCGTCGGCTCATAGTGAGGATTTGCACTGTTTGCATTGACAGAACAATTCGGATCGCTATCTGTTATAAGATTACGCTTCTTAAATTCAGAAAGGATAAATTGTTGTACATCATATTCCGTTATTGTTTCTCCTCGTTCAATAGCATTTCGAATGAATGAGAACGCTTCATCAACAATCGCACGCAGGTGAGTAGCTGCAGTGTCATGAAATTTCAACTGTTTCTCTGTCCATCGCGCTTCAAAGTACTGCAGGAGCGTTGCCGATGAAACTACTGTTACTCCGCACTTTCGAACTAATTCCAGAGTACCTCCATCAACCACAGAAATGTATGGAATCGCTCCTTCTGGCGAGTATTCCATTGCTACAGTATGTACTTTTTGAAGAAGAGTCTTTAGTCCAGTTGACAGAGAATCCCAACTAATATAAACTGTAGAATTTCCCGGAAGCGAATCTAGTGTATGTTCCTCAATCTTATGAACAAGTTTCTGTGGACTACCGGATGCAGGTATAAAATAGAAATATCTTCTAGTACACATAAGCTCAGGTGGCAGAGCCAATATTTTTGTAACAAAAGGATTGGAGTTACGAAAATTATAGAGCAACCATCCATCAATGTTTTCATTCTGAAGAATCCGCTGAACTTCTTCCAATTGTATTTTCATTCCATATTCCCAAAATAAAAAAGCCCGTAGAACAATCACGGGCTTCAAGAATTACTTCTTATCCGACTGCTCAACGAGAGCTCTCTCCATACTATTATTTTCAACAGTGATTGAAGTCTTCCTTCTTACGCTCTGTCGTTTTCGCATATATTTTTGTTCCACTGGATGCTGTTCAACCACCGGATCTTCAACATCAGGATAAGTGTAAATTTCATACTTGAAATTCCGGAGGATAATATCTTTTCCATTTCTTCCAATGACATATTGAGGAAGTAATGGAATTTTTCCTCCGCCCCCTGGCGCATCAATAACAAAGTACGGAACTGCTAAACCGGAAGTATGTCCACGAAGTTTGTCCATAATTTCCAAACCAACACGTACCGGCGTCCGGAAATGATTAGTTCCTTTCGTTAAATCGGCTTGATAAATATAGTACGGACGTACTCGCATTTTCAAAAGTTTACGATGCAACTCAACCATCACTTCAGGATCATCGTTCACGTCTTTCATTAGCACAGCTTGATTTCCCAACGGAATTCCGGCATCCGCTAATAAACCGCAGGCACGCTCAGCTTCGGGTGTACATTCCCACGGATGATTGAAATGTGTATTAATAAAAATTGGATGATACTTCTTTAATATCCGACATAACTTGGGAGTTATCCGTTGCGGTAAGACACAAGGCATCCTCGTTCCAATCCGTATGATTTCAACATGCGGAATATCGCGAAGCTCCGATAGAACTTTTTCAAGCGCATAGTCCGTTACCATAAGCGGATCGCCGCCAGAAATGATGACGTCTCGCACTTCAGGATGATTCCGAATGTAATCGATCCCTTCTCGAATATATTTTGCATTGATCTTTGTAGAATCGCTAACTTTTCTCTTCCGTGTACAGAATCTGCAGTACATCGAACATTGACTTGTTATCAGAAATAGCACTCGATCTGGATACCGATGCGTTATGCTTGGAACCGGGCTATCTCCCTCTTCATTGAGCGGATCTTCAGGAGCGCTCTCATCCTGCAATTCGATAGCATCAGGAATACATTGCCGCCAGATTGGATCGCCTGGATATCGAATAAGACTAAGATAGTACGGGTTTATCCGAATATGAAAAAATTTGTTCAGCTTCTCTGCTGTTTCCTCATCAAAGCCAAAACGTTCTACAAGGTCTTTTGCGCTATCAACACTTTGTCGAAGCATTTCTTGCCACAGTTCCATAAATGATCTTCTTCCTCCTAAAAATATTTGGAATATAAAATTAAATCGTCACCCGGAGCATAGTAATGTCGGATTCGAGCAACTTCATTATAATGATGACGATGATAAAATGTTCGTGTACGTTCATATTTTGGCAACGATGATGTCTCAACCATAATTAACGTACCATGATTTTGTTGAACAAAATCCTCACAATGCTCCAAAAGTAAATGACCAACACCTTGTCCTTGGTATGATGGATGTACAGCAATCCAGTACAAATCGAACGTCGACATTGTAAGAGGAGTTGGCCCAACACAATAGTAGCCAATAGCATTGTCCTGTTCATCAGCCGCTACAGAAATAAAATAATCTTTTTGTTGAGGATCGTTCACAGCTATTTCTATCAATTCACGTGCAACATTGACTTCTTCATCACGAAAGACTTGTGTCGCCTGTACTATTTGAACAATTGTTTGCACATCACGTGCTTCAACTTTCCGTATTCGCATACTATACTTTACATCTCATCAAGGCACATTGAACAATTGCTTCCATTACATCTTCGAATGTCATCCCAGCAAATTTTGCCGACCGAATGAATCCGGCATCGCGGGAGATATCGGGATTTGGATTAATTTCCAGGACATACGGCGTATTGTTTTTGTCCAGTCGAATATCAACCCGAGCATAATCTCGCACACCCATTACAGAATATGCACATAGCGCAATTCGTTTAATTTTTTCTTCAACACTTCGGGATAAGACTGCAGGACATTTCCCAACAGTTCCATTATACTCCAGAGATCCTTCCAACCACTTCGCATTGTACGTTACTATTCGTGGGTAATCAGGAGGAAGCTCCGAAAAATCTATTTCTGACAAAGGTAAAACTTGAGGTGGTGTATTTCCAAGAATTGCAACGTTTATCTCACGACCATCAATATATTCTTCGACTAACGCAGGTTGATTAAATGTTGTAAGAATTTTAGTAACACGAGAGACTAAATTCTTAAAATCATATACTACAGAGTCATTCTCGATGCCAGCGCTTGCATCTTCACCGAGTGGTTTTACAATAACAGGAAATGATAACTTAAAATTTCTATTCTTCAATTGATCTTTTGATTCATACACTTGATGCCGTGCTACGGGAATATCATAGTGCTTTAGAATTTCTTTGGTCCAAACTTTATTTAAGCAAGCGCCTAAGGTTATAGAGGGACTACCAGTGTAGTTGACGTTCATCAATTCAAAAACACCTGCGACGTGCATTTCGTGAATTGCTTTTCCAAATAACGATTCACATAAGTTAAAAACAAGTTTTGGTTTTTCTTCGCTTAAAAAACTAACTAAGCTTTGAATATCATTGTTGATATTAAAAGACTGCGTTTGAAAACCTTTTTCCTTTAAGGCAGCTTCAACCTGCAATCTTTCCTCGATTACTCCGACTTCAGATAAATCGACCAATTCTGTAGTTGTTTCGATTAATCCTTCAGGATTTAACGAGTACGAAATCTCATTGGTGGAATGATAATCTCCACGAGACTCAATGTGTTCATTGAAAACCACTGCAATTTTGACATCGAAAGGTCTCATGATTCTATCCCATATCGTTTTATTGCAACACCAAGAACAGAATTAATCATTTCTGAATAATCCATACCTGCCGTTCTGGCAGCCAAAGGAAAGCAAGAATGCTCTTCTGGATTGGGCAGGATACCCGGTAATGGATTCAATTCTAAAATGTTTGGAATACCATTTTCATCAAGCCGAACATCAATACGGCACCAGTCCCGACACCTGAGAATCTCGAAAGCTTTTCTACAAACTGACTCAATCTGGTTCTGTAAATTAGTACCAATTTTTGCTGGACATTCGTGCACATCAATCGGATTATCAACGGTATCCCAAATCCATTTCGCTTCATAGGAATAAATTGGATTGACATTGCTCGGGAGCGAGTCAAACCGAAGTTCGATGATTGGCAATACTTGCACAGACGGAGAATTTCCAATCATAGCAACTGTAAATTCCCGCCCTGTCAAAAATTGTTCGATGAGAGCAGGTTGGTCATAATTTGTAAGAATACGATCGACTTCGGTGCGCAATTCATTTTCATTAAGAACGACAGAGGAATTATATATTCCCTTACTCGATCCTTCATAGAGCGGCTTTACAATAAGTGGAAAGGATGTTTGATGTTGAGCAAGCTCGTTGAGTGATGTTGCAACAAAAAATTTTGGAGTAGGGATATTGTAATATGAAAGAATTTCTTTCGTTCGGGATTTATCAAGACAAATAGCAAGGGTAAGTGGATCTGAACCAGTATATGGAATTTGAAGCATTTCTAAAATGGATGGGATTTGAGCTTCTCGCGAAGCGCCAGCAAGTCCTTCGGCAATGTTAAAGACAATATCGGGATTCATTTGAAGGAATTGATGGTAC
>ENA-UOYA01001150-UOYA01001150.1-activated-sludge-metagenome-genome-assembly--contig:-NODE-1150-length-29628-cov-11.890238_pt1 | contig 29628 bp, 31 predicted proteins | sample MGYA00238163_ERZ764804 | MGnify/ENA primary metagenome ERZ764804 (study PRJEB28919, sample SAMN05720223) | activated sludge metagenome | isolation source: Anaerobic digester | place: Hong Kong... | reverse complement strand
CTGCAGAAGGAGAGGGACTAACCAATCCTTATTCAAAATTGCATCAATATGATTATATGGAATTCTTCCGTGATGGAAATGCCAAGGCAAAAACCTTTATCAACGGAGGAGCTACATCAGGAGATGCGGCCAATCTGGTTGTCAATGAGCTAACCACACAGGATAGTTTCAGATCCATACGATTTGTCAAGGAATTTGACGGAGATAATTTCATAGACCGAGAGGAAATTTTGGGAGGCAGATTCAGTACAATATTGCTTCCTTCCCTGACTTCCGAAACTGGATATAAAGTATGGACTATAGAAAATTTAAATATAGATTCCAAAGACAAAGATGGAAATTACAAATATTCTTCTGTAAAAACAATCAATGATAAACTTACAGATGAAAGTAAATTCGCTTATTTTTACGAGGCTTATTATAACGGAAACAGTTGGGAGTTTCAAAAAATGAACGAAGGAGATTGTGTTATACTTCATAATGCAATCAATAGTGGAGAAAATGATTACGATGAATATAAAATCATAAGCGGTAGCCTTGTTGATGTCACCATAGACGGAACTGTCCTTTATGAGAAAATAACAGACCTTAACATAAAAATAGGGAATGTTCAAAGCGATTCCGTAAAGTCGGATATGGATATATGGGTATCATTGAATGAATTGTCTGGACAGGTCATGAGTACTCCGAATGACATAAAAACATTGAGTGCCAATCTTGATTCATTTAGTGCCGATGTGATTGCTTATGAAACAAAAACAGACAAGCATCTTGACAATATAGAATCAAGCGCAATAACATTCAGTGGAGATATAATGTATCTGTCTGGAAGAGTATCTGCCAATACATCCGCAATAAACAGCGCAAAAACAGATATTGACAGCCTAAGCGCAACCATAGATTCATTCAGTGCGCACATGACTACCTGCTGCGATGAAATGTCTGGATATGTAAAATCCTTATCTGCGGATGTCAATGTATACAAAGAGGAATCAGCTCTTGTTCATACGTTGTCTGCAAGAGTGGAGTGTATGGATAATATCGTTGTCAAAAACGAATTAAACATCAACAAAAACTCGGCAGATATAATTTCATTGTCAAGCAAGGTTGATACAATGGATTCCAAAATGAATACATTTATCAATGAAACGACTGCTGGAATACAAACGGTTACAGACAATATAGCAACCATAAATCAAAATTTGGGAGAATTTGATACTGTAAACAACAAGATACAAGACACCAACACATCAATCGGAAAGATTAACACCATTCTTGATTATCTGTCAATAAATTCAGCAAGTATACAGGAAGTACGGGCAATATCATCATATTCTGACAGTATATCTGCAAAATTAGATGTCTTGTCTGCCAAAGTAGATACATCTTTTTCTGATATAAGAACATATATTGACAATCAGGATAATGGATTGCTAAATAAAATAAACACCAATTCCGCAAATATAATAACATTAAGCGGAACGGTAAAATGTTTATCAGACAACAATGTATTGCTTACCAACAATGTAAACACATTATCGGCCGATTTGAAATCCGTATCTGCAATTGTAAATGAAAATGTCACAAACATACAAACGATTTCATCTACAACAATTCCGAATATGGACAAAAAGATTGATGATGATTTCACTTCCCTTTCTTCACTGGTAAACAAAAATACCGCTGATATAGCCACCAACAAGACCAATATAGCATCGGTCACTTCGTTTGCGAACATTCTTGAACAAACTGTCAATGGAAACACTACACAGATAGCATCAAACACTGCCGATATAAACAAGTTGTCTGGAGCTGTATTTACGGATATTTCTGGATATATTGATACATTGTCCGCAACCGTCAAAACGCTTGATAGCAATACCACAAAAAGCATTGACGATATCAATGCAAAGATCACGGACAACACGGTAAAAATAAACTCTAATACCGACTCTATTACTTCGATTGGTAACAGAGTTGACAAATTGGAGAATGATACTTCTGTATCGGCACTGCAGACAAAAATTGATGTAATAAGCGGTAGTTTTGTTTCATCTTCCGCATTGCTTGCCTCAAACATTGCTGCCAACAGTGCGGACATAATAACATTGTCTGGATATGTGATATCCAATTCTGCCAATATTAATTCATTATCTGCAAAAGTCACCAATTACGCAGCATCGGTTGATGGAAACTCTTTGTACAAAGTTGATGTGAACGGAGGTGCTTATGTGGCCAACGAGGAGAATGGCAGAATAGTAAAAACAACCTGCGGAACGGAAGTTTATCTGCAGGTAAATACTGACGATTCATTCTTTAAGCCTATCACGGGAACAGGAGACACGGATGTGAATCTTGATACCACAATGCCTAATGCCATGGGTTCATTATCAGCGGGAACAAAAGTAAGCGATATCGCAAACAGTGATGTTTCTACATTGTTGCAGAACATTCTTTTCCCTATCATATATCCTACCGTATATCAGAAGCCATCCATAACAATAGAGAATGTGCAAAACTGGTTCCCTTTAAAAGAGGGTTATACAGAATCTGGATATACCATTGACAATAACGGAAATTTTGTGATGCTTCTTGGAAAGTATTTCAATCCTACCAGAGAGACTGGATGGACATATAGCGATTCATTAGCTTATATCGAAGCCGATGATGACAAATATCTGGATGATAAATACTACAAACAGAAAGTTACAAATGGTTTTGGAAGTGTTGGCCCTACAATGGTGCTTGATGCTAAATTTTATGGCAATACCAACGGAAACAATGTAGATTCTACTGCATCTACTCTGAACGAAATTGTATCTGATGACACTGCAAGTCTTATGAATATAGGATCAGCCACTGTTCACGCAACTGGTGTTTTTGTAGCTAATCCGAATGGATTATATGCGTCAAGGGGAGATGCAAAAACGGATATCCAAGGATATGTGATAAATGACAATAAGACAAAAACATATTATTCTGATTTGTTTAATCCGTTTATATATAAAGATGCCATTCTATCAAATTATCTGGATGCCTATATATCTGAACCAATATTCATAGTACATACAACTACAGCAAACACCAATATGGATGTCGTTATAGATACAACCACATCGGATAAGAATCTGGTATTTGACGGATGGAAAGATGATGAGGAAAATGGAGTTGGCCCAATAGTTGATTTGGAGAAGTGGGGTAAAATGTCATGTTCATTCAATATCAACAATGGACTTAAATTCGCAAGTTTCGCTATATTGTCTCCTATTCCTTTGACGGCAATCTATATGGGTGCCATTAGTGGAAACATAAACACAGGATACAATATTCTTGAAGCGGATTTGACTTATGCGGATATAGTCAAAGATGACGATTCTCAGAAAGCATGGATTGCAAAGAACGTTCCTAACGTGTTTGTTCCAGGATATGATGTAAACATATCATTTGCTGACTGGAGAAACGCCAGCAACGTTGTAAAGGCCAAATATTACTCTTATGTATGGGTTGGTGGTTCTCAAATACCTACATCATTCAAAGCCATCACTTCAACACCAGAATAATTATAAAAAGCATATTAATAATTTGATTATTTTTTAATAAAAATGAGACATATAATCAGGATAACAGAAAGACAGGAAAGAATATTGAAAAACTTTATCATGCATGAAAATGATGATAAGGATGCGGACTCTATTCCTGAATACATAGGACTTGACAAGGTGGGAACCAACGGAACGGTCAATAAGAAACTGCAGAAGAATAACACCAGCGATAACAGAAGCAAAATGTCCACTCCTTCTTATGGCTGGGATCTTAGAAGATATTAAATATGCCTATATATTTTTTGAATGAGGAGAATCAATCCATAAAGGATGTTCCTATCCATATAGACAAGGACACTATTGAAAACCAGTCCGCTGTATTATCGGCCAACAAGGAATATGCCAAGAACTCTAAAGGAGGAAGACGTGCAAAAAGCATGCTTGACAAAACCTATAATGATAGAAACGGAAAGAACAATATTGACGATGGACATGGTGGAAGATATATAAGTGTTTCGCAGGCAAAAAGATGGATACACGACTTTGCAAATACAAACAGGAATAATCTTTCTTATGATCTTATGGGAGGAGAAAGGATGCTTTCCAATCTAAAAAGCAATCTTTCTTCGGCAATTAATTCACACAAGAACGAGGTGAAAGGAATAAAGCCTGTAGGAAAAGTAAGACCTCCTAAAGCTCCGTCAGTAAGAAACATCAAGTAGATTTTAAATCTATTATTCAATTTATTACTATTTATTTTTATAAATAAGATTTTTTTAAAAAATTAACAACTATGCAGACATGTTTGGAAAAAAGGGGTATGGAGGAACGCCATTCCGAAATACTAAGAAACGACTATAACATAAACGACCAGTATTCAGCCAGCCATAAGGATGCCATAAGTGATGGTGATCCTCAGGGTAAAGGAACCAATCATCCAGGAATGCACCATTGGCTGCCTGACTGTACCAAACCTACCAATATGTTCGATTATTCCAATTTCGACACAAAAAACGGAGGAGGTCTGTATGATATAGAAGGAAGAAACGGAATAGGAGGTAGAAAAAGACAGATGGCGTATTCCATGTATAACGAGGAAAATGCCTATGGAGAGAATCTTGTTGACACATCTAAAAACGTCAAGGATGGTCAATATGTTTTTGTACTTCCTACTGATTGATTTGGTAAATCTATAAAAAGCAAAGGAGCCATATTTATGGTTCCTTTTTTTTGTGCATTTATTTTGACATTGTTTTACGTCTAAAACGGTATTTGCTGGGAGGGGAAAATTTATGTAAACTTTGCAGATATTTATCAGTAAAAAGAAAAGTATGAGAAGAATAAGATTAACGGAGGGACAGCTACACAATGTGATTAGAGAATCTGTCAACAATATACTGAACGAGCTTGACTGGAAAACGTATGATAACGCTGAAAGGAAAAGATACCATCAAATGAAGAATCAAGACGATAACGATGAATATCACAGAGAAGTAATGCCTTTAGCGAGCGCAGCTGCCGAAGCTGCAATCAGACAATATCCACATTTATTATCTGCATTGGATAAGAAGAACGCTAATGAACCATTCACTCCTGAAGAACAGGAAGATTATGATGCATACGATAAGGCATTTAATAATCAACTGCATGGTAGATACAAATACGAAAAGGGCGGAAGAGGCTATTATCTTGACGATGAGGACTAACACAATCTCATATTTGATAATATAACAAAAAAGCGGAAGAACATAATAAAACGTTCCTCCGCTTTTTTGTTAAGATACGCAGATAAATTAATCTATGGCAATAGTGTTAATGTTGTCCTCTTGCTTTGCAACTGTATCAACATATATTTTAAGCAAACCGTTTTCAAGTTTGGCTGTCATTGTATCAGCATTACAATCCTTAGACAGGAAAATTGTGGTGTTGATTGCACTTACATAAGCCCTCTTATCCATACCATGGCTGATAATCTGGGTGTATTCATCGGTCACCTTTGGAAGAGAACCTGTAATCTCAATGGTTTTCTTTGTCGAGTTGCATTTAATGGATATATCTTTCTTGTCAAAACCAAGAGCATTGATAACATATTTATATCCCTTTGGTCCCTTGAAAATATTTACGGAACCGTTATTGCACCATGTGGAATTAGCAAGCCACTTGTCAGCATCAAAATCAAGACCGTCAAAAGGACGTTTGTAATTCCTATTAAACGTTTCACCGAATGGACCTCTGTATTTCAAATTTGATTTCAAATCATCATTGTCATCTTTTTGCTTTCCGAGAACATCATCCAGAATAGAACCAATCTCTTTTGCCAAATCGTTAGCATTCAAATCAATCAAATCAATCATATCAATTATTATTTAAATTTTATTATTTTTTCTATATATAACATAACAATAACGGTGCCAACAAGATACATCAAGACACATTGTCATAAAACCTAAAAAGTTAATGACTTTATGTCATATTGTATATGAAAAGTACCGCCATAATTACAATACAAATAAAAAATACAAGTATTTTATGAAAAACATTCTAATTCTATGCTGTTTCTACATAACATTCTTTAATACGCATGCTCAGAAAGTTCACTTTCAAACAGGAATGAAAGCGGATGGAGTGATATCCAGACAGATTGTAGGCATTTTTGAGTGGAAGGACTTTACAGATACCGTTATTCCTATCACTTTTGACCTTGACAGGCATTTAATCACATCAGGGAACAAACGGTACACCATTGAGGATAAAAGCAACCAGTGGACTGTAAAACGGGAACTGAAATATGTTACATTTTCATGCTATGATGATTTCTATAATAAAATATGCATCAGGATGTGTCAATATGATAAAGGTTATTTCATAATTTATATTCTTGGAGAAAATAAAGGAGAAAAATATATATCGGAATACATTGACAATAAATCTATTTATAATAATAAGAAAAACAGAAAAAGGAAATGAAACACACAATCATATTGACCGAACAGCAGCTTAAATCATATTCGCAATATCTGCTGAAAGAGGAACTCGCATCAACGGACATGTCTTCGCTGTCACTGATTATAAAAAAGTATCTTGATGATAATTTTACAAGAACCAAAGTAATGGAAAACGGAGAATATGATATCCCATCAGACAAGGATGTGGTTGTACCTAAAAGAAGCTCCGACAATAAGAACGTAAAACCGATAACAGACGAGGAACTGTTTTATATATTGCAGAGCAAGTTCAAGTCCATATTCAATGATTCAACCAAACGGGACCAGTTTATAAAAAAAGTAATACCTGCATGGTATTATAAAAGAATTGATAATAACGGAATTATCAAAAGTAAATAAAACATTTTGAATAGACTATTTATATATAAAAATAAGATTATGAGTTTACTTAAGGACATAATAGAAGAATCGTTTGATGTGAAAGAATCTTACGGACGTACTTTCATCAACGAAAAGAAGAAGAAAAGCACGGGAAAATGGAAGATGTCTGATGCCGAAAGAAAGGCCGAAAAACAGAAAAAGCATGAGGAAAACAAACAGAAGAATCTGGATAATCTGATACACTACAAAAATAAGCATACAGAAACTCTGGAAAAAAGAAAAGCAGGAAATCAGATATCTTCAGAGGCTGCAAATATCATAGATAATGACAATATCAATCTGTCAAAATGCTGGCAGTTTGTAAAGAAACGAGTTAATCTGCACCTTGATGATGATAGCGGTTCGAGACTTACAAAATGGAAAAACAATAAATCAGAAATGCCTGATGATGTTGCGCATGCAGTGGTTGCCTATAAAGACTCAATTTAAAACAAAACAAAAAAAATAAACGGAAAAAGGAGGACTAAAAAATAGTCCTCCTTTTTCTTGTAAAACAAACTAAAAAACTAAATCTATAAAGAAATGATTCTTCTGGTAGTTCTTCTCTTTGAAGATGCTGCCTTTTTATTCGGTGTTACCTCACAATGTACGGAAGAAGTTGAACCTGATGAACGTATAACGTCATTGATAAACGATTCATCCTTATCGGAGGAGTTGCTTACATAAGAGATACGGTTAAGCAATTTATTGATAACAACCTCTTTGTCCGCAAGTGTATCAGCAAAAGTGAATTTGGCGTTATCTGTACTAAACTCATCATAACCTACTTCCGATAAGAAACTCAATGTCTTTTTGGCTCTTGTATAAGCTACATATATAAGATTATTCTCCTCTGTCTTTTCCCAGTCCTTCTTCGCATTTTTGCTTGGCATCAATGAGGGACAAAGAATATATACATTATCAGCTTCCAGACCTTTTGCTTTGTGAATTGACGAAAGACAGATACCATCCTTGTCCGATGACTTGTTGATACTGTTTATTCTATCCAGTAATTCGTTTCTTGTCTTCAATCCTTCAGAAAGAATCTCGACAGTCTGAATCTTATCATACATCTGGAGTATGGCAGAAGAAGTTGATGCATCTCTTTTGCTGATTTTCAAGCAATTACACATTTTATCTCTGGCATCAAGCAGTTCCTCGTACATTCTTGGAAAAATTCCGTCATTGGCAAAATCGGTTGAAAGCATATTGTTCTCAATTTTGGTAACACTCTTTATTACCCCTTCAAACAAACCCTGCTCTCCTTTAAGATAAGCCTTTTTACCAGACTTGATAAGGTCAAAATAAAGTTTGATAAGCGGAGCATTGTTTCTGCATACCACCATTCCCCCATCCTGAATTTCCGATATTGGAGTCTCGTAATTGATAACACCTTCGGCTGCTGTGTCGCTGGCTTCAATATTGTCTGAATACTCCTTTGCCAGTGCGACTACCTGTTTTGGGCATCTGTAAGATATTGATAATGGCAATGTCTGTGTATTTGGAAGATTCTTCAACTTGCTGAATGAATCCTTTGATGCGCCACAAAATCCATATATTGACTGATTTTCATCACCTACTGCTATAACTCTTGTTCCCAGTTTCTTGCATTTTAAAAACGTTCCAATTTGAGCAAGATTGGCATCCTGTGCCTCGTCAAGCATGATAAAGTCATAAGTATCATATTTTGGAGATATATTCAAGGCATTTGGCAACCATACCATATCCGTAAAATCTATTTCTCCTATGTTCTTTTTTCCCCATTCCATAACTTTCATTACTATAGAAAGTTCCTCATCGGATATTGCAAGATTGAATTTATCCGCAACCTCTTTCATCTCTTTGGATGACGATGCAAGATAATTTCTGCCATAATTAAGCATATCAATAACATTATTGACAAACTTATGCTGTTTGGATACTGGAGTGTGAAGTCTTTTAAAGACATCCCGCATGTTGTTCTGTACATACGAATTGTACTTGAATTCGTTAATCTTTATTCTTGCTCTGCTTCCAATCTTGCTTCTAAGCATCTTGAATCCAAGGGCGTGCATGGTGGTAATTGTCACATTGCTTTTATCTCCAACACGATTCTGCAATTCCGATACAATAGACTTGTTGAATGCGATAAACAAAATCTTTTTGTTCTCTGGAATAAGTTTCAAAGACTCAACAATAGTTGAAGTCTTACCCGCTCCAGCACAAGCCTCTATAACCAGATTTCCTGTACCTTTCTGAATGTACTCATAAATTGCCTTTTGATACTTTGATGCTTCCATGTTCTTTAAAAATTATTTGTCGTTTCTTTTGTTTTACAATGCAAAGATACAAACAATATTTTAATTCTGCAAATATTATTCAATCTTTTTTATAACAATTCTGACATACAAAGGAATTTTGTTCAATATGAATCCATGTCCGCACATCTCTTTATCAAGACCTAATATTTCAAACTGTTTGGGATTATACTTGTCAAGAAATGTAATAGGGACTCCCATTAGGCCATTATAATCATCTGGAATATCGCACGTCTTGTCAACGTTGATAGCATCATAATTATCGTACTTAGGATATTCCTCTGGACTATATTTCTTAAATAAAATCAAATTATCATTATAATCTTGCAACCTCATATTTGTGAACCATCTGACTCCACTTACTCGGATATATTTGATACCATCAGCATCTACTCTATAACTATAAGCCTTTAGAGGATAATTGTCTGGAACCTGAAACTCCCTGTCATGTGAATGTATTGAATATCCATATTTCATTTGATTATTCCTGATATAAGGAAATATTGAAGTGTAAGTAATAGCGTTCTGGTTTCCAATGATAAGAAATTGCTTCTTATATGTCATTAACTGAGCTACATATTCACGAAACAAAGAGAACGGAGGGTTGGTGACCACAATGTCCGCCTGCTTCAATAACTCGATACATTCATCGCTTCTAAAATCCCCGTTTCCATTGAGTTTCCTGACATCCTTTGATATTTCTTTGCTGATATCAACAGCTTTCGGGTCCACTGTAGCAAAATTAGAATCCCAATAATATCCTTTTCCGACACAGGTATCTGAATTATAAGCTGTTACAATAATTCGTTTTAAGTGTAATATATTGAAACGCATATAGAACCACTGAACAAAGTTGGACTTGATAGGATTATCGCAGTTGCAGTATATTGTCTTTCCGACAAACATGTCTGTATAGTGTATCAGTTCCTTTTCTATGTCGGTCAATAAAGTATAGAATTCATCATTCTTTTCTTTTCTTGCTTTGTGCAATTCTTTGTTTGTTCTCATTTTATCAATCTATTTATTATTTGTTTTACACTGCAAAGATACACAAAGTTATTGTAAATTAAAAGTATTTTTTGTGTAAATTTGATAATATAATTAAAAAAGCGGAAGAACATACTAAAACGTTCCTCCGCTTTTTTATTTCTAATAAAAGGATTATTTATGATTCCATTTTCTTGCGTTCAATGCAAAAGTGGCTCTTTTTCTTGTAAGAGGGTTTTTGCTGTGTTTAAGCTCTTCTGCAGTTTCTCCCGTTCTTTCCATGGTAGCATTGAATTTGCCCTTATTTGCAGGATCAATATCAATACTTTCCATAACCATTTCATGAATAGCATTGGTTGTCATTTCAACCAGTTTCTCTCTCCGTTCATAATCTTCTTTCAAACAGAAATTATTAAGATAAATGAATTTCTGCATATTGCTCAAAAACTGTTCTATATCAGATCTCATTCCTATATAATGTTCTCCAGATATTACAGGGCTATTATAAAAAGCGGTAGTTTCTTTTATAACAGATTTTAAAAATGTTTTCAGATTGGTTATTCTGTAACGTACAGGTTTAAGCATATTGAGTGGCAACTTTCCCGACATTGACTGTTCAACCTCGGATATTGTATCCTGAATATCAGCAATTTCGGAAGCTATATCATCGCACAATCTATGCTGGCTCAGATTAATAGCACTCCAATGAAGATTTTTTATAGCTGTTTTCCATCCCTCCAGCTTGTTAACCATTAATAAAATACCATGTTTCATACTAAATATATATATTTATTTCATAATAAATAGTATATTATTTCGTTTTATTCTTAATAAACAGTCGTGCATATTTAAGCTGACCATCAATCTTGCACCTGCCTTTTATATTCATTGTCTTTTCGTTTCCAATCAACACAAACTGTTCTGGATTATAATGTTTCATAAAAGAAATAGGAACACCCATCACTCCATCATAATCATACGGAATCAAATCTTTCTTTGACACCTCAACCGCATCAGCATTATCATATTTTGGATATTTTGTTTCAGAATACGTTTCAGTTAAATCAATATGACGATAGCTGATATCTATTGGTAATGAAGTGAACCACCAGCAGCTTCTGCTTACATGATTGGTCATAACATTTCCGTCAGGTCTTAAAAATCCGCTTGTCTCAAAATGATATCCGCATCTCATTCTGTCGTTAATCATCATTTGAAAAGGTTTCTGCAATGTAATACAATTAAGAGGTCCTATAATGATAAAATCCTTTTCATAATTATTCAGCATACTTATAAAATCTCCAAACAGCGAGAACGGAGGATTTGTGACCACAATATCCGCCTGTTGTAACAGCTCAATACATTCCTCACTTCTAAAGTCACCATCTCCGTTAAGTTTCCTAACATCTTTTGATATTTCTTTGCTGATATCAAGAGCTTTTGTGTCCACTGTAGCGAAATCGGAATCCCAATAATACCCCCCCACCGTTACAAGCAGCTGAATTATAAGCAGTTACAATAATTCTCTTTAAGTGTAAGATATTGAACCGCATATAGAACCACTGAACGAAGTTGGACTTGACTGGATTATCGCAGTTGCAGTAAATGGTCTTTCCGACAAAGAATGATTTATAATGTGACAATTCTTCATCTATATCTTTCAGCAATGTATAATATTCGTCATCGCTATTTGACTTTGATGAGGATATGAAGTTTGATAAATATGACATTTTTTAATGATTATCTATTTATCAACAAATATAGCAGTATTTTTTAATAAAATGAAACACGCCTGGTTCTATTCGTTCAAGAAAAAAGACAAGAAAGAAAATTACTGGTCCTATATGTATAGGAGCAAGATGGGGTGTGTTCCGTTCTTTGATATCATAGATGATTTGACAAACATAGAATATATGCTTGTTATGACAGATTATCATGGATATGTCATATCCGTAATAGAAAAATGGGATTTCATTCAAGGAGAAGAGAACGATATAGATGAAATAGAGGAGCATATCATTCAAAGAATTACAGATAAGGATATCAAGATACAATACATGGTTCCGTATAATGATTATGTGGTTCCAAAAGGAAATATACATACAAGACTGATATTGTACAAACGGAAAAAGGGAGTAAAGGATCGTGGAGTAAAGAATGTATTGCGTGAGTATAGGAAAATGTACCAGTTCTCAACCGAAAGCGATAAAATGAAACTGATACTAAAGGGTGTATTTAAAACGGTTGATGAATGGATTTATGACGAGTTTTTTGAGGCAAAGTTCAATTTCTATGATAATAACAGTTTCAAGTACCAGATGTATTTTGCCGAATATATGACAAAGGTGGTATTGTGTGAAATACATAAGAATACACCGCATATATGTTTTTTGTATGACGATAAGATTGTGATACATGAATTGGCAACCGATATGTACAGCATACTTGATATTGCAGAAAAAAGAACAGGAGTGTTCATATATATGGTTTATCAGTTTATGAAAGATGAACTTAAAGTGTATAATGCCAGTATCAATGGATTTATATTCTTTGACGATTGGAACAAAAAGGATTATGTCAGGGATGCCGAAAGAATAGACACAATAATAAAAGAAGCTAAAAAAACCGAGCAGGAAAAGAAATCCTGTTCGGTTCAGGCCTAATTAAAGCCTTATATATAGTTGGTAAGTGAATCTCTATTTGTACTTTATCGGTTTCTTAAACAACCAATCATATAAAGAGTCCACATCATAAGCTATGGGCTTTCCTTCTTTATCAAAAGAGCGTGCCGTGTTGATGCTTGGATTCTTTATGATTTTATGAACGGGAGAACATATATAATCATAAATATACCAGTTTATCCAACTTATTTGTTCCTTATCAAACAGCAGGGATAAAAACAGTTCGTCTCCTTTTTGATTTTCTGTGGACAACGGATTTTCCTCCTTTAATAAATCCAAATACTTGCAGGATATCTCATATTCGTTTATTAAATGAGCAATAATTTTTGAAAAATCTTCTTTGCTTATCTTTCTCATATTGATATAAATTCAAATTTGCTCCCGACATAAATGTCGGGAGCAAAATGTTTGAGCGGAATAAGGGAGTCAAACCCTCGACCTTCTCATTGGAGGTGAGACGCTCTATCGCTGAGCTAATTCCGCATAGGAGACAATACCAAGAATTTTTACATTGATAGTATTGCTCCGACAACCATGATGGACCTTTACTCGGTCAAGGAATCTTGCCACACTTGACATCTCCCTGCGCATTGGAGTGTGACGTTCGCCATGTTTTTGTTCATGGTTATGGAGGTTCCTGCAATGAATTCCACATTGCGCAGCCTTTTACAGCATTCTCATCATGATAAAGATGTCAAAGTTGAGCGGGTAGGATTCGCACCTACGAAGGCTTACGCCAACAGATTTACAGTCTGTCCCTTTTGACTACTCAGGAACCACTCAAAATAAAATCGGCAGACAGTTTTCAACATTCTGTCGTCTCCAGATACTACTCTGGTGCTCTTAACTAAACTATGCCGACTACTGACCGTGACTGCTCTGGAATTGGACCAGATACTCACATTTAAACGATGTGTGATTTGACGTTAATCTATACAGTCTGTCAATATTTTAAACGCTCTTCTTTTTGGACCTGCACCAAAGACCTTCTGATTAACAGTCAGACGCTCTAACTAACTGAGCTAAAGAAGAATACAAACACATTGACTTGAATGGTAGAGTTTGTCCTTTTTAGAATAAGAATATCAGTTAGGCCATTCCCGTTTGGATCCTCGTAGGGAAGGGACTCATATTCAATCAAATCAAACCATCGTCTAAATCACCTGTAATATTAAATATCGCATATTAATCAAGGTGATATTATCAATGTATTATTATAAAAGTGGTCCATGTAAGAATCGAACTTACATTGGAAGATTAGAAATCTTCTGTTCTATCCGTTGAACTAATGAACCAGAAAAAATAATTTGATATATTTTATTTTATAAATATGTCATCATTTGATGACATCAATCTGAAACCAGACTTTATAAAATACAAAAAACTCGGTTTATCATATTTTAAACACAGTTTAAAACAAAATTGATAAACGCTGTGGACCCTTTTGGACTTGAACCAAAGACTCCCTGATTATGAGTCAGGTGCTCTAACCAACTGAGCTAAGGGTCCTTATTTCTTTTACATTTACAAAGATACTGTTTTTTATTTATATCTACAAATAAAAAGTAATGTTTTTTATGTTTTTTTTATTAAATATCAAAAATAATAAAAAATCTTATCATTTAAATATTACTATTTATTATAAAAAAAAGAACTATGGAATTATTGATAAATACATGGGATGGCTCGCTTGATTGGAAAAATCAGGTGTTAAAGCCAGTAGTAGAGGACACTCTTAGACTGTCAGAGGAGGAAGGAACTCTCGAAAACGTAAAAGATGCAATAGCAAAAATATCTCAGAGTCAGGATGAGCGGAATCAAAATACCGCCAGACAGGAAGTGTATATCTATTGCAAGAATTATTTGAAAAATTATTTTAAAAAATGTCAGAAATAAAGAAGATAATACCTTTTATAACAAAGGCGGAAGGCGGTTTTTCCAACAATAAAAACGATAATGGAGGAGCCACAATGAGGGGAATAACATTAAACACATTCAAGAACTGGAGACTTAAACACGGAAAAGAGGAGCCAGATGTTGACGATTTGAAACATATTTCAGATGATGAATGGTGTGATATTGTCAAAACGATGTATTGGAATCCATGGAAAGCAGATGAAATCAAAAATCAGTCAATAGCCAATATTCTTGTTGATTTTGGTTTTAATTCTGGTGTCATTTCTGCAATCAAATGGATTCAGGCTTATGTCCTTAAAGTTCCAAGTGATGGAAAGATAGGTCCTGTATCATTGGCAAAAATAAACAATGCCAACCAGAAAGAACTGTTTGAGGATATCAAAGATGCCAGAAAGGAAAAATACAATCTGATAGTTTCAAAGAATCCGAAACAAAAAGTATTTCTAAATGGGTGGATGAATAGATTAAACATATACAATTATGCTGAATAACATAAAAACTATAATAATAGCTGCGATAATCTGCATATTGCTTTGTCTTACAATAGTGTTGCAATACAAAAGAATATCAAGTCTTAAAGAGGACCTGTCAATATCTCAGAACAATGTAAAGGTTCTTAACGGGAAACAAAAGGTGTATTATGTCAATGATACTACCAAAGTGACACAGGTTCAGGCTTTACAGTATGACAATTCGGAATTGAAAAAGTATTGTGCCCAACAGGCAAAACTGATAAAGCAGCTTCAAGGGAATAAAAAATCAAAAGTGGAATATATCACAAGTGTTGCAAAGAGTGATACGTTCTATCTGCCAGTTGATACTGTTTATATGGATTCATGCAAAGATTATGCCGATAAATATATCAATGTGAATATATGTGACGGATTGATAACTGCCACAGTATCAGATACAATAACGCAGGTTATAAGCAAACATTATGCCCATAAGTTCTTATGGTGGAAATGGAAAATAGACGGAATAAATCAGGATATAATGTCCACAAATCCTCATAGCAGCATAGTGTTTGATAAATTTGTAAAAGTGGATAATTGATATAAACAATTAAACAAACCAACAAAAAAAGCCATCATATACAAAATATGATGGCTTTTTTATAAATATGTGTTAATCAGATTCTTATTCTACAATTACAGGCATTTGCAAAACGATTGTCTTTTCATCTTTATCCATGGAATCCTGTCGTTTATTCACACCGAACACGACTACTGCCGATGATGGGGTTTCCATATCTATCGACACAAACTGTGAATCAAAAGACTTTATTGCGGTAAGAAGCATGTTTCCGTCAAATCCGATTCTGAATTGGTCCAATTGCTTATTGATATTGCAATCCACCTCCTGTTCTGCAGACGTATTAAAATCAAGATCCTGTGATGACATCTTGAACATGGAGTTTGATATGACATTAATCTCAATCAGGTTATTCGCTTTGTTTGAGAATGCGACTGCGCTCTTGATAGCTTCCAATACGGATTCTTTTTCTACGACAAGACTGATACTGTTGTTCTTTGGTATTACAGATTCAAAATTTGGATATTTACCCTCTGTCATTCTGCATGAAAGCATGACCTTCCCGCTCTTGAATGAAATAAAGTTTTTGGTAATAGTGATATCCACATCCGCTGCTGCAAGACCTGCCTTTAGAACATTAGGAATGATATTTCCAGACTTGGGAGGAATAATGGCTCCAATTTCGGTCTCTGTAATATCATTTGGAAGATAGCTTGATTCGGAAATCTGTCTCTTGAACATGATGTGGGCATCCGTTGCTACAACAAAAGTTCCATTCTGCTGAAAAGAAAGATAAGTGCCCTGCATAACAGGTCTTGTCTCGTTATTTGCACGCATTGGAAGAGAAGCTGCAATGGCGTTGCTTAGTACTGCAGTAGGGAAAGATATTTTCATCTTTGTCTGTTCGTTCCCAAGCTGGTCAATATCTGGGAATTGATCTGTAGATTCGGAAACAAAAGAGAACTTTCCTTTTTTGAATTTGGTCTTGATAGATACCATTTTATCCTCATTTACAGCAAGAGAAAATGATTCTTCTGGTCTCATGTTTGTTACCGTAAGATCAAGCTGATGTGCGCTAATAGCAGCGGAACCAGCCTCTTCAACATCCGCTTTCATGGCAATAGACAATGTAGACTCAAGGTCGGAACCTACAAAAGTCACATTACCATCAGCAGAAGCGATAACAAGGATGTCATCAAGAATAGGAAGAGTGTTTTTGCTCTTAATTACAGACTTTACAATCTTGATGCAATTTGCCACATCCTTGGCATTTTCAAAATTTACTTTCATTATATGAATTTTATTTTATGTGTTCTTGGGTGCAAATATAAAAATAATATTTTAATAAACCAAATAATTTTATCTTTCTATGCAAAAAAGATTTAATGGATATTTGTTTCTTGTTGTTCTTCTCCAAGGAGCATAAGGCTTATCGGTAACCGCATTCTGGATAGGAATTTCGTATCTGGCAAATCGTTTTTTTGCATATCCAGCCATGGCTTCCATTAACGGATTTAAATCAGAAAAGCTGTAACTGTCATCGTTTCTCATAAAACATCCCACCACATATTTTGCCCGTGTGTGATTCAGAATCTGTTTCAGCCCGTCAACATAAGTTTTCTTATGATTGAAAATAGACGATGGAAATCCGCCCTTATCTGCTCGTCTTTTTCTATCTCCCTTTAATTCAGGACTATCGTATTTGGCAATCGTGATAGGAACATCATAATAAGTACAATAGTTTCTTGACAACTGATAAGGAGGATCTATAAACAGAATGGTATTATCATATTTGGTGTCATATATTTTTGTCGCATCAAAATTAGATACACAATGCCGTGTCACATCTCCACCTCTTTTCTGCGTATCATGCAATTTTGCTGTTGTGTATAGTGAATGATATCTGAAATCATAATGAAAATCCATACCATAATTGGCACACATCCAATTGCTTCTTATATGTGCATTATTGGAAGCCACTTCCAGAAGTCCCGCTATTAAATAATTCTTTTCATATTCATTTATATGATTCTCTATAAACCATTTTTCTATTATTATTCTGCATGAATCTATCATCTGGGCATAATCGGTATCGAAATATTTGGCTTTCCCCTTTGTATAATTCTGTGTAATAAACCCATTAAAAGGAGTAAGTTTATTCAGATAATCAGTCACCAATTCGTCCCTGTGATAGAAGTCCTTGTTTTTTTTGTTTCCTGGACTAAGATATTCAGCAAGGTTTTTCAATCCGCACTTTGTTCCCATCTCGAATAAACCAGAATTGTATATGTAATTCTGATAACAAGTATCATTGGCTATTATTTTGAACCCAGCCATTTTGAATTTTCTTGCGACTGAACCAGTACCTGCCATGATATCTATAAATGTCCATTTGGCAGGATATGGAATCTTGTCTATACCAACGAATCCTATTATTTTTTCAAGTATTTTAGAAGAATATGCTTCTCTGTTTCCTAATAGTTTTATCATAAAAAAAAGAGAACGGAAAATATCCGCTCTCTTAAAAAATAGCATCACATAAAATTAAATTCGATTAGAAAGGCAAATCATCTGAAGAAGATGGAGGTGTGGCCATGCCATTCTGTTGTGGTGCCTGATATTGAGTTTGAGCATTTTGCTGATAATTAGGAGCAGCATGGAACTGCTGTTGAGGTTGAGCCTGTGGCTGCTGATTAACCTGCTGAGCTGGCTGTTGTGGTGCCTGCATTGGTCTTTGCTGTGTTTGAACAGGCTGCTGAGGCTGAGCCTGCTGTGGCTGTTGCATAGGCTGCTGCATAGGTCTCTGCTGTACCTGTTGAGGTTGCGCCTGATAGTTTGGTTGTGGCTGCTGCATAGGCTGTTGAGGAGATCTTTGTGCATAAGCCTGTTGCTGAGGAGCGACAGTTCCGTTGGCATCATCCTTTTTGTGTGATGATGGAAGGAAATTGATATCGTTTGCCACAATTTCAACATCAACGTCATTTGTTCCGTCTTTGCGGGTGAAAATAGTAGGAATATTCATAGAACCGTAAACAACGACAGAAGAACCCTTTTTTACATATTTCTGAACGAAATCACAAACACGAGGATTGCTTGACTGAAAGCAGCTTACCGAAACCCACTTTGTTTGTTCTGCACGTGATCCGTCAGGATTCATCATACCGTTGCTGTAATTAACAGCGATTCTCAACTTGACAATGTTCTGTCCACCATTGGTGGTAACCATTTCTGGATCCATACCAACAAAACCCATAAGGGTACAATTACATAATGTGTTCATGCTCATTTTGAAACTCTTTAATTAATTATTTTCTTAATAACGATGCAAAGATATATAACATTTTTGATATATGCAAATAAAATCAAACTTTTTTTTAAATAAATTTTATTTTTGCTCCCAGAGCGGATGCCAACGATGCGATACATTGGGATAATTCATAATATTTATTCATATTCTCTCCGCAATAATATCTCATCATTTCCTCGTTATCCACTTCAACTATACATTCAACAAATTGTGAATTTGCGTCTGTTTGAGAGTGTATGGTAACCAGATGCTGATTGTTTTGTTTCGGCTCTTCGTTCTTTGCTTTGTCGGTAGCGGAAATATCGGTGTCCTTTTCTTTCATATCCTCATTCATCAATGTTTCCATCTCCGATTTTAGATTTTCAACCGAAACAATCCCCATCTCCTTATATTGATATTTTGGAGTTCCATCCTCTTTCTTTGATGAAATAAGTTTATAGAACGTCTTTCCTGTACTTTCCTTATGTTTGAGGAGTGTATAATCAAAGGCACTTACATGCTGATATTTGTAACATTTCCCATTATTGAAAACAATACACAAATCATTATATTCATTATCATTTTGTTCTATTTCAGAATAAAAAACGTTTTCGCTTTGATACCATACACGTTCCTTTCCTGTTTTTTTATCAATACATTCAAATATTTTCATATTGTTTTTGTTTTATCACCGCAAATATAGGCAAACAAAACGACAAATACAAAAAAACATTAATTTTTATTTATAAAATATTTTGTAAAATGAATATATCATACGAGGCGGAAAGAGCCATAAACATATCCAATATATTAAGATTAAGAACCAAACAGTTTACAATATCAAAAAAATTGATACTTCTTGGTATCCTAAATACTTCGTATGAAGACGAAGAGAGTATATTCAAGCCTATAACGGGATATTCTTTAAAAGAAAAGAAAAACGAATGGAACCGTATTGTCATTAACAATATCAATATGGATCTTAATTCCTCCTTTTCCGAAAAGGACTTGCTTTATGGTCTTGACACTTTTGATGATTTGAAAAAATCAGCAGAGGAATCCAATCTGGACTATTTCAAATTGTCCGAAGATGAAAACTGGAGAGAAAATATTATCTATACGAACAACTGTTTTCTTGGGTTGGCATCTTATTTCTCAATCGTGGAAGAAGTCGCAAATGAAAATATACACCATGAGATATATGTATATGATATGATTCAAAGCCTGTTTCTTGGAACAGACACATTCTTTTCTCTTGCAGAGGACATGGGAATATCATTGGAATCGTTCTTTGATGCCAAGATACTTGAAAACATACAGGAGGCAAAAAAAGAACAATCCGTTGATACTCCAGCAAAAACAGAAAAGGATGATGGCTCAAAACAGAAAATAGAAACAGCAAAAGCAATATTCTATACCGAAGATATGAATCTCATTGGAAGGGATGACATAATGGATAAGATATGTTATCTGCTTATCCAACAGACACAGCATATAATAGCTCTTGTAGGGGAACATGGTGTCGGAATGTCCAGTCTTAAATACCTTTTGGCAAAACGTTTGCATGAGGATATTTCCAAATGCAACATATCTATTCACCATAAGAATGTGATTGATCTGGATATTCCGTTAATAAGGGAAATGATAGCCACGAATCCTCCCGTGTTTTTTGATGTATTCAAACAAACGAAAAGCGAAATTAGCAGACTGAATGGACTTCTTTTTATTGATAATTTCTCTGATTTGGTTTCTGGTGATGATACTTCCCTGATTCAGATGATGTATGATATATTTAAATCATGGACCAGAAAGACAGAAGATGATATTCCATATATCATAATGACAATTACTCCTGATGATTATCTGGAATATATTGAATGTGACAAATATATCAATTCAATGGTAGTAAAGGTTGACGTTGATGAAATGGAACAGGATAATATAGATTCAATAATAGACGCAAATGTAAAAAGACTTTCGGAAATACATCATTCACATTATAGCGAAAATATTATCAAATTGTCAACCATGCTTGCCAAGAAATATATCAAGAATATTTCTTCTCCAAAAAACATATTGAATATTCTGGATATCGCAGGAGCATATACCGAAGTCGGAAACGATATACCTGAGGATATTGTAGATTACGATAAAAAGATTTTTGACCTTAGACAAAGCCAGATTCTATTTGAAATGGTCAAGGAAAAAATGATAGATTCCATGCCAGACAAAAAGAGATGGAACAAAACAATGGAGAAAAAACTTGACAAATATTCAAAAGCGTATGAGAAACGTGTAAAGGAATATGGCGAAACAATAGAGATAAAAGATGTGACAGAAGAGGCTATTAAAGAATCCGTATCAGAACTTGCAGATATTCCTTTTGACAAGATAGAGAACAATGATTCCGAAAAAGTAAAGAGTGTTATTTCCAATATGAAAAAGGATATAGTGGGACAGGATATGGCTATTGATATGATAGGAAAGGTTCTTAAAAGGAGAAGCGTTGGAATAAAAAGCAACAAAAAGCCTATCGGTGTATTTCTGTTTTTGGGACAGACGGGTGTCGGAAAAACATTTATTGCCAAAAGATTGTCTTATTATATGTTCGGAGATGAGTCCAATATGATTAGACTCGATATGAGTGAATACAGTACACCAGAAAGCGTGAACAAGCTGATTGGCGCATCTGCAGGATATGTCGGATATAACGAGGGAGGAGTTCTTACGGAAGCTGTAAAGAAGAGCAAATATTGTATTGTTCTGCTTGATGAAATAGAGAAAGCATCAAAAGAGGTTTTTAATATGTTTTTACAGATATTTGACGATGGAAGAATATCGGACAATAAAGGAACACTTGTTGATTTCTCCAATACGCTTATTATAATGACTTCTAATGTAGGAGCAAGGAGAGCAGCGGAAAACGGTCTTTCTGTAGGATTTACAAAGAATGATAATGCAAAACAGGAGGTTGTCGATAAGGAATTGAAAAAAACATTTGCTCCAGAATTTCTGAACAGAATAGATCATATCGTACAATTCAATCCACTTGACGATAATGCCATATATCGTATTACTAAAAACCAGCTCGATGATTTGAAAAACACTTTGAAAGATAACGGAATAGATATTTCTTATGACGATGATGTGGTTAAATTTATATCTGCAAAATCAATAAAAGACAAGAACTATACCAATATAGATATGGGCGCAAGACCTATAAACAGGAACATACAGACCATGGTTGAGGACTTGATTGCTGATTATATTATAGAAAATTCCATATCTGTTTGTAATTTAAGCATTTACATAGAAAATAACAATATAAAAATAAAATCTAATGAATAATAATATCATTTTAGGGTTGGATGTTTCAACCAGCTGTATAGGCGTTTGTGTTTTTAATGATGACGGTTCCAAAGATGGGAAGATTCTTAAAATGTCACAAATATTATATAAATCTTCTGAATTCAAGAATATAAACGGGATTGAGACTCTGTTTGTAAAAAAGCATAAATTCATGGATTATGTTCAAAAATATGTAGATATGAACATAACGGAAATAGTAATAGAAGAGCCGTTATTGTCTTCCAATAACCAGAATACAGTAGCTACATTGTTGCGATTTAATGGTCTTATTGCGGAGGGAGCCTATGATTTGTTTCATATTGTCCCCGAATTCATTTCAAGCTACGATGCCAGAAAATTTGCTTTTCCATCATTGACTGGAATAAGAAAATTCAATAAAAAAGGAGAGGCTTATGACAGAAAAAAGATTCTTAAAGATATGAAAGACAATCATTTTGTTCTGTTTGCTGAATATCCTTTTGATATAGATAAAAAGGAAGTGATGATGAATAAGGTGAATGAGGTTTATCCAAACATTCCGTGGCTTATTACTCCTAACGGAAAAATGAAAAAGGAAAATTATGACGCCAATGATGCGCTTATTACCTGTCTGGGAATAAGAAACAAAAACCGACACAAAGATTTTGTTCCAGTCTCTTCCAATATAACCGAAACAGAAAAAGAGCTTTCCTGTATGATGAATTTTTGGAATGAACAAATACCTATAAAGGTAAGTCTGTGATTAATAAGACTATAAAAGAAGCGCATATAATGATTTATTTCGTTATGTGCGCTTTGTTATTGTTTTTAATATTTTATTAATTCTTCGTAATTACTTATAACATACGCTTTTATGAATTTTTCCAAAAACACATCTGGATATTCCATAATCGTTTCGTGTAGCGTTTTGGTATTACAGAATACAATCACATCTTTATATATGTCATTGTCTTTATTCTGTTCTATTATATCATAAATATCACAATTGTATTTAAATATAACGTTTCTATAATAACAGGTGTCTTTTCTGTCTCCAAACTCAAAACTATCAGCAAGTTCTTGTGGAGAATTATCATTGATATAACCACCTGATAGATATCTTATTTCCACAATTTTGTCTTTGATATAATTCTTTATAAGAGGATGATTGAAATAATTCTTATTTTCCATTTTATATTAGAATTTAATTATATCATTTGAATCATCTGGACCTATTGTTTTGCCGTCACTTATCAAGTCTTGTGCCAGTTCCAACTGATACTCCTTGATAACAGAATTTTCAAGATCTTCAAACATATCATTCAATGAATACGAAAGTTCATCTATTGTAACAAACTCGCCATTATCATTTCTTATGTTTGATACTCCTGCAGATACATACATTTTTATTTTTGATTTGAGATCTTTCTGCAATTCTTTTTCTACATCTATTGCCCGAGCCAGATCCTCTTTATTGGATATGGTTACTCCATAAACGCAATGGTCATATTTAAATTCAATTCCTTGACTCATAATTCTTTATTTTATAGTTCTGCAAATATAATGCTTTGATTTTATATTTCCAAACAAAAATGGCCAAACTTTTAAAAAATAAAAGTTTGGCCATTGATATTCAGAATGTTAATATCTTAAGATTATTTTTGTGCAGATAATAATGCTTCTGTGAATGTTCTATAAAAAGACAAATCGAGATATGAACCTCCATCTCCACATTGATATCCTATCGTATCACCTACCTTATATTCTTCATAAACCAATCTGTCATTATGCTCATTTCCAATTCCATCCATTATACTTAGTACTTTATATCGTTTACATCTGTATTCAATATGTCCTCCTCCAAGTACAGTACAAACGGAAGGACAGTCATCTTTTGAAATAGAAACCTTGCACACATTTCCATTATCATAAATAAAACCTATTTGGTCTTTATCAAATGACATTGTTGAAACCTCAACATATAATTTGACTTTCAAGCAGTTTCTCAAATCTGCAATATCACGAAAAGATGAAATCAAATATGTTTTTCCGTTCTTTTTGAATATTCCGTTATTTGTATAATAATTAGATAATTTTTTTGTTTCTATTTTAATATCATCAAAGAATGTCAAGTCAGAAGGATCATCGACAAACAATAAACTTTTTTGATTATTTACACTTACAATATAACCGAATTCTTTAATAGTATTTATGTCTTCTTCTATTATTCTAAAACAGTCGCAACTGTCAAACCACATATCAGGAGAAAGAACGGTATTTGTGTTGAGATCGTAAATGTTCCATAAACGTGTACTCTCGTCTTGAATAGATACATAACGGTCGATAAAACCGTCACTTATTTCAATATCATTCATCCAATTATTAAAAACAAATTCTTTACTATTAATGTCATAAATATTTTGCAATTTATCCGAAGTTCTGGTAGCGATTGCGTATCTCTCACTAATAGAATATATTACCATAGATTCCGATTCATCAAAATCGAATTTATTGTCTTGTATAATATTGTGTCTATGTTTATCAGAAACAAATATACAGTTGTTATTAGAAGCACACAATCTCAACACATTCATATTTTTGTGTGATAACAGGACACTTGGAGTGATGTCCGTTTTTTTCTTGGCGTCAAATAGATGTGTATAGCCATGTATCTGGAACATAAATATATTTCCATACTCCTTATAGATGTCATCAGAAATACATTCTATCAAATCACACGCTTCAATTAGAATCGTTCCACTATTATCTATCAGAGAATAAAAACCTTTCAAGTCTCTAATAATACAATATGTATTATCAGGAGAGCCTTTGATTGGATAAATGTTCTTTTTCCAATCATTCAACAGATAATGACCATCAACATCTATAATATTGTATAAATTTCTATCATTTTTAACTATAAAATACAGATTCCCGTTCTTAGATTTAAACGCAAAGGTTATGCGGTTAAAATCAGATTCAAAAGCATATTCACCTGTTTTTATATTATATAGATTATATTTATCTTGGCAATTTCTCCAACCCGTTTCTATATTAAGAACCTGAGGAGTATTTTGTACACACACATAATCAGAAGTAGGTTCAAAATCATGTATAAAACCATAAGAAAGATCTTGTCTGGTTATGATAACTCCATCTACTGTAGCAATATAACAGAAAAAACCAGGACATGTTTGTGATATAATATAGTATTTTCCACCTTTTATTAAATCAAACGATACGTTTTTTAAGTTCTTTTCGTTTCCATCCTTAAACACCATAGTTCCATCTTCGTTTACCAGATTATGCATAAAATTGGTGTCTACGATATGCAACCTATGATTTATCTTATCGTCAGTTTCAATGGCAATATGTCGCATCCATTGTTCAAACATAAAAGAACCGTCATATTGCAAGACATTGTATAAAGAATCAATCTTTCTTTTGACGATGATTTTATCCTTTCCCCAGTATATTGGATCTGTAAGCTGTGGAATAAACCACTCATCCGAAATAAGTGTCTGGTCCTCTCTTTGGTAATTTACGAATCCGTCTTCATCAACGATTTCGGTTACTTTGTTTTTAATTGTATTATCCATCTAAAATATATTTTATAATTCTGCAATAATAATTGTTTTTTTTATCAAATCAAAATAATTTACTATTTTTTAATAAAACAAATATAAATTATGGTTCAATCAATGGAAGAAACCAAAATAGAGATAACTCCACCTTCAATAATATCTGCAACAATAGATGTAAAGGAACGACTAAATCCAGATAAATTCAAAACAGCGGACAAAATAGCATCCAATGTTATAGAGTTTTTTAGAAGGATTTTCAAAAGAGAAAGATACTTATCCAAATGAAAAACAATTGTGGACCGAACACGACTACAAGGAACTCCAAATTATGAATTCCGTTTTTGACAAATTATATAAGACCGACAAATGGAATAATACTCCCCATAAAAACGAAGCATTTACCTATATTTATGCAGTTGTAAGAGACTATTTTGAAAAATAAACATTACTTTTTATTTAAAAAAAAATTATTTATTTTCATTTTTCTATTTGCTGACGCATACATTAAGATATTCAATTAATGTATGATATTCCATCAGCAGAAATTAAGAGCCGTTATGTTTAATAATGGCTCTTTTTTTGTGTCCCTATTAAACGGACGTGTTTTGACATCATATTCAAACTTAATTGTACTACTATTTATAAACAAAAGCTACCACAATGTCATCATCATTATTAAATGAAATAATAGACGAAGTAAACGCAGATGAAATAAATTTGAGTTCATTCACACCGAAAGAAGAACTCAATCCAAGTATATGGAATGGTGAAAAGCTCAAAAAAGGTATCAGGGAAAAACTGATAGATATATTTGATGCTTATTGGAAAGATAATGGATATAATGATGACCCAGAAGATATACTTTTAATAGGATCGTCATGCAACTATAATTGGTATGAAAACTCAGACCTTGATTTGCATATAATAGTTGATTTTAGCAAACTGGATAATAACAAGGATTTTGTTGAAAAATACTATAAATCAACCAGCAGAGAATGGAACAATGCCCATGAAAATCTTAACATCAATGGTGTTCCTGTTGAGATATATGTTCAGGACATAGATTCTGATATCGATTCGGAAGGAGTTTATTCATTAATGGACAATAAGTGGCTGAAAAAACCAGACAAAAGCAAAATAAACGATGCGGATATTGATTCTGAAAAGATAAAATCTACTGTTGCTGATATAGAAACCATTATTGACAATATGGAAACGGTATACAACCATACAGACAATTATCCAGAACTGTATGATGATGTGAACAAGCTGATAGACAATCTTATCAATCTAAGAAAGAAAGGGCTATCAAGAAAAGGGGAAATGGATGAAGCAAATATAATTTATAAATCCATAAAACGGAATGGATATTTGGAAAAATTATGGAATTTGTCCGATAAGGTTTTTGATAAAGTTTTTTCCTATGCGGTAGATAATTGATTATTTACAAAATAACTTACTATTTATTATTAAAAAAACAAAATAAGATATAAAAATTATTAATTGATGAATAATATTGTAGATAAAACAGTAAAGCGTATGCAGGAATTGATGAATTCCTCAAATACTATATCTGAAAGCAAGAAAAACGCTACTGACCCTGTGGAATATGCTTCCAAGGGTCCAGACGGAAACTATTACGGAATAGTCAGAGAGGGATCCAATTTCTATATCAAAATGGCAAAGACTGGAAACAAGAAACCTTTGAAGGAAGATTTTGACTACATCGGAGGATTTGTAAACAGAAACAAAAACTCTTTTTCATCTTATGCAGCAGCAGTTAGAAAATTTGAGGGCAAAATGGCATCTTTGAAAGAGGCTTACGAGGCCAACTGTACTATTATTGAGGGAGCAGACAAATCACATAACAAAACCGCTATTATAGAGGCAAAGAGAGGTACCGAAGGCGATGTTAAAAGACAGCTTGAGATAATGAACAAATCCGTTGAAATAGACGAGGGATATCACAAGGCAAAGACTATATCGGAAGCCAAGGAGATTACCAAAAAGAACAAGGCAAAGGCAGCTCCATTCAGCATAGCAGACACTGATTCAGAAGCGTTTGATAAAGACGGAAAGCCTAAACGCAAAGGAACACATAGCTCATTCAAGCCATTCTCAAAAGGATGCTGCAAGGGTTCTATCATAGCCAATATAAAAGAGGCTGCAAAGGATAATGTGGATTGGGGAAATGTTGATGACGATGACGATGATGACGAGGATATTAATCTTGATAAGGATTACAATGACGAGGACGACTTGACAGGTGATATGGAGGATACAGATGATGCTGATAACGATTTCGACACCGATGAATTCGATGATGATACCGAGACATTCCATGTATCTCCAGACGCAAAAAAAATAGAAATCATACTTGACGATTCTGATGAGGACCAGTTTGACGATGACGTTCTTTATGATGATGACAATGAAGAGGGTGATGACGAGAGTGAAGAAGGAGATGAGGATGAGGAACCAGTAAAAAAGGAAAGTTTTAGAAGAAGAGGCAGAGCTATCAACGAGGAACAATTCTGGGGAAAACATCCTGCATACAGAAGACAGCCATTTACACTTCCAGCAAGAAAAAGAGGATATAAAAATACTCGCCAGTGGGACGATTCAAGTGTAGAGAATGAAACTCCTTACGGAAGTGATAACCAGGAATACAAGGCTCCATTTAGTGTTAGACCTAACGGAAGAAAGTTTTTCAACGAAAGCCGTTTTTCAAATAAAAAAAAACGTTATTAAATCTAACCGAAAAAAAACATAAGGTTCTTGCCCTCCCTCAAAAAGAGGAGCCACAAATGGATTTTGGTCCAGAACCGAATCTTATGCCAGAACCTCCAGCCATGGATAATCAGCAACCCCCTATGATGCCAGATGAGAATATGGGACCAGATATGGGAAACGATGCTGATTTGGATGGCGAGGATGAGATGGACCCTAAAAAATCTATTCAGAAGCAAACAGGAAAATTAGCCAGTGAGCTAAGAAACTATCTTGGAGAAGCTGATCCATCGGATGCCAACGAAACCGCCACATGGGCTTTGAAAATGATTAATTCGGCAGGCTCAAATGTATTGAATGCCAATAGCAAAAAATCAATCATAAAAGCACTGAAAGACGGAGGAATGGAAGATGAAGGTGGCGATGATATGGGGGACGGTATGAATGACAATATGAACGATAATGGTTCCAATGGTAACCCGCCATTGGGAGAATCTATTGAAAGGGGAATCAGCGAGGAGTTTGGCAATACCAGCAACTCAATGAAAGACAGAAACAAGATGCGCTGCCCATATACCTCGAAAGAGGCATATAAAAGCAGACACAAAAATTCCCCTTTCAGCTGATGATAAAATAAACAATTATCAATAAAAGGTGGACAGATTAATTTCTGTTCACCTTTTACTATTTATTATAAAAATTACACATAATGAAAATAATTTTAACAGAAAGACAGTTTAGAAAATATCTGCAGATAATGACCGAGGACGAAGCAGGATACAACCCAGCACCTTCCTCCTCAAACAATATTGCCACGTCAATAAACACTGCGATAAACAACAATTCTGTCAAGCCAGACGCAAACGGAGAAAAGGATTTT
>ENA-UOYA01001145-UOYA01001145.1-activated-sludge-metagenome-genome-assembly--contig:-NODE-1145-length-29731-cov-5.183515_pt1 | contig 29731 bp, 28 predicted proteins | sample MGYA00238163_ERZ764804 | MGnify/ENA primary metagenome ERZ764804 (study PRJEB28919, sample SAMN05720223) | activated sludge metagenome | isolation source: Anaerobic digester | place: Hong Kong... | reverse complement strand
CCGCGGTCATCAGCATTCTCTTCATATGATAGAGCAGTCCCGCCAGCTCGGCATGATGGTTCTTCGCGGCGGCGGGATAATACAGGAGCTTCTCCTCGTTGTCCCCCAGAACCCGCAGGCACAGCCTGCGAAGCTCCTCGTCCTTCATTTCTCCGGCTTTCTCCAGGATAAAAAGGTACATGTCCTCCGCTTTTTCCGGCGCCGCCCTGATGAAGTCCACGAGCTCCGTCTGATCCTCCGGCACCGCTTTGCGCAGCTTCTGAACGCGCAGCTGACGCATGCCGTTCCACTCGATCACGCTGCCCTTGAGCTTGATGATGTCTCCTTCGCCGATCTCATTCAGCGCGGGCAGCTCCGTGTCTGCGATGTCCCATTTCTTTGCCGTCAGTTCTCCCGTCCTGTCGCAAATCAGCATATCAAGATATTGTTTTTTATTGGATCCAAATTTTATCGCTATGGATTTCACCATAAAAAAATCCTGTATTTCATCATCGGTCCTGAGCTGACCTATGTAAAATTCCTTCACGATCCGTTTCCTCCTTTGCAGTTATAGAATACTTAATTATATACCAATACTCATCCGGCTATCAACACAAATAGCAGTAAATAATTTACATATATTTCCATTCCAGTATACTTCTTACGAGCGCGCCTGTCAATCGACGATTTCTGGTGCTATTTTTCACCGGATTTGTTATAATATGAGTAAATAAAGGATATTTACGCTTGATTCGCAGTCGAATCCCGCAAATTTGCAGGCAGGAGGGAAAGATGGACAAAATAGGACTCATCCGGGCGGCGGCCGTTACCCCGGTACTCAAGGTGGCCAATCCGGATTTTAACACCGAAGAAATGATAAAATGCATGAAAGAAGCGGAAAAGAACGGAGCCGGCATCATCCTTTTCCCCGAGCTTTGTATCTCCGGTTATTCCTGCGGCGATCTTTTCTACCAGGAATTCCTGTACAATAAATCCATGGACGGTCTGAAAAAAATCGCCGACGCGACGAAAGAGCTTTCCGCCGTCGTCGTCACGGGTTGTTATATCAGGCTGGAAAACAACCTTTTCAACTGTGCCGCGCTGCTCCAGGACGGCAGGGTCAGGGGCGTCGTTCCGAAGATGTTCCTGCCGAATTATAAAGAGTTTTATGAGGCGAGATGGTTTGCTTCCGGCAACAGGATCGCAGAAAGCGTCAAGTCCGTCCGTCTGTTCGGATATGACGTCCCCTTCGGCCATCTCATGTTTGTCGATGACGAGAATGAACTAAAGCTGGGGATCGAGGTCTGCGAGGATCTCTGGGTCCCCGTCACGCCGGGTTCATTCCTCGCCCTCAACGGCGCCCATATCATACTCAATCCTTCCGCCAGCAACGAAACCGTCGCCAAATCCGATTACAGGAGAAATCTGATCTCCATGGAAAGCGCAAAGAATATCTGCTGTTATGTCTATGCGTCCTCCGGCGTTCATGAATCCACCACCGACCTGGTCTTCGGCGGGCACAAGCTGATCGCGGAAAACGGAAATCTGCTTGCGGAAAGCGCTCTTTTCGAGCGGAACAGCAGCATTACCTACGGTGACCTGGACTGTGAAAGGATCAAATTTGAAAGGACCTACGGCCAGAATTTTGAGGAGTCCAACTCGGCGTACGGCGACCGGATCGCCTTCACAAAGGTGCCCCTTGCCCCTCTCAGGCTGCTCGATCCGGCGAAAGATACATTAATAAGAAAATATCAGAAAAACCCCTTTGTCCCTGCGGATCCCGCGACGATGGATCAAAGATGCAGGGAGATTTTCAGCATACAGGCTGCGGGCCTTGCAAAGAGAATGGAGCATACTCGTTCCAAAAAGGCGGTGGTGGGCATTTCCGGCGGGCTGGATTCCACCCTTGCTCTTTTGGTCTGCGTAGAGACCTTCAAGCTCATCGGCAAGGATCCGAAGGACATCATCGCCGTCACCATGCCGGGCTTCGGCACCACCGGAAAAACATATACCAACGCGCAGACCATCATGAGGCTGTTCGGTACGGATATGCGGGAGATCCCCATCCGTGAAGCCGTCACCCAGCATTTCAGGGATATCGGACACGATCCATCCTGCCGCGACGTGACCTATGAAAATGCCCAGGCCCGGGAGCGGACTCAGATCCTTATGGATATCGCCAACAAGGAAGGCGGCCTCGTGGTGGGAACCGGCGACCTGTCTGAAGTAGCCCTGGGATGGAGCACCTACAACGGCGATCACATGTCCATGTACGGCGTGAACACCAGCGTCCCGAAAACCCTGGTCCGCTTCGTCATCAAATGGGTCATGGACCACAAGCTGGCAGGTCCCGGCGAGGAGAAGGACTTCAGCCTTGACAACAAACTGCTGCGTACGACCCTTCAGGATATCATGGATACGCCGATTTCTCCGGAGCTGCTTCCGCCCGACGAAGCGGGCGAAATCGCCCAGAAGACGGAGGACACCGTGGGTCCGTACACCCTGCACGACTTCTTCATGTTCTATACCATCCGCTACGGCATGTCTCCGAAGAAGCTGCTTTACATTGCAAAATCCACATTTGCGGACGAGTACCCGGAGGAATTCATCAAAAAATGGCTCGTCGTATTTTACAGAAGGTTTTTCTCCCAGCAGTTCAAACGCAGCTGCATCCCCGACGGGCCGAAGGTCGGTTCCGTCAGCCTGTCTCCGCGGGGAGACTGGAGAATGCCCAGCGACGCCGATCCGTCGGAGTGGCTGAAGGAACTGGATGATTAGACGATTGAAAATATGAGCCTCACCGGCATTCCAGCGGTCCGGTGAGGCTTTTTTCTTCAATTTTTTCGGTATAGATCTTTCCAGAGCAAGATTCCGCCGATCCCGACGAATATCTGGGCGAGAATGAAGAGCACAAGGCAGATTATCACTGCAATAAAGGGCGCTCCCGCAGGTTCTGTTTCTCCGCTGGCCAAGCCGGTAACAGAGGGAATCACCAGGATCGAGCCCAGAAAGAACAATTCTGTCACGAAACTGGTTCCGATCCATTTCAGTTTGGTTCGGGTCCTTTTTGCAGCCCAAAGAAGCAAAACTCCTCCCGCCAGTGCGAAGAGGGCAAGCTCCGCCGGCATCAGGTAGTCGAAAAGGAACCTCCCTTCCCTGATCGTGCCGATCACCGATACGAAAACGGTAAACGCGGCCGGGGTCCAGGCGAGAAGGGTCCCGGCGATTGCAGGAATTCTTGCCGGCGCGTCTCTTTTCTTCTCCTTTTCTTCCATTTGAATGTCCTCCTGTTCAGCAGGCCTGGATAAACCGGGCCACCGCCCTGCACACCTCGTGCCCGCTTTCACTTTGAAATATCATATGACCGCCCCGGGGAAGCCTGTAGGCGGATTTCTCGGCGCGGACCTTCTTCAGGATGTAATCCGCGCTTTTAAAATGCACCGTATCGTCGTCCATTGCCTGCACCACCATGGTCCTGCTTGTAATATTGCCGAACATGGGCTTCGTCTTTGCAAGCAGCCTCAAAAATTGAAGCAGTGCCGAAATAGATTTATCCGTCGATGCTTCAAGGTATTTTTTCCGGTACCGCCTGAAGTCTGCAAACAGATTTGCCGCAATGATCCTCGGATTCCAGAAATAGACCGGCGTATTGATGGTCACCAGTCCTGTAAACCCGTAGTTCCAGAGATTTGCAGCAAGCAGACCCCCCATGGAAAAGCCGACTGCAAAGATCCGGCCGCATTTTCCGGAAAGTCTGAGGTATGCCTGCTCGGCAGCGGCAACCCAGTCTTCGCAGGTAGCCTTTGACAGTTCCTTTTTCGTCCTTCCGTGTCCCGGCAAAAGCGGACATTCGACAAGGCATCCCGTTTCTTCCAGATACTCCTTCAAAAGCCTGATTTCTTCCGGATTTCCGGCAAATCCGTGGAGTAAAAGGATTCCCGTTTTCATCGCAGCTTTGCCTCCTGATATCAATAAAACTCCCTTTTGGTGTAATATTACACCAAAAGGGAGTTTTCGTCAACTGCTTTTTTCATTATTTTATTTGCTTCAGCCGATCTCTGATGGCCTGCAGTTCAAAGGAGGAAAACAGTCTCCTGTCGCTCTGGTCAAGAATCCGGTAATGCTGAGACACGATATTCTGCTGGACCTTGTATTTCGGCGTTTCCTCCAGCGTCTTCCACCAGATTTTCCCACCCATGGTCTTGGGGTAGTTTGGTTCCGAATCCTGAAACGCCAGCGCCATGATCATATCGGCGGCTCCGCCGCCGAAGGCCGCTTCCAGAACCTCGCTTCTTTCAAAGATCGTGCAGAGAGCAACGGCTCCCGTCCAGCCCAGCGAGGAGCGACCCTTCTCGATCTGTACCAGGGTTTTCTTGGATATGCCGAGGATATCGGCCATCTTGTCCTGATTGTAGCCGTATTCGGTACGCACCAGCTTCAGTCTCTCGTCGGCGATGCCTACAAATTCGTTCCTGTTCATTATAATAATTCAAAATCCTCTTTGCCTACTCCGCATAACGGACACTCAAAGCTGTCCGGAACATCAGCCCACTTGGTTCCGGGAGCGACTCCCTGTTCTTCGCAACCCTCCGCCTCTTTATAGATATAGCCGCATACCTTGCATTCATATTCCGCCATAGTTGATCTCCTTTCCAAAACTTGTTTGTTGGTTTATACCCCCTATTTTTTACATTATAACATGTCCGCATTCATTTTGAAAAATGAAATTAATTTTCGGAATATGCCTCCAGCAAGACGATGGCCTTGAACAGATCTCCGTCGATCTTGATTTCAAACCAGCCGTTCTGCAGCCGCACCAGATCCTTGGCGATGGCAAGACCCAGGCCGCTGCCCTCTGTGGTTCGGGATTCGTCTCCGCGCTTGAAGCGCTCCATCAACTCGTCTGCGTCGATATTGAGCTCCGTTTTGGAAATGTTCTTGATTTCGAGGACCACATCGGAAGCTGCACTGTTTTTCCCGTTCTGCTCCCTGATATCGATATACACCCGGGAGCCTTCCTGCGCATATTTCAGCACGTTGTTCAGGAGATTTTCCACGACTCTCCAGAGCAGCTGCCCGTCGGCGCGAACGAAATATTTATCCTTTTGAGCGTTGACCTTGAACTCCAGATTAGAGGCCTCGATCCTGTCGTTCATCTCGCCGAGGCCCTGGTTGATCAGGGAAAGCATTTCCACCTTTTCAAATCTGACCGGAATCGCGCCGCTGGACGCCTTCGCTGCGTCAAAGAGGTCCTCCGTCAGCTTCTTGAGGCGGATGCTCTTCTGATCCAGGATCTCCAGATATTTCGGCGCATTTGGGCTGTCAAGCCCCTCCTGCTTCAGCAGATCGATATACGTAATGATGGAGGTCAGCGGCGTCTTCAGATCATGGGACACGTTGGAAATCAGATCGGTTTTCAGCCGCTGGTTTTTCAGCTCGTTCTGAATCGCGATGCTGGATGCTTCCGATATTTCGTTGATACCTCTCGCCAGTTGATCCAGTTCGTCGTCCCCGTCCACCTTGATCTTATAGTTTACGTTGCCGTTTTTCACTTCTTCGACGCCCTTGCGGATCTCTTCATATTTCCGGACCCATTTCGGCGCAAAGATGAGGATCAGGGCCGCTGCGACAGGGGCCAGCACGACGGTCGCGGACAAGATACAGACGGCCAGCGTGACCAGCACGACCTTTTTCATGACGCTCCCGCCGCAATAAAACGACTTGACCCCATTCCAGAGCGCGCTGACAATGAGGAAGATCAAGGAGTTTTTCAGGAACCTTCCCGCCTTGATATTCCTGACCGCGGAAAGGATGAAATAAAGGCCGAAGCAGGCTGAAAACAGTCCGATGGCCACCGTTACCGCAATGGTGAGAAGCAGCGGTTCGCGGGTGAGATAGTAAGCGCCGTTCATATAGACGCCGTAATTCACCGATCCGAGCAGAAATTCCAAAAACACATATCCGCCGCCGAAAAACAGGATCATGATGATTAGAAGCTGCAGTTCGGTAAAGATCCTGTCAACCTTGTAAACGGGTCCTTTCCCCTCTTCGTCCTTTTTGCCTGTCGTCACGACAAGAAAAATCAACAGGATCAGTGACAGCAGGCCGCAGATGACGGTCATCGGGATCCATTTGACGATCTCAGACTTCGCCTCTGCAAATTCTGCTTCCTTTTCATCCAGAAAGCTTTGATCGAAGGCGAAACAAACGGTCAGGCCGGGATTATAATATTCGTCAAGCCTGACTTCCAGACCCCTGTCGAAATAGTTTATGGAACTGTCGACGCTCTCGGAAGAGGCCGGAACTTTCGTGAGATCATCGTTTTTATAGATCAGATACGCCGGAGCTTTCTGAAACCCGCTGATCTCCACCGCTGTTCCCGAAGTGCTTAACAGGGATTCCAGGTTTGTTATCACATGGGTCCCGTCCGTCGCAAAATAAGTAAAGCCTTTCGTCCTGCGCAATTCCTTCTGGTACGCTTCAAATGCCCTCAGATCGTCCATGATCATGTTTTTTTTCAGTTCTTCGACCTGGGCCGCATAATCCTTCAGGAACCGGGCTCTGACGTCCGGATCGTCATAGTCGCCGCCGTAACGTTCAACCGGCGCTATGTTGGAATAGTCATCGCCGATGTAAAACCGGTCCCTTATGGCGGCGTCAAGACGCCGGTCATCGACGGTTTTGCCGCTTTTGATATAGTCTTCGCTCTTGTACCGGTCAAGCATGTACAGGATGCTGCTCAGTTTGTTTTCGAATTCCCGCTGGAATACCGCGCTTTTTTCATAATTTTCATAAAGCAGGAGGTCGTCGATCCCGCTGCCGTAGACCGTCCTGTTTGCCCCGCTGTAAATCAGTGCTCCGCCGGCCAAAGTGCTCAGAAACAGCACCACGCAGAGGAAAAATGCGATCGTTCCCACCGCTCTATTGTCGCTAAAGCTTTTCGATTTTATATCCAATACCCCACACCACCTTCAAATATCTCGGATCCTTCGGATTAATCTCGATCTTTTCCCGGATCCTTCTAATGTGTACCGCCACCGTGTTTTCCGGATTGAAGGACGGTTCGTTCCAGACCGCTTCATAGATCTTTTCCATGGAAAACACCTTGCCGGCATTCTCCGTCAGCAATTTTATAATTCCGTACTCGATGGGTGTGACCGGCACCTGTTCCCCGTCTACCGTGACGGTCTTTGCCTCGTCGTCCACCACCAGTCCCCCTGATCGATAAACCCCTGTTTTTTTCTCAAGACTTCCCAGGCTGACGTAACGTCTGAGCTGTGATTTTACCCGTGCGATCAGCTCCAGAGGATTAAAGGGCTTTGTAATATAGTCGTCCGCTCCCACATTCAGCCCTGTGATCTTGTCGTAATCCTCCGATTTTGCCGAAAGCATGATGATCGGAATGTTCTTTTCCTCCCGGATCTTCATTGTCGTCCGCATCCCGTCGAGCTTCGGCATCATGACGTCCATCAGAATCAGATGAATTTCCTCTCTGCGAACGATATCAAGAGCGTCGACCCCGTCATAGGCTTTGTAGACCTCATAGCCCTCGTTCCTCAAATACACCTCGATGGCCCCGACGATTTCCCGGTCGTCATCGCAAACCAGAATGTTCATCCTATTTTCTCCCTTCAAATGAATGGCACCCTCCTTTCAGCAGCTGCTATTAAGAGGATACCTGAATTTTCTTAACAAAAGGCGTTCCGCTTTCTTACAAATTTATTAACATTATACTATTCCCCGCGTTTCGTTTCAATTGCCGGCCGCGGCGGCTTGCAACGGCGGCAGTCCCCCCGGCAGCGGCGGCAGTCCCGCCGGCAGCGCCGGATGAAAAAAAATAATTTTTTCTTGACATCGGATTTTTTTGAGCATATACTACTAAAAACAAGAATTTCAAACCGTTGATTGAGAAGAGTAAGCATAGGCCTTCATTTCACAGAGAGCCGCTGATGGTGGGATAGCGGTAAATGAAACTACGCCGAATGGACTCATGAGGGCAGGACGAAAACGAGCTGAGCAGAATAGAATTGCATAAAATCAGCAAGCGAGTAGTGCCTGACGGGACCTCCGCCCGTTACCAAGGGAGCATGTATGAAGTACATGGAACGAGTGGGCGCTTGCGCCAATCAGGGTGGTACCGCAGAAGTATAGCTTTTGTCCCGGAAAATTTCCGGAACAAGAGCTTTTTTTATTGATCGGGGAACAATATTTCCCGTCGAAACTTTGAAGCGGCGCCGACCTCAAAACGGATTTGAAATAACGATCAAAATAGGAAACGATTGAAAGGAGAAAACGACAATGAGCAGAATTCCGCACAGATTATATTTGACAGAGGAGCAAATGCCGAAACAATGGTACAATCTCAGAGCCGACATGAAGGAACAGCCCGATCCTATCATCAATCCGGGCACCATGAAGCCCGCCGAACTGCAAGATTTATTTCCCGTTTTCTGCGAAAAGCTCGCCAAACAGGAAATGGACGCCGAAACCCGCTACGTTGATATCCCGGAGGAAGTACTGGAAATGTACAGGATCTATCGTCCGTCTCCGCTGATACGCGCATACAACCTGGAAAAGGCGCTGGACACCCCTGCGAAGATATACTTCAAATTTGAAGGCAACAACACCTCCGGAAGCCACAAGCTGAATTCCGCCATCGCGCAGGCCTACTATGCCAAGGAACAGGGCCTTGCAGGCCTCACGACGGAAACTGGAGCAGGCCAGTGGGGCACCGCCCTTTCGGAAGCCTGCGCATACTTTGGTCTTCCGCTGACCGTCTTCATGGTCAAGGTTTCCTTTGAACAGAAGCCGTTCCGGAAAGCCGTCATGGAAACCTTCGGCGCCACCGTCATCGCCAGTCCGAGCGACACCACAAACGTAGGCCGCACGATCCTGGAAAGCGATCCGACCTCCGGCGGAAGCCTCGGCTGCGCTATCTCGGAAGCCATCGAAAAGGCGGTTACTACACCGAATTACCGATACGTGCTCGGTTCCGTGCTGAACCAGGTGCTCCTGCATCAGTCCATCATCGGTCTGGAATCCAAGGCTGCCATGGAAATTCTCGGCGAATACCCGGATATCATCATCGGCTCCGCAGGCGGCGGTTCCAACCTGGGGGGACTCATCGCGCCGTTCATGCAGGATAAGCTCACCGGTAAAGCGAACCCGAGAATCGTTGCGGTGGAACCGGCATCCTGCCCGTCCTTCACCCGAGGCAAATATGCTTATGATTTCTGTGATGTGGGGAGGATCACTCCGCTGGCAAAGATGTATACGCTGGGCTGTGATTTTAAGCCTTCCGCCAATCATGCGGGCGGCCTGAGATATCATGGTATGGCTCCGATCCTCTCCAAGCTGTATCATGATGGGTATATGGAAGCCGTCGCCGTCGAGCAGACGAAGGTATTCGAAGCGGCCACCCAGTTTGCGAAGCTGGAGACCATCCTTCCGGCGCCGGAATCAGCCCACGCGATCCGTACCGCTATCGACGAGGCGCTGAAATGCAAGGAATCAGGTGAGGCCAAGACGATCCTCTTCGGACTGACCGGCACCGGATATTTCGATATGACCGCCTATACCTCCTTCATGGACGGAACCATGTCGGATCATATCCCCACAGACGAAGAACTGGAAAAATCCCTGTCCCGGCTCCCGAAGATCCCGGGGATCCAGGAATAAGCGCGAAGATCCGGAAAACCTAGGAATAAGCCCGGGGATTCGGAAATAATATTGCCTGATACACGATAAAAGCCGGCAAGATATTTCATTCTAACGATTATCTTTCCGGCTTTCTTTTTTTTATTGTATTAACATATCCCTTTTATTGAACTTCTATTGAACATAGGCCTTTGGCGCAAATCTATAGTTTCGGTCAATCCTCCGCATCGGTATGGATGACAAGTACGGGGCAGGGCGCCTCCGAAATGACTCTCTGTGTTACGGAGCCGACGAAGAATCGTTTGATTTTTGAAAAACCCCTGTTGCCCATCACGATCATATCCGCATTAATTCCCTTCGCAGTTTCCAGTATTAATTGATACGGCTCGCCGGTCATCACGACCTTTTGAACCTTGGCGTTTCCGAAATCCAGATCTTCGACCAGAGAGTCCAGAAGCTTTTCGCCGTTTCGGCGCAATTCTGAGGCGAACTCCTCCTCATCCTCCAACATGATCTTGCTGGTGATGAGAGAGCCGTCAACCCTGCGCCAGAGCTTTTCATTCCTTCTGTGCCTCGTGATTTCATCATAGTCTATGACCGTCAGCAGCATGACGGCGGAATCCTGCGTTCTGGCGATTTCCGCGGCTTTTTTAGCGGCATTGAAGGATGCAAGAGAGCCGTCCACCGGAATCAGCATCTTCATATCGATCTCCTCCTTTTTGAAGAATCATCCGAATTGTATCGAATAACCGGTCTCATCCAACTTATTTAATAATAGATATCCGAATTTATCGACGTCTAACACCGATTGCCGTTTTCTTCTCAGAATCTTTTTCCCTATCATTTTTCCTCCTGCACGACCGATGCGGCTGCAGGATTTTCAGCCGTTTCGGAACGATCCCGATTTCCAGCGGAAACGATACTCCCTTTTCTCCGTCCAGGTCCGTTCCCGTCTCCTCTTCGCACACGACGGTCAGCTTATCTGTCCGAAAATAGTAGACGCTTGGGCTTTTCGTATGTTCTCCTCTCAGAATCTTAGTCAGCAGGTTCACAAATTCAAGCACGGGGCATTTCATGAAAATAAAAACGTCCAGCAAGCCGTCGCAGACGTCGGACCCGGGGGAGATCTTCTTGAACCCTCCCGCCGATTTCCCGTTCATGATCAGCATGAAATAGATCTCGTCCTCATAGGCAAAGTCCTTGCTTTCCACTCTGACCCTGATCGTTCTCAGCTTTTGAAATTCCTCGATCCCTTTCAGATAATAGGAAAACACCCCCAGGTTCGTTTTAATTTTCGGATCGGTTTTCTGGCTGACGTCCGTCAGGCATCCGAAGCTCGCCACGTTGATGAAATACTCGCCGTTCGCCATTCCTACGTCGGAATAAGCGTAATGATCCTTTGTATAGATCTCCGTCAGTTCCTCCGCTCCGGCGGGAAGATTGAAATTATTGAAAAAATCATTGGCTGTGCCTGCGGGATAGATCCCTATGGGAAGATCGAACCCGTTGTTGAGAAGCGCGTTGACAACCTGATGGATCGTTCCGTCCCCGCCTGCGATCAGGACCTTTTTATATTCCGTCCGGTCGATCTTATCAAACAGGCAGGGCAGGTCACAGCAGTCGTTGATACGCCAGGGCGTGACAAGGTATCCTTTTTCCTGAAATTTTTCGATGACGCCATCCAGGTGGTTCCTGAACGACCGGTTGCCGGAATTGGGATTGTATATCAGCAAAACTTTCATTACGGTATCATCCTTTGCAGGTTTTTCTCGGTGTTTTAATTATACCCAGAAATTTGCTGTTAAATGTCTGCGATGAAAATATTATTGCCATTTGATTGATTGCTCTGCAGTTATAACAGTATGGACAGAAAGGGACTAAACGCCCGTTTAGCCCCTTCCAGACCGCGAATATTATTTTTCCTTTTTTGCTCCGGAACCGCAGCATCCGTGGAAATCCACGAACCTTCTGCAGAAGCACAGAAACGCCGTGCATACGGCCAGGTAAGCTCCCAGACCAATCAGCAGTTTGTTCTTTGAATTCATGAGAATTCTGCCCTTTTTATGAGAATCCATCCTATTCCTCCCCCTTCGATCAAATTACTTCCATTATACCACTATTGCAGAGAAATAATCTGATGAAAAAAGAGGCTTGCCGCCGCTTTTTCCCTTCGGGTCCTTTATTCTTTTTTTGTCGGAGATTTGCTCAGATTCAATTCCGCGATCAATACTGCGGCAAATGTGATGCCAAACGCAAGTATCATCCGGGGAGTATAGCTTTCACCCAGAAACGCAACCGCGATCAGGCTTCCGAATACCGCTTCCAGATTGATCATGATCGCAGCCCGATTCGGAGACGTATATTTCTGACATACCACCTGGGTAACGGTGCAGACAAAGGTGACGATGAGAGCCGAATACAGAACCGGCGGTATGATTTCCAAAGAAACCGGATGCCCTCCCGGAACAAAGAAGGAAATGATCAGGAAGAGCAAGCCGCTTACAATGAATTGAATCCCGGACAGCAGATATGGGTCTCTCTTCGGTGCAAACACGCCAAGCGCCACGGTATGCATGGCAAACGTAACCGCACTCAGGAAGACCAGCAGGTCTCCTTTATTGATCCCGTTTACCCCGGCTGGGTCGACAGATAACAACCCCAGGCCAAGCATCATCAGCAAAGCGGCCGCCATGATCTTCCGTTTCGGCTTCTCCCTGGAAACAATCCAGAAAAAAGGCGGAACCAGTATCACAAATGCGCTGGCGATAAACACCGCTTTGCCTGCCGACGTGTATTGAAGGCCGATGGTTTGAATCAGCATGGATACGGTCAGCAGGGTTCCCGCTATCGTACCGGCGTACCAGTCGCTTTTCTCAGCTTTGATCAGCTTCTTCCGGAAAAAAAACACGGAAAGGATCAAAGAGATCATATACCTGTACGTCAGGAACTGGATCGGCGGGATTACCGCGATCGCCGCCTTCGTTACCGAGTACCCGCTGCCCCAGACGGCTGCCAGCGCCAGAAGCAGCAGGTCCGCTTTCAGAGGCGTCATCTGACTACTTCTCTTCTACTTCCCACCGGTACGGGTACCCTGTGCCCATGATCAGCTCCAGATACCGGACCGGATCCAGCTGTTCCGCGAAGACAATGCCCTGATATCCGCCTTCTGCGATCAGTTTAGCTCCGGTTACCGCCGGCAGCGCCACATTGACCAGGGAAGTACCGAAAAGATCATAATTCTTCTGTCCCGGCACATTCATGTTGGGCAGACGCGCCAGATAGGTCTTCTCTTTTCCTTCCTTCTTTCCTTTGACTTCGATATCCATTGCGACATAGTTGTGGGCGTCCGTATAGGCATACTTCCCGGGGTCCTCCTCGAGGAATGCATTGCCGGGTTTCGGCAGCACAGCCGCAACCAGATCGATGGGTTTAATCTTTACCCCTTTAACCTCGACTTCCTGATCCGAGGCAAGGCCAAGCGCCACCATGGCGGCCGGCTGGGGATGGAGGTAGTATTTAAAGTCACAGTACTTGATGCCCTTTCCGATGCTTGATGGCATAGAATAAGGCTCCTCATGGGAATGATGAGTCACGATAAGTTTTCCGACCGGGTCCGGAAATTCCCATTCTTCAATGCCTGAATAAGGCGGGACACGGACATGACTGCCTTCCTGATAGCAGATCGCGCTGTCGTTGCAGTCCTTCAGCGCCTGAACCGGGGCCCATCCCGGATTCCAGGGGACGATGTAATCGTCATATTGCCCGCCGCCGGTCTTTTTCTTGCCCAGTCTTATTTTTATGCTTTCGACTTCGTCCAGCTTATCGCAGTACAGTCTGGCAATCACATTGACGAATCCGGGAGCCATTCCGCAGCCCAGCAGAGCGGTCAGACCGGCTTCTTTCAGCTCCTTGTCGAGGGAAAGAGGCCTGCCGGCCGTCAATTCATCCCAAAACGGAACATCAAACGCTGAATTTACATAATTTGCGCCTGCCTGCAGCGCGCCCCGCATCACATACGTTGCCATCCACGGCATCACGAAATCCATGACCAGATCGACGCCTCTGGCAGCATTTGCCACTTCCTCAACAACAGTGGCGTTTACCGCACCGGTTTTGATCCTGTCGCTTCCGATCTTGTTCGCAACCCGTTCCGCAATGGCAGGATCAATATCCACCAGCCTGATTTCATCGACGTCGGGATCTCTTGCCAGGATCGATGCACAGGGGCCTCCCTGTCCGCCGGCGCCAACGATTAAAACCTTCATTTCTACCCCTCCTTCGGCCTGTACATGACATCGTTAAGCTGTTTAAAATCTCTGCCGGACAGCGGAGTCTTCTCCATCATGTATACCGGCATCTCCCTTTTCGCAAGCTCTTTGAAATACGGCACCGGTGGGACGCACTGTTCCGGAGAGCATGCTCCCCGCTCCGTGATCTGTCCCTTCACAAGCATCTGGGCGACGATGGAAGGAGGTACGCCGGTATCGAGAGCGCCGGCCATGAATCCCCATTTTTGACTGGTTCTGATCACGGATTCGACAACGATTTCCTTTTCCGTGCTGTCCTTTGTCCCCCTTACGATTACGCGGAGAACGTCACAGTCATTCAATGCGCCGTCCTGCGACCCGTCGTACCGATCCAGATAGCGGTTGATCACCGCCACCATCGTCTTTAACGGATTCACCTCGACACCGTCAACCATGATCTTTTCCTGGGAGGCAAAGCCGACGTCAGCCAGGAACTTGACCCGGTCCTCAAAGGCTTCCGGTAGCGACAGTTTGAAAGACGCTTCCTGAATTCCCTTATCTTTAAATGAACGGGCAAACTGTGCGGGCTCTGAATGGATACAATACCTGGCCTTTGCCGGGCCGATGGGCTCGGAAAAGGCGATCACTTCCTCTCCGCTCCCCGCGGGAACGGGTATTAGTTCTCCGTTTTTCAATATCCATGGATCCATCGTATGCTCTTCCATGACGGTAATCAAAGAATAGGGGATGCCGATTACCGCGTTCGTTTTTGTGAAATCGCCGCAGGCGCAGAGCGCATGGGCTTCTCTGACCGTGTCAAGCATGCCGGCCGCATATCCGGCCATTACATTCATGGTGCCCGGCGTACTTCCCATACCAAGGACGGCCGTCAGCCCGGCCTTCAAAAAATCGTCATGCAGCTCAAACTGTTTTCTTGTCACATGGAAAAGTCCGCCCAGGTCGATATAATGCGACTTTACCTCAAGACAGGCTTTCATAATGTCAACGTTCCAGTTGTACTGCACACAGTTGATTACCACATCGGCGCCTCTGATCGTCCTGATAAGCGTGTCATGATCCGTCACATCGCACCGGACCGGATTCACCTTCAACCGGTCTCCGATATCTTTTGCTTTCGCAAAGTCATAGTCGGCAATCGTAATATCTTTTTCTCCGGGGCTCAGTTCTTCGTCGCACAAGTCGGTAACGGCGATATTACCCTGAAGTCCTGCTCCAAGCACAACAATTTTCATCGTATCCTCTCCCTTTTCAAAGCATGCGGTATGAACGAAATCCGGGGCAGCAAGACGCTGCCCTCGATTTTTCCTTTACCATCCCTGATCGATCAATTCCTTCTTTTTTGCTGCTTCCCAGTCATCGGTCCCCAGCAATTCGGTTTTGGTAGCTCTGATATAGATCTCCCTCCTGGCCGCCTCTTCAAAGAAAGGTTCCGGAGGGATGCAGTTTTCGGGGGCCAGCGCGCCTTTCGCTGTTATGAGCCCCTTTCGCATCATTTCTGCCGCCCATGCGGGAGCGCCGCCGATGTATACCTGGGCGCCCATCAATTCCGGCCATTCCTTCACAGGCCTGCAGATCGCATCCAGCGAATACTGGACCTTCTTTCCGTTCTTCGTTCCGGTTACCAAAGTCTTGATGATATCACAGTCATTGATCTTGGCATCCGGATCGGCAGGCTGCATTTCCATTAATTTCTTCAATACCTTGACCGGCTTGATATCATGTCCCTCAAAATTTACGGCATCCTGCTTGCTGAATCCCAGCCTATGCAGGAAATCCAGCTTTTCCAGCACCTCTTCCGCAAAGCCGATCCTGTAGGTACAATTCTTGAGACCCTTGGACCGGAACGATTCCGGAATCGTTCCCTGCTCCGAATGCAGCAGATAATAAGCATTCTGTTCTCCGATGGGTTTTGGGTATTGCACTGTCATATTTCCGCTTCTCGGTTCAACCTCAACATATTCTCCGTTTAGGTACTGAATCGGCTTCATATGGAATTCATCCATGATGGTTTCGATGGAATAGGTCACCTCGAAATTCCGACTCTGCCCCCAGTCGTCGCAGCCGCAGAAGAAATCTATGGATTCCACGGTATCAAGCTGATCCGCGGCCCAGGCTGCGCAGACATTGGTTACGCCCGGAGTTCCCCCGATGCCGATGATGGCCAGCAGCCCGGCGTCCTTGAAGCGCTGGTCGTACTTGACCTGCTTGACCGTTTCGACATACAGGCCGCCGATATCGATATAGTTGACCTTCGCTTCGAGGCACGCTTCCATAATGGAACAGTTATAATAGTAATTCACCTCATTGATGCAGAGATCGTAACCCTTCAGAAGTTCAACCAGTCCGGCCCTGTCATTCACATCGCACCAGACTGCCGAGGCTCTGTCTCCATATTTCTCGTTGCAGAGGTCCGCAACATACCGGGCCCTTTCCAGGCTGTAATCGGCAATCGTAAATTTTTCCATGTTTTTATTCCATGCCAGATCAAGCGCCGTGGCAATTCCCTGCAAACCTGCACCAATCAAAATAATTTTCATTGTAAGTCCTCCTTTGATGTATCTATCAGCATTTCAATTTTTGTCGCCCGCACGTTTTTTACAGACAAACGGCTGTCTAAAATACGAATCCGCTTATCAGGAATAACAAGAGCGCAATGATTGCGGAAATCATGGCAAACGGGATCTGAGTGAACGCATGCTCCAGATTCTCGATACCGCAGGACTGAGATGTGAGAACAGTGGCGTCGGAGTAGAAGCAGGCATGGCTTCCGAACGTTCCGCCGGAAACGATTGCCGCAAATGCGATAATCGGATTCGCACCTCCGGCCAGGGCAAGCGGAATCAGGATCGGCACGGTAAGCGCCGGAATTCCCCAATTGCTGCCCGTTACAAATGATAATGCGGCTACGACTGCAAAGGTAATGGCCGGAAACAGCTGCGCGTTCATGTATGGAAGAACCCCGTTGATCACGTATTGGGGCAGCCCGATTTCATCCATCGAAGCTTTGATTACAAACGCACCAGCCAAAATGAACAGCATCGGGATCATCGATGCGAACCCGGTCGCAAGGTTCTCGGAAAATTCACTGAACGTCATGATTTTCTGCGGCAGATACATGATCATTGCGGCAAGGATCGCTATGATCAATCCGACAAGCAAATCGCCGGTATAAATGGTCACCGCGACGATCAGGACCAGCGGAATGATGAAATTCCAAATATTCCCCTGCACCTTTCCTTGAAACTCTTCTTCAATAAGCTCGTTCAGCGTATCTCTTCCGACATTGTACTTATCACTAGCCTCAGAATAGACTCTTCCGGTCGTATCCACCCGTTCAAAAGCCTTCTTCATGCCGAACATATTCGGGATGATTCCGAGGATCACCAGCGGCACAACGATAATTGCAGTCCAACCGTAGAAAATAAACGGGATTGCCTGAACATAAATTTCCATGCCGGAACCGTATGACGCCATTCCTGCCTGGTCTCCCACCACGCCGGCATAAAAAACGGCCCAGGTGGAGATGGGGATCAGGACGCACACCGGCGCTCCCGTTGAGTCGATCACGTATGCCAGCATTTCACGGGGCGTTTTCTGTCTGTCCGTCAGATCTCTCATCGCTGCGGAAACCGTTAAAATGTTCAAATAATCATCCATGAAAATGAGGATACCTAAAACCCACGAAACCATCAGCGATTTCTTCCTCGTTTTGGAAAACTTTTCAACAAGATTGGCAAAGCCGAAGGTTCCTCGTGACTTTTGAAGCAGCACAACAAAGCTTCCGAACAAACCCAGTGTGATGAACATCCAGATATCGTCCGCGACGACGGTTTGCAGCGCGTCAAGAAACGGGCCGAAAAATCCGGTTCCATAGGCGATTATATAAGCTATGACTGCACCTATGATAAGGGCTTCAAATGTCTTTCTGGTTTTTAAAGCAAAAATAATGACAACAAGCGGCGGTAGTAAGGTCAACAATCCAAAATTTACAGATGTTTCCATTTTCAAATCCTCCTTTTTGGTAAATTGATCGATCCTGTGAAATAATATCGCAAGATTTATGCCGAAGCGTAAAAAAAATAAACGTTGAAAATCCAACGTTTATTTTTATGTTAATAATTTTTCAATAGACCGCTGTTGCATATCGGCAACTTCCTGATATTTCAAATTTTTCTGCACATGAAAAGTTCTTTCTTTCGACCGCCTATAAAACGGAGCCGTTGCACAAATGCAACTTTCAGTTGCGATACGGAAACCTATGCTTCGTTTGCTAACCCATACTTCTTAATTTTCCGCGATATTGTGGATTTATTAACATTCAGCAATCGGGCTACGTCGGAAGCACTGTTTTGGCTCAACAAATCAACGAGGATTTCCTTTTCATAAAGCTCCATCATTTCCTGCAGTGATCCGTTATATTGTCTGTGCCGTTTTTCCGAAAGCTTTTCATTTTGAGGCAGCTGCCTTTCCACTTGGAATTTCGTGATATTCGTTCCGTCAAAACCGACCATGATCCTTTCGATCACATTGCTAAGCTCTCTGACATTTCCGGGCCAGTCGTATTTTTCCAGGGCTTTGACAGCGTCATTCGTGATTACTTTTTCCATTTTGTAAATCTTATTGAATTTTTTTACGAAATGAAAGGCCAATTGTCTAATGTCGGATTTCCTGATCCGAAGCGGCGGGATATCAATGGGTATGATATTCAGTCTGTAAAATAAGTCCTCCCTGAAGCTTCCCTCTTTGATCGCTTTCTTCAGGTCGATATTCGTCGCGGCAATGATCCTGACGTCGATCGGAATAGTCTCCTTGCCTCCGATCCTGAAGATTTCCTTTTCCTGCAGGACTCTCAGCAGTTTTGACTGCATTTTAACGGGCAAGTCGCCGATTTCATCCAGAAACAGAGTCCCGCCTTTTGCCAATTCGAAAATTCCGATCTTTCCATTTTTATCCGCGCCGGTAAACGCACCCTTTTCATAACCGAAAAACTCGGATTCCAGCAGATTTTCCGGTACCGCCGCACAGTTTATTTTTATAAAAGAATTTTCCTTTCTGCTGCTGTTTTTATAGATCATATTTGCGATGAGTTCTTTGCCCGTTCCCGATTCTCCGGTGAGAAGAACGGTCGTGTCAAGCTGTGCTATGCGCATGGCTTTCTCCATGACCTCTCTCATCTCAAAGCTTTCACAAACGATCTCCTCATCATTATCCAGGCTCTTTTTTCTGAGATACTCCAGCTCCGATTCGTATTTTTCAGCGATTTTTTCCGTCTCCTTCAAAAGCTCCTTCAGGTTGATGGTTTCCGTGATATCTCTCTCCGTGCAGACCACGAGATCCAACTTTCCGTTTTTTATCAAAGGCACGCCGGTGATATAAAGCTGACCCCCGTCTCCCAATTTTTGAATGATATTTTCTTCCGTACGGCTTTCCATTGCTTTGATGACTGAGGATTCTTCGACGTATCCCATTTCCACGAGATCTTTCATATTTTTGCCTCTCAGTTCTTCCCGGGACATTCCGCCTGTTTTTTCCGATTCCTTGTTCAGCAGCAATGTATTTCCGTTTCCGTCCGTGATATAGATTCCGACCTTGATGCAGTCCAGAATTTCCAGAAGTTCGTGATAATGATCCAGAATCAGCCTGTGCCCAGTCATAGAAACCACCTCCATTGAATCAGCAGAATTCCTCTCCTTTTCGGATCCTCACCTCCGGCTCCACCCTCCGCTCAGATAATCCTGCAGAAACAGTTCATCCTCTTCCTCGAGATCGTCTTCTCCCGCCAGCGATTCCAGGTGATGGGTAAACTCATGCTTCAACGTAGCCGCAAGCTCTTTTTTCAATTCGTCCTTGGACAGGTGGCCATGTACCCGCTCAAAGGAACCGTAATAGATGGATATGTACCTGCCAAGGCCTCCACCGCTGTGATACTCACCCATAATATATAGATCATGATTTCTGGCGGCTGGATCCAGTTTTACTTCGGGCAGCAAAATGATGCCCCCGTTGAGCTCCTTGTAGAATTCCTGCGGCAGCTCGGCGGCAATTTCATCCAGCATTCTCCCCACTTCTTCAAAATCAACCATATCCCCTGACCTTCTATTGATTTTTCGCCGTTTCTTTATCGAGTTTAGAGCAATCACACCTTAAATTAACTGCAGAATCCATTGCTCTTGTTAAAAGCATACTGAATTTACACAAAAAATACAATAATAAATATTCCTGACTGGTCCGGGAGAATCATGGTAAAAAGGCATGGTTTTTATCAAAAAAACGTGACTTTTTGGGGGTGAAAAGTCACTACCGCGGGCACGTATATGCTCCTATGATAAAAATGATAGGTTTTCATAGGGGTTTTTCATTATCCCGCAGCGGAAAGGACGTGAATGGATGTGCCCTGAGCATGAGAAACCATATAGGGTATATCAGGTGGGAGGCCGCAACTTTCCCGTTTATCTGGAATACGATGAACAGCTTGGCGAAAGCTACCCGGCCTACCCGGACTTTGAGAAATGCCCGGAATATACCGATGAAGGCAGGCCATTCGCCACGGCGGAGCAGGAGAGCTGCTCTCATTGTATTCCCAACGCCCCGGGAAAGCCGTCGCCCGGCGACTGCGGCGGCTGTGGTTGGTTTAACAGGGAGCAGACGCCTTACGACCTCATCGGCGTCTGCATGTGCGACGCTCGGCGCCGCAAAAACGAGAACGATTCAGAAAGGGAGAAAAGAGAATGGGAATGAAAAGAAAAGCGAGGCGTTTGTTTAGCTTTTTACTGTGCGTTATGCTGGTCGTTGCATTGACACCTGCGGCAACGATGACAGTCCATGCGGCGCAGGGAAGCGACTTTATTGTAACGGGCGGAATACGAGATGTAGACTACACATACGGTGCGGATGGCGTATTGACGTTTACAAATCCCGGCATTTATATAATATCCATGGCATCATCAGGTGCGATCACCACAACGGACAGAATCGTCGTGAACGGAGGAACAACGGCGGATCCGGTCGAAATCACATTGGATGGCGTAGGAATCTCCAATGCCGGATGCGCTTTTGAGCTGCAAGGCAATTCAGTCGTTCGTCTTACGCTGGCGGCAGGCACGGCGATATCGCCTACCTCCGGGGAGATTTTCATACTACAATGGCCTGCTTTCAGAGAACCCAAGGAGACGACGCGGCGCGGCTCCGCGCCTGCCCGATAACAATTGCAGCGGCCATCAGTCTGGGAGATTACCGCGCATACACCGAAATCGACGCAATGTTTAGGTAAGAACGATACCATGCTGGCTGTTGCGCAGACCGCTCTGACCCTGTCCGCACAGCCCCAGGGCTTCACGACAACGGATATTTACCTGCGGGTGACTTGCGCCGCTGCCTGCCATTGTCTCGGGCGAGATGACGAGGCCCGGCGCTGGCTTCTGGAAGCCATGCGCCTTGCTCTGCCCCACGGCTTTATCACGCCCTTTGCGGAGGTCGTTACTACGCTCGGAGGTCTGGTAGAACAATGCCTGGAACAGGAATTTCCCGCCTGCCGTAAGGCGATTCTCGAACAATGGAGTCGCACCTGGAAAAACTGGATCTCCTTTCATAATCAATTTACGAAGGATAATATCACGCTTATGCTGACCCTGCGGGAATATCAGCTGGCTTTGCTTGTGGCGCGGCGCGTTCCTTACGCCCAAATTGCCAAGCAGCACTGTATTTCCGTAGGCAGACTCAAAAACATCATGTTGGAGATCTACGAAAAGCTACATGTATCCGGCCGGGAGGAACTTGCAAAATACATTATGTGAATAAAATACGTGACTTGTCGGGACAGCCGAAAATTCATTTAGAAGGGTTGATCGGTAATAAATATCTATCATATGGTTATATTAAGAAGGAAATCAGGTAAGCGAAATAAGGAGGTTTATCATTGTGAAAGATATTGCTGTCGAAAAAGGGCTGTCCAATGTAAGTAACTATTTAAAGAGTAACGGCTACCAAGTCCATGAAATCGATTTCGGAAAAAAGAATGACAGGGATCAGATCGACAATTTTGACGCAGTCGTACTGTCCGGTATGAATAACGACTTTGTCGGAATAGAAAACACTTTAACCAAGGCACCGGTCATCATCGCATCCGGGCTCCGGCCGGAAGATATCAAGGCACAGATCGAATCTGTGAAAATGTGAAACGGCAGGTCATAGGAAGCCTTTCCATGTAAAAACTCCTCCCCGAGGCTGTTCCCAGCCAAGGGAGGAGTTTTCAATTTTAATAGATCAAGCACTATGCAACGCTGTGGGCAAATTTAACAAGCCTTACTCCCATTCGATGGTTGAAGGAGGTTTCGGTGTAATATCATACATCACCCGGTTCACTCCGTCCACTTCCGCCACGATTCTTGTGGCGATCTTCGTCAGCAGCGGATAGGGCAGCTCTGCCACATCGGCGGTCATGGCATCGCTGCTCAGGATCGCCCTGATTACAATTGCCTGCTCATAGGTCCTTTTTCCATCCTTGACCCCTACGCTCTTGCAGCCGGGGCAGACGGTAAAATACTGCCAGATGCTCTCTTCCAGACCTGCATTTTTGATTTCTTCCCGCAGGATCGCATCCGATTCCCGGACATACTCCAGCTTCTCCCTGGTAATTGCACCTACGACCCTGACGCCGAGGCCGGGACCCGGGAACGGCTGTCTCCACACCTGTTCATGAGGTATGCCTAATGCTTCTCCGACTTTTCGTACCTCATCCTTGAACAGCCACTTCAATGGTTCCAGAAGTTCAAAGTCGATATCCTCGGGCAAGCCCCCCACGTTGTGATGGGACTTGACAATTCCTTTATTCGATACGCTTTCGATGATATCCGGATAGATCGTCCCCTGCACCAGAAAATCCATCCTGCCCAGCTTTCGGGATTCCTCTTCAAACACGCGGATGAATTCTTCTCCGATGATCTTCCTCTTCTTTTCAGGGTCATCGACACCAGCCAGCTTGTCTAAAAACCGGTCCACGGCATCCACGGTGATCAGCTTCATACGAAACTGTTTGCCGAATATTTCAGCGACCTGCTCCGGTTCTCCTTTTCTCATTAAGCCATGGTTTACAAACACACAGGTCAGCTGGTCTCCCACCGCTCTGTGCACCAGTGCCGCCGAGACGGAACTGTCCACCCCGCCGCTCAGGGCGCACAGCACCTTTTTGTCTCCGACCTGTTCTTTGATCTGCTGCACCATATCGTCGATAAAGGCCTGGGTCGTCCAGTTTCCCGAAAAACAACACTGGTCAAAGATAAATGATTTGACCTGAGCCGCGTCTTTTTGACTGCCATACTCCAGAACGGGAAGCCCCAAATCCTTTAATTCTTTCGCTTTTTCAGGCCCGTCCGGCTCGGCGCATTCCTCGTCTCCGATAAAGACCAGCGCCTTTGGATCCATCTCCTTTATGGTTTCCTTACAGGTATTGTACGGTTTCACTTCGCAGTATACATTGGACGCTCTTGCGATTTTTGCAACCTGCTGGTTGTTGTGCGCCCCAAAATCCATAACCAGCAGCAATTCTTTCTTCATTTATTATCCTCCAAGTGTTTCATTCGCCTTTACTCCCACTCAATCGTGCTTGGTGGCTTCGACGTAATATCATATACAATTCGATTTACACCTTTTACTTCGTTGACGATCCGGTTGCTGATCTTCTCCAGCACGTCGTAGGGGATCCTGGCCCAGTCGGAGGTCATGCCGTCCACGCTGGTCACGGCCCGGATGCCGACGGTGTAATCATAGGTACGGAAGTCCCCCATGACGCCGACGCTGCGGATGTTGGGAAGCACGGTGAAATACTGCCAGATCTCCCGCTCGAGGCCGGCATTTTTAATCTCCTCACGAAGGATCCAGTCGGACTCGCGGATGATGTGCAGCTTCTCCTCGGTGATCTCGCCGAGGCAGCGGATGGCGAGTCCGGGTCCCGGGAACGGCTGACGCCAGACGAGCTCCGGCGCGATGCCGATCTCCTCGCCGACTTTTCTGACTTCATCCTTGAAGAGCAGCCTCAGGGGCTCCAGGAGCTCCAGCTTCATGTCTTCGGGCAGGCCGCCTACGTTGTGGTGGCTCTTGATGACGGCAGCTTCACCGGTTCCGCTCTCAACCACGTCGGGATAGATGGTCCCCTGAAGCAGGAAGTCGATACCGCCTTCCTCTTCGTAGAGCTTCTTGGCTTCTTCTTCAAATACAGCGATAAATTCCGCGCCGATGATCTTTCTCTTGGTTTCCGGATCGGACACGCCGGCCAGCTTCCCGAGGAAGCGTTCCTGTGCGTTGACCCGCTTGATCTTCATGTGGAACTGCTTGCCGTAAACCTCCATGACCTGGTCGCCTTCATTCTTTCTGAGCAGCCCGTGATCCACGAAGATACAGGTCAGATTGTCGCCGATGGCCTTATGGACCAGAACGGCCGCAACGGAGGAATCCACGCCGCCGGATAGGGCGCAGAGCACCTTTTTGTCACCGACGGTCTTTTTAATCTCTTCGATCTTTGTTTTGGCGAAATTAGCCATGGTCCAGGTCGGTTCACAGCCGCAGACCTTGTACAGAAAGTTTTTCAGCAGGCTCTGGCCGAAGGGAGTATGATGAACCTCAGGATGAAACTGGACGGCATACAGCTTCTTTTCCGCGTGCTCCATGGAGCCGGTCGGACAGTTGTCCGTAAAAGAGGAAACGGTAAAGCCTTCCGGAACCTTTTTGATATAATCCGTATGGCTCATCCAGCAGATGCTTTCGTCGTCAATGTCCGTGAAAAGCAGGCTGCTGCATTCTCTGTTTTCCTTGCCGCTTCCGTGCATCAGCTTGACCCTGCCGTATTCCTTATAGTCCGGACTCAGGACCTCGCCGCCGAGGACGTGTGCCATGAGCTGGGCTCCGTAGCAGATCCCGAGGATCGGGATCCCCATTTCAAACAATTCCGTGGAAATGGTCGGCGCTCCCGGTTCATAGACGCTGGCGGGACCTCCGGTAAAGATGATCCCCATAGGCCGGCTTTCCTTCACTTTTTCCAGACACCTGGAATACGGAACGATCTCGCAGTAAACATTGGCTTCTCTGACTCTGCGTGCAATCAGCTGATTGTACTGCCCGCCGAAGTCGACGACCAAAATACCATTAAATTCCATTCTTATATCCTTTCAACTATTATCTTATTTGATTCGTCGAAGTCTCCTTCAGGATGACGTCGTGAGCTCCGCCTTCTACGATGCTCGTAGCGGAGACCAGCGTCAGTTTCGTGTTCTTCTGGAGCTCCGGTATGGAGAGGACGCCGCAGTTGCACATGGTGGACTTCATCTTGTTCAGGGAAAGGGTCACGTTGTCCTTTAAAGAACCCGCATACGGAACGTAGGAATCGACGCCCTCCTCAAAAGAAAGTCTGTCGTCGCCGCCCATGTCGTAACGCTGCCAGTTTCTCGCTCTGTTGGAGCCTTCGCCCCAATACTCCTTCACATAGTTTCCGTTGATATTCAGCTTGTTGGTCGGGCTTTCGTCAAACCGGGCGAAATACCGGCCGAGCATGAGGAAGTCGGCGCCCATGGCAAGAGCCAGCGTCATATGGTAATCATACACGATACCGCCGTCGGAACAGATCGGGATGTAGATTCCTGTTTTCTCAAAATATTCGTTTCTCGCTTGCGCAACCTCGATGACCGCCGTCGCCTGGCCGCGGCCGATTCCCTTCTGCTCTCTGGTGATGCAGATGGAGCCGCCCCCGATCCCGACCTTGACGAAATCTGCGCCGGCATCGGCAAGAAACAGAAAACCTTCCCGGTCGACGACATTTCCGGCGCCGATTTTCACATCATTACCGTATTTATTTCTGACGAAATCGAGCGTATCTTTCTGCCATTCGGAAAAGCCTTCCGAAGAGTCGATGCAGAGCACGTCGGCGCCCGCTTCCACCAGGGCGGGGATCCGTTCCTGATAGTCTCTGGTATTGACTCCGGCTCCCACCACATATCTTTTGCCGGCATCCAGGAGTTCATTCGGATTTGCCTTATGGGAATCGTAATCTTTACGGAAAACGAAGTAGACCAATCTCTGATTTTTATCAATGATGGGAAGGGCGTTCAGTTTGTGGTCCCATAGCATGTCGTTGGCTTCCGACAGCGTAATCCCTTCATTGGCATAGACGAGGGAGGAGAATGGCGTCATGATATCCGACACCTTGGTATCAAGAGACATTCTGCTGACACGGTAGTCTCTGCTGGTCACGATACCCAGGATCTTTCCGTCGGCTGTTCCGTCGTCGGTGACCGCCACCGTGGAGTGCCCGGTCCGGTCCTTCAACTCCAGGATATCCTTCAGCGTCTGGTCCGGTCTCAGGTTGGAATCGCTCCTTACAAATCCGGCCTTATGGCTCTTGACCCGCTTCACCATGGCAGCCTGGCTCTCAATGGGCTGGGATGCAAAAATAAATGAAATTCCACCTTCTTTTGCCAGCGCGATCGCCAGTTTGTCGTCGGAAACCGACTGCATGATCGCTGACACCAGTGGAATATTCATGATGAGTTCTGATTCTTCCCCTTTATTAAATTTCACGACAGGGGTTTTTAAGCTGACATTTTCCATCCTGCACTCTTTCGAGGAATATCCCGGAATCAGGAGATATTCGTTGAAGGTGCGGGATGGCTCGTTAAAATAATAAGCCATTTTGATCAATCCTCCTCGTTATCAGTTTTGATATCGCAAATCAATTCATTTTCTGTATTCCCGTCCGCTGTCCGCCGCTATTCGACGGTATTTTCCTGCAGGAATTCTTCCAGCGTCAGATTCTTTTCGTAGATTATCTTTGCAGCGGCAAGTCCCACATACCGCAAATGCCATGGCTCATACTGGTAGCCTGTGACATCCTCTTTTCCCTTGGGGAACCGGAGGATGAATCCGAACCGGTGTGCGTGGTTCTCGATCCATTTTCCTTCTGTCGTATTTCCGTAATCGTTGGAGAGCTGGTAGTCGACGCAGGGTGATGAAACATCGACGGCAAGTCCGGTCTGATGCTCGCTCTGGCCGGGTCTTGCGCTGAAGGTATTGGCCTTTTCTTCCCCTTCATTCGCAACATAGTTGTCAAACAGGATCTTCTGGAAGTCATAGGACCGGTATGCCGTGGTCATTTTAAGTTCGACGCCGTCAAGGGCGGCGCTTTCCACCATCCGATGGAAGGCTTCCGCGGCTTCGGCTCTCATGTATCGCGTGCCCTCCGCGCGATCCGGCACATAATACTTGATCTTCGTAAGATCGTCCGGCTTGTACTCTCTGTCGATGGGGTACTCTTTATTGACGAGGATCAGCAGTCCTTTATCCCGGGCGTCCTTCAGCGCCGCCGTCAGATCTTCGTTCTCGTCCGGCCGACTGTCGGAAGGTTTTTCTTCATCTGTTCTGTCATTGCCGTCTCCGACGATGATGGCCGTCGGCCCGTCCGAGCCGCCGATGAATCCGAGAGACCAGGAATTACCGGAGCCGTTTACCATCCAGACAAAGGTTTCTATCAGAAAAAGGGAAATGACGATGATCGCTTTGATTCTTTTTTCATTGAGCATTGCTGTCTTGTCCTTGTCCCGCAGTTTATTGTTCCGAAGGGAGATCCGTACCGGATTACCGTAAAGCGGTACGCTTTCCTATCATAATTATGGAAAGATTTTCTCCCGATTATACTATTCCCTCCTGAGAGTAAAATCTGTATTAAAGTATTTTACAACATCCCTCGCCATTTTTCAACAGTAAAAACGGAATCGGGCACGGGCCTAAAACAAAACTCCCCGCAAATCTGCAGGGAGTTTTCCCTTTTTTGGCTTATTATTACCGATCTTGACGGCAGGCTTACATCATTCCGCCCATTCCGCCCATTCCGCCGCCCATCGGAGGCATCGGTTCGTCTTTCTTGATTTCCACTACGCCCGCTTCTGTGGTCAGCAGCATTGCCGATGCGGATGCGGCGTTCTGCAGCGCGAATCTCGTTACCTTCGCAGGATCGACGATTCCGGCTTTGATCATATCTTCATAAGTTTCGGTTGCCGCGTTGAAGCCTACACCCTTTTCGCTGTTCTTAATCTTCGCTACGACGACAGAACCTTCAAAGCCTGCATTCTCCGCGATCTGTCTGACCGGCTCTTCAAGCGCTCTCATAATGATCGCAGCGCCTGTCTTCTCGTCGCCGGAAAGGGTATCCACATACTTCTGAACAGCAGGAATCGCATTGACCAGGGCAACTCCGCCGCCCGGTACGATACCTTCCTCTACTGCCGCCCTTGTGGCGTTCAGCGCATCTTCGATCCTCAGCTTCTTTTCCTTCAACTCGGTCTCGGTTGCCGCTCCGACCTGGATGACGGCGACGCCGCCGGACAGCTTGGCGAGTCTTTCCTGCAGCTTTTCTCTGTCAAAATCGGAAGTGGTCTCTTCGATCTGAGTTTTGATCTGATTGATCCGAGCCTGGATTTCCTTAGGATCTCCAGCGCCGTCTACGATGACTGTATTTTCTTTATTCACTTTTACGGTATTGGCTGTTCCGAGCATGTCGAGGGTCGCTTCCTTCAGGTCGTAACCCAGTTCTTCGGAAATCACCTGGGCGCCGGTCAAAGCAGCGATGTCTGCCAGCATTGCCTTTCTTCTGTCGCCGAAGCCGGGAGCCTTAACCGCCACGCATTCAAAGGTTCCTCTCAGTTTATTGACCACGAGTGTGGCAAGGGCTTCGCCCTCTACGTCTTCTGCGATGATGAGCAGCTTTTTGCCCTGCTGGACGATCTGCTCAAGAATGGGCAGAAGCTCCTGGATATTGGAGATTTTCTTGTCTGTGATCAGGATATACGGATTTGCAAGAACGGCTTCCATCTTATCCGGATCGGTGATCATGTATGCGGAAAGATATCCTCTATCAAACTGCATCCCTTCCACGACTTCGAGAGTGGTTCCCATGGATTTGGATTCCTCTACGGTGATAACGCCGTCGTTTCCTACCTTATCCATCGCCTCGGCGATCAGTCTTCCGATCTCCTCTTCGCCCGCAGAAATGGAAGCAACCTGCGCGATATTTTCTTTCGTCTCGATCTTGTGCGCGATGTTCTTGATTTCATCTACGGCCACATCGACGGCGCCCTTGATCCCTCTCTTCAGAACCATCGGATTTGCGCCTGCCGCTACATTTTTAAAGCCTTCCTTAATGATGATCTGCGCAAGGAGCGTCGCGGTAGTCGTTCCGTCTCCGGCTACGTCGTTGGTCTTTGTTGCAACTTCCTTGACCAGCTGCGCGCCCATATTCTCAAAAGCATCATCCAGTTCGATTTCTTTTGCGATGGTAACACCGTCGTTGGTGATCAACGGAGAACCGAATTTCTTCTCAAGAAGAACATTTCTTCCCTTCGGTCCAAGCGTTATTTTTACTGTATTCGCAAGCTTGTCAACTCCTGCCTGCAATTTTCTTTTGGCGTCTTCGCCATAGTTTACTTCTTTTGCCATGATCGATCTCTTCCTTTCCAATTGGTTTCGAATTATTATGGGTATTAGCCTACGATAGCCAGAATATCTTTCTGCGACATGATGCTGTACTCTACGCCGTCATACTTGATCTCGGTACCGGCGTACTTTGAGAATATGACCACATCTCCGACCTTGACTTCCATCGGGATGAGCTTTCCATCTTCCATTGCCCCGGGGCCTACAGCAACGATCTCTGCCATCTGGGGCTGCTCCTTCGCCTGGCCCGGCAGCACGATGCCGCTTTTCGTCTTTTCTTCCGCTTCCAATCTCTTAATCACAACTCTGTCACCTAATGGTTTGATGTTCATTCTTTCCAATCTCCTCTCCTTGTT
>ENA-UOYA01001144-UOYA01001144.1-activated-sludge-metagenome-genome-assembly--contig:-NODE-1144-length-29736-cov-8.047033_pt1 | contig 29736 bp, 23 predicted proteins | sample MGYA00238163_ERZ764804 | MGnify/ENA primary metagenome ERZ764804 (study PRJEB28919, sample SAMN05720223) | activated sludge metagenome | isolation source: Anaerobic digester | place: Hong Kong... | reverse complement strand
TGCAGAGAATCTGTAAGGATGTCAAACAGTATTAGAAAAATATTGTTTGGGAAATCATTGGATTACAACAAAATAGATTTTAGATTATATATAACAAAATTTGTAATAATAACGGTTATTCTTGGCTGCTCGTCAGTGCTAGATGGAGCTGTGACGATTTTGTTTTACAGAATTATAAATGGATAAAAAGTGAATGAAGTATAATGAGGAGATGTGTAAATGTCATTTTTAGGCCTTTTTAACTACGAAAAAGCAGGAAAGGGAATAGCTAAAGATGCTCCTAAAAAGAAACCGTTTTTTGCTTTCCTTGACTTATATTTTAGAAAGTTTTGGAAATTGCTTGAGCTTAATTTTATTACCTTTCTATTCTGTCTGCCTATAGTAACTATTGGACCTGCTATTGCCGGAATGACAAGGGTTTTAAGAAATTATACAATAGAAAAAGGGACTTTTCTTTTTCATGAGTTTTGGAGAGGCTTTAAAGAAAATCTTAAGCAATCTATACCAGTTGGACTTTTAGATATACTGCTGGTGCTTTCGATTAGTACAGCAGTGCAGGTATATCCAAGCATGGCGGAGAATTCTGAAAATCTTGGCATATTGTTTTATGCGCTTTGTGCAATTTCAATAAGCTTCGCATTTACACTGGTTATGATGAATTTTTATATTTATCCTATGATAGTTGCTACTGATCTTAGTCTGAAAAATATTATAAAAAATTCATTTTTTCTTGTATGTATTCAACTCAAAAAGAACATAATAACTTTACTTATTGTTATTTTAACAGTATTTTTGCTTGGGATAGGAATATATTTGAATATTGCAACTGTTCTTTTGATACCACTATGGGCAATTTCATTTATAGGATTTGTTGTAGTCTTCAACTCATATCCGATAATCCAAAAGTATGTTATTGACCCGTATTATGAGGAAAAAGGCGAAAACAATCCGGAATATAATTACACTGGAACAACAGATAACAGTGTAAGCATTTTTACTGATAAAGGTGGAAATGAAACTCCTATTGAACCGAAAAGCAAAAAAGGAAAAACTATTTCATAAAAGTTCTTTACAAAATAAAAAAAGTGTGATATAATTTATTCGTTGTGCATATGCACTGTGTATACCATATTCTTGGCTTGCGGAGTAAGCCCGGTAGGGAGTTTTGCCTGCCGTTTGCTAAGATATAGGTTAAATTATTTAAAGAGGTGAAAATTATGTTGTTAAAAGAAGAAAAAACAGCTGTTATTGAGGCTAACAGATTAAGTGAAACTGATACCGGCTCTCCTGAGGTTCAGATTGCAATTCTTACAAAAAGAATTAACGATCTCACTGAACATCTCAAGGTTCATAAGAAGGACCATCACTCACGCAGAGGCCTGCTTAAAATGGTTGGTCACAGACGTAATTTGCTTAACTATCTTCAGAAGAAGGATATTAACAGATATCGTGCTGTTATTGAAAAGCTTGGTATCCGTAAGTAAGAACAACAAACGCAGCAGTGTAAAGGTGATTTCCTTTACACTGCCTTTGTGCATTTAAAAAGGAATATTCGGAAGCAGTTGTTTAGCATTAAATCGTACCTGTAAATTTTGCAGGCAGGATTTATTGCTAAAACTGTTCCCGAAAAAATATTAAGGAGGCAGTTTAATGTTTGAAAATTATAGGAAGTTTACAACAACCTATGCCGGAAGAGAACTTAGTGTTGAAACAGGGAAAACATGTGAGCTTTCAAACGGTTCATGCTGGGTAAGATACGGCGAAACTGTTGTAATGGCTAACGTTACAGCAAGTGTAAAGCCGAGAGAGGGTGTGGATTTCTTCCCACTTTCAGTTGACTATGAGGAAAGATTGTATTCCGTAGGCAGAATACCGGGCTCGTTTATGAAAAGAGAGGGGAAACCCTCTGAAAAAGCTATTCTTACTTCAAGAGTAGTTGACCGTCCTATCAGACCGCTTTTTCCAAAGGATATGAGAAATGATGTTTCCGTTGTCATGACTGTTCTTGCTGTTGATCCAGACAATTCTCCGGAAATCTGTGGAATGATAGCTGCATCAATTGCAATAGCAATTTCAGATATACCTTGGAATGGCCCTATTGCCGGAATAAGTGTTGGTCTTGTTGACGGTAAAATAGTGTTAAATCCGGTGGCTGCTGAAAGAGAAAAGTCTGATTTGAATCTTACTGTTGCCGGTACTATGAAAAAAATAGTTATGATTGAAGCCGGAGCAAACGAAGTTGATGATGATACTATGCTTGAAGCTATTCTTCAAGGTCATGAGGAAATCAAAAAGCTTGTTGCATTTATCAGTGACATTCAAAAAGAAATCGGCAAGAAGAAGTTTGAGTTTGAATCTCAGGAAGTTGACCATGATATGTTTGAGGCAATTGAAAAATTTGCTTCAGACAGAGTTAAGGAAGCTCTTGATACAAACGATAAGAATATCCGTGAGGAAAGACTTAATCCTATAAAGGATGATATTCATGCTGCTTTTGATGAACAGTATCCAGAAAAAATTGCAATGATTGATGAGTGCATATACAAGCTTCAGAAAAAGATTGTAAGGGAATGGCTTTATGCCGGTAAGCGTGTTGACGGAAGAGGTATAGATGAAATACGTCCACTTGCCGCAGAGGTAGGAGTTCTGCCGAGAGTTCACGGTTCAGGCTTGTTTACAAGAGGTCAAACTCAGGTGTTAACTGTTGCCACACTCGGACCTGTCAGTGATGCTCAGAGGATTGATGGCCTTGATGATGAAGATACAAAGCGTTATATGCATCACTATAATTTCCCGTCATATTCAGTAGGCGAAACAAAACCATCAAGAGGTCCTGGACGCCGTGAAATAGGTCATGGAGCTTTGGCTGAAAGAGCACTTGAGCCTGTTATTCCGTCTGTTGAGGAATTTCCTTATGCCATCAGACTTGTATCTGAGGTTCTTTCTTCAAACGGTTCAACCTCACAGGGCTCTATCTGCGGTTCAACACTTGCACTGATGGATGCTGGAGTACCTATTAAGGCACCTGTTGCAGGAATTTCATGTGGACTTATAACAAAGGATGACGGAAGCTTCATGACTATGGTTGATATTCAGGGGCTTGAAGATTTCTTTGGCGATATGGATTTTAAGGTTGGAGGAACCCATAAGGGCATAACCGCTATCCAAGTTGATATAAAGGTTGATGGCCTTACTCCTGAAATTATTAAAGAAGCATTTGCTAAAACTCATAAGGCACGTGACTATATACTTGACGAAATCATGCTTAAAGCAATTCCTAAACCAAGAGATACTGTTGGAGAATATGCTCCTAAAATGCTGCAGACTAAGATTCCTGTTGATAAAATAAGAGAGGTAATCGGTCAGGGGGGCAAGGTTATTCAGAAAATTTCAGCTGATTGTGAAGTTAAAATTGATATTAATGATGATGGAAATGTATTTATTTCTGGTATCAATTTGGATAATGCCAAAAAAGCTCTGCAGATTGTCAATACAATTGCAAACGACCCTGAAATAGGTGCTATTTACAAGGGCAAGGTCGTAAGAATTATGAACTTTGGTGCATTTGTTGAGATTGCTCCTGGTAAGGATGGGCTTGTTCATATTTCTAAGCTGGATAAGCAAAGAGTTGAAAAGGTTGAGGATGTTGTATCAATTGGCGATGAGATTGTTGTTAAAGTAATGGAAATTGACGCTCAGGGCAGAATTAATCTTTCAAGAAAAGATGCACTTGCTGACATTGAAGCAAAGAAAAAGCAGTAAATATAAAAAATAAATGCGTAGTTTTCACTACGCATTTTTTTATTAACAATTAAAAGCAATCAAGAGTTAGTAACTCCATATGACAACATCATAAGACTGTCACCAAGATGAACATTCTGAACAATTATATCACTGTGATTGACTTTAAGGTCATAATGGCTGAAATTCCAGAAAGCCTTTATTCCAAGCGATATAAGTTGGTCTGCAAGCCCCTGAGCAGATGCTTTAGGTATGCAAAGTATAGCGATAACTGGTTTTTCATTTTCACAAAACTCATTTAACTCTTTAATCGGCTTAACACGGACGCCGCCGACATTTTCGTTAGCTTTTCTTAAATCACTATCAAAAATAGCAATAAGATTACAGCCATGCTCATTAAAGTTCATGTGAGATGCAATGGCTTTACCAAGATTTCCTGCACCTATAAGAATGGTCTTATATCCCATTGAAACGCCAAGAATTTTACCTATTTCAGCCTGAAGTTCAATAAGATTATAGCCGTAGCCTTGCTGTCCGAATCCACCGAAGCAGTTAAGATCCTGCCTTATCTGTGAAGCTGTAAGCGACATTTTTTTAGCAAGTTCTCCGGATGAAATTCGTACAGTACCACTTTTAATAAGTTCTCCAATAAATCTATAATATCTGGGCAGACGTTTTATTACGGAGTTAGAAATTTCTGCTTTTTTTGAATTTTGCATTATCATTACTCCCTTTAAAATCGGTGAACGCAATTAATCGTAATGTTTACCGAATAAATCAAATCATATTTTTCAAACGCTCATTTATTTCTATTAGGAATGTCTCTGTATCAACAGTTTTTTTATTCGGAAGAGTTGAAAGAAGCGCAAGGTCACCTGTCATAACGCCCTCTTCAATAGTCATGATAGTTGCTTTTTCAAGCTTATCAGCAAATTCACAAAGCTTCGGAGTATTATCAAGTTCTCCTCTTTTTCTTAAAGCTCCAGTCCATGCAAATAATGTTGCAACGGAATTTGTTGAAGTTTTTTCACCCTTAAGGTACTTGTAATAATGACGCTGAACCGTTCCGTGAGCAGCTTCATATTCGTACACACCGTCAGGAGAAACAAGAACAGATGTCATCATTGCAAGGCTTCCATATGCTGTGGCAACCATATCTGACATAACGTCACCGTCATAATTCTTGCATGCCCAGATATATCCGCCGTTTGAACGGATAACTCTTGCAACAGCGTCATCAATAAGAGTATAGAAATATTCAATGCCAGCTGCTTCAAATTTTTCCTTATATTCTGCCTCATAGATTTCATTAAAAATATCCTTAAAGCGATGATCATATTTCTTGGAAATAGTATCCTTAGTTGCAAACCATATATCCTGCTTTTGATCAAGGGCATAATTAAAGCATGACCTTGCAAAGCTTGCTATTGATTTGTCAATGTTATGAAGTCCCTGAATAATACCATCTGAACCTTTAAATTCATGGATAAGCTGTCTTGTTTCGTTTCCATCCTTATCCGTTACAACGAGCTCAGCCTTACAGCCGTCAGAAACACGCATTTCCGTATTTTTGTAAACATCGCCATATGCATGACGAGCAATTGTAATAGGCTTTGTCCATGTTGGAATAAAAGGAGTTATCCCTTTTACGATAATAGGAGTTCTGAAAACGGTTCCGTCAAGAATTGCTCTTATAGTTCCGTTAGGCGACCTCCACATTTCCTTGAGGTTATATTCAGTCATACGTTCAGCGTTAGGTGTGATAGTAGCGCATTTTACTGCTACGCCGTATTTTTTTGTAGCTTCAGCAGAATCAAATGTAACCTGATCATTAGTTTTATTTCTGTGTTCAAGTCCCAAATCATAGTATTCAACGTTAAGGTCAATATATGGAGTTAGAAGAATATCTTTAATCATCTTCCATATAACTCTGGTCATTTCATCCCCGTCCATCTCAACGAGGGGAGTTTTCATTTTAATTTTTTCAGCCATTATTTTTCCTCCGTTATATATAATATTTAAACAAGCCTAAAATTATCAAATGCAATGGATAGAAAATGTAGAATACCCATTTGTTAAATTTTCCGCCTTTACCTCTTTGTCCGTTATAAAAATAAAGAATAGGAACAGCAAGGAATACTCCTAATTGAAATAAGTTCCAGTACCATGAGTGTATATCCATTAACGATGCTAAAGATACCATTGCAACTGATATAATGCTGAACCATAAAATCTGCTTTTTAAAATTACTATGATTTAGTCCGAATGCAAGTATATAAAGAACACCAAATATAGGCCAGTCACCCATTGTTGAAACAAAGCATAAAAATACTACAGTAATAATCTTTGCATATAACGGGATTTTATTATCTTTGCATACAGCCAAAGCAATAAGTCCTAACATTAAGGTTAGGATTACACCAAAATTATATACTGTCAAAAAATGTCCCGTGTGTTCAAAGGTAAATGCAAAATATGAAATAACCGAAAATATTGCAAGCCTTCCGATATATTTTTTTAAATTGCTTGTTTTATAATAGCCTTCTGCAATAAAGAAACACATAATCGGGGCAGTTGTTCTGCCAATTATATGCATTATTTGTCCAAGCATGGAATTGGTATTAACAAAAGCCCATGCTATATGGTCAATCAGCATAGCGATAATAGCAATATACTTAATTGTATTTGCCGATAAACCGAATTTTTTAACAGCAATCTGATTATCCACTTTAGTCCTCCGTCAACCGTTTTTTGCCACAATAATCATAACTGAAACAGCTGCTCCCAGGAAAATACCTAAAGGAATCCATACAGCAAGGCTTCCTGCTAAGCTTCCGATAATTGCTCCAGAAACCAAGCCTATTGAGGTCCCTGTAATAATGTTTTTCTTATAGGAATACTTTTTGCTGCTTGCTTCATCAGCCCATTTTTTGCAATTCAGTAATCTTTCTCCGTCGTCACCATCAGCATCATCAAAAGAAGTGTTACGCAGCAAATCACAGGGAAAATCACAGCACAAGCCACAGTGGGGAATACCTTTTTTATCACAGCAGACTTTTATTTCACATTCTCCACTGTTGTCAGATAAACAGCCCTCACAGCCATATTTGTCTTTTTCAGCACAGCAGCTACACAGCATTCCGCATCTTGATTCACACATTTATCTAAGGCTTTCTCTTGTATAGTCAAGAAGTCCTCCGGCAAGAATAATGTCCTTTGTTCTTCCGGAAAGCTCACACAGGACAGGAATATTTTCTCCTGTTGTGATATTTTTAAGGTTAAGCTCTGTTTTACCGGCCTCAATTAACTTTCTAACATCGGGAAGTGAAAGCTCATCACCCTGAGAAATCTTATCATAATCAGCTTCATTTACAAAAGTGAGCGGCAGAATACCTGCATTTATAAGATTAGAACGGTGAATTCTTGCAAAGCTCTTAACAAGAACAGCCTTTACTCCAAGATGAAGAGGAGCAAGTGCAGCATGTTCTCTTGAAGAACCCTGACCGTAGTTTGAGCCGCCTACGATAATGCTCTGCCCAAGCTTTTCTGCTCTTGCAGGGAATTCCTCATCACATACAGTAAAACAGAATTTTGAAATAGCAGGAATATTTGAACGAAGAGGAAGAATTTTTGCGCCGGCAGGCATAATATGGTCTGTTGTAATATTATCTCCGACCTTAAGCGAGCATTGTGCTGTAATGTTTTCGGCAAGAGGCTTTGTAATTGGGAAAGGCTTAATATTGGGACCTCTCAGAATTTCAACCGTATCCATTTCAGCTTCAGGAATAGGAGCAGTAATCATATTGTCATTGATAATAAATTCTTCTGGCATTTTAAATTCTGGCATTTCGCCAAGCTCTCTAGGATCTGTCAAAACGCCTTTAAGCGCAGATACAGCAGCCATTTCCGGCGAAACAAGGTAAATTTGAGCGTCTTTAGTACCCGAACGTCCCTCAAAGTTTCTGTTAAATGTTCTCAGTGAAATTCCCTTTGAATTGGGTGATTGTCCCATACCTATGCAGGGACCGCATGCGCTTTCAAGAATTCTTGCGCCTGCATCAATCATTATTGCAAGAGCACCGTTCTGTGCAAGCATATTAAGAACCTGCTTTGAGCCTGGAGCAATTGAAAGTGACACATCAGGATGAACAGTTTTTCCTTTAAGAATGTGTGCAACCTTAAGCATGTCCATAAGCGAAGAGTTTGTGCATGAACCAATACAAACCTGATCTATTTTCATTGCCCCTATTTCAGCAACGCTCTTAACGTTGTCAGGGGAGTGTGGACAGGCAGCAAGAGGAACAAGTTCGCTTAGATTTATTTCAAGCACCTCATCATAAACAGCGTCAGCATCAGCAGAAAGCTCAGTCCAAACCTCTTCACGCTTCTGTGCCTTAAGAAATTCTCTTGTGATTTCGTCAGACGGGAATATTGAAGTAGTAGCACCAAGCTCAGCACCCATATTTGTAATGGTTGCTCTTTCGGGAACTGAAAGAGTTTTAACTCCGTCGCCAGTGTATTCAATAACCTTGCCTACACCGCCCTTAACGGTTAATCTTCTTAGAACCTCAAGAATAACATCCTTTGCGGCAACCCATGAAGAAAGCTTTCCTGTAAGCTTTACGTTAACGATTTTAGGATAAGTTATATAATATGCTCCTCCGCCCATAGCAACAGCAACGTCAAGTCCACCTGCACCAATAGCAATCATGCCTATGCCGCCGCCAGTGGGAGTATGACTGTCAGAACCAATAAGTGTTTTACCTGGTACGCCGAAACGTTCAAGGTGTACCTGATGGCAGATACCGTTCCCCGGACGAGAAAAATAAATGCCATGCTTCTTTGCAACAGAACCGATAAAACGGTGGTCGTCCGCATTTTCAAAGCCTGACTGTAATGTATTATGATCAATATATGCAACCGAGCGTTCAGTTTTAACTCTTGGCACACCCATTGCCTCAAATTCAAGATATGCCATTGTGCCTGTAGCGTCCTGAGTAAGTGTCTGGTCAATACGTATTCCAATTTCTTTTCCCTTAACAAATTCTCCATCAACTATATGTGCTTTCAGAATCTTTTCTGTTAGAGTAAGTCCCAAAACAATCGTTCCTTTCTAAGTTAATATAACACAATATAATTATAATTATTTTACGTTGATTTGTCAATTAATTATCAAGCTTTTATTTATGAAAGTACTGAATATATTAAAAACTTTATTTTAGCATGACAAAATATCATATTTATATTGTTTAATCGATAAAAAAACACCTGACAGATGATCGCAGACGAATCATATGTCAGGTAAAATTTATATCAAACAGAAAGTCTTGCAGATATACTGCTGCCAAAGCTCCCCTACAGGTATTATTCATACCACTCCGGCAAAATATCTGCTGCTGTTCTGCCTATTTCAGTTTATGCCGAAGGAGCGATTTGGCTACTAACGCAAATGGTATGAACTTTTATGGAAAAATCATTTTTTAACTATAACTTAACTTTTTTATATTTTCATCAGTTGAAAAAGTTGATGCATTATACAAAAACAAAACCTGATCATAATCAGAAATATTTATAACATCTTTATACGACGTTTGAATATATCTTAAATCCAGCATAGTTATTTCAGAATAATGCTGTGTAAGAAAAGGTACAAAAGAATGTGCATAGGAATCCTTTATAACCAGAAGCTTTCTGCCCGTACTTTTGGATTTTACTGTAACCATAGGCTGATTTGTTCCAAAAAAAGTTGAGTATTTGTCTTTTACATCAAGAAATTCACGAAAATACATACTGTCATGTACTTCAGGTTCAGCGCCGAATTCTTTTGTAACGGAAACCTCGCTTATATCATAACCATTGAGGCAGTGATAGATGTCAAGAGTATCCGGTTTAATTTTATCATATAATGTTTTTGAAAAAAACGTTCCATAAAAATCAGCGCTTGCATGCTCAATGTCGTACGAATCAAGTGAAAGGGGAGTATATCCCATTTTTTTGCCTGCCGAGGAATAAGCAAGATAAGCACCATAGCTTGTCCAGTGATGGTCTGTACGGTAATAAATATAGCTATCCTTTTGTTCCATTAGATTGGAGTAAACATTAATTGGCGTAATACTGTCCGAGAAATTTTTGTATGCATAGTCAATAATATCCTTTTGACTTACTCCCTCAGCATTGTAAGGAAGCTGATCAGAATAAATATCCTCTGATGTAGGTACTATCATGACATATATAGGAACATCGTTGCCTTCAGAAAAAGTATTAATTGCAGCGATACTTTTGTCAATAAGGCTGTAATCAGGTTCAGCAAGCTTTTCAACCAGCCTGTCTTTTAAAATGTAAATGTTGTTTCTCTCTCTCTTTCCGGATATGATGTCAAGAGTGGTTTTCGTCTGAATCCAGCTTATTCTTCCGATAAAATGGTCAGAAATGTATGTTTCGAGACTGTTCATATATTTTCTACTTTTAACGTTGTCCGCTGTAAGCTTTGGAACGCTTTCAAGATTGCGGTTTTCCATTTCGGAAAAGCTCTCTTTTGGACTTAACACTGTAATTATTGGCAATACAATAAGAACTGCAAAAAAACAAATACATGAAATCAGTTTAGGTATTTTAACCTTGTGTTTATCTTTTTTCATTGATAAATCATTCCTTAAAATCTGAAATAAAGAAACGGATTATACGTTGCATCAACAAGATAAGCTGTACATATAAGCAGTACTGCAAGTTGTATTGCAGGAGCAGTATATTCAATAAGCTTTTTGTTTTTGCTTTTAAGCTTTTCAACAGTTTTTGAATAGAGGTCTGTTGATGCAAATATACATACTGCAAAAACAATAAAATTAGAAATCAACGTATATTTTGCTGTACTGTCAAAGAAAGCTCCGCCAGCTCCAAACATTGCCTTAAAATAATCAAAAACCTTTGGGAGTGTGCTGACGTCAAAAAGCACCCAGCCGAACACGACAAGAATAAAGGTATACAACGTACTGACAATAGGTGGAAGCTTTTCAAGAATTTTACCCCAGCCAAGACGCTCTATTATTATCAGAACACCGAAATAAAGCCCCCATAAAATAAAATTCCAGCTTGCTCCATGCCATAGACCTGTCAAAGCCCAAACAATCAGCAGGTTACGGATAGTTTTTGCTGTTCCGTTTCTGTTTCCGCCAAGAGGAATATATACATATGAACGGAACCATGAGCCAAGCGTTATATGCCATCTTCTCCAGAATTCGCTTATGCTTCTTGAAATATACGGATGATTAAAATTCTGAGGGAAATTAAAACCAAGCATTTTTCCAAGTCCGATTGCCATGTCCGAATAGCCGGAAAAATCAAAATAAATCTGGAATGTAAACGCAAGAATTCCAAGCCATGCCGTTACAACAGAAATTTTGCCGTAATCCATTGCTTTTATGCTTGTCCATACAAGTCCAATATTATTTGCAAGAAGAACTTTTTTTGCAAGTCCTTTAAGGAAAATACCTATTCCTGAGCTTACTTTTGAAACGGTTACCGTTCTTGAGTCAATTTCCTTTGCAACATCTTCATAACGTACTATAGGACCAGCTACAATCTGCGGAAACAGTGTAACGTATGAGGTAAAGCTTATAATATTTTTCTGAACCTTGATGTTCCTCATATACATATCTATAGTATATGACATACTTTGAAAAGTATAGAACGATATTCCTATTGGAAGCGGAAGCTTAGGGTCGGGAATATCCCAGCCGAAAATACCGTTTACCGAAGTAATAATAAACGAGCTGTATTTAAAAACAGCAAGCAGTCCTAAATTCATTATAACCGAAACAAGCAGACATGCTGTTCTTTTTTTGTTGTTATTGTCAAAATAATGTATAAGTCTTCCTGCTGTATAGTCAATTACAGTTGATAATATCATTATAAGAACATATACAGGCTCTCCCCATGCATAAAAAAGCAGTCCCGAAATAAGAATAATTACATTTCTGAATTTATCCGGCAGAGCAAAATACAGTATCATTACAATTGGGAGAAAGAAATATAAAAAAGTCAGACTTGAAAAAACCATATCAATATTACTCCAAGTATATTTTTGTGCATTTATACAATTATACTTTGCATAAAACTATAAAATTCCTGCCTGCTCATCATAGTGTTAAGAATTTCGAGCATAGACGTAGTTGTAAGAAGCTCAGGCAGGTTAAGCTCTTTAAGTATAAGCTTTCTTTTTTCGGAAGAATTATCATGCCCCGAAAGGCCAAGCTCATAAAAATCCTGTCTTGTAATCTGTTCCTTTTGCTGACTTTTCTCGCAGGCAGTAATCCCTGCTTTTGCAAAGGCGTCAAGTATTACCTGTACACTTACACCCTCAACGCCCAGCTTCCCCTCCTTTGACGGAGCAGCCTTGCGTTTTTCCTTTCCGAATATATCAGGGATATAGACATTTGTTATCTTACCGTTTTTGACTGAACCCTTTAAATAATTACGTATTTTAAAGCCTGCCGAGTCGGAATCCGTTAAAATAATTATTCCTTTTTTCTCGGCATAGTATCTTATCAGCGCAAGCTTTTCCTTATCCTTAAAAACGGTAAAGCCGTTTGTCGGAATTATTACAGCATCAACGACAGAAGAAAGCTTTATCTTATCATATTTGCCCTCTACAATTATTGCCTGTTCAATATGAATCAGAATTATCACGTCCGTTTAATTATTTGTAGGAAAGCATTTTAATCATTGCTTCCTCAAGAAGAATCTGCTTGTCAGTTTTCAGTGATTTCATAGCAACATCAGTTTCAGTGAGTATTTTCATGCACTCACGCAAGTGAGCCACAGACATTCGGCTTACATCACGGAAAGCGTTATCCACTTTAAACTGAACATTTTTTGGATAATTGAAATCATCCTTAACGTCCTGAGCAGTTTTTCCGGAATTGATTGCTGCTCTTGCACGATAAAGGTCAAGCATATTTGAGGTTACTGCATAAAGAATTGAAATCGGCTCGGTATGAAGGTCAATAAGGTCTTTTAGAAGCTTCATTGTCAGCTTTCTGTCAAGTCTTGTAATTGCTTTTGCAATATCAAAAGCAGCAGCTTCAATTTGTCTTGGGCAAACCAGATTAATAATATCAAGAGTAATTTCCTGTCCGGGAGCATACGCGGAAAGCTTGTCAAGCTCATTTGCCAAAATCATTGTATTGCAAAGACACAGTTCGGCAAGATAAACCGCATTTTGTTTTGTAATTGTACAACCACTTTTATTAAGTTTTGCGGCAATATCCTTTGCAAGCTCCGATGGGATTTTGTTTGAAAAGCAGCAGACTGTTCCACTTTTTGAAACAGCATCTGTAATCTTTTTGTTTTTTGGGGTAGGATATTTTTTCCCATCAGTAATATCAACCGAGGTATTATAGAAAATCAGGACAGTAGTCTGCGGCAGGTCACTTATTAATGCAGTAAGCTGTTTAATCTCTTCTGCGCTAAGTGACTCAGCATTCAGGTCGCATACCGTACAGCACACATACTCTGCAAATACAGGCAAGGCTTCACAGGAATCCGACAGCTGATTAAGGCTGATATTCTTGCCCTCAAATGAATGCAGGTTATAGATTTCGTTTCCCTTTGCAACCAGCTTTGAAATAAGAAGCTTAACCACAGCCTCAACAGCCATTACATTTTTCCCGTAAAAATAGTAAACAGGTGCAAAGCTATTATTCTTAATACTGTTTTTAAGCTCGGCTTCACTGACCAATCCCATTTGCTATTTCCTCCGTTTTAATCTTACCGTTTTCATAAAGCACTGTTTCAGTATTTTCGCCGATAAATACAGCTCGGTTTTTGCACGTCAGCACACAGGCTTTTTCGTTCAATGCTATGTAAATTCCGCTGTTATTCATCTGCGGTTCAGTTCCATAATAATCTATAAAAATATTACAGCCGTCATATTTATGATACTCCTCGCCGCCGTTTGCTGCAAGAAGAATTTTATCTTTATACTTAACACAAACTGTATTGTTTTCAGTAAATTCAACATCATAATTTCGCATATGAACAACGCTGTTTTCGTTGTCATATTTTACAGTTACCTTACCAAGAATAGTTTTATCGTTCAGCAGATAATCTTCATCAGGCACAAGAACAGAGTCAATATTAAAAAGCTTAAGGTTATTCATATATATTGCCTGTGAGGTTAAAGAATCAACGTTCAAAATAATGGCGTCAATTCGGTTTATTCCTATGCGGTTAAGGTATTTGCAGACGGAATAAGAATTTTTTGCTCCTCCTTTAAGGTCTATTATGCAGGCAGTTTTATTATCATGAACAATCATAACCGAAGCTTTTTCATTTCCTATAACTGCAACAGTAATTCTGTCATCAGAGTTGAATTTGTAAACAAATATAAAAGCTATGCTCAAACAGGTAACAAGAAAAGATACAAATGCTGTAAAAGGTATGCTTTTAGTCTTGATTACAGTGACTGTTATAATAATAATCGATAGCAGAACAAGATATATTGTAAAGCTATATCCAAGAGGGACATATGCCCATGACTTTCTGCCGACAGCTTCTGAAACAAAAACAATTACCCTGCAGCATAATCCGCTTACAGACAGCAAAGGAACAGCAATAAATGCTATTCCGCCGGTTAATGCAATAATTATCCCGAATATAAGAACACATATGCACAACGGCAGAAGAGCAATGTTGGTTATAGGCGATATAATGGATACCTCGTCAAAAAATAGCATTGAAATCGGGAATATAACAACAATTGCAGATAAAGAAGCAATAAACGATTTTGTAAGCTTGCTTAAAGCAAATTTTTGTTCAATAGTCTTTATTATAACCGGTGCAAGAACACCTACTCCGAATACTCCTCCGACTGACAAAAGAAACGAAGCGTCCCTTACCGCAAACGGCATAGTAACAGTAAGAGCAACTATTGCAATTCCAAGTGAGTTTAACGTGTCATATCGTCGCTTGAATAAATCAGAACCGTAAACTATTGCTATCATAACAGCGGCACGTATAACCGACTGTGAAGCTCCGGCAAGCAAAGAAAAGGCGGTTACAACAAGCATAAGGGCAGCAAAGCTTACATACTTGTTTGCTTTAAGAAGCCTGAAAAATACAGCTACAGCTATGGCAGCAACGGTTAAATGCACTCCTGATACTGCCATGATGTGTCCTATTCCGGCTCGGTACAGCAGAGTTTTAGTTGTATCCGAAATGTCTGATTTATCGCCGAAAAGCATTGCAATAATTACCGAGCTTTCCTCCTGCGGAAGATAACTCCTGATAATTTTACAAAGATAATCCCTATAATTTTGTATATACCTTAAAAGACAAAAAGAATGGTTTTTTATAACCTCAAAGCTCTGCACCTTTTCAATGCTAAGAAATATACCTTTTGATTTATAATAATTTTCAGCAGCAAAATCATACGTATTTTCAAAAGCTTCAGCCGTTCCGGATACATAGACATAATCCCCTATGCGGCAGTCCTTGCTGTCAGAAAAGCACGTAACAACAGCAGTAACGTTTTTGTTAATCACACCTTTTAATGTGTAACGTGTTTTATCATTGCTGTAATCAGTGCATGAAACTATTTTACCATTTAAGATTACTTCATGTCCGTCATATTTTATAATATTCTGATACACAAAAATATTATAAAGAGAATAAAGTATCAGTCCGCATGAGCATGAAATTATGCATACGCAAAGCTTAATTTTTTCATATTTATAAAAAATAAGACATATAACAGACATAAAGGCTGCACAAGAGGCAATTGCAAGTGCTATAAAAGAATTTAAAAATGATGCGAAAAACAGCCCTGCAAGATATGAAAATCCAACATAAGCCATTTTGCGCACCATTGCAGTTACCTCCCGTCAGTATTATCCCATTGAAACTTCAAGCTGTCTTCCTCCGAGTATATGAAAATGCAGGTGTTTGACAGACTGACAAGCATCATCACCGCAGTTTGAAATTACTCTAAAGCCTCCATCAAGCTTTTTTTCTCTAGCAATTTGAGGTATAACTTCGAATATATGAGCAACAACAGCTGAGTTATCCGATGTTATAGCAGAAACGCCTGAAATATGCTCTTTGGGAATTACAAGAATATGAATTGGAGCAAGAGGATTAATGTCCTCAAATGCAAGAACGGTGTCATCTTCATAAACCTTTTTGCTAGGTATTTCTCCGGCAATAATTTTACAGAATATACAGTCCATTATAAACGCTCCTTACTTAACAAATTCCTCAACAATATCATTTACAGCTTTAAGAGCCTCGTCAATTTTATTTTTATCGCCTACGCCTGCCATTGCGCTGTCAGGACGTCCGCCGCCCTTGCCTCCTGTCAGAGCAGATATTTTTTGTACAAGCTTTCCTGCGTGCATCCCCTTATCAACAGCAGCTTTTCCGCATACACACAGCAATGAAGCAGAGCTGTCATTTACTCCGAAAAGAACAGCAACAGCGTCAGAAGCCTTGTCCTTAATGCGGTCACCCATTGCTCTTAACACATCGGGAGTTGTATCATTAAGCTTAGCAGTCAAAACCTTTACTCCGCCGATTTCAGCGGCATTTTCAAACAAACCGTCAGTCTGGCTTGAAGCAAGCTTTGAATTAAGCTCCTCAATAGTTTTTTCAAGATTTTTTATCTCAGCGGCAGCTGAATTGCATCGAGCAACAAGCTCAGCAGGATTAGCCGCTTTAATTGCCTGTGCAGACTTAGTCAGAATATCCTTGTATTCGTCAATAAGTGACAGAACTCCGGTTCCTGTAACAGCCTCAATACGCCTTACTCCTGCTGCAACAGAATTTTCAGAAATAATTTTGAATAATCCAAGCTTTGAGGTGTTGTTAACGTGGGTACCGCCGCAGAATTCGATTGACACTCCGTCAACATTTACAACACGAACAATGTCACCGTATTTTTCACCGAACAAAGCCATAGCTCCAAGCTTTTTTGCCTCTTCGATAGGCATTTCAGTCATAGTAACATTTATTGCGTTAAGGATATCATTGTTTACAATTCTTTCAATTTCAAGGAGTTCCCCTGCTGTTACAGCTTCAAAGTGTGAAAAGTCAAAACGTACTCTTTCGGCATCAACAAGCTGACCAGCCTGATGAACGTGTTCACCGAGTACCTTTCTCAAAGCTGCCTGCAAAAGGTGTGCGCAGGTATGGTTTCTCATTATAGAAAGACGTCTGTCCTTATCAACAGTAAATACCGCTTTCTGACCAGTCTGTATACCACCCTCGATTACCTTAACCTTATGAGCAAACTTACCGGCAACAACCTTCTGCGTGTCAAGAACCTCGCATTTTCCGCTTGCAGTTGTTATAATACCGGTATCACCTACCTGTCCGCCGCTTTCAGCGTAAAAAGGAGTTTTCTGTGATACTATATAAACGATATCACCACAGCCGGCATTGTCTATAAGTTCATTATCATTTGCAATAAAGTCAATTACCGATTCGGCTTCCATTGTATTATATCCGATAAAGTCAGTCTTTACTGCCTTATCTATCTTATGGAATACCGTTTCATCGGCACCCATATATTTTGTATCAGCATGAGCGCCTCTTGCGGTTTCACGCTGCTTTTCCATAGCGGCACTATATCCTGCTTCATCACAGGTTATTCCATTTTCCTCAAGAATTTCTCGTGTAAGGTCAAGAGGAAATCCATGAGTATCAAAAAGTACAAAGCAAGACTCTCCGTCAAGAACAGTTTTATTTTCAGCTTTAAGCTGTTCGATATGCTTGTTAAGAATAGCCATGCCCTTATCAATAGTAGAGTTAAATTTCTTTTCCTCTACAGTAAGGAGATTAACTATATAATCATATTTTTCCTCAAGCTCGTTATATTCATGCTTTGAATTATCAACAACAGTTTTAACAAGCTCTTTAAGGAAGAGTCCCTCTATTCCCAATAGCTTTGCGTGACGAACAGCACGTCTTAACAACCTTCTCATTACATAGCCTCTGCCCTCGTTTGAAGGGAGAACACCGTCTGCTGCCATAAATGTAACCGAACGGATATGATCGGTAATAACTCTGATGGAAACGTCCTTTTTGTATTCAGCACCGTATTCTGCATTTGCAAGCTTGCAAACATGGTCACGGATAGCCTTTATAGTATCAACATCAAAGATAGAATCAACACCCTGCATAATAGATGCAAGACGTTCAAGTCCCATTCCGGTATCAATATTCTTCTGTGCAAGAGGGGTATAAGTGCCGTCCTCATGACGTTCAAACTGTGTAAATACGAGGTTCCAGAATTCCATATACCTATCGCAGTCACAGCCTACTGTGCAGTCAGGACTTCCGCAGCCAAATTTCTCGCCCCTGTCAAAATAGATTTCAGAACAAGGGCCGCATGGGCCGTCAATTCCGGCTTCCCAGAAATTATCATCTTTACCCATGTAAAAAATTTTTTCTTTAGGCAGGCCAATTTTTTTGTGCCAGATTTGAGCAGCCTCTTCGTCCTCTTCATATACAGTTACATACAGCCTGTCCTCAGGCATTTCAAGAACCTTTGTAACAAATTCCCATGCCCATGCAATAGCATCTTCCTTAAAGTAATCACCAAAGGAGAAGTTTCCGAGCATTTCGAAAAAAGTACCATGTCTTGCAGTTTTTCCTACATTTTCAACGTCACCTGTACGAATACACTTCTGACAAGTTGTCATTCTGTGTTTAGGGGGCTCTTCCTGACCAGTAAAATAAGGCTTAAGGGGAGCCATTCCTGCATTTATAAGAAGAAGGCTGTTGTCATTTCGCGGAATAAGAGGAAAGCTCTTAGCACGAAGATGTGCTTTACTTTCAAAAAATTTAAGATAGCTTTCTCTAAGCTCGTTAAGACCTGTCCATTTCATATGATATATCTCCATTCAATAAAAATCACATATACTTTATATTATAACAGCATTGTATAAAAAGTCAAATATTTTTTATTATTTAAAATACATTCAGCCTGTATATATCCGATTAATTTTTAAGCGAATATATACAGGCTGAAATAATGTTTTAAGAATATTTTTTCATTATCTGGTAAGCACTATAAACAATTCTTGATGCATCTGCAAGATATTTTCTTGTTTTCTCGTTATCTGAAATATCAGTCATTCCAATAGCGCGGTTAATAGCATCTCTGCCCGCCTGTGTCTGTGTTTGATAAATGCTGTCAAGCTGCTGCATAGCCTCGTCTTCAAAGGCTCTGTAAGCAGTTTTTAGATCTTTAACCGTGTTGTTTCTAATGTCATCATAATTTTCCAATGCGGTATCAATAATATCAGTCTGACGTCTTTTTCTTAATATGTTTTTGAATGAAGTTATTGTTGTAACAGGGAAATTGCCTCCGCTTCCGGTTGAAGCTGCACTCATTACCGATTCGGTTACAAGCATACTTATATCGTTGATAGGGACATTGCCTAAAGTTGCCGGTGTATCATTTGAAATGCCAAGCTTTTGTGAAAGCTGATTTCCCATTTTTTTAAGCAGTGCATCAAGACGCAGCTTATGTGTTTCGATGCATTTTCTATAAGCCTCTCCAACCTTATCCATAAGATATGAATAAAAATGCTTTTCAATATCCTCTTCTGAAGCATTATTTCTGCATGAAAGAATTTCCTCACGAAGCTTTGCAAAAAATTCATACATCCATCTTTCAGCTTCCTGCTGCATTTCCGTAATACTCAAAATTATTTTAGGTTTTTGAGATTCGAGTGCGGAAGCAAGAGTAGAGCAAGCTCTTTCAAGGCCTATTGACAAATCATCAAGCTTTTTGCTGTCAAGAGTAATCATTTCGGAAATCATGTGAATTCTTGCGGCAGTATCTCTAAGCATAAGATTCAGCATTGTAAGAACCCTTTGTGTTCTGATAACATCCTTCTGTAAAATAATTTCACGTTTTAATGATACTTCAAATTTTAAGAACTCGTTTTCATAGAAATCCTGAAAGCCCTTTATATCCGGTCGGTTAAGACCAATTTTACGGCGATACTCGTCTATACCGCTGATTCCGTAAACAAAAGCATTAGGCATTATTGCCTCACACCTTTCGTTAATACGGTCAAGAATTTTTTGAATATCTTCTTTTGTATTCATTGCATCAATCATGTTGACAAGAACATACAGCTTGCTAAAGCTCTGCGGTCGGATATGAGATGCAAGAAACATCTGCTCGGATTCGGATAAAGGGGACAAGGCGCTTGCTACATATATAACAGCATCAGCATTAACAAGATAATCTTGAACCTGCTTATCAAGGTCATCAAGGTCACTAAGACCAGGAGTATCAACAATTCTGATTTCTTTAAGCAGTTCACAGTTATCCCTTATGTCGATATAATCGAGCTTATCCGGAAAAGCTCTCATTAGCTTTTCAAGCTGTTCTCTGACAAGGTCATCGGCGGCAAGAGCAATGCGCTGACCGTTTTTCAGAACTGCTTCAGCTTGTGGCAGTTCACCATATGAAATAGAATTTATTGTGAATGTTTCCGGCGCAACGTTTACAGGTGCAATTGATTTGCCAAGAATAGCATTTATAACGGTACTTTTTCCTCTTTTAAAGTCGCCAAGAACAACGAGAGAAAACGGTTCGGTTCTTCTTTTGGTAATAATTCTGTCCCATTCACAAAGGCGTGATGTGAAGTCCTGACCAAGAATACTGCAAAGCTCTTTGTTGGAAATAAGTTTTTTCAATTCGTTCTGAACATATTCTATATCATTTTCGGCAGTTTCAAAATCTATATTTATTTTTTCAGTAGTACTCAATTAAGACTCCTCCTTTGCAGCACCGACTATTATTTCGCATCTGACTTCAAGAGCCTGCTTATTTACAGTATGAATATCGGTTTTTTTCAGATCGGACCGCCAGTTATACAGAATATCACAGTTAAGAAATTCCATGCCGGCATAAATACGGCGCATACTTAATGTGGAGGTAGGGTCAATAACAATATTTCTTGCAGGTGTAATATGTATTATTTCGTAGCTTTTCATAAGCTTTTCAAGATTTACATCACTGCCCTTTCTGCCAAAAAAGTCTTTAATTCCTTTGCGTCTAAGGGATGCAAAAAGTTCCGGAAATTTTTGCGGATTATCGCAGCATATAATTCCTGCACGGTCACTGGTAATATCAGCAAGCCGTACCCATTCCGCAATGGTAAATTCAAGCTGTCTGCCCGTACCATCACCCTGAGGCGAATCCGGAGGGATAAAGCCTTCCTCACGTTTTAATCCGATATAAGGAGCAGTCATATTATAGACACAATGATTGTTTTGAATCCTTCCGCATTCACAGCCTATAAGCAGCTGAAGCTCTTCAGGAGTACACAGCTCTTCGATGTCGGAAGTTACAACAATACATGGGTCAAAGCCTTCTGCTGCAATTGAGTATATTTCGCGGCTGTCACCGTTTCGGACATAGACAGTTGGAAGACTAATTTCAAGGCGTTCTGCACATTTGCAGGTTGCTTCATATATTGAGGGATATTTTAATGAGCCGGCAATGGTTGCTGTCTGAAACAGCTTTTTTACCTTAGCTGGAATATCTTGGCTCATAATAGTTTTATAAAGCTTATTCCAGCCTGGGATGCCGTGTATTTTTTGGCGCATTGAAAAATCAGCATCAAAGGCATAATCAAGAGCACCGCCTATAACATGACTTTTAAACGAACGTGTTCTTGCATTCAAATAGGAGTTGAAGCTTATATCAATATCAAGCAGCGGATTATTATTCTGCATTGCTGATACATCTGTTAACTGATTCATAAGTACATAAGACCTCCTCAAAATTAATAATCCTGAGCATCAGTCAATGCTTTATGCAAATTATAGGTTTCCGCAAGCAGACTGCCGGTAAATTCAGCAATATTCTGAAGACGCTCTCTTTCGTTTTCGGATATATTCTTTTGTTCAATTTTCATTTCATTTAAGCTGTCAAGGGTTTTTTGAGTATCTTTAAGTATAATTTCAGTTTCGTCTTCAATTTTTGCTTTAAGTCCTTCAAATGATGAAAACACCTGCTGACGTACAGTTTCTGAGAAGTCACTGTTAATTTTCATTTCGTGGAATTGCTTTTTAACCGAGGCTTTAAAATTAGCCTTATATTTATCAATTCTTTCCTGGACAAGAATCTTGTCAACCGACAGCTTTCCAGCAAATGTGCCGGCTATTCCAGCAATCGCCATAAGAAACAGTGTTACAGGTCCACCGGCAGCAATGCCTAAAAATCCTACTAGATACACAGCAGCATAAAATGTTGCATAGAAACCAGCAAGACCGGCAGCTCCGCCAAGCAAAGCACCTTTAATTCCAGCTTCTCTAAAGCCTATGAATACCCCGCCTATGCCATAGCTTCCAATAGCAGCACCAATAATGGAATCGACATTGCCGCCATTTCTGTTGCGTTTTTCAGGAACGGAGAACATTTCCTGAATACGGCTTACAGATTCATAGAATTCGTCTTCAAATGACTGTAAACGTTCTGCCTCATCGCTTAAAGCAACATTAATTTCGTTCTGAATTTGTTCACATATAATTTGAGCTTTGTTTTCGATATGTTCTTTAATTTTTTCTGTAAGCTTTGCATAAACCATTTTCAGTTTGTCTTTTTTCAGATCCTCTGCACCCATTGGGAAGTCGTCAATAACCTGCATAGCAGTATCCTCAATCTGTTTCCAATAACCGTCAAGAATAGGCTGCAGACTTTTAAATACGTTATTTGCCGCATCGTTAATTTTAACAAATTCCGCTCTTTTCTTAGTTCTGATTTCTTCTATCTCTTCTATAGCAGCCTCATATTTTTCCATAAACTCGTCATTTTCCATAGCAAGAGCATTTTCACGAAGAACAATTGAATTAATTATTTCAGAGCCGGAACTAATAATCTTATTTGCAAGAATTTGTAAAGTTATAGAACCTCTTTCCTGTGTAAGCATAGATTCAAGAACAGCCTCAAACTTAGGGAAATTGCTTTCCTCAAGCATTGCAGCATCTCCGCTTTCTTTTGCCATAAGTGCTTTTTTGGCATAGATTCCTATAACCTTTGGTTTGCCAATTTTCCTTTTATATACGGCAAACTCCTTAGAGTTTTCACCCATAACAAGCTTAGCCTTTTCCATAACATAGCTTTCAATACGTTTGCCGACAGTAGCAACAATCCTGTCTTCGTCCTCTTTTGAAAAAGTACCAAAACAGTTTACTGCAAATATAATTCGGCCCAAATCACTGGTAAGCATTTTCTTTTCAAGAAATTCTTTTTCAAATTGAGAGAAAGGTGAATTTGCACTTATAACAAATATTGCAGCATCAATTTCAGGGAGGATGGATAGGGTGACGTTTGTCATCTGTTCGTCATCATTAAGACCCGGAGTGTCTATGATATCAACATTGTTTTTACAAAAAGCGGTATCGTAATAAACAGTTGCCTGTTTTACGGTTTCAGCCTTCTTTTCAGATTCATATGACAGCTTTGTGACATAGTTTTCAAGCTGGTCGATGCTTACACGTTCAGTGGTGCCATTTTTATATTCTACCATTACATAAGGGACCTGACTGTATGTAACTCTATTAAGAGTAGCGGTTGCCGGGAGAACATCGGCAGGAAGAACCTCCTGACCAAGAAGAGCATTAATGAGTGTACTTTTTCCTCGTTTAAATTCGCCAACGATAGCAACTTCAAAATGCTCATCAGCAATCTTGTCGATGGTATCTCTTATAGACTTAGACGTGTTGGTTAATCCAAGAAAATCGCTGTATTCTTGAAGTTGTACAAGATTTTCAAGCATATTTTCAACAGTTTGTCTGAAAGCTTTATAGCTTCCGTAGCTTAAAGTGCGTTCCATTATTATCCTCCTATTAAAATATGTTTATAATTGAAAATAAAATGCAAATTGTATATATTACTAAATCAAACTAATAAATTATACCATACATTTATAATGATTGTCAAATAAAAACAAGTATAATAAAAATTTTTTTAATGTATTGCAATTATTTTGTAAACAATGTATAATTATATAGTTACTATATGTGCAAAATGTTAAACTTATTTTTGGATTTTTGTATTTTTTATATAGTTGTAATGTGCAATACCACATAAACCATCAGCGAAGGGGAAAAGTGAAAAATGAAATTCAGACCATGTATTGACATACATAACGGAAAGGTTAAGCAAATTGTTGGAGGAAGTCTTGCGGATAAAAATAATTCAGCTGAAGAAAATTTTGTGTCGGAGTATGACGCAGCATTTTACGCAGAATTGTATAGAAAGAATAATCTTAAAGGGGGACACATTATAATTCTTAACCCTGCCGGTTCAGAATTTTATGATGCTGATAATGCACAAGCAAAAGCTGCAATGTTGGCTTATCCTTTCGGCTTTCAAATTGGAGGAGGAATAACTTGCTTTAATGCTGAAGATTATCTTAAACAAGGGGCTTCTCATGTTATAGTAACATCTTATGTGTTTAAGAATGGAAAGATTAACCTTGATAATTTAAGATCGCTGGTTTATATTACAGGAAAGGACAGACTGGTTCTGGATTTATCCTGCCGAAAAAAAAACGACAATTATTATATAGTTACCGATAGATGGCAAAATTTCACTGATGTTATAATTAACGAAGAAACGATTGATATGCTTTCCGAATATTGTGATGAGTTTCTTATTCATGCGGTTGATGTTGAGGGCAAGGCAAATGGAATTGAAAAAGAGCTTGTTGAACTTCTCGGAAATAAGCAAACTGTACCTATGACTTATGCAGGCGGGATAGGATCATATACTGACCTTGAACGGCTTAAGGTACTTGGCAGGAATAGACTTGATTTTACTGTCGGAAGTGCACTTGATTTGTTTGGAGGATGTCTGGAATTTGATAAAATAAAAGAATGGAATTAGACTTAACAAGGCTGCAGTCTGCACAAATAGGAAAAAATGTACTGACACTTATCATTATAACAAAGTGTCAGTACATTTTAGTTAATGTACTATATCATAATTATCAAACGTATAAAACAACTATCAGCAGTAATAAAGCAGATGATTTCTTATTGCAGAGAGCATTTCCTTGTACAGCTCCGTCGCAGAAGCAAGATCTGCCGACATAAGTGGATCATTAAGAAAAGCATTAAAAGCAATGTCAAGATCCTTTTCAAATACAGACCGTACAATCTCATTCTGGTTTGATATATGCCGTAGGGTAAGCCCCAGAATCCCTTCCGGAAGCTTACCAGACGCAACAGCTTTGACCGAGTTTTTACTAATTAATGCGTTTGTTTCCGTTATTGCCCCCTCAGGAAGATTTGAAACCTGTCCCTCATTCGGCAGACTTACTGTAGTAATAAGATTGCCCATGCCAAGTAGGGCCTTTATCTGCAGTACACAGTCAGAGCCAACTCCTATTTTAAGCTGTTCTTCTCCAAGCATCATACGTTTTGATCTGCTCATTTTTTCAAGAGCAGTTTTTTTCAGATAGTTTACGGTAGTCTGTGAAAACTTCCACGAAGCAATGGTTTTAGGTGATTTAAGATACCACGGCGGACAAAACTCGGCAACAACCCTATCGGAAGCTGCAGGTATCATACCATATCGCAAAAACAGATCAAACTTAATTTTATTTGCTGATGCATAAGGATTAGTTTTATACTCGCCCGGCTTAATTTCAAAACCGTTTTCACTGTATTTCTCAGCAAACTCTCTGAAAACCGGTATTAAATCATTTCCGTTATATGCAGCTTCGTTAATCCAACTGAAATTGCTTATTCCAATAATGCTTGTTTTTATATCACGTCGTCTAATACGCTCAATGCCATATTTTTTCTCGGCAAAAGCGGCGAGAAGCTCCTGCGTCTGAAAAATCTCATTTGATGAACCAAACGCTTTTATTTCAGGGAAGACCTTATACAGCGTCATAAGGCATACCGCCATAGGATTAGTAAGATTCAATATCCATGCCTTGGGACAAAGCCGTTTTATCATTTCTCCATATTTTATATAAAAAGGAAGTGTTTTTAATGCACGCATTATACCCGATGGACCGGTTGATTCTCCTGCTGACTGATAAATTCCATAGGTTTCTGGCAGATGCATTTCTGATACCATTTCTTCAAGATTCCCCTGTGTAAATGACAATATAACAAAATCGGCATTTTTCAAGGCTTCTTCGGCAGTATCAACTGCAAGATATATTATATCGCTTCTGCAGTCGGGATTTTCCCTCATTTTGTTCCCGATAACTTCGTTTGCAAGAGCAAGCTGTTTATCAGCATCGTAAAGGCGTATTTCAGCAGATATTTCTTCTCCCGCAAATTCAGACAGCAGCTTCCATCCGAAATTAACTGAACCTCCGCCGATATATGCAATTTTAATACGATTATCATTACTGCTCATAAAAAGTTCCTTTCGGATTTATCATAAATAGTACATATACGTTGTTACTGCAGTTCTTTCATCTTTGAATAATCAACAAAGCTGATGTTCAAATCAACATTGCCATTTATTCCATCAACATATCCGTCACTTGCATATTGCCACATTTTAAAATCATAAGGATATGTTGGCTTGTCCTTATATTCCGCAACCCAGAAATGATATCCAGCAAGCCGGCTTAAATCCATTTTCATCAAAGCACATTTTTTTACTGAATAAATCATTGGTATGTATCCTGCTTCGGCTACGGTATCGCAGAAAGCAATTGCCGCATCTGTAACATCGCTTACGGAAACATCGGCGGTTCTTGCTGTTTCCTGCCCAGAAATTTCCCAGTCAAACACAACAGGATAGGTTATTTTATAGCTGCTGACTGCTTTAATAACAGCGTCAGCTTCATCTTTTGCTTCTTCAGCATTAAGTGCTTGAGAATAAAAATACACTCCAACGTCCAGTCCGGCGGCTGACGCACCATTTATGTACTGCTGAAAATTTTTATCAATTGTTATATTGCCGGTTTCATATCCTCGGTATCCTACACGTATCATTACAAAATCTATTCTATCAGCAGCAACTTTTCCCCAATCAATTTCACCCTGATGATAGGACACATCTATCCCTGTTTTTGACGTGACAGCACCATTTTCAGTATACTGAAAGTACTTCCCGCTGCTGTTAAGGTTAGTATAATCATATGTATGAAGCGGAACATTAGTCAAAACAGGTATTTGTATTTTACCATATGTATAATCATCAAGCTCAATAAATTCGCTTCCTGTAAAAAAGCTATATATCCTGTTACTGTCTGCAGCGACATATTCTTCAACCTTAGGTCCCCTTAAAGCCAACGTGATAACAATGCCTATTAAAATCATTATTATTACCGTCTGTATAATCAATAGTAATATACCCTTATTAATTTTTCCTTTCATCATCAACTTCCTTTATACTTATACATAAACATATAATAACATAAAAATAATTATTTTTCAACATAAATATGAAGTTTTTATACATATGCTCCAGTTAGGGTCATTTTTAACAAACTTAGTAGCGTATAATTGTCATTTTATACAAAAATTTAAAAATCAGTACAATAAGTTTAAAAAATATGCTATTATTATGAATAGGTATAAATTATTGAAAAATATTTTTAAACTGTGATTTTTAAAACAATGTTCATGCCGAAAAACACAAAGCCTAGAAAGGATGGTTATTTAAATGAAAAGAAAAAAACTGACAGCGCTGCTTACAGCCATAGCAGTTATTTCGACATTTACCGTTATGCAGGTATATGCAGATACAACAAATGGTAACTCCTCGCCTTCGTCATCAATCTCAAACAGCACTGCTGACAAAACCAAGGATAGCAAGAAAAATGAAGAAAACCTTAAAGCTGCATTGACAAAGGTTAAGGAAAGAATTGAAATTCCGGCTGAATATTCTGTATTTAAATACTCAAACAATACATACTATGGAGAAAATTCTTTCAATTTCACATGGTCGGATTCAACCGGCAATTCAATAGTAATAACTATTACCGGAGATGTTATTACAAATTACTATACATATGGGAACAATTATGGCTCAAGGACCAATACTAAAGCTTCATTTGCAAAGCTTTCTGACAAGGAACTGCAAAAAAAAGCTGAGGAAATGGCAAAACAGCTTAACCCATCTATATTTGAAAAACAGGAAATTAAACTCAATAGAATTTTACTTTTAGGAAATAATGCCTCATTTTCTATATCAAGAAAAGAAAATGGTATTGATGTATACTCCAATAGCGGTTCGATTGACATAAATAAGGATACTGGGGAACTTATAAGCTATTACCTTTCATGGTGGAGTAATGCTGAATTTGCTGATCCTGCTTCCGCTAAAACCGAAAAAGAAATTGAAGAATGCTATAAAAAGCTGAATACCCTTACTCCAAAATATAAAATAATTCATGATTCTGAAACTAATACCGACAAAGCAATTCTTGTGTACGTTCCTGATTTTACATCTGAAATTGACGCTTTCACAGGTGAACAATCAACTATCTGGGATGATTACAGTAAGGCTATGGATACAAGCAACTATGGAAATTCCACAGCAGGTGATAAAGGAGCAGGAACAGAGGAGATCGTTCAAGACGAGGAATCCATAGAAAAAGAAGTTACATTTACTGAAGAAGAAAAGAAAGCTATTGAAAAGAATAAAAATCTTCTTACTAAAGAAAAGATTATTGAAATTATAAAAGCAGATAAATATATAAACCTTACTAAAGACTATCTCCTAAGCAGCGCTTCGCTTAATGAGGATTATGCTAATTCAGAAAAGTATATATGGACAGTAAGCTACTCAGTAAATACCAAAAAAGAATATAAATATCTTTACGTTAATCTTGATGCAGAAACAGGCAAAATATTAAACTTCAGCAAATATAAAGGTACATACGACGATAGTAAAGCTGAAAAGAAAAGCATTAATGTTACAAAGGCAAACTCTCTTGCTACTGAAGCCGCCAAATATTATCTGCCGGATATTTTTGATGAATATAAGGCTGATAAGAAAAATACTGAAAAATCAGCTTCAACAAAGAATTATACGGAACAGTCAAGAACTTTTATTTTCACAAGATATGCCAATGATATTCAGGTTGAAAGTGATTATATTAATATTGAAGTAAATTCCGATAATGAAGTAATGGGCTTCAATTATGATTATCATGATGTTGATTTCCCATCAAATAAAATGGTTTCTGTTGATTATGCATATTCCATGCTTTTTAAACAGAAGGACTTTAACTATTACTACAACGGATTTACAACGCTTGATGGCAAGTCAAAAACCTATCTTATTTACAATATGGATTATTTCTATATGAATGCTAAGAACGGTAAGCTTGTTGACTCTGAAGGAAACGAAATCACTGAAACCTCTGAGGGAAACGGATATACGGACGTTTCAGGACACTGGGCTGAAAAATATATTAACAAGCTTGCAGACTATGGATTAACACTTTCTTCGGATAACGGAAAATTCAACCCCGATAATGCGATTACTGAAGAAGAATTTCAAAGTCTGCTGGATCAGATTTTCTCTTCCTATACTATTTATTATGGTTATGATGTTGTTGAAGATGCAAGGGAAGAAAACACAGAAAGTAAATCTGAACCAGTTAAAAAAACAAGCATAACAAAAGCAGAAGCCGCAAAAATGTTTGTAACATCAATGGGCGGAAGTGATTACGCTAATCTAAAAGGTATATACAAAGTTCCGTTTAAAGACGTACCCGCAAGCAGAGAAGACATAGGATATATAGCTATTGCTTATGCAAATAATTTTGCTTATGTTGACAGCAAGGGTAATTTCAACCCCGACAGTAAAGTTACAAGAGGAATGGCAATGTATCTTATTTACAGATACCTTTCAAACTAAGTAAAATAATTTACCCCTGCTGTCAGTTAATTGACAGCAGGGGTTTTTATTTTGTAATATTTTCACTTAAACTGTATCCGCCAACCACTCCCCCAACTAGAGCAAAACAAGAAAACATGGTAAAATAG
>ENA-UOYA01001143-UOYA01001143.1-activated-sludge-metagenome-genome-assembly--contig:-NODE-1143-length-29741-cov-7.674291_pt1 | contig 29741 bp, 24 predicted proteins | sample MGYA00238163_ERZ764804 | MGnify/ENA primary metagenome ERZ764804 (study PRJEB28919, sample SAMN05720223) | activated sludge metagenome | isolation source: Anaerobic digester | place: Hong Kong... | reverse complement strand
TACGAGATACAGGCATGTGACTGGAGTTCAGACGTGTGCTCTTCCGATCTGTCGCTCGCGAGCATCGACATGGCCGCGCCGGTGAGCGACGCCATGAACAAACCCGCCATCCCGGCGGGAAGGTGCGTGGAGAGGAAGTAGGGGAACACCTGGTCGGCCTTAGTGATGAACGACGGTAGTTTCTCTCCCGTCAGCTTGTAGAACGCCCAGGTGCAAGTGCCGATCAGCATGAACAATGTCCACACCGGCACGCACAGCACCGCGCCGAACGAAACGCCCTTCAGCGCCGCGCGGTCCGACTTGGCCACCAGGTAGCGCTGCACCACGGTCTGGTCGGCGACGTACCGCTGCAGATACCAGAAGAAACCGTAGACGACGAGCACCACCAGGGTCGGCTTCGAGAAATCCGCCGCGGCGCTGCCCAGGCTGAACTTGTGGTTCTCCGCCGCCACGCGCATCACTGCTGCCGGCCCGCCTTCCGGCAAGAACAACAGGTAGCCCAGGCACACGATCACGCCCACCCATATGACGAAGCCCTGGATCACGTCCGCCCAGATCACGGCCTCCAGCCCGCCGATCACGGTGTAGAAAATCGTGGCGGCGGCCACGACCAGGATGACCACATCCACCGGCCAGCCGGTCATGCTGTTGATGGTGAGCCCCAACAGGTAGACGACAAAGCCCATCTTGGAGAAATGGGCCAGCGTGAAGGCGATGGAGCTGTAAACGCGCGTGGGGCGGCCGAAGCGCCGTCCGAAATACTCGTAAGCGCTCATGCCCACAGCCTCGCGGTAGAAGGGGATGATGACAGCGCCCACCAAACCCAGCACCACAACCACCATGAAACCGGGGACGAGCAGCGACCAGTCCTTGGCGTACGCCCAGCCGGGATAGGCCACGAACGTCACACTGCTGATCAGCGTGGCCACCAGCGACAAACCCATAGCCCACGCCGGCACCGAGCGCTTGGCGACGAAATACGTCTCGGTGGAAGTCTGCCGCCGCGCAAAGCGGATTCCGACGCCCACCAGGACCGCCATGTAACCGGCGACAATCGCCAGGTCCAGCCAGCGCAAGTTTGAACTCATGGTTTCCTCAAACCGGGGAAGCAACCGAGTATAACGAGCGCCTCGCCGAACTTGCAATGGGAGCAGGCGCGATGGAAGAATCGGACCTTGTGAAGGTCCTGGCACTTGCCGACGATGCTACGGGCGCGCTGGAAGTGGGCGCGCAGTTCGCCTGCGCCGCCGGACCCACGCCGGTCTGGCTCGGCGACGAACCGCCAGCGCCCGACGCCTTCCCTGCCCTGCTGTGCCTGGTGATCGACACGGAGACGCGGCATCTTGCGCCTGAGGAGGCCGCCGCGCGTGTCCGCCGCTTCGCGTCTCCCGGCGTCGCGGCGGTCTACAAGAAAACTGATTCGACTTTACGTGGGAGCATAGCAGCGGAGTTTCGCGCCCTGCTGGACGCATGGCCCGGGCGTCCGCTCGTCTATGTACCCGCGTATCCCGACTTGGGCCGCACGGTGGCCGATGGCGAACTTCTCGTGAATGGGCAACCGCTGACGGAAACGGCATTCGCACGGGACCCGCTCAATCCCGCAACCACCGGGAATATCCGTGCCCTGCTCGCCGGCTGCGGCGCGCCGGTCGCCGTCGTGCAGCCCGAGCAGTTGGCCGCTGCGCTCACCACAGGGAGGATCTTGATCTGCGACGGATCGCGGAACGAGGACCTTGCCGCGGCCGCCGAAGCGTTGCGCGCGGCGAACATCGAAGCGCTGGCCGCCGGTCCCGGCGCGTTCGCGGGCTATTGGGTGCGTGCGATCCTCTCGCAGCACCCCGCCGCCGCTCCCAGACGGCCCAGGATCGAGCGTTGCCTGGTGGTGAACGGGAGCCGCCACCCCGCCAGCCGCGAGCAGGTGCGCTGGGCGAAAGAACAAGGTTGGCCGGTGGTCGTATGGCGCGGCCCCGGAACGGCGTTTGCAGATCTCAGTCCCTGGACTGTGATCACGACGCCGGACCAGCTTCTGGATGACCCGCCCGCAGTCGCCTGCGGGTTGGCCCGCGCAGTCAGCCAGGCGTCCTTCGATACGCTTGTCGTTTTCGGGGGCGACACGCTGCACGCCATCTGCGGCGCGCTTAGAATTGAAGTCGTTACGGCATGTGAGGAACTGCTGCCGGGTGTGCCGCTCGCGCGCGCGGGCGATCTCACGTTGATCACGAAAGCCGGCGGCTTCGGAGCAGCGGATCTCGCCGGCGTAATCCGCGAGTTGCTAGAGAGGTGCACATGATCCTTGGCGTCACGATGGGCGATTCGAGCGGAGTCGGCCCGGAAATCCTGCTGCGCGCTTACCGCGCCGGGGAGCTGCCCGCGAAGTTCGTGGTCTACGGAGATCTCTCCGTGCTCGATGCCTGCAACCGCCGGCTCGGTTACGCAGTCCCGCTGCGCGCGGCGAGCGCCCCGCTGGACTTGCGCGACGGCGCCCTGAACGTCATCGACCTCGGCATTCTGAGTGAAGCGGACATCACCCCCGGCAGGATCAACGCGAAGTCCGGGGCCGCAGCGCGCGAGTACGTGATCGCGGCGGCCCGCGCCGCGCTCGCCGGCGAAATCGCCGCCATAGTCACGCTTCCCATGAACAAGGAGGCCACGCAGCTATCCGACCCCGGGTTCACGGGCCACACGGAACTGATCGGCGCGGTGTGCGGCGCGCGCGACGTGACCATCATGCTGGCTTCGGAGCAATTGATCGTGACGCACGTCAGCACGCACTGTTCGCTGCGCGCGGCGATCGAGCGCGTGAAGAAGGAGCGCGTCCAGCGCATCATCGAACTCACCTGCGAGGCCGTGGCGCGGCTCAAATCCTCGCCTCGCATCGCCGTGGCCGGGCTGAACCCGCACGCGGGCGAAAACGGTTTGTTCGGCCGCGAGGAGATCGATGAGATCCAGCCGGCCGTCGCGTGGGCGAGGGAGCGCGGCCTGCCGGTGGAGGGGCCGTTCGCGCCGGACACGCTGTTCTACATGGCCGTGCGCAAGAGGCGCTTCGACGCCATCGTCTGCATGTACCACGACCAGGGCCACGTGCCGCTGAAGTTGCTGGACTTCGAGGGCGGCGTCAATGTGACGCTGGGGCTGCCCATCATACGGACCTCAGTGGACCACGGCACGGCCTTCGACATCGCGTGGCAGGGCACCGCTGCGACGCGCAGTTTCGCCGCCGCGTTCAACTTCGCGCTACGTATGGCCGGGGGCGCGCGATGAGCGGCGCGGGCGCGGGAACGGTGGGGATGGTTGGGCTGGGCCTGCTCGGCGGGGCGATTGCCGATCGGCTCGCCCGGGCGGGCTTCGCGGTTTACGGCTACGACGTGCGGCCCGAGTGCGGCGGCGAAGCTCGTTCGGCGGCCGAGGTAGGGAGCCGCGCGCGCCGTATCGTGTTGAGCCTGCCGAATTCGGACATTGCCGCAACCGTGCTCGCCGAGATGGAGCCGCACCTCGCCCAGGGCGCGCTGATCGTCGACACGACCACGGGCGATCCCGAGCAGATCGCGGGCTTCGGCGCGCGGCTCGCGGCTCGCGGCGTACGATACCTGGACGCCACCGTGGGTGGGTCGAGCAAGCTGGTTCGCGAGGGAGCGGCCATCGTGATGGTGGGCGGCGACGCGGGCGCGTTCGAGGAGTGTCGAGACTTGTTCGAATGCTTCGCAGGCCGCGCGTTCCACGTAGGACCATGCGGGAGCGGTGCACGCATGAAGCTGGTTTTCAACCTGGTGCTGGGACTGAATCGAGCCGTGCTGGCCGAAGCGCTCAGCTTCGCCGCGAAGTACGGCGTGGACCCGGCGGCGGCGCTGGAAGTCCTGAAAGCGGGAGCGGCCTACTCGAAGGTGATGGACATCAAAGGCGAGAAGATGCTCAAGGGCGACTTCACGCCCGAAGCGCGCCTCTCGCAGCACCTGAAGGACGTCCGTCTGATCCTGGCTGCCGCCGGCCGCTGTGGAGCAAAAGTGCCGCTGTCAAAAGTTCACCAAGAGTTGCTGGAGCAGGCCGAGGCGGCGGGGCTTGGAGGGATGGATAACAGCGCGGTGATTCGGGCGTTTGAGGAATGATCACCGGCCTTAGAACCAGGATTCCGGCCGTTACTCTTGCGGCGCCCCCGCCAATCACTGATAGAATCGGACACTACTATGCTCAGTTCGCGGTTTGACGAGGCCTTGGCTTTTGCTTGTGACCTGCATCGCGCACAGGTCCGCAAAGGGGGCTCGGTCCCCTACATCAGTCACTTGCTTGCGGTGGCTGCGCTGGTGATGGAGGATGGCGGCAGCGAGGAGGAAGCTATCGCCGCCCTGCTCCACGACTCCATCGAGGACCAGAGCGCCTCGTACCCCGGCGGGCGCGATGGATTGCGTCAGGAGATCGAGCGCAAGTTCGGCAGCAGTGTCCTGGAAATCGTGAACGCCTGCACGGACGACGACCACCATGGCAAGCCGGAGTGGCGGGCGCGCAAGCAGGCCTATCTGGACCACATCCCCCACGCCAGCCCGCGGGCGCGGCGCGTGTCGTGCGCGGACAAGCTGCACAACGCACGAACCGTTCTCGCGGACTACCGCAAGATCGGCAACGCGCTTTGGCAGCGATTCCGCACACGGAACGGCGGCGACCAAATCTGGTACTTCACAGAACTGGCCCGCGCCTTCAAGGAGACAGGCACGGGCCCCATGGCAGAGGAACTCGGCCGTGTCCTGACCGAACTGCGCCGGGAGTGCGGGATCTAGCCGCACCCGCGCCTGCCGCCGAGTCCTACTTCTTCTTGTCCGCCGCGACGGGCGGAGGGTTGTTGCTGTTGTCTATGTCCCGGGAAACCTTCCAAGAGCCGTCCGGCTGCCGCTTCAAAATGACGAGGTACTTGATCGATTCCTCCACCGGCTTGCCGGATTTCGGCGTGACGGTGACCGCGGCCTTGCCACGTTCATAGCCCCAGTCGCCCAGTACCCGGGTTTCAAGCGGGGTGTGCACGATCTTGGCGGAGTTTTCCTTGAAATAGCCCTCCAGCATGGTCTGGATGGCTTGCCTGCCTTCGACGGCCGGATGATTCGGGAGCATCGCAATCCCGTCGTCCGTGTACAATGCCGCAACGGCTGCCGCATTGCCGGAGCTATATGCGGCGGCAAACTGGCTGCGGAGTGCATCCACCGCTTTCATGTCGGCGGCGACGTCCTTCTTGTGCTCCGGCGGGGGGCCATGGTGGCATCCCACGACCGTCAACAGCAAAGCGAGTGAGAACGCGCATAGGGACAGGGTACGGAAGGTCATAGTTGTCCTCAGAATCTGAGCTGCAAACCGCAGTTTTGGTATTGAACCAGAACTCCTCTTCTGCTTGTCTGGCCGCCTTGCGGGCCAGTTGCGAGAAATTCGGGACGCGCTCCTGAAAAGGCCCTTCGAAGGGGAAGGAGCTGGGATGCCCCGTGTGAGTTCGAGTAGTGGTTTGTGCGGTTCCGGTGGCGCTCACGAGGCGACTACGAAGCTACTCCTCCCTCCCTCACCTGTCAAGAGGTGCGCACGGGCGCTAGACCACCGCCACCGCGCGGATCGGCGAGCCGTCGCGGCCTTTGATGTTCAGCGGGAAGCCGATGAAGGTGAAGACCGGCGGGAGCCTCTCCAGGTTCGCCAGGCCTTCGACGATGACGATCTCCACTCCGTTGCCCAGCAGGAGGTGGTGGCACTCCATCCAGTCCACGCTGGGCGTGGGCGTGTCCATTCCGAGCAGCGCGATGCCGCGCGAGGCGATCCAGCGCGCCGCGTCGAGCGTCACCGTCGGGAACTTGCTGAAGAACTCCGGGCGGCCGAACATGCGGTCCCAACCCGTCCGGTAGATCACTCTCGCCCCGGGCTGGAAGACCGCCTCGTGCCGCGTGAACATCTCCAGCGTCAGCGGCGTTTGGGGCGCGAGCGCCGTGCCGGGCGCGAAGTCCACCAGGCGCGCCTCGCCGTACAGTTTCGCGAGGTCCAACTGGTCCACCGCATTGCCGTCGTCGAAGAAGTGGAAGGGCGCGTCCAGGTGCGTGCCCTGGTGCGTGGAGAGCGACACCTGGGTGATGTTGTAGCCGATGGAGGCCACCGTGTTGTGGACCACCACCGAGGGCTTGGGATCAAACGGAAAGTTCAGTTGACCGTGCTCGATGGGATGGGAGAGGTCGATCAGCATGGCGAGCGCCTCCTTCGGCGCAGGAAGATTGTACGGTCATTTTACAGGAAGTCAGGAGACACAATTTCGCGGTTGACGGCGGCGAGGTGAACTGATATGCATCTAGCATGACTTCGAGGGTTGCTGTCCCGAACCGGTTCCAGGGGAAGGTTGCTATTGTCACGGGCGGATCGTCCGGCATCGGGCGAGCCGTGGTTGAGGAGCTTTGCAGGGAGGGGGCCGCAGTGGCGTTCAGCGGCATCAGCGACATCGGTCACAGCACTGCCGCCGAGCTTGCCGCGGAAGGCCACCGAGTCTTGTTCTGCCAGGGTGACATGGCGAAGGAGGGGTTCTGCCACTCGCTGGTGCGGGACACGCTGGCGCGCTGGGGCAAGGTGAATTACCTGGTGAACAACGCGTTCTCGTTCACCGCCAAGGCGCTCGATGCCACGCGCGCGGACTGGGAACGCGTCCTGCGGGTCGGACCCATGGCGTACGCGCTAATGGGGCAGTTAGTGGCCGAGCCGATGAAGCGCGAGGGCGGCGGCGCCATCGTCAACATGTCCAGCATCTCCGCGTTCATCGCCCAGCCCAATCGCTGGACTTACAACGCCGCCAAAGGCGCGGTGCACACGCTGACGAAGTGCATGGCGCTGGACCTGGCGCCGTACAACATACGCGTGAATAGCGTGAGCCCCGGTTGGATCTGGACGCGCGAAGTGGATAAGGCCGCCGGCGGCGACCGCGCCAAATGGGAGCCCGTCTGGGGCCAGTTTCACATGATGGAGCGCTGCGGCGAGCCTGTGGAGTGCGCGGGCCCGATCCTATTCCTGTTGAGCGACGACGCGTCGTTCATCACCGCCGCCGACCTCCCGATCGACGGCGGATACCAGGGACTGGGCAGCGAAGGCATCGGCAAGGCCAGCAAGTTCGCGGGTTCGGCTTGAAGGTTAGTGACTGTAAAACCAGTCCAGCTTCACTCTGGCTACTTGGATGCCCAGGAGCGAATGGTAGTTGATCAGCGCGACGCCGTCGATGAAGGCGATGCCCGCGTAGCCATAGTCGCCCTTGGGATCGGATGTCAGGTTGCGGATGTGCTCCCAGGTTTTGCCTTCGTCGCGTGAGATGGCAGCGGCCAGGGGCGCGCGGACGGCTCCCGATGGCCGCTTGATCTCGCCGATCTGCAGGATGGGCTGCGGTTCCTTGCGGGCCGCTGCGGGCGCGTCCGCGTTGTTGAGCCACACGAGCAGCAGGTCGCCGGTCTTCGGGATACGCTTGATGGTCTGCGGGGCGAGCGGACTGGGCAGGTTCAGGTAGCCCACATCGCTCCACGTGTCACCCTGGTCGCTCGAATAGGCGCGGCCCACGTAGCCGTTGCGGTTGCGGAAGACCATGAACAGACGGCCGTCCTTTAGCTCGACGATGCCTGGCTCCTCGGTCGTGGTGCCCACGTCCACGAAGCTCTTGCCGCGGACCCAGGTGTAGCCGTCGCCGGACCAGTAGCACATCGACACCATGTGCCCCGCCTCGCCGCCGCCAAGTTCGCGGGTCCACTCCACCGGCACCACGATGCGGCCCGAGGCCAGTTGGATGACGCGGTCCGGATTCACCGTGTGATAGCCCTCGTGCGGCGTGGCGCACACCGGATCGCTCCAGGTCTTGCCCTCGTCCGATGAGCGGCGCACATAGAACTTGCCATCATACAGGCGCAGTTCTTTCCCTTCGTAGCGGTTCAGCACGTTGTAGCCGAATAGGATCTCACCGTTCTTCAAGCGCAGCAGGCTGGGCTGGAGCGTGGCCAGGCGTGCGACGTGCTTCTGCAGGATGAACGCTTCGCCCCACGTGCGGCCGCGGTCGCGGGAGACGCGCGCCGCCACGCCGGACCGTGTGTTGTCGGTCCAGTGCTCCGGGTTGGCGTGCGCGAACAGCACGGAGCCGTCCCGCAGTTCGATCATGCTGCCGGTGGAGCCGCGATGCGTGCGGTTGGGGGCCATGGGCACCACCAGGAAATCTTCGAGCAGCGGATCGGCGCCTCGTGCGGCACCGCACGCCGCGCCCGCGATCAGGAAGTCCCGTCGGTTCATCAGGAGAAACGGTATCACAACCAAGCGCGGTCTGCCGCTCCTATAATGGCTTCCATGCGTACCCGTATCCTTCTTATTCTTCTCGTCGCCGCCGTGGCGGGCCAGGCACAGCAGTCCTACGACCTGGTGGTGTACGGCGGTACGGCGGGCGGCGTCATGACCGCGGTGGCCGGCGCGCGGCAGGGCCTGCGCACGGTGCTGATCGAACCGCGCGCGCACGTGGGCGGCATGGCTACCGGCGGCCTTTCCCGCACCGACGTCGGCAGGCGCGAAGTGATCGGCGGACTGGCGCTCGAATTCTACATGCGCATCGGCGAGCGCTACGAGATGCACCGTTTCCTGCATGAGATGGGGTGGCAGTACGAACCTCGCGTGGGCGAAAGCGTGATGCGCGAAATGCTGAAGGACGCCGGCGTCGAGGTAGTCTTCCACCGGCGCCTGCGCGAGAAGACCGGCGTAGTGAAGCAGGGGAACACCGTCACCGGAATCGTGATGGAGAACGGGGAAACGTATCGAGGAAAGGTCTTCGCCGACTGCACCTACGAAGGCGACTTGATGGCGCAGGCAAAGGTAACTTACACTTACGGGCGCGAGAGCGTCTCGCAGTACGGCGAGTCGCTGGCAGGCATTCGCGAGCGCACTCCCTATCACCAGTTCCAAGTGGACATCCCGGCGCGCGACGCACAAGGCAACCTTCTGCCGGAGATTACCACCGAGCCGCGCGGCATTGCGGGCGAAGCGGACCGCCGCATACAGGCGTACAACTTCCGGCTCATCGCTACCAACAATCCCGCTATCCGGCGCCCGTGGCCCAAACCAGCCAACTATGACGCGAAGCGCTACGAGTTGCTGGCGCGTATGCTCGTCGCCATGCAGGCCAAGCTTGGGCGCGCGCAGATCCTGAATGAAGTGACGCAGTTGGCCGAAATCCCCAACCGCAAGGCCGACTTCAACAACTCCGGCGCGTTCTCCACCGATTACATCGGGAAGAATTATGACTATCCCGACGGTAGCTACGCTGTGCGCGAGCGGATCTGGCAGGAGCACATCGACTATGTGAAGGGTTACTTCTACTTTCTCGCCAACGATCCGCGCGTCCCTGCGGCGCTGCAGCGCGAGGTGCGCCAGTGGGGCCTGGCCAAGGACGAATTCGAGGATACGGACAACTGGCCCCACCAGCTTTACATCCGCGAGGCGCGTCGCATGGTGGGCGAGTACGTCCTGGTGCAGAAAGACATGCAGACCGATCTGATGAAACCCGACGTCATCGGCATGGGCAGTTACAACAGCGATTCGCACAACGTGCGGCGCTTCGTGAATGAGAAGGGCTTCGCCGAGAACGAGGGCGACATGCAGGTGGCCGTCAAGCCGTACCAGATCCCCTATCGCATGCTGCTGCCCAAGCGCGCCGAAGCCGTCAACCTGCTGGTGCCGGTGTGTTTCTCGGCGAGCCACGTGGCGTACTCGTCGGCCCGCATGGAGCCACAGTACATGATCCTGGGCCACGCCGCCGGGGTAGCGGCCTCGCTCGCCGTCCGCGCGGGAAAGCCGGTGCAAGACATCAGCGTTTCAGATCTGCAGAAGACGTTGAAGGCGCAGGGTGCTGTATTCGAATACGCGCCCAACCAGCAGCAGAACGCGCTCGGTATCCTGCACCGCTTGCTGAGCAAGCCCGGCCCGCACGACATCGACTGGTAGAGCGTGGGACAGGCTTCAGCCTCTCGTCATCCGTTCAACAGGTATCTGGCCGATTCCGGGTACCGATGCCCGGCCGCCGCGTCCTTGGGGAAGATCGCTTCGATGCGACCCAGATCGACCTGCGTGAGCTGGATGGCGGCGGCCTGAGCATTTTCTTCGAGGTACTTCAGACGCTTGGTGCCCGGGATCGGCACGATGTCCTCGCCCTGCGCCATCACCCAGGCCAGCGCGAGTTGCGACGCTGTGCAGCCTCTCTCGCGCGCCATCTCCCCGATGCGTTCCACCAGTTCCAGGTTCTTCGCAAAGTTCTCGCCCTGGAAGCGCGGCGACATGCGGCGGTAATCATCGGGGGCGAAATCTTCGAAATGCCTCAGTTGCCCGGTGAGAAAGCCGCGGCCAAGCGGGCTGTAAGCAACGAATCCGATGCCGAGTTCGCGCACCGTGGCGAGGATTTCGTCTTCCGGCTCCCGGCTCCACAGCGAGTACTCGGTTTGCAACGCCGTGATGGGGTGCACCTTGTGCGCGCGGCGGATGGTGGCTGGCGACGCCTCGGACAGGCCCAGGTACCGCACCTTGCCGGCTCGCACCAGGTCAGCCATGGCTCCGACGGTTTCTTCGATGGGAACCTGCGGGTCCACGCGGTGCTGGTAGTAGAGATCGATCGTGTCGATGCCCAACCGCTTCAGGCTGCCGTCACAGGAGGAGCGCACGTACTCGGGCCGCCCGCACACGCCGCGGAAGGCGGGATCGTTGCTGCGGACCATGCCGAACTTTGTGGCGATGACAGACTCGGCACGCCGTCCCGCAATCGCCTTGCCCACCAGGAGTTCATTGGTGTGCGGGCCGTACATGTCCGCCGTGTCGAGAAAGTTGATGCCAAGCTCCAGCGCGCGATGGATGACGCGGATCGACTCCTGGTCGTCGCGGGCGCCATAGAAATCCGACATCCCCATGCAGCCAAGGCCCATTGCTGACACTTCGAGTCCCTGTGTTCCGAGCTTCCGTTTCCGCATGACTTTAATCTAGCGCAGCTCCGAATCAGGACAGCGTCCACGGCTTGCGCATTGGGCGGTGCATCATCTTACGGGCCGCATCGTCGCCGGTGATGGTTTCCTTCACGGGGTCCCAGTGAATGGTGCGGCCGGTGCGTACGGCGATGTCGCACAGGTGGCTGACCAAGTCGCTGCGCACGGCGCTCTCGACCACGCCCACTGGATCGGTTCGCTCGCGGACCGCGCGCACCCAGCTCAACTGGTGCGATTCGCTGTTCATCAGATGCTTTTCGGTCGGCCCGATCTCGGACGACGCCAGCGACGCAGGTTCGGTGGCCACCTTCTCGTACGCGATGGCGACCCAGCCTTTCGAACCGATGAAGATGGCCGCGTTGTGCACAAAGTCGACGCCGGGGCGCGCCAGGTCCGGGTGCGGCGCGTCCCTGTACTTCTTGTAAGTCTCGTTGTCCACCATGTGCAGTACCAACCCGTTCGAGTAAGTGCATTGGACGTCCCACTCGTAAACGCAGTTGAACAGGCCGCTGGCGGGGAGCTTGCCCTTGCCTTCGTACTTCACCGGCATGGTGAGCCCGGCATTGTCCGCCCACCACTGCACCTGGTCGAGCGGGTGCGCGGCCCAACCGGCGATGAATCCGATGCAGTAGTCGTAAATGTGGAAGATGCCGTTGCGCTGTCCGCTGACCAGGCAGCGGTCGTGGCAGAAGGGGGCCTCGGGCGCGGGGCCAAGCCAGAGGTCGTAGTCGAAACCCTTGGGTACGGGCAGCACAGGCGTGGGCGAGCCGCCGGTTTCGGAACACGGCGCCACCACCCAGATCTTGCGTACCTCGCCGATGCGCCCGTTCAGCACCAATTCCACGGCGTGTCGCGCTTCGGCGGTGGAGCGCCGCTCGGCGCCGTATTGGAAGATGCGCCGGCGCGCACGCACGGCCTTGCGGGCGGCCAAGTCCTGCTCGATCGAAACGCCCAGCGGTTTCTCAGTGTGCATATCCTTGCCCGCCTTGGCCGCCGCGATGGTGATGGGCACGTGCCAGTGGTCCGGCGTGGCGATGTGCACGGCGTCGATGTCTTTGCGGCGCAGCACGTCGCGGAAATCGGCGTAGACCTCGATGCCACGGTAGACGCCGCTGCGCTTCTCGTCGCCGTAGATCTTCTCGAAGACAGCCTTGGCGTTCAGCCGCCGGTCCTCGCGCGGGTCGCACATGGCCACGAATTCGCACCCGGTGGACTTCGTGTAGAGGCGGCCTTCGCCGACGCCACGCCCGCCCGAACCGATCAGCGCCAGCGTGACGCGGTCGCTGGGCGGCGTAGCGCCGCGGCCGAGCGCGCGAGCCGGGACAACCAGTGGAGCGGCGGCGGCGCCAGTCAAAACCTGGCGTCGAGTAAGTGTGCGCATGAAAGCCTCCTTCTGAGTAATGGCATCTAGCGCATGACGACCTTGTGTACCGCGCTGGCGAGTTTCTTGAACTCCAGGCGGGAAACCGAGTTGGGATCGTACTCCATCACGGTGAGGCCGCTCATCACGGCCTCGGCCACTACGATCCGCTGGCCGATCGGGGGCAGCACTTTCCTTCCCATCTCCTCCAGAGACGAGGAGAGGCCGCGCCCCAGGTTGGTGTGCATGAGCACCTTGGAAGGCACGAAGCGGATGCGCGGACGCTTGGAGCGCCGCTGGGCACGCGCCTTGAGAGCGAGCGACAAGGGTTCTTTCAGCGAGAACAAATCCAGCGGAGAAGGGCCGCACGGCAGGAGAACAAGGTCCGCCACCAGCGCGGCCTGGAAGGCGGTATCGGGCGCCCCCGGAGGCGTGTCGATGAGAACGAGGTTGCCGTCCTTCTCCGCCGCGCGGGCTTTGGCCCGCAGCGAATCGGCGTGATCAGCTTTGACTTTTTCGACGCAGCGCGAGAGCATCCCCTTGCCTTGGGACGCCCAAGCTGAAAGGCTATGCTGAGGGTCCGCATCCAGCGCGGTGACGCTCAAACCCATGTCGGCGAACTCGGCAGCCAGATTCCCCACGATCGTCGACTTCCCAACGCCGCCCTTTCGCCCCAGGACCGCGATGATCGCCATAGACAGTACTATAGTTGAAATCCGGGAGGCGGGATGGCGGCCTCAGTTCGACTTAGGTCGCGCTTACCTCTCGGTCACCGAAACCCGGACTACGAGACATTCGTTTTGACAGCTCTGGGCCGCTTCGGACGGGCAGGCAAAGCAAGCACCTCGACGAACATCCTCCGCGCTCGTTTGGTCGATCCATCTTGACTCGCGATGTTGGGCCCAGAACAACCCGCCACGTCGACATTCATGCCGGCACATCAGCCGGCGTTGCGCGTAAGACTGCTTTCTCTACCATACCCGCCCCGTCTGGATCTTCGGCAGCGGGGAGAATACCTTCTCAAAGGGCACCGGATTCAGGTACGGCTTTCCGTGGTGGAAGTTCACGATGTTCTCCATGAACTTCTCCACGATATTGAAGCCGTGTACCAGGAAGATGTTGATGCGGTATAGGACGCCGAGGTCCGACGGATCGTCAATCACCTCGGCGAACTTCGTCCCCATGGCCAGTGAGCCTTGGCTCGCGCCGCGGAACATATCCATGCTACGGTCCAGCCTTTCCATGAACTCCGCGTTGCGGCCGGCGTTGCGCGCTTTGAAGGCCGCGTCGAATTCCATGTACGCTTGGCGGATCCGGATCAGCCCCTCCAAGTGCAAGGCATAAGCTTCGGTCCTGTTCCTCATATAGGCCAGTTCGGTTCGGCCGCCCTCGGAGACCGCGCCTTGCGCCCGCGCGAAAATCTCCGCCGCCTGGCGCAGCAATTCCACGCTGCGCCGGTAGTACAGGATCTTGGCGCGGCTGCTCTCCAGGAAACCCGGCCAACCTGAGAACGTAGGGCCGTCGTACGGGTTACCCTGTTCCGAGTAGCTCTTGACGATGCTGATCTCGGAAATCGGACCACAGCAACCGAAGTTGCCCTGCTGCGTCCAGCCCAGTTCCTCTTCGTTCTTCTCGAGGATCTGGTAGGCGCGGAAGATCTCCGGAGCCGCCTGCTCGCCGAAGATACGCTTCACGTAGTCGCGGTAGAACTCCTCTGGCGTCATCTTCGGCTTCCAGGCCGCGTCTGCCAGGAACTTCTCGTTGTGCTCCTGGCCGCGCGCGCGGTTCACCTGCATGGCATGGCCCGCGACGCCGTGCTCCAGCGCGCCGTCGTACAGGCGATCCTTGTAATACATAGTGACGTTGAACTGCATTCCGAGCATGCCGCTGTCGTCGTCCGAGCGCGAAATGAGAGTCCGCTCGCGCTCGTCCATCCCGCCGAATTGATAAAGAGGCACTCCCATGGGCGTCCAGATGCCGCGGCTCACCATGTCTGTGAACGGCACGTCCTTGGGGAAAATACGGTCGATGATCGGATAGACGAAGCTCCGCCCGAACGCGCCGACGCCCACGTTCGGTTTCGGGTTCATGCGGTCGCGCGCCTCGATCACTTTCTTCATCAGGTAGATGGCTGCGTTGTTGCTGTCGACGACGCGGTCGGCGGCGCGCGCGTATCCGGTGTAATGCTTCCAGTGGCGGAGTTGCTCGGCGTAGTCCTTGGGGCGCTGTTCGAGCAGATACTCCTTGCTCTTCTCGTCCTCGCAAACCGGATAGAGTTCCGGGAACCACAGGAAATAACCTTCGGCCTCCGGATAGGTGCTCACCAAGCTCTTCAGGCGGTTCTCGTTGATCTCGTCCACTACCGGGTCCACCGGACAGACGTAGACACCGCCCATGATGGGATGGAAGGGCAGATCGCCGGTGCGCGCCCGCGCATGACGCGCCAGGTTCGCGGGCAGGCTCACCGGGTCGATCGCCAGCCAGGTCTTGATCTTCTTCGTCTTGGCGTAGGCGATCACCTGACGCAGCATGTTCTGCGCGACGGCGAAGGCCTGCTCCGGCGTCTCGACATTCTGGAACTCGGGCGGCGCCAGGCGCGGCTGGGTGAAGTGCTCGCGGCCCACCACCATGTCGCGCGCCAGATGCGAGCCGAAGCCCGTGGCCCACAGCAGGTACCCGCTCTCCTTGGTCGAAACGTCGCCCAGGAAATTCTTCTCACCCTTGTAGTCGTAAGTGAGGAACGGGGTGTAGGGGAACCAGAAAACCTGCAGGTAGTTCATGCGCATACGCGCCATGCGGTCGATGAACTTCTTCCAGTAATCGAGCGACCAGATGGTCTGGTTCGGATAGCAGAAATCGACGTGCACTCCGCGACGCTCGTAGGACGGTTCGATGCGCTCGTCGAGCGCCGGCATCCGCACGTCACTCTGCTTTTTCGGCACGATGTCCTTGGTGAGCAGGAAGACGAAGCCCAACCGCTCAAGCAGATCGTAAGCGGCGTACATGGTGCCGGCCTCGTCATTGCCACTCACGACGAGCGCGGGTTGCCCGCCTGCAGTGGCCCGCTTCAGCACATAGCCGCCATCCTTGAGGCCAACAGCCGCCGCATGACCGCCCACCAGCACCAGGGGCTTCCCTTTCGGCGCCGCCGCGGCGATCTCCAACCGCGCGCCGGAAAGCGTCTCAATGTACCGCTGCAGTTCCCTGGCGACGAAGCCGTTGAACTCTCCGCCGCCGGGAACGATCACGGCTTCCGGCTGCCCGTTCCGCACCAAAAACGCATCGGTCGCCCCGGCGAGCCCAGCCGGCAGCAAAGTGATCAGAATCGCAACGCCGATCAGTCCCTTCATGAGGCACCTCGCCTATCCGAGTACAGTATCTTGGCCGCAGGCGCGGTGTCCACAGCACCAGACAAAACCCCGGCTTCCTGCCTTTGGTACAATTCAGACGCGGAGGTCCATTCTTTCCATGTACCGCTTCAGACCACGGGGCATCGGGTGCTTCGGATGCCTGCCTTTCGGCGGGTTGCTCATCGGGTTGCTTCCGCTGATCGCAATTGGCTTCCTGATTTACTGGCTCGTGAACCGCCAGAACCAGGCCGCGCCTCCGCCGGCCAAGCCCGCCGGAAGCTTCTTCTGCTCGCATTGCGGAAAACCCATGCAGGCCGGCGAGAAGTTCTGCGCCAACTGCGGAAGCAGAGCGGGTTGACGCCTCTGCTAAAATGAAGCCAGCGGCCCTGTAGCTCAGTTGGTTAGAGCGCATCCCTTACAAGGATGAGGTCCACAGTTCGAGCCTGTGCGGGGCCACCATCCCTATTTATTAGTGTTCGTCACCCGATTCAAAAGAATGCAGACTGTCCAGTATTCGGCGCAGGCTGGCAGTGATGTCGCAAGCCATACGAGTCTGCATATGCCACCTTGCTCTCCCGAGGTTCGCCGAGCTTACATCGAGCGCGGCGCGTTTGCGGGTAGACTGGGAGCGCGGATTCCCCTCCGCGCTCACTTCTTTCGCAACAGCTTCTCCTTGGTGTAGATCAGTGTGGAGGTGTCGTAGCTAGCGATTTCGAATTCGTGGCCGTGGGTGATGGCGTCGGTCGGACAGGCTTCCACACAGTAGCCGCAGAAGATGCAGCGGTTGTAATCGATGTTGTACACCTTTGCGTAACGCTCACCGCCGCTGAAGCGCTCCGCGGCGGTGTTCTCCGCCGCCTCAATGTAAATGCAATTCGCCGGGCAGGCGGCCGCACACAGGAAGCAGGCCACGCACTTCTCCAGACCATTTTCGTCACGTTCCAGAACGTGCACGCCGCGGTAGCGCGCCTGGAGTTTCGCCGGACCGTCGGGGTAATCCTCGGTGAGCGTGGGCGAGAGCATTTCCTTGAAGGTGACACCCATGCCCCGCGTGACGGCCGCCGCGGAATCGATAATCTGGCTGATTTTCGATGGCATCGTCGCTTCCCGGCTGATATCTGGCCCCTTGCTTCGAGTGTAGCAGAACCCTTTACAACGCCATGATCTGGAAACCCGCGTCGACGAAGAGAACGTTGCCGGTGACGCCGCGGCCCAGATCGCTCGCCAGGAATACCGCCGCGTCCGCCACTTCGCCCGGTTCCGTATTGCGGCGCAACGGGGCGCGTTCAGCGACGCCGTCCAGTGCTTTCGAAAAATCCTTGATGCCGCGCGCCGATGCCGTCTTGATAGGGCCGGCCGAGATAGCGTTCACACGGACATTGGACGGGCCCAGGTCGCTCGCCAGGTATCGCACCGAAGCCTCCAGGGCGGCCTTCGCCGCGCCCATCACGTTGTAGTTCGACACCACTCGGCTGGCGCCCAGATAAGTGAGCGTAGTAAGGCTCCCACCCCGGCTCATTAACGGCGCCGTCGCGCGGGCCACGCTGATCAGCGAATAGGCGCTCACCTCCTGCGCCAGCAGGTATCCGGAGCGCGATGTCTCGATAAACGGCCGGCTCAAATCTTCGCGGTTGGCGAAAGCGATGCTATGCACCACGGCGTCGAGCGGACTTCCGCATTTCGCCAGCACTTCGGTGAGGCTCTCCAGGTCCTCCGGCACGGTCACATCGCAGTTCAGCGCATGCGCGCCGTCCAGTTCCTCGGCCAACTCTTCCACAGTTTCGCGCTGGCGTTCGCCCTGGAAGGTGAGAAAGAGCTTGGCGCCCTCGCGCGCGAATGCCTGCGCGATCGCATAGGCCAGACTCCATCGATTGGCCACTCCCAGAATCAGGGCGGAACGCCCTTCAAGCAGATTGGGCATGTTGCGTCCATTTTACCGCGAGCCTATGCGGCGCCGGACGAGAGCGCCACACCCAGCGATTTTCAAATGCGCCAGGATGCCACGGTCTGTGATAGAAGTGAGTAACCATGCTCACACGCCGATCCTTTCTGGGGGCGGCCGGCGCGCCTCTGTTTGCCCGCTCGCCGCGGCGCCTCAACGTTCTGTTCATCGCCGCCGATGATCTCAACACCGCGTTGGGTTGTTACGGACACCCACTGGTGAAGAGTCCCAATATCGACCGGCTGTCCGCCCGTGGCACCCGCTTCGAGCGCGCCTACTGCCAGTTCCCGCTATGCGGTCCCTCGCGGGCCTCCCTCCTGACGGGCCTGCGTCCTACCACGACGCGCGTACTCGCCAACAACATCGATTTCCGGGATTTCCGTCCCGACGCGGTCACGCTACCGCAGCTATTCAAGAACAACGGCTGGTTCGCGGCGCGCGAAGGCAAGATGTTCCACATGAACGTGCCGAAAGAGGTCGGCACGCCCAAGTACCAGGACGCCATCAGTTGGAACCACTCGGTTTCGCCGCCGGGGTTGGAGTTGCAAACACCCGGCGAAGGCCGGAAGCTGAGCCCGCCAGGGGTGAGTTTCGGAATGCAGTGGATCGCGGCCGCAACTGCCACTGGGCAGGCCGACACCAACGCCGCCGACGGCGCGCTCGCATTGCTCGAAAAACATCGCTCGGAACCATTCTTCCTCGGTCTGGGGTTCATCCGGCCGCACCTGCCGTTTGTCGCGCCATCACGCTTTTACGACCTCTATCCTCTGGACTCGATCCCGCTGCCAGAGAACCCGCCAGATGACTTGGACGACATCCCCGCAGCATCCAAGGCTGTCCGGCCGCAACTGTGGAACAACATGCAGATGGACGCCCCTAAGATTAAGGAGGCCTTGCGGGGCTATTATGCGTCCACATCGTTTATGGACGATCAACTCGGCCGCGTGATGGCGGGCCTCGAGCGCATGGACCTGGCGTCGAACACCGTGGTTGTCTTCTGGGGCGATCACGGCTGGCATCTCGGCGAGCACACGCGCTGGCAGAAAATGTCGCTGATGGAGGAATCGGCGCGCGTGCCGCTGATCATCTCCACACCAAGGCAGAAGACCCGTGGGAAGGCCTCCCGGGCGCTGGTCGAGTTCGTGGATGTGTATCCGACTATCGCCGATTTGTGCGGTTTGAAGCCGTCCGCGAACCTGGAAGGCCGCAGCCTGGCGCCATTGCTCGACAACCCCGGACTCCGGGGCAAGAAAGCCGCCTTCACCGAACTGCGCTACGAGCAGATCACGGGGCGCTCGATCCGCACGGACCGCTACCGATACATCCGCTGGGAGGGCATGGGCGGCGGAGAGGAACTCTACGATCATTCCACGGATCCGCGCGAGTTCACCAATCTCGCCGCCAAACCTGAGCACCGGAAGACGCTCGAAACCCACCGGCGCATCCTGGACGCCGGATGGCGCGCGGCATTGTAGCATCGGAGTAGATCATGACGAATGCGAACCGGTTAGTCTCATTCAGCCTGTGCCTCGCCGCGGTTTTGGCGGCCTCGATCGCATGGCGCGCCCACGCTCAGCCCGGCGCTATCGAGAACGCCCAGCCCACGGTCGTCGGGTTCCCAACCGACTGGCCCGCGGGCCCCGCCCGCGACGCGCAACCCATTTGGGCCGCGCCCGGCAAGATCCGGTTCGCGCGGTGGGACGGAGGACGCATCGAGACCGCTAAGGCGATGCTGTCGGGCTGGGTGGGATTCAATCCGCCAATCCCGGATTATGTGGACAGCATGACCAACTGGTACACACCGCGCACTGCGCGCCTGCTCAAGGAATCCGGAGTGAACACCATAACAGTTACGTTCTCAAACGGCTTCTCGAATCAGACCGAGCGCAACCACCAGGAGCAACTCAAGGAGTACATCGCGCTGTGCCACCGCGAAGGGATACGCGTTCTCGCTTACGAATCCATCGCGAACATGTTTTGGGAAGATATGTTCGAGAATGTCCCGGAATCGAAGGACTGGGTGCGCAAGGGCCCGGACGGCAAGCCCACGCCATACAGCGCGGGCAGTTACGCCAAGATGGGCCGCGTCACGCGTTACATGGCTCGGCTTGCGCATCCGGGATGGCGCGAGTATCTGAAGAAGCGGATTGACCTGGCGATCGAAGCCGGCGCCGACGGCATCTTCTACGACAATAACTTCAACGAGTACCTGTTCGAAACCTATCGCGAGATGTACCGGCACGGCCTGTCGCGCAAACGCGATTTCGTGATGGGCGGCAATTTCCACTCGAACACATACGTGTTGAATCGCATCACAAACCTGATTAGCACCGAGGATGGAGTCGAGCCCGGCATCTACGCCGCGGCAAACGTACCCGAACGCGACGCCGCGAAGAAGCAGTTGGCCAGCGTGGGTGACGGCTACCTGGTCACCAATCTGGGGCTCTACCGCCTGCTCAATGCGTTCAGCCACGGCTGGAAGCCGGTCATCGTGGAAGACGGCAAGCGCGAAACGAGCGACCGGCTGGCGCGCCCGATCCCCGCGCGGCGTCATCAACTGGCGCTGGCCGAGGCCTGGCCGCTCGGCGCGTCCATGCAACTGTTCAGCGAAGGCGCTTTCGCCGACGGTCTCTATCGCGCGCGGCCCGAAGCCATGGAGATTTGGCAGGCCATCGGCCGCTACAATCGCTTCCACGCCGCAAACGAACTACTGTATGTCAATGCCGCCCCATGGGCGAACGTGGCCGTGGTGCTGGACGAATCGAGCGCGGGGACGGCGGCGTTGAACGCGCTAGCCGCGCGCAACGTGGGCTATCGCGTAATCTATGAGCACGACATGACGGCGGATCACCTCCTGGGCGTCAGGGCGGTGGTGGCTGCAACGGCAGAAATGCGCCCCAAGGCCGACGCGGCGATCGAATCGTTCAAATCTTCAGGCGGCAAAGTCTTTCGCTTGAGCGAAACGCCTTCGATTGATGCGCTCGCGCGACAGGTGGCCGCCGCGGCGCCTCCGCCCTTTACTCTCGAAGCCCCAGCCGGTGTTCTTGCCGTCGCAACGACGCAGAATGCCGGCCAGCGCCTGCTCATTCACCTGCTCAACTACACGGCGCAGCCTGCCGGCAAAGTGCGCATCGTGGTTCGCGGCCCGGTGAAGAGCGCGGCGCTGCATACCCCGGACGAAACCCACGGTACCATGCGGGTGGATGGCGCGAACATCGAAGTGCCCTGGCTCGACACTTACAGCGTGATTGTGGCTCAAATGGAACGCGCGGTTCAGCCCTGATCGCCGCCTCCGGTCTGGCGAACCCGGAAACTGGGCGGCTGATAGTCCGCGGGCCGATGATCGCGCGGGATCGTGACGGTGTTCCCGTCGCGCACCGACATGTAGTTTGGCGACATGATCTCGACTCCGCCTTCGTTGAACGAGTCCTGAATGTTGGCGTGCAACTCGGAGTAAATATCAACCATCCGGTTCGGCTGGTCCGTGTAAGCGTTGATCTCGTAACTCACGTTGAAGTCGTTCAAGCTTCTTTGCAGCACGAAGGGAGCTGGCTGGTGCAGGATGCCGCCGGTCTTGAGGGCTGCCGCGATCAGCAGTTCGTGCACCTTGCGCCACGGCGCGTCATAGCCGATTGTAACCGCCGTGTGCAGGATGAGGCCGCCGTGGCGTACGTGCGCGCTGTAGTTCTGGATGTGCGTACCCAGGATCTGGCTGTTGGGGACGATGATCTCTTCGTTCTTGATGGTCTTGATGCGAGTTACCAGAAGCGTCTTCTCGGTCACGTCGCCAAGCGTGTCGCCGATCTGTACCCGGTCGCCGAGGTGGAAAGGCCGCATGTAAGTAAGGATGATGCCGGCAACGATGTTGCCCATCGCCGAAGTCGACCCGAGAGAGATCAGCACACCGATGAAGATGGACACGCCTTTGAACGCTGGCGAGTTGCCGCCGGGCAAATAAGGAAACGCTACGACGAGTCCAAATACGATGGCGAGAAACGCCAGGATTTGGTAAGTCGGCTGGGTCCATTCGGTGTGGAAACCCGGCAGGACCACCACGCCCGCCTCTACTCCGTGCGCCAGCAAGTGGAGAGCGCGAACCACCGCGTAAGTGAACAAGACGACGACGATCAGCACACCGAAATCCGGCAGATAATCGACGAACGCCGCCAGCGCGATCCGGAAGGGCCGCAGCATGTATTCGAACAACGTGTGGCTCAAACCGGCGGTTTGCGGAAACAGCCCCAGGGAGAAAGTAACCAGGGCGAAAAACACGATCACAACCACCGCCGCGGATCCGATCCGCAGGACGAGAACGGCAATCCGGATCAACTGGCGGCCGAACAATGCTACAAAACCGGCAAGGCGGCGCCGGCTGCCAAGGCGCACGCGGAAGGCTTCCAGGCGTTCGCAGACCCATTGGAAAGCCCGGCGTAACAGCCACACCCCACCTGCGAACAGCACCCAGACGGCGATGATCAGAGCGACCTTGCCCAGCATTGCCAACCCGCACATCATAGCAAAGCAACACGCGCCCGGCTCATGCGAAAATCTCCTCATGCGGCATCCAGACCGGTACTTCGATTCTGACCCCACCGTGCGCGGCATCGCACGCGAGCTTTACAGAAGCGTCGCTAACATGGCGCTGGTGTGTCCCCACGGACACGTCGATCCACGCATGTTCGCCGACAACAGCCCGTATCCGGATCCCGCCACCCTGATCGTCATCCCGGACCATTACATCTTCCGCATGCTCTATTCGCAGGGCATCGCCCTGGAAAGGCTGGGCGTTCGGCGCACCGACGGCGGAGCGGTGGAGCAGGACCCGCGCAGGATCTGGCAACTGTTCGCCGAGAACTTCCGGCTCTATCGCGGCACGCCGACGGGTTGCTGGATCGCGGATGAACTAGCCATGGTGTTCGGCATCGAAGAACCTTTGAACGCGGCCAGTGGAATGCGCATTTACGACCAGCTCTGCGAGAAGCTGGCAACACCCGAGTTCCTGCCGCGCGCCCTTTTCGAGCGTTTCCGCATCGAAGTGCTGTGCACCACCGACGCCGCCACCGACACCCTCGAATTCCACCGCAAGATCCGCGAATCGGGATGGAAGGGCCGCGTGGTTCCGACGTTCCGCCCGGACCTTGCCATCGACATCCTCCATCCCGACTGGCGGCGGGAGATCGAGAAACTGGGTGCGCTTGCCGGACGCGAAATCGTGGATTTTCCGTCTTATATCGCGGCGCTCGAAAACCGGCGCGCGTTCTTCAAGTCCATGGGCGCGGTTTCCACCGACCACGCCTGTGTGGCACCACACACCGAGCAACTCAGCGCCGGTGAGGCCGACAACATCCTGCAACGCGCGCTGGCCGGCCATGCCGACGCGATCGACGCCCGCCGCTTCACCGCGCACATGCTCATCGAGATGGCTCGCATGAGCTCCGAAGACGGCCTGGTGATGCAGCTTCATCCCGGTTGCTGGCGCAACCACAACCTGGGCATCCAGCGTATGTTCGGCGCCGACAAGGGCTGCGACATCCCAGTGGCCACCGAGTACACGGCGAACCTGCACGCGCTGCTGAACGCCTTCGGAAACCATCCCAAGTTCCGCCTGGTGCTGTTCACCTTGGACGAATCCACCTACTCGCGCGAACTGGCCCCGCTTGCCGGGCACTATCCCGCGCTTCGCCTGGGACCGCCTTGGTGGTTCCACGACAGCTTGCAAGGCATGATTCGCTACCGCGAGCAGGTCACAGAGACGGCGGGCGTATACAACACGGCCGGCTTCAACGACGATACGCGGGCGTTTCCATCTATTCCGGCCCGGCACGACCTGAGCCGCCGCATGGACGCGAACTTCCTGGCTCGCCTGGTAGCGCGTCATCAGATTGAAATGGACGAGGCGATGGAGATGATGCCGGACCTGGCCGCCAACTTGGCCCGGGAGACTTACAGGCTTGGCTGAACGGATCATCAGCGGGCGGCGCGCCTCCACTGGCCTTTCGAGGCGGGCGTTGCTGGCCGGGACGTGCGGTACGTGGGGAGCGCGCGCCCAGTCGAGAGACATCCCTTCGGATCTCAAGACCCCCTATAAACTGGACCGTCTGGTAGTTGCGCCGGGCACCCGCGAAGGCGAATTCGACTCGAAGGGCGTCGATTGTCCATTCGTTTACTACCACGGGGGCCTTTATTGGATGACCTATGTCGGCTTCGACGGTACGGGTTACCAAACGGGACTGGCGTCGTCCACCGACCTCATGCGCTGGCGTAAGGAAGGGTTGATCCTTCGGAGAGATCCCTCCAATCCCGTGACGCGCCATAACGTGGCGCTGACCTGGATTGTACGGGAAAACGACCTGTTCGACCGGGGACATCTGAAGAAAGTGAAAGGACGCTACCTGGGCACCTATCACGCTTACCCGAATCCCGGCTATGAGGAGGGCCCGGCGGTGATTGGCCTGGCCTGGAGCGAGGACAAGCGTGAGTGGAAGCTTGATCCGCCGTGCCTCACCAGCGAGGACGGTGCGGACTGGGAACGCGGCGGCTTGTACAAATCGTGTCTCGTGGAGCACGACGAGACGTACTACATGGTCTACAACGCGAAGAACAAAGCGACACCCTGGCACGAGCAGGTCGGCGTGGCTACCTCTTCCGACCTGAAGACCTGGACCAGATATCCGGGCAATCCGATCCTGGTGAACGGGCCGGCCGGCAGTCTGGACGAGATCTTCGCCAGCGACCCGTGTGTGCTGCGCTACGGAGATGTGTGGGCGATCTTCTATTACAGTCTGGACAAGCGCGGAGTGGCCCGGGACCTGCTGGCCATATCGAAGGATTTGAAGTCGGTCACTAAGTGCGACGGCGTCCTGGTGGATGTGGGCCCGCCCGGATCCGTCGACTCCCGATATGCGCACAAACCGTCCCTCGTGTGGCGCGACGGAGTGCTGTACCATTTCTATTGCGCCGTGTCGAAAGAACGTGGGCGCGGCATCTCGGTGGCGGCTTCCAAGCCGTGGCCGAAATCATAGCAGCGGCAGGAGAGTGCGAAATGGCCATTTTTGTGACCGGCGGCGCGGGATTCATCGGCTCGCAGTTCGTGCGGGATTGGGTTGGTCTGCACCCGGACCAGCCGCTCGTCAACTTCGACAAGCTCACCTACGCCGGCAACCTGGATAACCTCGCGGAGGTGGCCACGAGCGCATCTTACCGTTTCGTGCGCGGCGACATCTGCGACGCCGGAGCCGTGGCGGCGGCCATGCCGGACGGCTGCGACGCCGTGGTGCACTTCGCCGCCGAATCCCATGTGGACCGCAGCATTCTAAGCGCGGCCGAGTTCGTGACCACCAACGTCCTGGGCACGCAAGTGTTGCTGGATGTCGCGCGCGCCAAAGGCGTGAAACGTTTCCTGCACATCTCGACCGACGAAGTCGGCGGCAGCATCGAACCGGAGCGGTGGTTCGCCGAGGATTCTCCGCTGGCGCCCAGCAGCCCTTACGCGGCCAGCAAGGCTGCGGCGGAGCATCTGGTGCGCGCGGCCGCGCACACTTTCGGCTTGGACGCGGTCATCACACGCACCAGCAACAATTACGGACCGTACCAGTTTCCCGAGAAGCTGATCCCGCTGGCCCTGGCCAACGCGTTGGAGGACCGCCCGATCCCCGTCTACGGAGATGGAATGCAAGTGCGCGACTGGATTCACGTGGCCGACAACTGCGAGGCGCTGAGGAGAGTGCTCGAGAGCGGCAAGCCTGGGGAAACCTACCATATCGGAGGACTGCATCCGGTCCCGAACCTGGAACTGTTGCGGCGGTTGCTAGCCGTCCTGGGTAAGAGCGACAGTCTCCTCACCCATGTGAAGGATCGCCTGGGGCACGACCGCCGCTACGCGGTGGATTGCTCGAAGGTCCAGCGCGAACTGGGCTGGCGGCCTTCCATCAGCCTGGACGAAGGGTTGCGCGCCACCGTAGCCTGGTATCGGGATCACGCCGGGTGGGTCCGCCGCGCCCGCAGCGGCGAGTACCGTCAATACTACGAAAGGGTTTACGGGGCCTGATCATTTTCCACTTTCTGCCCGCGCCATCTGGGTCTACACTGTAGGTGGACGTTCTTCGTGGACCCTCGTCGCGGCCGCAATGGCCGTTGAGGGAGGACTGTCATGGCCCTGCTGGAACGGCTTCTCGACTTCCTGGCCCAGAGCCAGGTAGCCTACACGCATCACAAGCACCCCACTGCATTCACAGCGCGAGAGGTGGCGTCGCTCGAGCATCTGCCGCCGCACGAATTCGCCAAGACCGTTGTATTCCATGGCGATAGCGGGTATGCGATGGCGGTGGTGCCGGCCGACCGGAAGATCGATCTTCAAGAACTCCGCGCCCTGCTTGGAATGAACCGCATCCGGTTAGCCACCGAGGGCGAACTCGCCAGTCTGTTCTGCGAATGCGACCTGGGAGCCATGCCGCCGTTCGGAAACCTCTGTGGAATGAGCGTGTATGTCGACGCGCAACTGGCCGCCGAGGAGTACATCGCCTTCAATGCCGGTACACATCGGGATGTAATCCTGATGAAGTTCCGGGATTATGAGAGGATCGTAGGCCCGTCCATCGTGCACATGGCACGCAGCGCCGCAGCCTAGGCCGGGGTGCGGAACGGACCTGTACGCAAGGCGTCAACCAGTTCGGGCGTGAACGCGCCCCCATGAAACAGCGCAAAGCCCGCCGCGCCCGCTTCCCGCGCGGCGTCGATCTGGAGCAGAATCTCGGCCACTGTGTTTTTGCCGCCGCTCCAGACAAAGCCCAAGCCCGCGTACACCGGGCAATCCGAGCCGATGTCGCGTATGGTCATGCCCAGCCGCTCGCGGAATCTGGCGGTGTCGCTCACATAAACCTGCGCAGCGTAATAATCCAGCCAGCCGGCTCTCGCCCAGCGGCCCCAGTCGCGGCCTTGAGCGCGCTCGCGGCGGTAATTGAAACCGCCGTTGGCGGAAAAGACGAGTTTAGGAAAGCGCTCCTTGAGCGCCGCGCGCAGTTCGGTCATGAAAGCGCTCGTCCCCAGGCAGCGGAAATTCTCGGCTTCCTGCGTCGCTAACCGGTCCGCCAGCGGCGCGCCGTGGAGCTTCTCGAACACCTCGCGGCAGAGGTCGCAGAGACAGTTGTTCGGGTAGTCGTAGCCCGGTTCCTCGATGTGCACGCCCCCGAGTTTTGGGTAGCGGGCACAAATCCGCAACAACAATTCCCGCTGCCAGCGCCGGGCGGCGAAGTGCTGCGGGCAGCAATCGTTCCACCGCCGCGGCACCTTGACGCCGGTCTTGGGGTCCGGACGATATTCGTCCAGGCGAACGGCAGCCCACTGGGGATCGCCGCCCACCCTCGGATCGAAGTCCGAACTCGCCCGATTCCGGTAAGCCGTGAAGGAATACCAGATCTCGACCGGAATGCCGCGCGCGGCCGCTTCGTCGATAAGTACGCCGAGCACGTCCCAGCGCGCCGTGGGATGAGCCTCGCGGTAGAGATCGTTCTCCAGGGCGACCAGGAAATCGCTTGGAACCCATGGCAGAATCAGGTTGAAGTTGGCTGACGCGAAGCGCGCCACAGCCTCCCGCACGAGCTTGCGCCCCTCGGCTTCGGGGGCCTTGAACATGTTCTCCGGATGGATCCAGACGGCCCGCGCCTCCCGCTTTGAAGCAGGGCTAGCCAAAGCGGCCGCTGGCAGTGTGAGGAAGCTACGCCGTTGCATGCTCCTAATCGTACTACGCGAGCGCCGGCTAAGGCTCCACAGCGATGGTGGTAACTTTCATGCCTTGCTCAAGGCTGAACCGGTCGCGGTACTGGAGCAACACAGGGACTGCGTTGGGAACCACCGGCACGAACTTCTCCGGGATACGGACGTTAATCTGCCAGACACCGACCAGGCCGGGGGCCAGGCCCGAGTATTCAATGGCGCTCGCCGTGACAGGTATTCCATCCAGGTACACCTGTATGGCGCCCTCCGTTGGGACTAATCCGCTGGAAAGCGTCCCGTCCGGCGGAGAGTTGGGCACTTTACCCGGACCGGTGCCGAACAACTGTACGACCTGGTTCTTCTTGGCCCGGTTCGTCGGAGAATTGCGGGAGTTGTCCTGATTCAGCGCGGCCACTTGTCCGCCGCCTGAACCGTCGTTGGTGAATAAGGCGGGAGAGGAATTCAAAACAGTAATCGTTCGCGCTCCAAGAATCTGGTCATTGGCAGGATTTACCACCTGCACTTCAACAGTGCCCGAATCGGCGATGGTGGAAGGCATTTGAAAATTGATCTGGCCCGGGCTAACGAAAAATAGCGGTGCGGGTTTGTCGTTCACCAATACCTGTATGTCGGCGAGCGTCGTGGGCAACGGCAGCGGATTAGCCAGCTCGTTGAAGTCCTTGGTCACGGTCCCGTAAGTGTTGCCTGCGGGCCAGATCGATCCGATCATGCCCGGTGTAACCCGCGTACTGTAGTTGGCGGCATTCGTGACAATAAGAGAGGGGAAAAAGAAGTCCACGCGGTTGGTGGCCTCCGCCACCAGCAGGTTGCCGAACCCGTCCATGGTGACCGCCGTTGGATAGACGGAGTACACGTAGCCGTTGCTGGCGTACCCCCCGACGCTCAGGTTGTCGTAACTGGGCCAGCGGCGCGTCTGCGTCGAGGAACCCGCCTCGGCAATCCAGATCGCCCCTGTCGCCGGACTCACAAAGACGCCTTGCGGGGCGCTGAGGCCCCTAATGAATTCCGCGGCCGAACCACCGAACTGCGGTTGTTGCCAGAGAGCTCCGAAAATGGAGACCCGGCCGTTGCCGGCATCACACACATACAGACGATCCCCGGTGTCGAAGGCGATGCCGCGCGGCGCATTGAACTTGTTGTCCGTCGACCCCGAACTGATGCTGTTCGCATCGTTCTGGCCGTAAATCTTCGCGGCGGACTGCCCGTTCTGGAAGCCTTTGACGGGGTCGTTCTGGAACACGAGCACGCGGTTGTGAGCCAGATCGGAGACCGCCAGGCTGCCGTCGTTGGAGAACGCCAGGCCGAAGGGCCGTGCCATGGTGCGAATTGTGGGGTCGGTCAACTGGATGTTGAAGCCTGTCTGGCCGAGTACGATGTCGGCGGCCTGCTGTTGCTTCTGGAAGGGGGTTGGGAAGCGCAACACCCGGCCATTGCCGTAATCTGCTACCCACAGATTCCCGCCGGAATCCACGGCCAAGCCCATGGGACTGTTAAGCCCGGACTGGTTCGGCGTCGTGGAGTCGTTCGAGGGATAGTTCACCAGCGACCGCTGGAAGCGGTAGTCGTCACTGCCCTGGCCGATCACCAGGTCGGCTTTCTGGCCAGGCCGCACTTTCCGGGCGTCCTTGAACCCGAGGATCCGGTTATTCCCCGTGTCGGCGACATAGAGCCGCGGCGGATCGGACCTTGTGTCCACGGCGACACCGCCGCTCGAACTGAAACGAAACTCACGACCCTCGATGAGGTTCACCGTATTGAACTGGAAGCCGTCCTGTCCCAGCACGCGCTGGGCCCCGAAACTGGGCAGATCGTTCGAACCGCTCGGGTCGCCGTAGACCAGCACGCGGTGGTTGCCCGAGTCGGCGATGAACAGCATGCCGGCCGCGTATGCGCCGGCGATGGGCCCGGCCAGAGTGAAAGCGTTCGGCTCGGTAAGGCCGCGGTTGGCAGTGATGGAACTGAAATCCACTTGGCCCATCACGCCGTTGGCGGCGGGCGAGAATGCCGTTGGCGTCTCATCCGACCAGGAATCGAAATTCGGGAACCGCATGATGCGGCTGTTGTAAGTGTCGATGACGAAGGACAGATACCCGATGGTGAACACGCCTTCGGGCGGGTAGTAGGAATTGTTTGCCACCGCTCCAAGGCTGGTGTTGCTGGCCACATATGAGTTGGGGACAACGCCCATAACACGGGAAGCAGACTTGCCGGTGGAGTACGGCGGAGTGTACACGAGGACGCGGTTCAGCGCGTCGCATACAAACAGGCGCCCCGCCTGGTCCAGCGCCAAGCCCGACGGGGTCGCGAGGCCGCCTTTAATCCTCCGGTCGCCGTTGGTGACCTGGCTGTTCTTGGAATCAAACGAGACCTGC
>ENA-UOYA01001142-UOYA01001142.1-activated-sludge-metagenome-genome-assembly--contig:-NODE-1142-length-29750-cov-7.949116_pt1 | contig 29750 bp, 24 predicted proteins | sample MGYA00238163_ERZ764804 | MGnify/ENA primary metagenome ERZ764804 (study PRJEB28919, sample SAMN05720223) | activated sludge metagenome | isolation source: Anaerobic digester | place: Hong Kong... | reverse complement strand
CGAGATACAGGCATGTGACTGGAGTTCAGACGTGTGCTCTTCCGATCTACTGGTCAGGCCGAGGACGAGCATGGTCGCCGCGCCCCACATTGGCGAACCCATCGACGCTCCGGCGGCGACGAAGGCGTAAGTCATTGGGCAGGGAAGCAGGCCGTTGGCCATGCCGGCCACCAGTTTTCCGCTGGGTCCTCCGGCATGCGCCAGTTGTCCGAATGCGCGCCCCGCCGGGCCGAACCAGCGCGTGACGGCCTCGGGCCATCGCCACAGGCCGAAGGTTTCGAGCGCCACGAAGATGAGCACCGCGGCGGCGGCGAAAACCAGGATGCGCCCGCCCGTGCGCACCGGAGCCGCGCGCAGGATCGCCTCGCCCAACGCTCCCGCAACCGCGCCCATCAGAACGTAGGCGAAGGTCTTGCCCACGAAGTACAGAAACAAGGACGCCGGACGTCCGGGCGGACGGCCCGACGTGATCAGTAGACAGAATCCACCGCACATGCCCGCGCAGTGCAAGGTTCCGGCCAGCCCCATGACAAACAAGGCCGGCAACATTGTGAGGAAGTGGTCCATAATCAGTGTTCGCGGTGCGCGGGAGGTTCCGTCATCCCGGCGACCGGGTAGCGGCGGTTGTGCAGGATCCAGCACCAGAGAAACGCGCCGGCGAATCCCAGGCCCATCAACGCTTCGATTACGACGGGCGCCCCGGGACCGCGCGAAACCGCGGGCACGATCCACACATAGCGTTCCAGCCACATCATCACGAGAATCCAGACACCGATCCACATCAGACGCCCGGGCTGCCGTTTAAGGGACTTGCTAAGAAGGATCACGAGCGGCACGAGGAATCCGCCGTAGGTCATGACCCATGCGTAGGGCGCGAAGGGCATCTCGTAGTAGCGGCGAATAACGTAGGCAATCTCTTCGGGGAGATTCCCGTACCAGAACACCAGCCACTGCGCCCAGAACAGTCCACCGCTCAGAAGGCAGAAGCCGAACAGCAGGCGGCCGAGGTCGTGGCTCTCATCCGGCCCGATGAACCGTTCCAGCCCCCACACGCCGCGGCACACCACGCTCGCGACAACCAGCGCCGCCAGCATGGCGTAAAAGGCGCAGACGAAGGAATACCAACCAAACAGCGTCGAGTACCAGTGTGGGTCTAGCGACATCACCAGATCGAATGCCAGAAGCGTAAAGACGAGGCCGTGGCCGATCAGAAGCACCGGGGCGAGAAAGGCTGTGCGCCGCCCACCGCATCGCTGCGAATCGTAGACAAAGAAGAAGCTCAGACCGAATAGCGCCGCGCAGGCGAAGATGTCGCGCGCGGCCAGAAACGGCAAGTTCAGCCAGAGCTGCTTCGCCGCGATGGGATGCGCCACCCACGGAAATACGCGCGCCGCGCCGAACAACAAGAAAACGATGAGCAGCACGAACGAGATGGGCAGGAAGAAACACATGCTCTCGCCCAGACGCCTGTAGGCATCGCCCCATCGCCCCTTGCACACAGTGTAAGCGGCCGAGAACGCTACGCCGGATTGCGCGATGCCGGTGAAGAACACCCAGTTAAGAAGCAACGCTTCCCAGGCGCGCTGCGCCTGGCCGGTCGCGAGCGCCGCCACAAACGCGGCCACGCCCACCAGCGTGAGAAGCTGCGAGATGCGGACGATTTTCGGTTCGGCGGCGGCCTGGTTCATTTTCGTTGCAGTTTCCGGATGTAGTTCACCACGTGCCAACGTTCTGCCGGGGAAAGGTTTTCGGCCTGCGACGGCATGATTTCGGTGCCGTAGCGGATGGTGTAGTAGAAGAATCCGTCGGCGGCCTTCACGTACTTCTCATCGGTGATGTTGGCCACCTTGGCCATCTTCGGGGCCACGGGCCCGTCGCCGCGTCCCGCCGCGCCATGGCAAGGCGTGCAATAGATGCGGAAGAGCTTTTCGCCCTGTTCGGCGCTTTTCGGGTTCGCGGGCACCGGGTTGATCAAAGTCTTTTCCGCGTCCGCCTTGGCCACAGGCGCCTCGAACTCACTGGATACCGCGCCCTCGGCGAGCGGGCGCGGGTCCTCTTGCGCGCGGAAAGATGGCTGGCTGGCCATGTCGCGGCGGATGCGCAGGTCGCCGCCGGTGGGGTAACGTTCGCAGGAAACCAGGAGGCCCACGAGGAGGAACGCGCTAAACTTCCACATGCTTCACCTCCTCGGCTCCGAATTCGCGCAGCAGATCGCCGGCGCCGGCACATTGCTCGCTGGAACAGATCACCTGCAGCCCGAAGCGGTTCCCCGTCAGCCTCGCGTCGTAGCCGCGGCCCACCTGGATGCGGGGCAGACGCGCGTTGAACAGCATGCCACCCACCGTGAACAGCGTCCCGAACAGGATGGTGCACACATAAGCGATCACGCCGAAGGGCGTCAACGACATGAGCGGCTTGCCGCCGACAATGATCGGGTAGTGCGCCGCGGAACCCGTGGTGAGCGCCCAACCAACGCCAAATCCGATGAGCCCGCCCGCCAGCGTAAAAAAACGCACCGGGCTGCGCTTGTTCTCGATTGCTACATCGAGCCTGGTGAGCGGAACGGGTGATATGACCTGCAGCCGTTCGTAGCCCGCCGCGCGCGCGCCTTTCACCGCGTCTTCGAGCAGGTCCACTTCGGCGAAGAAACCGATGACGCTGTGCCCGCCGTTCATGTCGATTTCCTCCGCGGCAGGGGCAGCAGTTCCTTGACCTCCCACATCGAGACCACTGGGAACAGCTTGGCGAAGATCAGGATCAGCAGGAAGAACCAGGCAAAGCTGCCGAACAGAATGCTGATCTCGGGCCAGCGCGGGACGTACAGCCCCCAGGCAAACGGATCGAATTCGCGCGCCAGCGACGTGACGATGATCACGAAGCGCTCAAAGAACATCCCGACGTTCACCAGCAGGCTCAACACCACGAGCCAGGGCGTGCTCTCGCGGAAACGCTTCATGAAGAAGAGCAGCGGCGCGCCCACATTACAGGCCACCAACAGCCAGAGCGCCCAGGCGTAATGCCCGAAGGCGCGCCAGAAGAAAATCTCGCGCTCGAATGGGTTGCCTGAATACCAGGCAACGAAAAACTCGATCGCGTACGAGTAGCCGAGCAGCATGCCGGTGAGGATCATGAGCTTCGCCATGCTGCCCAGGTGGTGCTGGGTAATGTAGGCGTCCAGCGAGAACAACCGCCGCATGGGAATCAGGATTGTGATCACCATGGCCAGGCCCGAATGGATGGCGCCGGCGACGAAGTAGGGCGGGAAGATGGTGGTGTGCCAGCCGGGCACCACCGACATGGCGAAATCCCAACTCACGATGCTGTGCACGGAGATGACCAGCGGCGTGGCCAGCCCGGCCAGGAACACGTAGGCCGCCACGTAATGCCGCCACTGGCGATTCGTGCCTTGCCACCCTTGCGCCAGCAGGCCGTAGATCTTCTCCCGCCAACCCACGCTGCGGTCGCGCACAATGGCCAGGTCCGGCACCATCCCGGTGATGAAAAACAGTGCGCTCACCGTGAAATAGGTCGAGATGGCGAAAACGTCCCACACGAGCGGCGAGCGGAAGTTCGGGGACAGCCCGCCCATTTGCGGATAAGGCATCAGCCAGTACGCCACCCACGGCCGCCCCAGGTGTATGAACGGAAATAGCCCGGCCGTGGCCACGGCGAATACGGTCACAGCTTCCGCGGTGCGGTAAATGGAGCTGCGCCACCGCACGCGGAACAGGAACAGCACGGCGGAAATCAGGGTGCCCGAGTGCGCGATGCCGACCCAGAAAACGAAGGTCGTGATGTAGACGCCCCAGCCCACCGGATGGCTGATGCCCGCCAGCCCCAGTCCCTCGCGGATCTGCACGCTCCAGGCATAGCCGGCCCAGCCGACGATGGCGGCCAGGATTGCGAGCACCACGTAGTAGGCGCGGCCGGCCGGCTGCATGGTGCGCACCAGGTCCGTGTCGATGCGTGTGTAAGTGGGAGGCTGGGTCATGCCCGGTTCCTCCTGGTGCGTTCAAGATAAGTGACGGCGGGACGCGTGTTCAACTCCTCGAAGACGCGGTAGCGGCGCGAATCTTTCGACAAGCGGCTCACGCGGCTCGACGGATCTTTCAAATCGCCGAAGACAATGGCGCGCGTGGGACAGGATTGCGCGCACGCCGGGACAATTTCGCCATCGGCAACCGGCCGACCCTCGCGCCGGGCGCGGTCCTTGCCCTGCACGATGCGCTGCACGCAGAAGGTGCACTTCTCCATCACGCCCTTGCTGCGCACGGTGACGTCGGGGTTGAGTTGCCAGTCCAGCGGCGCCGGGAATTGCCCCGGATACCAGTTAAACCGCCGTACCTTGTAAGGGCAGTTGTTCGAGCAGTAACGAGTCCCGACGCAGCGGTTGTAAATCTGGCCGTTCAAGCCCTCCTTCGTGTGGTAGGCGGCGAAAACCGGGCAGACGCTCTCGCATGGTGCGTAGTCGCACTGCTGGCACATCATCACCGTGAGGTCCACCTGGAACGGGCTCGAACCGGCTTTGCCGGGGCCGAAGAACCGCTCGACGCGGATCCAGCTCATCTCGCGCCCACGCCCGACCTCCGTCTTGCCGACGATGGGAATGTTGTTTTCGGCATAGCAGGCCGTGACGCACGCGCTGCAGCCGTTGCAGGCGTTCAGGTCGACCACCATGCCCCACCGGTGTTTCTGATGTTCGTGCGGCGGGTAGATGGAGAGTTCCGGATGGTGTTCCTGGTGCGATTCGGCATGCTCGCCGTCCGGCCGCGAGCGCGCGATCCCGCGATCCTCCTGGTAGTCATGGCCGGCCACCGTCACCAGTCCGTGCGCGGCGCCGAGCGGTTGGATCTCGACGCTTTCGCCGCTCCATATGACGCCGCCCGTCGCCGCATCCGGCGCCGGATCGATGAGCGCCGCGGCGTTGGCGCCCGTTCCGCTGGCGTAACGGCCGAAAGCGGTGTGCCCTTGCCCGAGCGGAATGGCCGCCGCACCCTTTTGGATACCGGGATAGACGTACGCGCCCGTCTCGATTCCGCCGTGCGCCGAGCGGACGCGCACGCGGTCGCCCGTACGCACACCCATCCGCGCCGCATCCTCCGGACTCAGTTCGACCCAGCTATCCCAGACGACCTGCGTGATGGGGTCGGGCAGTTCCTGCATCCATGGGCGGTTGGCGGACCGCCCGTCAAAGTACGCGAGCGAGGGGTAGGTCTCCAGGCGCAGCCCGGGCTGCGCCTGCGCCGGTTCGAGCAGCGGCTTGAGCTTTGTTTCCACCCCTTGCGCGATCCAGGTGACGCGATGCTCGCCGACTTCGCGCCAATGCCCGCCGCGCTTCAATGCCGCGATCCAGAAGGACTCGAAGCTGTCCTTGACTCCTGCGCGTTTGTGCAGCGCCTGCCAGCGCGCGCGCACGAATTCGCGGAAGTTGATTTGCGGCGCCCGGGCGGCTTCGAGCAGGATCTCTCCCGAATGGCGTGTGTCGAAGAGGCGCCGCATGGCCGGCTGCGAGAGCGAATGCACGCCCGTCCAGGGCTCCGCGTCGTCCCAAGATTCGAGCGGCGTGTCCACCGGAAGCACGACGTGCGCCGCCGCGGTGGTCTCGTCCGGGTAGGAGGAGAGGCAGGCGACGAACTCCGCCTTCGCAAGCGACCGGGCGAACGCCGGCGCATTGTAGACAGGGTTCGAACCCAGGATCACCAGCGCTCTAACCGAGCCTTCTTCAATGGCGCGTCCCAGGGCGATCAGTTCGGCGTATGTCGCCGCGTTGCTGAGCGCGGCGGTGCGGTCGAAACGCACCGTTGTGTTAATAGCGCCGGAGGCGAGGTTCAGCAGGTTCACGGCCAGCGCCGTGGCTGCCGCGCGCTCGTCGCAGGCAGCCGTCCCGCCAGTCACGGCAATGGATGGACGGTTCTTCAGTTCCTGCGCCAACTCCTGGACGAGGCTGGCATCGAGCCCGGCGCGCTGGGGCGTGAACGGCTCCGCGGCGGCTTTCAGCCTGGCCCGCGCATCCGCCGTCAGATGGGCGCCTCCGCCCAGGGCGAGCAACTCGCGAACCAGCGCCATGGCGGCCAACCCTTCCGCGCCTGGAGCCACCGCGACGTGCTGGTCGGCATAGGCGGCTGTGAGCGAGAGCCGCGAGCCGAAGTTCACCATGCGAGCGCCGCCCGAGCGTGCGTCGGCGATGCCGCGCGCGAAGCCCACCGGCGAAAGGAACGTTTCGATCACGTCCGCGCCGAAGACGTAGATCGGCTTGGCTTCGGCAAAACGCAGCTGGGGCAGACGGGGCTCGCCGAACGCCGCGCGGTTGGCCTCGCGCAGGCTTTCGTAAGCGATGGGTTCGTAGCGGAGATGGCGCGTTGAATTCACGCTCTTGAGAAAGAGCGCGACAGCTTCGTCCATCGCCCCGCTGGTCGCGCCGCTGAGGATGGATACAGCGTCCTTCTTTGCCGCATGCCTGGCGATTCCCTCTTTGAAGCGTGCCAGCGCGTCTGGCCACGCGGCCTGCTGCAACGCGCCCTTGGAATCGCGCATAAGCGGCACGCGAAGGCGGTCCGGGTTGTAGAGCCCCTGGACGGCGGCCTGCCCGCGGGCGCACAGCCCGCCGCCATTCACCGGATGTACCGGGTTACCTTCCAGCTTATGAACGCGGCCCTCGCGGACCCGCGCCAGCACGCCGCAGCCGGCAGGGCACTCGCGGCACGTGGTGGCGAACCACAGCGCGTGCCCCTTCACCATCTCTTCCGGCGGGATGGCGTAGGTAGTCAGCGCGTCGGGCGCCGTGCGCGAGCAACTGGTGAGGCCCACGGCCGACCCGATGCCGAGAACTCTCAGAAAGTCCCGGCGGCCGGCGCCGGAGAAGATCGATTCTGGCTTGTTTCTCTTCATCGGTGGCACGTGTAGCAATCGATGGAAACGCGCTCGCGGCGATGACATCCGACGCAGCGATCCATGTTGAGCGTGTGGTCCAGGCGGACCTCGCCCATGGTTTCAATGGGCCCGTGGCACTCCTGGCAGCGTATGCCGCGCGCCACGTGCGGAGAATGATTGAAAAAGACGTAGTCCGGTTCCCACACCACTCTGGTCCAATGGATGGGCTGCTTCTTGTCCCAATAGCCGCGCAGGCGCACGATCTCGGGTTTCGCCGCCGCTACCAGCTTGTGGCACCCCATGCAGAGCTGCACGCTGGGGATTCCGGAGACCGGCGAACGGCGAGCGCCGGAATGGCAATAGAGACAGTCGATCTTGTTGTCTCCGGCATGGATCTTGTGGCTGAAAGCAATGGGCTGCGCGGCGCCCGTAGCACCGGCGTTCCGGCAGCCGGAAGAGGCCAGCGCCAGCAACAGAACGGCAAGGAGCGTCGTCTTCATTTGCCGGCCTTCAACCTTTCCGCCGTCCAGGGTCCCAGCGACGCGGTGCTGTCGCGCAGTTCGCGCACCAGTTTCGCGTCGGCCGGCGGCGCTTTGTTGCCGAACGAGGAGCGCACATAAGTAACCACCGCCGCAATCTCGGCGTCGCTCAACTGGCTGCCGAAAGCGGGCATCTCGTTCACGATGGTCTTGCCCTTCACTTGAATCGGGCCGGTCAATCCGTTCAAGACGATCCGCACGGGGATGGAGGCGTCGCCCGCCAGCCATTCCGAACCCGCCAGCGGCGGGTACTTGCCTTCGACGCCCACGCCGCCATCCTGGTGGCAGGGCTGGCAGATGGCGGAGTACAACTGCGCTCCGTCGGCCGGCGGCTCTGCAACCGCGGCGCCCGCGGCGAGAGGCTGCTCCAATTCGTGTGCGCGCGGGGAGAACGTGCCGCTGTAGCGGCCTACATAGTAGCCCATGGCGAATAGCATCACTACCGAGACGCCCCACACCCACCATGGCGTCGGCTCCAGTCCCTCCTTGGGCTCCTCGCGCTCGGAGCTCACCAGCGCCTGGTGGATGTCGTCGACGTCGGTGCGGTCGGTCTCACCGAGCAGCGGCGGAAGCTCGCCCGTGGGCTCGCCGGGAACGGGATTGGGTCTCTCGTCGGCCATGTTCATTCGCGCGCGCGATAGCTGCGATCCATTCCGAGCAGGTAATTCACCAGGTTGATGGCCTCCGGCCCCGCGACCACCACCACGCCCGGCCGCGGCCGGAACTTCTCCGGAAGATCCACGACGGCGTCCAGCGGTCCCGTGCTGGTCCTCTCTTCAAACAGCCACGGGAACGGCGGCATCACCGATTGCGGCATGACGCTGCGCGGGTTGTAAAGATGCGACATATGCCAGTCGCGGCTGGGTTGGCGTACGCCGATGTTCAACAGGTCGGGCCCCGTGCGGCTGGTTCCGAGCAGGTGCGGCCTGTCGAAGAAGTAATCGCCCGGCACCGAGGCGCGGCCCCAGCGCCTCGTTTGATCGGAGCCGAAGCCCGTGGGACGCGTCTGTTGCGAGTGGCAGTAGACGCAGCCTTCGCGGATGTAGATTTCGCGGCCGTGCGCTTGTTCGAACGTGTAGTTGCGCAGTCCGGGCTGCGGCGGCACCGCGCCGATCTGGAACCCCGGCACCCCGACCAGCGCCGCCCAACCCAAGAACAACGTGGCCAGCACGCCCAGGAAGAACAGCCACAAGCGGATGAACATCATGGCTGGCTGCCTCCCCAGCGCGGCGATCCCTGGCGCAGCAGCACTTGCAGGTACAGCAGGGCGAAGATGAAGTGTCCGATGCCCATCAGGATCCCCGATCCCGTGCGCACGGCCAGGAAAGGCTTCACGAGCACGGTGGAATCGATGAAAGGCCGCGCGGACATATTTAGCACGAGGCCCTGCCACCACCCGCCGGTGCAGGTGGCGATGGTGTAGAGCAGCACGCCCGTGCCCGTCACCCAAAAGTGGACCTTGATGAAAGCCGGCCGCGGCCAGTCCCAACGCGCCACGCGCGGCACGATGTAATACATGGCGCCGAACAGAATCATGGTGAGAAACGCATGCACGCCCAGGTGCGCGTGGCCGATGGTGTAGTGGGTGAAGTGTGCCACCTGCTGGAAGCTGCGGATCGCCTCGAGCGACCCCTGCAGGCTCACCGCCGTGTAGCACATCGCTCCGAACACCGTGAACCGCAGCACCATGCTCTCGCGCAGCATCTTGAAATGGCCGATGGTGGTCATGTGATGGTTCACGGCCACGGCCATGACCGGGATGACCATCAGCACGCTGGCGACGATGGAAATGGTCTGCAACCACGTCGGCAGAGGCCCGCCCACCAGGTGATGGATGCCGTTCCAGTTGTAAAAGAGCGCGAAAGCCCAGAAGCCCAACAGCGACAGGTAGTAGCTGTAGACCGGCCGCCCGATCACCTTGGGAATGAAATAGTATGCCAGCGCCAGGCCCGTCGGGGTGAACCACACACCCAGCGCGTTGTGGCCGTACCACCAGTTCACCGCCCCGTGCACCACGCCGGAGTAAATGGGCAGGTTGGCGATCACGTAGAGGAAGGGGAACCACACCACGCACGCCACCGCGTACCACAGGCTCACGTAAAGATGTTCGACATTGCGCTTGGCGAAAGTGCCCAGGATGGATGCGGCGAACAGCAGGAATCCGGCGGCGACGAGAGTGGCTGCCGGCAGCGGGAACTCCAGCCACTCCACGCTCTGGCTGTAGCCGAGCAGAATGGCGCCGATGCCGTAAATGAGGCCGATATTCCACAGCGCGGCGGACGCGAGTAGCGCACCGGGCCACCGCGCCGGAGCGCGGGTGAGCCTCGATACCAGCCACACCAGGCAGCCGCAGCCGGCTAGCGACGCCCAACCGTAAGTCACGGCGTTCAGGTGCGCCGGCCGGATGCGCCCGAAAGTCAGCTCCGGAATCGTGCCCAGCCACTCCGGCATGTCGAACTTGAGCGAAGCCGCGATGCCGAGCAGCGTGCCGATGAGCAGCCAAAACACGGCGCTCGTGAAGTAGACCAGCACCGGCGTGGAGCAAGCCCCGTCCAAAGTGGCGCGGAAAGCAGGCTGCTCGGCGGCGTGGGCCGTGGCTTGTCCGCTCATTGCGGCCGTTCCTCGTCGTCAAAAATCACATTCGCGCCCGAATTGGAAGGATCGAGCTGGCCGTGCCGCACAGCCCAGACGAAACCGGCAAGGGCGAGGGCGGCCCCGCCGGCGGCCACAGTGATCACCAGCACCACAGCCGAAGGGATTGGCATAAAAACCCAGTATTCAACGCCGAACCATTTTACCCCGTTGCGGCGCGCTGTCAACAGTGACTATGAATCCACACCGGATTGAACTCCCAGCGACGGGTCGTAGTAGTTCATCCCAGGCTTCCCGCTGCACTCGGCCACCGCGCGTACAAGTCCCAGATAGCGGCCATGGTCCTTTTCGAGCGCTTCCAGTTCCGAGGGGAGAACGTTCTTGCCGGTGAGTTGGAGCGCAAGCTCGCCATCGCGCCAATGGCGCCACCCGTCATTCTGGGTGCTGGTCTGGACCTTGGTCACCTTGTCGCAACGGCTCCAGTGGTCCTGCCACCAGCCGGCGGTGTGGAAGCACCGGCATTCGTCCGCCCAGAAACACTTGCCGTTGCTCTGTGGCTCGAGAAGGTGTTGCGGCACAGTATCCCCTATGGGCTGGGTGAGGCCCGCTACCACGACTCCGATGAATCCGCCGGGCCGGACGAAACCGGTCAGATAGTTCAAATACAATTCATCCGTCCCGAAATACTGGTAAGCGTCAATCGAGATCACACCGTCGAAGAAGCCTTGGGCGAAGGGCAGAGCGTGGGCTTCGGCGCGGATGGGGCAGACAAGGTTCTCGATCCCGGCTTGCACCACGCGCTTCCAGTTGTGGTCCGGGCTGATCCAAAGGTCCGCCGCCCATACCCGGGCGCCGAATTCCTTGGCCAGGAAGATGCTGCTCAAGGCCCGGCCGCAGCCCAGGTCGAGGATGCGCATGCCGGGCTGGACGTTCAGCGCTTCGCATAGCCACTCCGTCAGCCAGACCGCGTTAGGCCCCATGTAGTTGTCGAGCATCCATTCCGGATCGTACCGGCTCGACCGGGGAAACTCGGGCTTCGAAAACAGTGCTTTCACCTTATCGGATGCGTTCATACGGAAAGGTCGAACGGCCAGTCAACATTCTAAAATAACTGCACGATGAAAAGACTCGCGCTCGCTGCCTGTTTGCTCACCCTGACTGCTCTCTCCGTCTTGGCGGCCGATACCGTCATCGTCCGCCCCAAGGAGATCGACGACGTGCTGGTAAATCCTGGCATCGGCTTCATGACTTTCCAGCGGTTCAACGGCGACACGCTCAATCAGGGCCTCAAGTGGACCGAAGGTTTCCCTATTGTGTACCAGGAATACAAGGGGAGCCTGAAGAATCCGAACTTCCCTGACACCTCCATTGCCTACTTCCGCATCTATTGGAAGTTCATCGAACCTGAACAAGGCAAGTACCGTTGGGATCTGATCGACAACGCCTTGCGCACGGCGAGCGACCGCAAGCAGACGCTGATGCTGCGCATCGCGCCATACGGCACCACCGGCGACAACGACGTTCCGGACTGGTACCGGGCGCTGGTGGGTCCGGAAACCGGAAAGACGGCCATTTCCAAGTGGCGAACCGATCCGGAGAATCCACTCTACGTGCGTCATTTCACGCGCATGATCCGCGAACTGGGCATGCGCTACGACGGAAACCCGAACCTGGAGAGCGTCGACCTTTCCATCGTCGGCGCCTGGGGCGAAGGCGCGGGCTCGGCCGAGTTGAGCGATGCGACCCGTCGCGCCTTGGTCGACAGCTACACCGAGTCCTTCGACCGAACTCCGCTCGTGATGCTGCTCACCGACGAGAAAACCAACAAGTACGGCCTCTCGCAGAAGCCCGTGGGCTGGCGCGTCGATTGCCTCGGCGACATGGGAGGATTCGGGAATCCGCAGTGGTCGCACATGCAGGATTACTACCCGCAGGGCATCATCAACTTTGGAATGCAGGACGCCTGGAAGAAAGCGCCGGTGAGCTTGGAAGTCTGCTGGGTGATGCAGCACTGGATGAACAAGGGCTGGGATGTGGACTACATCATCGACCAATCGCTGAAGTGGCACATCTCTTCGTTCAACGCCAAGTCCTCGCCGGTGCCGGAGGCCTGGTGGCCGCAGGTCAACCGCTGGCTCAAGAAGATGGGCTACCGATACGTCCTGCGCAAGTTCACCTATCCTTCCGAAGTTTCCCCGCTGGGCAAACTGGCATTCACGACGTGGTGGGAGAACAAGGGCGTGGCGCCCTGCTACAAGCGTTTTCCGCTGGCCCTGCGATTGAAAGGCGCACGGCGCAGCGAGGTTTTCATCACCGCTGCCGACATACGCCAGTGGTTGCCGGGCGACGCGGTCTACGACGATGCCGTCTTTCTGCCGGCCGGAATGCCGTCCGGCGAGTACGATCTCCAGGTCGCCATCGTCGATCCGCAAACCTCCGAGCCCAAAGTGAAACTGGCCATCGCCGGGGTGGAGTCCGACGGTTGGTACACGATGGGCAAGCTCACCGTGAAGTAGCTTGCGCGCCCTGGGGTACCATGGGGGCATGAGGCTCTGGCTGCCGGTATTGCTGGGCGCGGTGGTGTACGGTGCGCAACCGCTCGACGAGTACCGGGTCGAGAAGATTGCCACCGGTTACCGGTTCACCGAGGGGCCTGCCTGGTCGCGCGACGGCTACATGGTGTTCAGCGACCTGCCCAGCCAGCGGATCTACAAGTGGACACCGGGCAGCGCGCCCGAGGTGCTGCGAGACAACTCCGGACGGGCCAACGGCAACGCGTTCGACAAGGAAGGGCGGCTCTACTCTTGCGAAGCAGGCGGACGCCGCGTGGTGCGCTCCAGCAGGCAAGGCCATATCGAGGTGCTCGCCGACAACTTCGAGGGCAAGAAGCTGAACTCCCCCAACGACCTGGTGCTTCGTCACGACTCGCAAGTCTATTTCACCGATCCGGCCTTCGGCAGCTCCGACGACAAGCGCGAACTGGACTTCTATGGCGTTTACCGCATCGCGGGCCGCGACAAGCTGGAGGCTATCGCCCGCTGGAAGACGCGGCCCAACGGTATCGCCCTTTCACAGGACCAGAAAACGCTCTACGTGGCCAACTCGGATGAGCGCACCATCACGGCGTGGGATCTCGATCGCGGCGGTGCCGCCACGAACGAGCGCGTCGTGGTGCGCGGGATCGATGGCGCGCCGGATGGTATCAAGGTGGACGGCAAAGGCAATATCTGGGTCGCCTGCCGCGTCGTGGCGGTGTATTCACCGAAGGGCGCGCGCATCAAGTTCTTCGAATTGAACGAAACCCCGGCGAACTTAGCGTTCGATGCCGGGGACGCATATGTGTATGTCACCGCGCGTACGTCCATTTACCGGATCGGACAACTCGCGAAGGGAGCCGAGACTCATTAGTAACCCGCGCGATTCCCGCCGCTATCCCCTGCGCCCCATCTTGGGTGTGGGCGCCCTGATCATCCGGCGGGGTCGTGTGCTGCTCGCCGAGCGCGGGCACGAACCTATGAAAGGTGTGTGGTCGCTTCCGGGGGGCGTCGTCGAAGTTGGCGAAACGCTGGAGACCGCGATTCGTCGCGAAGTACGCGAAGAGACCGGCTTGGAAGTAAAGGTGACGCGGCTGTTTGAAATCTTCGAGCGGATTATGCCGGATGAGAAAGGCCGCAGCGAATACCACTACGTTCTGCTCGATTATCTGTGCCGCCCGGCCGGGGGCGCGCTGGCCGCGGGAGACGACGTGAGCCGCGTCGAATGGGTCGCCGAAGGGGATTTGAAAGAGTACGACATTACGGAAGGGACTAAAGCCGTCATCCGGCGAGCCTTCCGCGCAACGAGGAAATCATGATCCAGTGGAGTACCGCGCTGCTCGAATACGACGCGCTGAAACGCCTGATTGAGCGATACACGCCCAGCGCGCTCGGCCAAGCCCGGGCGCGCAAGATCGAGCCGTCGACGGACCGGGATCAGCTTGAGAGCCGCCACGCCGAAGTGGCGGAAGCCATGGAGTACCTGCGCGCGGCCGCCCATCCGCAGCCGGCCTCGCGCACCGCCGTGATCCGCCTGCGCTTCGCCGAAATGCCCGACCCGGCCGAATCTGTTTCGAAATTGCGCATCGAGGGCGCGGGGCTCGAAGCCGCGGAAATCCTGAAGCTCACCGAATTGCTGGACCGCGCCAGCGACATGCGGGCCATCCTGCAGGCCGTGCGTGAGCGTTTCCCGCTACTCGGCGCCAAATCGGACCAGTTGGGCGATTTTCGCCACATAGTGCGCGACTTGGCGGGCAAAATCCTGCCGGACGGCACGCTTGCCGATAATGCCAGTCTCGCCCTGGCACGCTTGCGGCGCGACATCGAGAAACAGAAGCAGCACATTCACGACTCACTGGAGCGCTTCCTGCGCAGGCACCACGAAGACGGCGTCCTGCGCGAGGACTTCGTCACCATCCGCAACGAACGCTTCGTGGTGCCCATCGTGGCCGGCCAGCAGCGCAAGATCGACGGCGTCATCCACGGTGCGAGCGGCAGCGGTCACACCATGTTCGTCGAACCGCTCGAAACCATCGAGCTGAACAACGAACTTGTGCGGCTGGACGAAGAAGAGATGCGCGAGGTTCACCGCATCCTGCGCGAGATGACAGACCGCCTGCGCGCGCAGGCCGTGCCTATTGCCAGGACCATCGCCATGCTCGGCGAACTGGAACTGTTGTTCGGCATCGCCCAGTTTGGCGTGGAGTTCGGCTGCGTGGCGCCACGGTTCAGCGCGGACGGGACGCGGCGGCTCGAATTGCGCGCGGCGCGCCACCCGCTGCTGGAAGATGTGTTGCGGCGGCGCCATGCGGCGGTGGTGCCCGTGTCGCTATCACTCGATGAAGGGCATCGCACGCTGCTCGTCAGCGGTCCCAACACGGGAGGCAAAACAGTGACGCTCAAGACCGTGGGGCTGCTGGCGCTCATGGCGCAAAGTGGATTGCCGGTGCCTTGCGAGGCGGCCGAGTTCCCGCTGTTCGAAAAAGTGCTGGCCGATATCGGCGACAATCAATCCATCCAGGAGAGCCTCAGCACGTTTTCCGCGCACATCACGCGCGTCAGGGAAATGGTGGAGGCGGCCGACGGGGCGTCGCTCGTGCTTCTGGACGAGCTTGGCCGCGCCACGGATCCGGAGGAAGGCGGCGCACTGGGCGTCGCGATCCTGGAACGCTTCGCCAGCCTGGGTGCGTTCACGCTGGCATCGACGCACCTGGTCGCGCTGAAAGTGTACGGCGCGAGCACGGAAGGGGTCGTGAACGGCGGGATGGGTTTCGACGAAAGCAGCCTCCAGCCCACTTACATTCTGCGTTTGGGAGCACCGGGCAAGAGCGCCGGGCTGGACATCGCCAGGCGCCTGGGCATGAGCGAAGAACTGCTCCAGCGGGCGCGCGCCGCGATGAAGTCGAGCGATCGCGACATCGCCGCGTTCCTGGCGCAGCTGCACGAACGCATCGACAAAACGCAGGCGCTCCAACAGGAACTCGAGCAGGCGCGTGCCGCCCTGGTGGAGCGGGAACACGCATTGGCCAAGGAATGGGCCGCGAAGGAGACCGCCAAGCTCAAGGAACTCGACCGCCGCGCGGAACTGGTTCTGGCCCAGTTCGAAGGGCAGGCCCGCGAGGTGATCGAGACAATCCAGGCCGGCGCCGATCAACGTAAGGCAGCCGACCGCGCCCAGCGCCGTGTCTTACAGGCCAAGCGGGAGTTGCGCGAGCAGATGGAAGTTAACACCATCTCGACGCTCAACGAAGCGCGCCAGGGCGATCTGGAGACCCCCGCTTCCCGCGTTGTGGAAGGCGCGCGCGTGCGTTTGAAGGGCGTGCGCGAGCCGGCCCGCGTGCGCCGCAAGCTCGGCAAAGACATCATCGAAGTCGAAGCTGGCTTCCTCAAACTGCAAGTGCCGGTCGACGACGTCTTGGAGGTGTTGCCGGATGCGCCGGAATCATCCAGGCTGCCCAAGAACGTCTCCTATCGCGCGAGTTCCGATCTTTACGTGATTTCGCGCGAGTTGAACGTCATTGGCAAGCACGCCGAAGAAGCCTGCGAGGAAGTGGACAAGTTCCTGGACAGCGCGGTGATGGGATCCGTTTCGCGGGTGCGCATCGTGCATGGTCACGGAATGGGCGTATTGAAGCGAGCCATCTCCGAGTTGCTGGCCGCGCACCCGCACGTCGAGAAATTCCACGAAGCGCCGCAGAACGAAGGCGGTTCGGGAGCCACCATCGTCGAGTTGAAGAGCGCCTAGCGTCCTTCTGGTTGCTTCAGGCCGCAGTCCACGCAAAGGCAGTCGAGCGGCTTTCCGATGGCTGCGGCCAAGTCCTCGATGGTGTTGTACTCGAGGTCTTCGACCCCCAGGTATTTCGCCCGGTCTGAAATTGCCGGAATACGGTCCGCCAGGAGTTCGCCCTTGCGAGTTGTCTTCCCCCACTTGCAGTGCGAACGTAACTCGGGATTGGATATCCGGAAATGAATTGCCTTAATGCCCGCCTGCCGCAGTTTCGGCACCAGGTTCATCTGCGTCTGCGTGCCGCGCACGATGGAATCATCGCAGACCACTACCGTTTTCCCGGTGCAATCTTCGCCGCTCGCCAGGAGCTTGATACTCGCCTCCTTGTTGCGCTGTTTCTGATCCTGCGGGATAAAGCTGCGGCCGGCGTAAGGGTACTTGAGCAGCAGTTCGTCGTACATGGGAATCCGGTCGATCTTTCCCGCCATCATCTGCCGGCAGAACTCCTGGTGATAACCGATAGCGTGGAACCGGCCGGAGTCCGGAACGGGAATCACTACGTCCGGCACAAACCCGCGCTGAATGTCCCTGGCCGCCAGCGCGGCCCCCAGCCGTTTACGGACAAGAGAATTCGGAACATCTTCAAATACGTTGCTGGGGAATCCCGTGTAAACCCAGTAAAAGCTGCACACCTTCACACGGTCGCCCGCGATCTTGCATTTCGACTCGGAACGCCCGTTCTTGAGGAGAACGACTTCGCCCGGTTCGATGTCCCGCACGCGCCGGAAGCCCAGGTTGGCGAAACCCGCGGACTCCGAGGCGACAATCGACGCTCCCTCCTTCTCCCCGAGCACCAGCGGCCATTGCCCCGTGGGGCAGCGGACGGCGTAAATCCCCGCGCTGGTGAGTATCAGCATGGAGTATGCGCCTTCGATTTCCCTGGTCAGGCGCTTGATCCCTTCGATGACATCGGATCCTTGTGCCACCAGCTTGGTAAGGATCTCAATGTCGTCGCCGCGCGTGAAGACGTGGCCGAAGCTCTTGAAGCGCTCGACCAGGGCCGCGTTGTTGGTCACGTTTCCCGAAAAGCAGATGGAAAGCTGTCCCAGGCGCGTATCCGTGAAGTAAGGTTCACGAACTGAACCGCAGTAGCCGATCCCTTCCGTCCCGTCGAGGCCCTCCATGTCGGAAGTGAAGGTGGCGCGGAACCGGCCGCGATGGGTGCGGATGCGGAACTCACCGTCCAAGTAAGTGGACAGGCCGGCGTAAGCTTCGCCGAGGTGTTGGTTGTAGAACGTGCCCCAAAACAAATCACCTAAAAAAGTATCTTTATAAGTTGTTGGATCGATGCTGAGTGCAAAAAGTCCGGGCATTGCGGGATCTCCTTTCGGATAGCGAAAACAGGCAGGATACCGCGCCCCGGCCGCTTCCTGCCAGTCCGTTCCGCGACGGTGTATACTCTCAACTGCCCCGGAAGTCAGGCTATGCCCGGGCAGATGCGCGCAAGCACCGCGATTCTGGAGGATATTGATGAAAATTGTTGAGATACCCGCCGCGAAGCTGAACACCAGCGATTTCATTCGCCGGCAGAGCGAGGAACTGTCGAAGACGGTTGGGGAAGCCACCGCGATAACCGCCTTGTCCGGAGGTGTGGATTCGGCGACGGTGACCGTTCTGGGCCACAAGGCGCTCGGCAAGCGGCTGGCCGCTTATTTCATAGACAACGGTCTGATGAGACAAGGCGAGCCCCAGATGGTGGCGCGCGAGTTCCGCAAAATGGGCATCCGCGTCCAAGTGCTGGATGCGAAGCAGGCGTTCTTCGACGCTCTCAGCGGACTCCGGGATCCCGAAGAGAAACGGGAAGCGATCACCCGGACTTTCTACAAGGACGTTTTCGGAGCGCTGGTCAAGAAAAGCGGCGCGCGTTTCCTGCTGCAGGGCACCATTCTGACGGACGTGGAAGAGACGGTGGCGGGCGTCAAGCGGCAGCATAATGTCCTGGCACAGTTGGGTATCGATCCGGAGGAAGTCTACGGCTACGGCGTAATCGAGCCGCTGCTCCAACTGCGCAAGGACGGTGTCCGGAAGCTCGCCCGGGCGTTGGGGCTGCCTGCGTGCTTGTACGGCAGGATGCCATTCCCCGGACCGGCCCTCGCCGCCAGGGTGGTGGGAGAAGCCACGCCCGAAAGGATCGAGCTGGTTCGCAAAGCCACGGCCATCCTCGAAGCTGAGCTGGAAAAAGTCAAGAAATTCCAGTGCATGGCAATCCTGCATGAGGACCAATTCCCCGGGATGAGGAATGGCAAGCGGGACTATGGCCGTCAGATTGAACTCCGATGCTGGGCCAGCGTGGATGCCAGGGCGGCTGAGCCGGTGTGGCTTGCGCCACGGATGCTGAAGAAGCTGGCGGCGCGTATGACCAAAGAAGTTCCCGGCGTTGTGAGCGTGACGTACAACATCGCTTCCAAGCCGCCATCCACCATGGAGGCGGTCTGACGCGCTGATCCGCCGATACGCGGGATCCGCTCTTATTGGCAGGTTCTCGTTATACTGGAATTTCCCGCATGACGACGTCTGCCAATCCTGTACGCGTGCGTTACGCCCCCAGTCCCACTGGCGATTTTCACGTGGGCGGGGCCCGAACCGCGCTATTTAATTACCTGTTCGCCCGCCACACCGGCGGTAAGTTCATCCTGCGCATCGAAGACACCGACCAGAAGCGTTACAATCCGCAAGCCCTCGGCTGGCTGCTCGACGGCCTTCGATATCTGGGGCTCGATTGGGATGAGGGCCCGGAAGTGGGCGGCGACTACGGACCTTACGTCCAGACCCAGCGTCTTGAGATTTACCAGCGCTACTCGCAACAGCTGCTCGAGTCAGGCGCGGCCTACCGCTGCTTCTGCACGCCCGAGCGCATCGAGCAGGCTTCGAAGGAATTGCAGAAGCAGGGGCACAATCCCGGTTACGACCGGCACTGCCGTGCGCTCGATCCGGAAGAGTCGGCCCGGCGCGCCGCTGCCGGCAAGCCCTATACAGTGCGCTTCAAGATGCCGCTCGAAGGTGAAGTCACGGTTCACGACATGATCCGCGGCGACATCACCTTCCAGCACAGCATCCTGCAGGACACCGTGCTGATGAAGTCCGACGGCATCCCCACCTACCACCTGGCCAACGTCATCGACGATCATCTGATGGAGATCACTCACATCCTGCGCGGCGACGAGTGGGTGAACTCGCTCCCGCTGCACGCACATCTTTACGCCGCCTTCGGATGGCAGCCGCCCGTGATGGCGCACCTGCCGCTGATCCTTAACCCCACGGGCAAAGGCAAGATGAGCAAACGCGAGGACCGGGCGCCGGACGGCCGCATTCTGCCCGTCTTCGTCCGCACGTTCAAGGAGACCGGATATTTGCCCGAGGCCATGATCAATTACCTGGCGCTGGTCGGGTGGAGCTTCGACGACAAGACCGAGATCATGAGCCGCCAGGAGTTGATCGAACGCTTCACGCTGGAGCGGGTCAACGCATCGCCCGCGGTGTGGAACTACGAGAAACTCGATCACCTGAACGGTTGCTACATCCGCTCGCTGAGCGTCGAGGATCTGACTCGCCGCCTGGTGCCTCACGCCGTTAAGGCCGGCTTCGATGCCACCTACGAGAAGATGCTGCCAGTCACGCCGCTTATCCGGGAGCGCATCACCACCCTCGGCGACGTGGCGCACGCGGCGGATTTCTTCTTCCTGGCCGAGTTGCCGCCTTACAATCCAGCCGAGTTGATCCCCCAGAAAGCGGATGCGGCGCTGGCCCTCACGGCGCTCGAAAGAGCGCACGCGCGGCTGGCCGAAACGGAATTCACCCACGAAGCGCTCGAAGCCGCCCTGCGCGGAGAGGCTGGGGCGCTTAAGATAAAGACCGGCCAGATGTTTCAGCCTGTTCGCGTGGCAGTGTGCGGCCGAAAAGCCGCTCCGCCGCTGTTCGAGACCCTCCAGGTATTGGGCCGTACGACCTGTCTGGCGCGAATTGAGAAAGCCATTGGAAAATTGAAGAACATATGAGCACGCCAACGAACCGCGATGCCGGCGAGCCTGCGGCACCATCTCACTTTGTACGCGACATCATCCGGGAGGATCTGGCCACGAACAGGTTTGGCGGCCGGGTGCACACGCGTTTCCCGCCGGAGCCGAACGGTTACCTGCACATCGGCCACGCGAAGTCCATCTGCATGAACTTCGGCTTGGCGAAGGAGTTCGGCGGGAAGTGCAACCTGCGCTTCGACGACACGAATCCCTCCAAAGAAGAAACCGAGTACGTCGAATCGATCATTGAAGACGTGCGCTGGCTGGGCTTCGATTGGGAAGACCGCCTGTTTTACGCCTCCGATTACTTCGACCAGTTGTACGAATGGGCCGTCCAGTTGATCAAGGCTGGCAAAGCTTACGTTTGCGATCTCTCGGCGGACGAAATGCGCGAGTATCGCGGCACGCTCACCGAACCCGGGCGTGAGAGCCCGTACCGCAACCGCTCCATCGAGGAGAACCTCGAGTTGTTCGAGCGGATGCGGGCCGGCGAGTTTCCCGACGGCTCGCGGACGCTGCGCGCAAAGATCGATATGTCGTCCCCCAACCTCAATATGCGGGACCCGGTGATGTACCGTATCCTGCACGCTGAACACCACCGCAGCGGCAACAAGTGGTGCATCTACCCGATGTACGACTTCACGCACGGCCAGTCGGATTCGATCGAAGGCATCACGCACTCCATCTGCACGCTGGAATTCGAAGACCACCGCCCGCTCTACGACTGGTACATCGAACAGTTGGGCATCTACCACCCGCGGCAGATCGAATTCGCCCGGCTTAACCTCGACTACACGGTGCTGAGCAAGCGCAAGCTGCTCACGCTGGTGCAAAAGGGTTACGTCAGCGGGTGGGACGATCCGCGCATGCCCACCATCAGCGGCATCCGGCGCCGCGGCTACACGCCGGAAGCCATTCGCAATTTCTGCGAGCGCATCGGCGTGGCCAAGTTCAACGGCACCATCGAGTACTCGCTGCTCGAGCACTTTGTGCGCGAGGACTTGAACAAAACCTCCCTGCGCGCCATGGCCGTGCTGCGGCCGCTGAAGGTTGTCATCGACAACTATCCGGAGGGCCAGGTCGAGGAACTGGAAGCCATCAACAATCCCGAGGATGCCAGCGCCGGCACGCGAAAGGTGCCGTTCTCCCGTGTCCTTTACATCGAGCAGGACGATTTCCGCGAAGTTCCGCCCAAGCAGTACTACCGCCTGTCTCCGGGGCGCGAAGTCCGTTTGCGTTACGCCTACTTTGTCACCTGCACTGGCGTGGTGAAGGACCCCGCGACCGGCCAGGTCGTCGAGCTGCACTGCACGTACGACCCGGCCAGCAGGGGCGGCAACTCTCCGGACGGGCGAAAAGTGAAATCCACCATACACTGGGTTTCCGCCGCGCACGCCGTGGAGGCCGAAGTGCGGCTCTACGACAAGCTCTTCACCTGCGAGAATCCCAACGACGAAAGCGATGGGCAGGAGTGGACTTCCCATCTCAACCCCAACTCTCTCGAGGTCGTATCCGACGCCAAGATCGAACCGTCCCTGGCTGCCGCGCCTCCCGGCAGCCGTTATCAATTCGAGCGATTGGGATACTTCATTGTGGATCGGGATTCGACTCCTGAAAAGCGCGTCTTCAACAGAACTGTGCAACTCCGCGATAGTTGGGCGAAAATTGAGAAGTCCCAGAAGGAAAAGAGGTAGCTCGGACTAATGACCATCTTGGGAATCGGCGGGCTGCTCAACGATCCCGCCGCCGCCATCCTGAAGGACGGGCGCCTGGTGGCGGCTGTCGAAGAGAAGAAACTCGCGCGTCATCACCGGCCCGGCGAACTGCCTGAGGCAGCGATCGAGGAATGCCTGCGTGCGGCAGGTGTCGAGCCGGGGCAGGTGGACTGCGTCGCCGTCGTGAGGCCCCTGGCGAGGGGACCGGAGACTGCCCTGCATCTCGAGTTGCGTTCCGAATTCCCGGCGAGCCAGATTGTCGTCGTCGAACATCATGCGGCGCACGCGGCATCGGCCTACTACGCTTCGCCATACGAGCAGGCCACCGTGCTGACGCTCGACCGTGCGGGCGATTTCCGTTGCGGCGCGCGCTGGCGCGCTTCCGGCAATTCGTTGCGGATCGAACGCGAGCTTTACTACCCCGATTCGCTCGGCGAGCTTTACGGCCGCGTCACCGAGTTGCTCGGTTTTGAACCGAACGCGGACGAGCACAAAGTGCAGTGGCTGTCGGCCTTCGGCGACGATAGTTTGGGCGGCGTCTTCGAAGAGATAATTACTTTTGCCAACGGCGACTGGCCGCGTCTGGACCGGACTTACTTCGACGCCGAACGGGTCGGCAGTGGGGGCTTCAGCTCGCGCTTTTACCACAAGCTGGGTACCGAGGACCGCGCCCCCGTTCCCGAGAATCGCCGGGCCGCGCTGGCGCGCGCGCTGCAGAGCGCTATCGAAAAGACCGTGCTGACCATGGCCGGCAGCGGCGAGAATCTGGCCCTGGCCGGCGGACTCGCGTTGAATGTACTCCTGGTGGCTGCGCTGGAGCGTTCGGGACAGTGGAAGAACGTCTTCGTGCAACCGGCCGCGGGCAACGCCGGCACCGCCCTGGGTGCCGTCTTCCACGCCTGGCACAACGTGTACGGGCATTCCGAGCGTTGCAGCCTGGGCGATTTCTGCCTGGGCCCCAGCTACTCAGCCGAGGAGATCAAGCAGGTGCTCGAAAACTGCAAGCTGCGGTTCCGCTACCTGCTCACCACCGGTGAACTGATCGACACGGCGGTGCGGGATTTGAACGACCTGAAGATCGTCGCCTGGATGCACGGCCGCATGGAGTTCGGTGCGCGCGCCCTGGGCAATCGCAGCATTCTCGCTTCGCCGCTCAACCTATATTCGACCGAGAATCTCAACATTTACATCAAACGCCGCGAGCCGTTCCGTAAGTTCGCGGCCTCGGTGCCGGAGGAGCTGGCCTCCGACTACTTCGAGGTCGGACCCAACGCGCGCTTCCTCACGACGGTCGGACGTGTACGGCCGCAGCACCGCAAGACGTTTGAAAGCGCCATTCTCGCCGGCGACATGATTCGCGTGCACACGGTATCGCGCGAGGACAATCCGCTCTACTGGCAGCTTCTGCACGCCATGGGCGAGGCGGCCGGACTGCCCGTGCTCTACAACACGTCCTTCAATCTGTTTGGCGATCCGCTGGTGTGCACGCCGCGCGACGCAGTCCGCAGCTTCTACTCTTCGGGCATCGATTCGATGTTCGTGGGAAATTTCCTGTTGGAGAAATAGCGTGCTCTTTTCGCGGCGGGCGTTTCTGGCGACGGCCCTTACCCCTCCGCAGGTGCGCTGTTTTCATCTTTCCGCTTCCCCCGAAGCGCTGGACGCCGATCCGGAGCTTCCAGACGTGGTGCGGGCCGCCGGTGTCACCGACGTCTGGATCGGGGCCTACCTTTACGGGCACTGGTACTACACGCCAGAGCGAATCGCCGCGCAGCGCAAAGTGTGGGGGCGCGCGGGGCTGCGAACGCACGTCATACAGATCCCACTCGGTCATCCGGGCGATTCCTTGGGGTCGGTGAGCGGGCAGCCTCCGCTCATCCCTCCGCCGCACTGGAAGCCGGGCGTCCGCTCCAACGGCAAACGCCAGTGGGGCACGTCGCTGCATGAGCCGGCCACTGCGGAGAATGTCGATGCCATCCGCCGCGTCGCCGCACTGGGCGTGCGCCGCGCATTCCTGGACGATGATTTCCGCCTCGCGCAGGGCCCCGGCGTGATTGGCGGGTGTTACTGCGACGCGCACGTGGCTGAGTTCACGCGCCGGTACGGGTACGGGCCCGCCGTGTGCGAGCAGTTGCTCGATGCCGTGCGCGCGCGTCGCCTCGACGCGGTGGTGCGCAACTGGGTCGAGTACACCTGCGACCAGTTGACCGCGTGCTTTCGGGCGATACAAAAGGGCGCTCCCGAAATCGACCTGGGCATCATGGTGATGTACCTGGGGTCGGAAAAAGCCGGCATCCGGCTCGAAGATTACCGCGACGTGCCGTTCCGTGTCGGCGAGCTGATGTTCGACGACAAGTCGTTCGGCCGCGTGAAGGGCAAGACCAACGAGCTTTTCAGCGCGCTCTTCCACCGCCGGTTCACCACCCCCGAGCGCGCCTTCAGCGAGACCACGGCGTTTCCCTCCAACCAGCTCTCGGCGGCCAACATGGCGGCGAAACTGGCCATCTCGACGCTTGCGGACGTGCGCAACACCATGATGATGAGCGGAGTGACACCATTTCCCCGTTCGCACTGGGCGACGCTGGGACCCGCCATGCGCAAGCACGCTGCGCTGCACGCGCGCGTAGCCGGCCACGTGCCGCGAGGCCCATTCAAGCACTGGTGGGGCGAAGCTGCGCGCTACGTGGGCGACGACAATCCGTACAGCCTGTTTCTGGCTTCCGGGATCCCGTTCGAAGTGTGCTATCAGCCACCGCGCGAAGGTTGGGTCTTTCTTTCCGACGCCGACTCCATAAACACCAGCGCTGTCGCTGTCACGCGCAAGACCGTGCCAGAGACGCTGGCCGATCTTTACGCGTTCAAGCACCGGGTACGAAAGGTACTCACGGACGTGCCCTTTGTCGAGGACGACAAACCGGTGGTCTGCTCCTGGCTCCCCACGGCCCGGCGAGTGCTGCTGTGGAATCTCGCCGAAGCGAAGGAGGTTTTTTCACTCGTGCACGGAGAAAAGCGCCGCGAGGTCACGGCTGGCGCGCTCGAGTTGATTGAAGTGGAGTTGTGAGTCCAACCGCGGTTATCCCGCGCTCCCCAGCTTTATCAATTGTTCGGCGTGGCGGAGCGCTTCGGGGGTGAGTTTTTCGCCGGAGAGCATGCGGCCGATCTCGCGGACGCGCGACGCGGCGTCCAGTTCCTCGATGGACGCGGTGGTGCGCCCGCCCGCCTCGTGCTTTTCGACGCGAAAATGATGATCCGCGAAGCTGGCCATCTGCGGCAGGTGCGTCACGCAGAGCACCTGGCCGGAAGCCGCCAACTGCTTCAGGCGGCGGCCCACGGTCTCCGCGGCGCGGCCGCCGATGCCGGCGTCGACCTCGTCGAAGACCAGGGTGCGCGCGGCCTCCGCGCGCCTTTTCTCGCGGCCCGAGTGCGCGGCGGCGATGACCGTCTTCAGCGCCAGTGCGATGCGCGAGATCTCGCCGCCGGATGCGACTTTCTCGATGGCGCGCGGCTCCTCGCCGGGGTTCGGCGAAACCAGGAAACTGACCGCGTCGCTGCCGTCGGCGCTCCAGGGAGCGGGCTTGATCTCGATGCGGAACACGCTGCCTTCCATGGCCAGTGTGGCGAGTTCGCGCTCGACCCCGCGGGCCAGCTTGCGGGCCGCCTCGCGGCGCTGGCTTGTGAGGCGCTCGGCCAGCCGCTGGTATTCGGCGGCCATTTGCTCGCGCGTCGCGCGCAGCTCCTCGCGCCTCTGGTCGGCGGTCTCGGCGGCGTTCAGGTTCGCCCGCACTTCCTCCAGGTATGTGAGGATCTCCTCCACGCTCCGGCCGTACTTGCGCTTCAGCTTCTCGATGGTCGCCAGGCGCGCTTCGATCGCTTCAAGCCGGCTGGGGTCCGCCTCCAGGCGGGAAAGATAATCGCGGACGGTGTGCGAAGCTTCGTCGATGGCGATTTCAGCGGGTTTGAGCGTTTCCAGCGCTTCGGTGAGCGATGAGTCGATCCGGCAAATCTCTTCCAGGCGCCGGACTGCCGTGCGCACAGCGGCGAAAGCGGATTCGGGCGAGTCGTAGAGCGCCGAGTATGCCGCGGAGGCGGCCTCCTCCAACCGCACCACGTTCTGGAGCACGCGGCGTTCCTTCTCAAGAGCCTGGTCCTCCCCCGCGGTGAGCGAGGCGCCCTCTATCTCGCGCTTCTGAAAGCTCCACAGGTCGGCCAGCCGCAGCCGTTCCTGCTCGGCTCTTTCGAGATCTTCCAGTTCAGACCCGCAAGCGCGCCACCGCTCATACACTCCCGCGACGCCGGCAAGCGTCTCCCCATTGGACGCGAATTCGTCGAGCAGTCCGCGCTGCGCGTCCGCCGAAAACAGGAGCTGCTGATCGTGCTGGCCGTGTATGTCGGCCAGGTACGGCGCAATTTCCCGGAGCAGCGCGGCGGTCACGGGATGGTTCTCGAGAAACGCACGGGATTTGCCGTTGGCGAGAACTTCGCGCTCCACCAGTAGCTCCCCGTTCTCGCACTCCATCCCCGCCTGTTCGAGCAAGGCCCGGAATGGGCGGCTTTGCGGAGCCTCGAAAATTCCCGAGATGCGCGCGCGTTCGGCGCCCGTGCGAACGCTTTCGCCCGACGCCCGCCCGCCGAGAAGCAGCGCCAGCGCATCCACTACGATAGACTTGCCGCTACCCGTTTCCCCCGTGAGCAGGTTCAGCCCCTCGTGAAAACGCACGCGAAGCTGTTCGATCACGGCGTAGTTCTCTATCACTAACTCGACGAGCATCCGAGGCAATTATACGAGGTTTCGCGCCTGGAATCGTCCACGCGGCGGTCTTTCCCGTCATATCTATCAGGCTGCGGTCAGGCAGTGCGCTCCCCTCCTGCAATATGATAGAAGTTCGGGTTAGTTGAAGGAGACGACTTGATTTCTCACCCACCGATGGCTTTCCTATTGCAAATGAATATGTTCGAGATGATCAGCCGGGCCAAGCCGATCCCTATGGCCGTGATTGCGTTCCTGCTGATTTTCTCCCTGCTGAGCTGGGCCATCATCTTTGGAAAGTGGAACATTTTCCGCCAGGCGCGCCAGGCGAATCTCAAGTTCATCCGCGCCTTCCGCAAATCGCCGACGCTTGAAGCGGTGGCGGTTGTTGCGGAGCAGTTTCGCGTTTCTCCGCTGGTGGCGGTTTTCGACTTCGGTTACGAAGAGGTCGACCGGCAGATGAAGAGCTACAGCCGGTTGCGCAATCCGCTGGCGCTCGAGCGCGCGCTGCAGTTGGGAGCGAGCGAGGAACTGGCTAAGCTCGAGCGCAATTTGAACTGGCTGGCCACGGTGGCGTCGGTCTCGCCGTTCATCGGGTTGCTCGGAACCGTTGTCGGTATTATCGATGCCTTCCAGGCCCTCGGCCTGGCCGGCAGCGCGAGCCTGCGCGCAGTGGCGCCAGGTATTTCCGAGGCGTTGATCACCACCGCTATGGGTTTGGGCGCGGCGATCCCCGCTGCCATTTTCTACAACTATTTCGGTCACGTCATCAAGGAGATGGGCGCGCGCATGGAGGACTTCGCGCTGGAATTTCTCAACGTGGCCGAGCGCGACATTGAGGCCTAACCCATGGGTGGCTTTAACAACGGGTTGCGGGGCGGACGCGGACGCTTCGGCGGGCACGGCACTATGGCCGAAATCAACATCGTGCCTCTCGTGGACGTAGTCCTGGTCCTACTCGTCATTTTCATGATCACCGCCAACGTCATGGAGTTCGGCATGGAAGTGGATGTGCCGAAAGTGAAGACGGTGCGCGAGAGCGCGGAGGAATTACCCGTAATCAACATCACGCGCTCCGGCGAGCTCTTTCTCAACGAGAAGAGTGTGAACATCAACGATCTGGCCGGCGAGATCCGGAGCCGCTTCCGAAATCCCAAATCGGTGTACGTGCGTGCCGACAAGGCCACGATCTGGGATCCCATTGCGCAGGTGATCAGCGAACTGGGCGCCGCCAAGATCGATGTAAAAGTGGTAACGCAGCCGGAAGACGAGGCGGATAAGAAACGCCGCTGACGCGGCCCCGGCGCTTTAGTAACGATGCCAGCACACGGCGACATTCTCGATCAGGCCGAATCGCTCAAGAAGCCTTTCCTGGCTTCCGTGGGCCTGCATGTGGCGGTATTCGCGTTCCTGGTCGGATATGGCGCGGTGGTCACGCGCGGCAAGATCCTGTGGGGCGACCCGAATTCGCTCGGCGGAGGCGGTGTGGTGGGTATCACTCCGGTGAGCCAGATCGCGATTCCCTCGCGCGGGGGTCCCCTGAATCCGGTGGCTAACGACACCGAATCCAACGTTCCTCTGCCGCCGAAGGAAGAGACGGCCAAGAAGCGCGAGCGAGCGGAGGATCCCGACGCCATCGCCCTCAAGACCAAGCGCCGCAAGGTCAAATTGAGCGACGTCTCAGCCAGTTATCAGCGCTACCGTGCCAACCCGAATCCGCGCGGCAATCAGCTCTATTCGAGCGCGGGCCAGGCCATGAGTTCCACCATGTACGGCGGCATGTCGGGCAGCGGCGGCGTGGGCGTGGGTTCTGGCTCGCCGTTTGGGAACCGGTACGGCTATTACGTGGACTTGCTGAGGCAGCGCGTGAGCGAGAAGTGGCGCACGCAGGACGTGGACCCGCGGCTGCACTCGGCGCCGCCGGTGATCGTGAGCTTCGATATCCAACGCGACGGCTCCGTTTCCGGGATCCGGTTCTTGCAGCGAAGTGGAACGGCTACGCTGGATTATTCCGCGCAGAGGGCCATCGTGGAAGCCAGCCCGTTTCCGCCGCTGCCCGCCGGTTACTCCGGCCGCTCCGCCACGATTGAGTTCTGGTTCCAGCTAAGAAGATGAAGAGACAAATTGTTATCAGCCTGTTTCTGACAGCCCTGGCTGCTGTGGCCTCGTTCGCGCAGCAACCGGACGTGGTCATTAAGATCCTCAAAAGCGAACGCACTGTCATGGCGATCCCCGATCTGCGCGGCGCCGGCGAGGCGCAGCGCTTCATGGGCGTGTTCAATTCCACGCTGTGGGGCGACGTGCAGGATTCGGGCCTGTTCAAGATGGCGCCCAAGAGCTTCTATCCCACCCAGGTGCCCCAACGGCCGCAGGACTTCAGGCCGCCGCTGCCCGCCCCGGCGCAGCGCCGCCGCGGCGCGCCGCCGCCAAGGCCTATTAGCCAGGGACCATGGCTCACCGACTGGTCGGAGCCTCCGGTAAGCACGAACTATCTTGCCTTTGGCTACGTGGCCATTCAGGCCGAGCAACTCGTCCTGTTTGGATGGCTTTACAACGTCGGGCAGCCGGACCTGGCTGCGGCGCAGGTTTTCGGGAAGGTGTACTTCGGACCGGTCAACGAGGACGGCGCCCGCAAGATTGCGCGCGACTTTGCCGCAGATATCCTGAACCAGTTCGGTGCAAAAGGATTGGCCGGATCCAAGATCTACTTTGTGTCCAATCGCACGGGCCGCGGACTCAAAGAAATTTGGTCCATGGACTACGACGGGTCCAACCAGAAGCAGCTCACTTCCTACCGGTCCGTATCGACCATGCCGGGGGTTTCTCCCGATGGAACACGGCTGGCGTTCACTAGCTTCTACAAAACGTTTCCTGCTATAGTGATACACTCATTGGAGACGGGACGAAAGTTGCCGTTCTTCAACCAGATCGCATCCATGAATGCGACGGCGGA
>ENA-UOYA01001137-UOYA01001137.1-activated-sludge-metagenome-genome-assembly--contig:-NODE-1137-length-29803-cov-14.403388_pt1 | contig 29803 bp, 25 predicted proteins | sample MGYA00238163_ERZ764804 | MGnify/ENA primary metagenome ERZ764804 (study PRJEB28919, sample SAMN05720223) | activated sludge metagenome | isolation source: Anaerobic digester | place: Hong Kong... | reverse complement strand
GACAATTGTTTCAGGTTACCACATTAAATCTTTCCGATCTGCCAAAAGCTGAAAACGGCTGCATCGATTACAGCAATGATTTTTTTGGCAAACAAACCGGATTGACAGTTTCCGGCCAGTTGGAAGGAGAATTGGGAGCTTTGGCTTTGGGAGCCATTTATACCTTTGGCCCCACTTTCCGCGCCGAAAATTCCAATACTCCCCGCCATTTGTCCGAATTTTGGATGATCGAACCAGAAGTGGCATTCAATGAACTGGAAGAAAACATGCAATTGGCTGAAGACTTTGTAAAATACTGTGTGCGCTGGGCATTGGACAAGTGTATGGATGATTTGGAATTTCTCAACAATCGTTATGACCCCGAATTGATTGATCGTTTGAAATTTGTTATAGAAAATGATTTTGTTCGGCTAACTTACACTGAAGGAATAAAAATTCTGGAAGACGCAATGGCAAAAGGACAAAAATTTGAATTTCCGGTTGGTTGGGGAATTGATTTACAATCGGAACACGAAAGATATCTCGTTGAAAAACATTTCAAAAAACCGGTTATTCTCACTGATTATCCAAAAAATATCAAAGCATTTTACATGAAGCTGAACGACGATGGAAAAACCGTTCGCGCTATGGATGTTTTATTCCCGAAAATTGGTGAAATCATTGGTGGATCGCAACGGGAGGACGATTATGAAAAACTCAAGGCCAGAGCGAAGGAAATGGAAGTTCCCGATAAAGATATTTGGTGGTATCTCGAAACACGTCAATTTGGCAATGCACCACATTCGGGATTTGGATTGGGATTTGAAAGATTTCTTCTTTTTGTAACCGGCATGTCCAATATTCGTGATGTGATTCCATTTCCACGCACGCCAAAAAATGCCGATTTTTAAATACACATAGTTAAAAAAGTTCTTGTAAGATATTATTTAATTCATTCACTATTTTCAAAAATGAATAAAGCACAAACCATTCAATTGGACAATATTGTTATACGATTTTCAGGCGATTCGGGTGATGGTATGCAGCTGACCGGAAATTTGTTTGCTCAACTTTCGGCAGAATTGGGAAATGAAATATCTACTTTTACTGATTTTCCTTCCGAAATTAGAGCTCCTCAAGGAACTCTGGGTGGAGTTTCCGGATTTCAGGTTCATGTTGGAGCCAACAAAATTTACACTCCCGGAGACGAAATAGACGTCTTGGTGGCACTTAATCCGGCTGCGCTGAAAGTGAACGCAAAAAATCTCAAAAAAGGTAGCATTGTCATTTTTGATTTGGATTCTTTTCAGCCATCTGATCTAAAAAAAGCCAATTTTTCCACTGATAATCCTTTTGAAGAGCTTTCTCTTTCAGACACCATTCAGCTTATTCCTGTTCCACTGACAACACTTACCAAAAGCAGTCTCGAAGACTTTGGTTTTGACAACAAAACGGTATTGCGCAGCAAAAACATGCTTGCTTTAGGGCTGGTTTGCTGGCTTTTCAACCGACCGCTGGATAAAGCTATTCATTTTCTGGAAAACAAATTCAGAAAAAAACCGCAAATTCTTCAAGCAAATATTAAGGTTCTTACGGATGGATACAACTATGGCGAAAATCTTCATCTGACTGTATCCAATTTTGTGATAGAAAAATCACACGAAATGCCAAAGGGCAAATACACAAGTATTAACGGCAACAAAGCTACTGCTTGGGGATTGATTGCTGCAGCCGAAAAAGCCGGACTTCAACTTTTTTTGGGAAGCTATCCCATTACACCGGCCACAGACATAATGCATGAATTGGCTTTGCAAAAAGGCATTGGTGTTAAAACCGTACAAGCCGAAGATGAAATTGCAGGTATTACAATGGCAATAGGAGCTTCTTTTGCAGGATGCTTGGCTGCAACAAGTACTTCCGGGCCGGGCATGTCGTTGAAAACAGAAGGAATTGGTTTGGCTGTAATGGCTGAATTGCCTTTGGTAATTGTAGATGTCATGCGCAGTGGCCCATCAACAGGTATGCCTACAAAAACTGAACAGGGAGATTTGTTACAAGCTTTATATGGACGCAGTGGGGAAAGTCCACTTGTTGTTTTGGCAGCTCCTACTCCCGACTCGTGTTTTCATTATGCTTTTATGGCCAGCAAAATTGCATTGGAAAATATGACGCCCGTTATTCTTCTGACGGATGCCTTTATTGGAAATGGAAGTTCTCTTTGGCGCTTGCCAAAACTTGCCGACTTGCCAGAAATCCATCCTCATTTTGTTCCATCGAATATGGAAAACTACAAGGTTACCACTCGAAACGAAGATACCAAGATTCGTTATTGGAGTATTCCGGGAATGAAAGGTTTTCAACATTGCAACGGAGGTTTGGAAAAAGATTATACAACCGGAAATCTTTCAACCGATCCCGAAAATCATGAAAAAATGGTTTTAACCAGAAAACAGAAGGTTGACAATATCGTAAATGTAATTCCAGAACTCGAAATCGAAGGAAATACAGATGCCGATTTGTTGGTAATTGGTTGGGGTGGAACTTACGGACATTTGAAAAGTGCTGTGGACAATTTAAACAACAAAGGATATAAAATAGCGTTGGCTCATTTTACTTATCTTTTTCCGCTGCCCGCCAATACTGAAAATGTTATTGGAAAATACGAAAAAATAGTTGTTTGCGAACTGAATACCGGTCAATTTGCTTCGTATCTGCGATCCAAAATTCCCGGAAAAACCTTTACCCAATTTAACAAAATTCAAGGACAGCCCTTTAAAACGGCAGAATTGGAAAATCATTTCATTTCGCTGCTATAATTATTTCACGAATCCAAAAAATCATAGAAATTATGGAAGAAACAAAATATATGCCTGCCGACTTTAAAACAGACCAGCAACCCCGCTGGTGTCCCGGTTGTGGAGATTATGCCATTTTCAATTCTCTTGTCAAGACAATGGCAGAGTTGGGGGTTCCTCCACATGAAACGGTGATTATTTCAGGAATTGGTTGTTCTTCTCGCCTCCCCTATTACACCAACACTTATGGATTTCATACCATTCACGGAAGAGGTGCTTGTGTAGCAACTGGCGTAAAAGTTGCCAATCCCGCTCTCACGGTTTGGCAAGTTACCGGTGATGGTGATTGCTTGGCTATCGGAGGGAATCATTTTATTCATAGCGTAAGGCGAAATGTGGACATTAATGTTTTACTTTTCAATAATCAGATTTACGGCCTTACCAAAGGACAATATTCCCCTACTACCAAAAAAGGTTTTGTTACCAAATCTTCTCCTTATGGAACAATAGAACGACCTTTTCGTCCGGCAGAATTAACTTTTGGAGCCGGTGGAACTTTTTTTGGAAGATTATTGGATGTCGATTTGAAAACTTCTCAAATGGTTATGAAGGCTGCTGCCCTTCATAAAGGAACTTCTGTAGTAGAATGTTTGGTAAATTGCGTAATTTTCAATGATGGTGCACATGGATGGTTGGCCGAAAAAGAAACCAGAGATGACAGAATCATCGTGTTGGAGCATGGTAAGCCCATGATTTTCGGGAAAAATAAAGATAAAGGATTGATTTTGGAAAAATCAGAGCTAAAAGTCGTAACGATTGGTGAAAATGGAATTACTGAAAACGATATTCTGGTTCATGACACCAAGTGCAAAGATACTTTTTTACATACCAAACTGGCATTGATGGAAGGTACAGAAATGCCCATAGCTATGGGGATTATTCGTGATGTGGAGGAAGAAACTTATGAAATGGCTATGGAAAATCAAATCAATGAAATAAAAAAACAATCTTCCGTAAAATCGTTTGATGAACTCATTGAGGCTTGTGAACAATGGGAAATTTAATCATCGACTGGTTACAATAAATCAATATGAACGAAAAAACGGGATTGATTGAATATCAACCCCGTTTTTTAATTTTGACATGGTTCATTCTTTATTTTTCAAAATAGGATACCAGCATCCAAACCATTTTTTCCTGTTCCTTAATATAATCGCTCATTTGAGCCACAGTAGCTTCATCGTCGATAGCCTCAGCCAATTTAATGATATTTCTTTCGTTTTCAATAAAATAAGCGTAAGATTCGAGTACGTTTTTCAATCCTGTGTCGCCATCAGTTACCAAACCGGTTTCTTTCAACTTGGCTGTTTTAAGATAATCACTGAAATTATGAGCCGGCGTTCCACCCAACATTAAAATGCGTTCTGCAATTTCATCCACTTTTTCGGCTACATTCTCATACAATTCTTCAAATTTGGCATGGTTGATGAAAAAATCTTTACCTTTCAAGTTCCAGTGAAATCCACGCAAATTGGTGTAAAAAATCTGATAATCGGCCAAAAGTTGTTGTAAGGCATCAACCACTTTTTTAGCTCCTTCAGCATTCAGCTTTGTACAATCAATTGTTTTCATAATAAATACCTCCTTTTTTTGATTAATTATTTAAGGCAAAATTATATGTTTAAAACAATAAATCAAACTGAAAACATGAATGAAATAATAGAAAATATCTATAATTCAACAGCCCCTTTCTACGTAATGAGTATGCAATAAATGATGAGATATATCACTCAAGGGTTTTTCCAAAAAATGTTCGTAAAGATACTGTATCTCGGGATTTTCGTGAGATTTTCGTATTTGTTTTCGTTCATCTTCACGATAAATGGAAGCTGCCCGTTTTTCCCTTATTTCGGAATTTGTAGGAATAGGCTGACCTCCACCTCCCAAACATCCTCCCGGACAAGTCATAATCTCCACGAATGTATAGGGAGAAATCCCTGCTCGAATCTGTTCCAGCAAAAAACGTGCATTTTTCAATGTGTGAGCTACGGCAACTTTAATTTTTCTTCCGTCTAAATCAATTTCCGCCTCTTTAATGCCTTTCATACCTCTGACTGACAAAAATTCAACATCCTTCAGTTGCCGAGCTGTCATAACTTCATAAGCGGTTCTTAAAGCCGCTTCCATGACGCCGCCGGTTGCTCCGAAAATTGTTCCGGCTCCGGTAGAAACACCCAACGGCTGATCGAAATCTTCCTCTGGTAAATGTTGGAAATCTATTCCGCTTTCTTTGAACATTCTTGCCAATTCTCGCGTAGTCAGTGCATAATCGACATCAAAAAAGTGCTCTTCTTCCGAAAGTTGTAATTTCTCTTTCCAATAGTGGAACGCATCATCCATTTCAGGGCGGCGGGCTTCATATTTTTTTGCTGTACACGGCATTACTGAAACAACCACAATTTTTCGCGGATCGATACCGGTCTGTTCAGCATAAAAAGTTTTGGCTATGGCACCAAACATTTGCTGGGGCGATTTGCAGGAAGACAAGTGAGCGAGAGATGAAGGGAAAAAATGTTCGGCAAATTTTATCCATCCGGGCGAACAGGACGTTATCATGGGTAAAACACCATTTTGTCGAATACGTTGCATTAATTCGTTTGCTTCTTCCATAATGGTAAGATCGGCTGCAAAATTGGTATCGAAAACTTTTGAGAAACCCAATCTTTTCAGACCGGCAACCATTTGTCCGGTTACCAAACTTCCATAAGGCATGCCCATTGCTTCGCCAATCCCTACTCTCACAGCCGGAGCTGTCTGAATAAGTACCATTTTCTCCGGATTGAGTATTTCTTTCCAAACTTGTGGAACAGATGTTTTTTCGGTAATGGCTCCTGTGGGACAAACCAGCGAACATTGGCCACAGTTGGTACAATAGGTTGCACCCAATCCTTTGTCGAAAAAAGTCGAAATACTCGTATTCAATCCTCTACCCGAAAAATCAATGGCATTCACAGACTGCATGTCGCTACAAACGGCAACGCAACGACCGCACAAAATACACTTTTCGGGATCGCGAACCAGCGAAAGAGAAGTTTCATCTTTGGGAAGATATTTTTTTCTGGTACGTACAAAATGTCTTTCTTTAATGCCCAATTCAAAGGATAAACGTTGCAATTCGCAATTCAAATTTCTGTCGCATTGCAGGCAATCTTGCGGATGATTGGCCAAAAGCAGCTCAACGTTGACTTTTCGTGCTTCCAATACACGTGGTGATGTTGTAAGAATTTCCATTCCTTCAGCAACTTTTGTAATGCACGAACGCAATAAACTGCGCGCTCCCTTTACTTCTACCACACAAATGCCACAAGAAGCATTGCTGGAAATATCTTTGAGAAAACAAAGCGAAGGAATGTCAATGCCGACAGATTGGCAAGCTTCCATTATAGTGATTCCATCTTTTACATCAACCGGTTGGTGATTAATTGTGATTTTCATAGATTGATTATAATTTTCAAATAAGGTTATTTTTTAAGTTTCGTTGAAGTATGGAAAAAATAGAAATGAAAAATAATTTTCTAGATAATCAATTGACTTTCACGTCGCAACGCAAACAGCGGTTAACTTCATCTCGAGCTTGTTCGCCGGTGTAACCTGTCGAAACCTCATGAAAATTACCTATTCGTTCCTTAACCTGTATTTTTGCAGAAACATTTTTCGGCGATTTTTTAATGTCTGTGGGAATCACATTCCGATATTCAAATTTTTTGAATAACAAATGGAAACGCTTTTCCTTCATTAACTCCCAATCTATAGCTTCTGCTGCTCTCTTGGCCATTCCCATAGCTTCTGCAGCCGTTGCCGGTCCCATTACGGCGTCTCCTCCGGCAAAAATATTTGGCTCAGAAGTTTGGAAAGTAAAAGGATGAACTATTAATCTTCCATCTTTGGTAACTTTCAGACCTTCTGCTGCAAAAGGAGCGGAATCAACACGTTCTCCCACAGCCAGCACAACTGTATCGCAAGGAATTTCTTCAAATTTACCGGTTGCAATCGGTTTCCTTCTGCCCGAAGTATCGACCGGCCCTGTAGTCATAATTTCAATTTTCAAAGCATTGACTCTTCCTGAATTATCGGTCAGAATTTCATGTGGGGCAGACAAAAATCTGAAGTGAATCTGCTCTGCTTCAGCTTCGGCAATTTCGTCTTTATTGGCGGGCATATCAATTTTTTCTCTACGATAAACCACTGTTACATCTTTTCCCAACCTCCATAAACTTCTTGCTGCATCAATGGCCACATTGCCTCCGCCAATAACAACAATTTTCTGTCCAATTCTGGGCGTTTTGTCCAGCGAAAGTTCCTTCAATAAATCCGTTCCGGCAAAAACTCCTTTGGCATTCTCTCCCGGAATATTCAAATCAATGTCTTTCCATGCTCCAAAAGCAAGATAAACCGCATTGAAATTGTTTTTCAAATCTTGCAAAAAAATATCTTTCCCGATACGCGTATTAAATACAAATTTAACACCTAATTTCTTTATCAGTTTCAGTTCTTTTTTCAGTACCGATTTAGGAAGGCGATATTGAGGTATTCCGTAACGTAAAACACCTCCGGCTTCGGGCATGGCATCGAAAACGGTAACTTCATGTCCGAGTCTCACCAAATAAAATGCAGCGGTAATTCCAGCCGGACCCGCACCAACAATGGCAATTTTTTTACCCGAGGAAGGAAGTTTTTCTGCAATCAGCCGGTTGTAAATTTCATTTTCCTTCCCCAACTGATACATGGTATCGGCTAAATATCGATGAATTTCGCCCTGAGCAACCGGTTCATCAACCATTTCGCGTCGACAACGCATCTGACAGTGAAAATGGCAAATTCTGCCAATGGTACCGGGTATGGGATTATCGCGCAAAGTGAGCTCGAAAGCTTCTTCAATACGGTCTTCCTTAATCAATTCGATATAGCCGGGAATGTTCATGTGTAACGGACAGCTATTTTCACAAAGTGCCAGAAACAACGATTCACAGGTACCGGCATGGCAACGTTTTTCTTGAATATGTTCTTCGTACTCGTTTTTAAAATAACGCAAAGTAGTAAGAATGGGATTGGGCGCGGTTTGTCCCAAGCCGCAAATGGCAGTATCCTTGATGGTTCGGGTCAATAATTCCAAAGTTTCGATGTCCTGAAAATTCCCTTCTCCTTTGGATATTTTGTTCATAATGGCCAGCGCTTGCGACAGTCCTTCGCGGCAAGGCGTACATTTGCCGCATGATTCGTTGGCACTGAATTCCAAAAAATATTTTGCCACATCCACCATGCAATTATCCTGATCCATTACTACCATTCCGCCCGAGCCCATGATAGCACCCAGACTTGATAAAGATTCATAATCAACCGGCGTATTGAAATATTCCACCGGAATACAGCCTCCTGATGGGCCACCGGTTTGAACGGCTTTGATACGTTTGTTGTTTCCCGTTCCTTCGCCTATTTCAAAAATAAATTTTTCCAAAGTTGAACCTAACGGAAGTTCGACCAAACCTGTATTTTTAATTTTTCCAACCAACGAAAATACTTTTGTTCCGGCGCTCCTTTCCGTTCCCGTTTTGGTAAACCAATCGCTTCCCTTTTCAATAATTACCGGGATATTGCACCATGTTTCAACGTTGTTGATATTGGTCGGTTTGCCGTACAATCCTCTTTCGGCAGGATAAGGAGGTCGAGGCATGGGACGGCCTGCTTTCCCTTCGATAGAAGCAATTAATGCCGTTTCCTCTCCGCAAACAAATGCTCCGGCTCCTTCAACCAGTTGAATTTCGAAATTAAAGCCGGTATTTAATATATTATTGCCCAGCAATCCGTATTCTCTGGCTTGCTGCATGGCAATTTGGAATCTTTTTACAGCCAATGGATATTCGGCTCTGATATAAATAACTCCCTGATTAGCTTCCATTGCATAAGCTCCGATAATCATTCCTTCAATCAGCATGTGCGGATCACTTTCAATTTCGTTTCTGTTCATATAAGCTCCCGGATCACCTTCATCCGCATTACAAACAATATATTTAACATCGGCTTTTGAACGTTGCATAATTGACCACTTTGTGCCGGTTGGAAACCCCGCTCCTCCTCTACCTCTGAGTTTTGACTTTGTTACCTCGTCAATCACTTCGTTTGGCTGCATGCCGGTCAATACTTTTGAAAGAGCTTGATAGCCACCCACGGCAATATAATCAAGAATAGATTCTGGATCGATGAAACCTGCATCACGCAACACAATTTTTTTCTGTCCTTTAAAAAAGGAAATTTCGTCCCAATGTGGAATGTCTTCGTAATCTTTTCCATATTCAATTTTAGAAGTCAAATGATCCCAAAAATCGATACGACAAAGAATTTTTTTTCGATAAATTTTTGATTTAATAATCCCATCAACGATGGCAGAAATGTCCTTTTCGTTTACGCGGCTGTAAACTACCAATGGTTTTTGAGGTTGATACATCATAACGATTGGTTCTTCGGCACAATAACCAAAACAACCGGTTTGTTTGAGTTTGAAGTTAAGATGGCGAAGTTCAATTTCCTTTTCCAAACTCCGATATACCGATTCTGCTCCATTTCCCAAGCCGCAAGTGCTCATTCCAACCAGAAACATGGGAACAGAAGGCAATATCCGTTCAATATTTTTATTTTTTAACAATTCAAGTTCTGCCACTGTCATAGCCATAACATTTTAAGGTTAACGAGATGTATTTACAGAGAAATTTTTTTGAACTCCGTTCTTTTTAACATTTTCGAGAATTTTCAGCAGCTTTTGAGAATTTACATAACTGTAGATTTTCCCATCCACTTCTACCACAGGCGATTGGGCACACTGTCCAAAACAGGCTACCGTCCGCACTGTAAACTGATTGTCGGCAGTTGTAAAAGAAGCTTCAGAATTTTCATCCTGATGATTCATTCCGAAAGAATGTCCGATTTCGTTAAGCAGCTGCTTCGAACCTTTGGTATGACAGGCTGTTCCCCTGCACACCACAATGGAATGTTTTCCCTGCGGACGAAGATTGAAAAAAGAATAAAAAGTTACAACGCCATAAACTCGCGAATAGGGCAAATTGAGTTTTGCGGCAACAGTCTGAAGCGTTTCTGCAGGCAAATATTTCAATGGATTTTTTTCCTGAATCTCTTCCAGCACCGAAAGCAAAAATCCGGGTTTATTTTGATATTTGCCAATAATTTCATCAATAAGTTCTTCGGAAATAACTGCAGAAGTTGGCTGGTTCATAAAACCTTCATTTTTAAAAGTTATTTGACTAATAATTTACAAATAAGTCATTGAAAATCTGAAGAAAAATATATAATTTCAATCATCCGATGTTTCAGTATACTTTGAATATTTCTCTAAACAAAAATATAAAATTAAATGATTATTGTCAATTTTTTAGATTTATTTATGGAAAAATTTCTTTAATTGACACATTTTTATTTTGTTATGATTATAAAATAATTTTTTTTAATAAAAGTAAAAATCAATATTTTTCTTTCATTTTTAAAACATGTGGAAGAACTTACATTTATTAAAATAAAAGTTACATTTTGAAAGAAAAAAAATGGATAATGAAATAAAATTAGATGAATAAGTTTGTTTTAATTGGAAAAGGAGATGAAAAACACAAAAATACTGAAAAGTATTGTTGAAATTTTGAATCGAAAGAAAAATAATCAATGAAAAAACAGTAATTTTGTACTTTATTTATAGGAAAAATTCCAGCTTAATCATTTCCTGAATGGCATTAGCAAATGAAAATTACTTGAAAATTCCCGAGTCCCGTTTTTCGGACGAAATAGAAAAGCGGGTAAATGCCTTCAAAGTTTTGCATCCAACCACCAAATTGATTCGCTTGGGGATTGGAGATGTTACACGCCCTTTACCCGCAGAATCTGTTTTTGCCATTCACAAAGCTGCCGATGAAATGTTGCATACGGAAACTTTCAAAGGTTACGGGCCACTGCAAGGGTATGATTTTTTGGTCGATAAAATTCTCAAAAATTATCGTTCTTCAGGCATTGTCCTCGATAAGGAAAGTATTTTTATTAATCATGGCGCAAAACCCGATATTGGAAATATCGGCCACATTTTGGGACGAGATAACATTATTGCCATTGCTGAGCCGGTTTATCCGGTTTACGAAAATGCTGCCATTATGAGTGGAAGAGGAGGCGAAATGAATGAGGAAGAAAAATGGAGCAATATTGTTTACCTGCATTGTTCGAAAGAAAATAATTTTGTTCCCGAACTCCCTGACGAACGCGTAGACATCATTTATCTTTGCAACCCCAATAATCCCACCGGAACCGTAATCAACAAAACAGAACTGAAAAAATGGGTAGATTATGCTATTGAAAACCAAAGTATTATTATATATGATGGAGCTTATCATGCCTATATCAAAGAACCCGATATTCCTCACAGCATTTACGAAGTCAAGGGTGCCAAAAAAGTTGCTTTGGAAATCAGAAGTTATTCGAAAACAGCTGGTTTCACTGGGCTTCGATGTGGTTACACGGTTTTTCCGAAAGAGTTGATGGTTTATACCCGGACGGGTGAAGAAATCCCCTTGTTGAAACTTTGGTATCGCAGAAATCTGAATTACAGCAATGGTGTTTCTTACATAGTTCAACGTGCTGCCGAAGCCTTGTACAGTCGTAAAGGAAGAATGGAAATTCAAGAACTGGTCAATTACTATCTGGAAAATGCAAAAATGATACGTAAAGAACTTTTAGAACTTGGCTGGGAAGTTTATGGAGGCATTAATTCTCCATATGTTTGGTTTAAAACGCCTCATAACGAACCTTCGTGGAAATTTTTTCAGGAACTTTTATACAATTACAACATTATTGGAATGCCCGGTATTATTTTTGGAAAATCGGGTGATGGTTATATGCGTTTTTCCGGCTTTTGCAGTCATGAAGATACAGAGGAGGCCATTAAACGAATCAAATCAAATTATTAAAAATTATCTAAGAAAAATCTTAAATCATTAACTTTATGTGTGGTATTGTTGGTTATATTGGTTATCGCGAAGCTTATCCCATTTTAATAAAAGGTTTGCAGCGCCTCGAATATCGTGGATATGACAGTGCCGGTATTGCATTGCTTAACGACAACAAATTAAACGTTTATAAAACAAGAGGAAAAGTTTCCGACTTGATTCATTCTGTTGAAAACAAAGACATCAGTGGAACTGTAGGCATTGCTCATACAAGATGGGCAACACATGGCGAACCCAACAATGTAAATGCTCATCCTCATTGTTCACAATCTGAAGAACTGGCCATCGTACACAACGGAATAATTGAAAACTATGCCGTATTGAAACAGGGACTTATCGAGCATGGATACACTTTTTCGAGCGAAACCGATACTGAAGTGCTGGTTCAACTCATAGAATACGTAAAACGGAAAAATAACGTGGATTTGCCTACTGCAGTGCAATTGGCATTGAATCAAATTGTAGGAGCTTATGCGATTGCCGTTATCGAAAAAGGTCATCCCGATGTAATTGTGGCAGCTCGAAAAGGCAGTCCGCTCGTTGTGGGAATTGGCGATAACGAATATTTTCTGGCTTCAGATGCTACTCCCATCATCGAATTTACGCATAAGGTGGTGTATGTGGGAGAAGAGGAAATTGTCGTTCTGCAACGCGGAAAAGATTTAAAAATTAAAACCATTGGGAATGTAGAAAAAACTCCCGAAATCAAAGAACTCGAAATGACTCTCAGTCAGCTCGAAAAAGGCGGCTATCCACATTTTATGCTGAAAGAAATTTTCGAGCAGCCCAAAACTTTAAGCGACAGCATGAGAGGGCGAATCAATTTGGAAGAAAACAATATTAGTCTTTCAGGATTTATCGACCACAAGGAAAAATTCCTGAATGCCAAGCGAATTATTATAACCGCTTGTGGAACATCATGGCATGCCGGCTTAATTGGGATGTATGCCATTGAAGAATTTGCCAGGATTCCGGTTGAAGTTGAGTATTCTTCGGAATTCAGATACCGCAAGCCGGTTATCAACAAGGATGATCTGGTGATTGCCATATCCCAGTCGGGCGAAACTGCCGACACACTGGCAGCGGTACAATTGGCCAAATCGCACGGAGCATTTATTTTCGGAATATGTAACGTAGTGGGCTCATCCATTGCACGCAATACCGATTCGGGCTGTTATACGCACGTTGGCCCCGAAATTGGTGTGGCGTCCACCAAAGCTTTTACAGCTCAGGTTACGGTTTTAGTTATGCTGGCATTGCTTATCGGAAAGGAAAAGGGAACAATTGAAAATGAACAATACCTGAAAATTGTTGGAGAACTGGCAAAAATTCCCGAAAAAATCAGTCAAATTTTAAAGCAAAATGATGTCATTGCCGAATTTTCCAAAACATTCACCTATGCGCAAAATTTTATTTATTTGGGTAGAGGTTATAATTATCCGGTAGCTTTGGAAGGAGCTTTAAAATTGAAGGAAATTTCCTATATTCATGCCGAAGGACTGCCGGCAGCCGAAATGAAACACGGACCAATTGCCTTGATCAGTCAGGAAATGCCGGTTGTTGTAATAGCACCCAGCGCAGGAAAATACGAAAAAGTTGTCAGCAACATTCAGGAAATAAAAGCACGAAAAGGTAGAATTATTTCTATCGTAACGGAAGGCGATGTAATTGTAAAAAATCTTTCGGATTACATTATTTCCATTCCCGAAACCGTAGAATGCTTGGTTCCTTTGCTGGCTGTGATTCCGTTGCAACTTTTGGCCTATCACATTGCTGTGGTAAAAGGTTGTGACGTGGACCAACCCCGAAATCTGGCGAAATCAGTAACTGTTGAATAAAATATTGAGTTTCAAAAATCTTATAATCTCTTTTAATAAAATAAGAAATTTATTATGTGCGGAATCGCAATGATAAGGCTATTGAAGCCATTGGATTATTACCAGAAAAAATACGGTACTTGGGAATACGGTTTGCAAAAAATGTATCTTCTCATGGAGAAGCAGCACAATCGGGGTCAGGAAGGTGCAGGAATCGCCACTGTGAAACTGGATATGCCGCCCGGAGAAGAATATATTTCGCGTAAAAGAATAGAAGGGAAAAATGCCATTCAGGAAATTTTTGTCGATATAGATAAAAATCACTCGCTGGCGCCCGAAGTTTACAGTTCGGATGCCGCCAAAGCAAAAATGTTTTGCCCGTTTGCCGGAGAACTTTATTTGGGACATTTGCGCTACAGCACAAGCGGGAAAAGCGGATTGTCATATATTCATCCGTTCCTGCGCAGACACAATTGGAAATCGCGAACATTGGTGTTGGCCGGAAATTTTAACCTGACCAATGTTGATGAAATTTTTCAGTCGCTAACGGCACAGGGACAACATCCACGCGACAAATCGGACACTTTTCTGATGCTGGAATCGCTCGGCGACAAACTCGACAGAGAAGTGCAACGTGAATATGAAATTATCAAACAACGCTACTCCAATGATCAAGTGATAACCCGAAAAATTGAAGAAAATCTCGACATTGCTTCTTTTATCCGAAAGTCGGAACACATTTGGGATGGAGGTTACGTTATTTGTGGGATGTTGGGACACGGCGATGCCTTCCTTTTCCGCGACCCCAAAGGAATTAGGACCGCATTTTACTACGCCGATGATGAAATTATTGTTGCTGCTTCCGAACGTCCGGTCATTCAAACAGCCATTAATGTGAAAGCAGAGCAGGTACATGAATTAAAACCCGGAGAAGCACTTATTATCAAGAAAAACGGATCGATGCATTTCGAAACCATTCGTGAGGCAGATCCCGAACCAAAACCTTGTTCTTTTGAAAGAATCTATTTTTCACGTGGAAGCGACAAAGATATTTATCAGGAAAGGAAAAAATTGGGAGGATTTTTAAGTGAAGCTATTTTAAAAGCAGTCGATCAGGATATTGATAATACCGTGTTTTCGTTTATTCCCAATACGGCCGAAGTGGCTTTTTACGGAATGACGGATGGCATTCGCACTCTGACGGGCAAAGTTCCACGAATCGAAAAAGTGCTGCTGAAAGACATCAAATTGCGCACCTTTATTTCGCAAAACAAAGAAAGAAACGATTTGGCGGCTCATGTTTACGATATTACCTATGGCTCCATCCGACCCGAGAAAAAAGACAATTTGGTAGTGATTGACGATTCCATCGTTCGGGGTACAACGCTCAAACAAAGTATTTTAAACATATTGAATCGATTGGAACCAAAAAAAATCGTCATTGTGTCCTCTTCTCCGCAAGTACGTTTCCCCGATTATTACGGTATCGACATGGCCCGTATGAACGAATTTTGTGCTTTCAGAGCTGCAGTTCAATTGCTTAAAGACAGCGGCAGGCAGAAAATTATGGACGATATTTACGAAAAATGCAAGCAACAGGAAAAATGGCCCAAAGAAAAAGTTACCAATTATGTAAAAGAAATTTACGCTCCTTTCACGCAGGAAGAAATTTCGTCTCAAATTGCCAAAATGCTTACTCCCGATGAGGTAGATTGTCCGGTAGAGCTAGTTTATCAATCCATCGATAATTTGCACAAAGCTTGTCCACAGCACAAAGGCGACTGGTATTTTACAGGCGATTATCCCACGCCGGGCGGCAACAGAATGGTTAACAAGGCTTTTATCGACTATTACGAAGGAAAAGATAAAAATTAAATATTTTAGCAGTTACTCGAACTGAAAAAAATTGTATATTTTTCTGCGGTTTGATTCGTAAGAAGCAATTTTGGAAAACGTACCGTGTGAAAGCACATTTTTCAAATACTCAATGTAAGGTTCAATATATCTTTTGCGTTTAGTTTCCACAATATCGGACATGGTCAGCATAATTCCGGTTTCGTAAACCGAACTGAAATTTGGGTCGACAGTAGAACCAAACATGCGGAGTGTATTTGTCAGTCCAATATAAGCATTGAAAAGCGGAGGAATATTTACGTTTTCCTTTCTCACCATTTTTTGTAAAATTTTGTAATTTGCCTCTTTGTCTTTCTCGTTAAAAAGTTTGTTTGACAAAATTTTGATATTGTTGCTAATGGTTACCGGATTTCGTGGTAAAATCAGTTTTTCTCTGTCGGGGAAAAAACGAAACATGTATTCATAAATCAACTCCCTTGCAGCAGCCGGATAAGCATGATACATGGTAACTTTTCCTATAAAATATCGTGCTTCCTTAGCCAAATGAATAAGAGCTCCCAACCCATCCCACAAATTATCGAGTGCAAATATGCTCTTTGATCCTTTTTGAGAGGTTTGATAGGCTGGCTGAATAAATGCTCTACCTAATTCGATAGTATAAGGAAGATATTCGTTGATAAATTTTTTACTGTATTTGAAAAGATGCGACATAACAAATTCGGGTTCTCCTTTTTCGTTTAACGGAACATCCTTTCCAAACAAAAACCGGTAGCCGCCCACAATTTCATTTTCTTCCGGATCCCAAACAATCAGTTGATAATAGGGTTTTTCGGAATAATCGTAAGCATCCACATCAATTTCCTTACCGGTTCCCCCACCCCACGAACGAAAAGCCATTTCGCGCAACCGACCAATTTCCAACATTACGTTAGGAGAATTGTGTGCAGTAATTACATAAATTTCATTATCTGATTTATTAGTAGGGCGTAAAAATTTTTCAGGAGTAAGTTCTCTTTTCAGAACTTCTTTATCGATTGCTTCAATAAGTGGTTGCATAACAGAATGAAAAACAAAAATATTAGAGAATTGTGCAATTATTCAAACCTGTTTTCTATTTTGAAATTTGGATTGAACAATTTTCTTGTTGCAAAAGTACTCTTTCTCTTCCGTCTGTTCAAATTTTGCATGTCAAATTTGCTTTACATTTGTATAAAAATTGTATTTCAAAAAAGAGCCTACTTTAAAAAGTCCAAAACACTAAAAATTAATTTTGTAAAATAACTTTCGATAATAAGACTTATTCAAGTGGACTTAAAAAATGAAATAAATTCGTTTTATATAATTTGTTAAACATCAAATTACCAACGACGGAGCAGTATATATACGGGAAGCCAATTCGTTATCAAGCAAATACAAACCGCGTGGATCGGTACCGAAAAGGTCGAACCGTTTGCACAAATCGTCCACGTTTTTTTCTTCTTCTCCCTGTTCCTTCACAAACCAGTCGAGAAACTGCATGGTTTTAAAATCTTTCTGAGCGTATGCCTCGGCATAAATTTCGTTGATGGAAGCTGTGATAAACAATTCGTGTTCAAAAGCAGCCGACAAAGGAGCTTTAAAATTCACAAAATTACTTTCCGGAGCTGCAATAGGTAAAAGTTTGACCTTTTCACCATTGTTTAAAATATATTTCAGGAATAGCTGAGCGTGAGCATATTCTTCCTGAGCCTGAATAGAAAACCAGTTGGCAAATCCGTCCAAATTTTTGTTGGCGTAATAATTTGAAATATCCAAATACAGATACCATGAAAAAAATTCCTTGTTGATTTGGTTGTTCAACATTTCGGTAATTTTATCGTTCAGCATAATATTTCCTTTCTAAAATTAAGTAAATGAAGTTTTTAAAATTGGATTCTCTCGATATTTGCTCCCAAAGCGTTCAAACGACTGTCTATATGTTCATAGCCCCTGTCGATTTGGTCGATATTGTGAATAATACTTGTTCCATCGGCCGAAAGTGCTGCAATAAGCAAGGCAATACCTGCCCGAATATCAGGCGAACTCATTACTGATGCCCGTAAACGAAGCTGATTTCCCAGTCCTATAACGGTTGCCCGATGTGGATCGCAAAGAATAATCTGCGCACCCATGTCGATCAGTTTATCTACAAAAAACAATCTGCTTTCAAACATTTTTTGATGAATCAAAACACTTCCGTTCGCTTTTGCAGCAATAACCAGAAAAACGCTCAACAAATCGGGTGTCAGTCCGGGCCACGGAGCATCAGCGATAGTCATTATGGACCCATCAATAAATGTTTCGATGGTATAGCTTTCGTGAGCCGGAATATAAATATCATCATTTTTCTGAAGCACTTGAATACCCATTCGCCGAAAACTGTCGGGAATAATGCCCAGTTCATCGTATGCCACATTTTTTATGGTGATTTCAGAACCGGTCATGGCTGCCATGCCGATAAAACTGCCAACTTCTATCATATCCGGCAAAATAGTGTGTTCGCAGCCATTCAACTGTTTCACTCCTTCAATAGTCAATAAATTGGAGCCAACTCCAGAAATCTTTGCACCCATTGCTATCAACATTCTGCAAAGCTGTTGAATATAGGGTTCGCAGGCAGCATTGTAAATTGTAGTTTTACCTTCGGCCAGCACTGAAGCCATTAAAATATTTGCCGTTCCGGTTACCGAGGCTTCATCCAGCAGCATGTAGGTGCCTTTCAGTTTTTTTGCAGATACTTCATACTGTTTTTTTGTTTCATTGTATCGAAAATCGGCACCCAGCTTCTGAATGCCCGAAAAATGGGTATCCAAACGTCGACGTCCTATTTTGTCTCCTCCCGGTTTTGGAACCAACGCTTTTCCAAATCGTGCCAGAAGCGGGCCCAAAATCATCACCGAACCACGCAGCGAAGAACTTTTGTCATAAAAATCTTCCGATTGCAAATAGTCCATGTTTAGGGAGTCGGCTTTAAACGAATAAGTTCCCTTTTCGATTTTTGAAATTTTTACACCCAGATCTTTTAACAGACTCAGTAAATGGCTAACATCAAGAATATCGGGAATGTTTCGAATAATGACTGACTCGGATGTAAGCAAGGTTGCACAAATAACCTGCAACGCTTCATTTTTGGCTCCCTGCGGTGTAATTGATCCCGAAAGTCGATGACCGCCTTCTATTTGAAATGACGACATATAATTTGTGGTTGGATGATGATTAAAAAAAGGAAACGGGTAAAAGAAAACTATTTGTTTTTCTTTTTATTTTTCTTGTTGTGTAACACTTCTTTCGATTCAACCAACTTCAGAAAATCTTCCGAAATATCGAGCTTTCCTTTGGATAATTCACGCAAATCGTCGAAAATTTTTCGGTCATCAACTACTTCCTTATTCCATGTAAGGAAACATTTTTTCATCTGATTGGCTATCAGGCGTATTAATTCGTTTTTTTCTTCTCCATCGGGATAATCGGCTACTTTTTCTATCATTTCTTCCAACGTGCGGCCATAGTGTCGATATCGAATATCTGAATTTTTATATGGAATCTTATCGGGACGGGTATAAAGATTTTCAGGCCGAAGAACCTCATAAGGAAAATCGATATCCAGTTTAAAATCGGACATGATAGCCACGTGATCCCACAATTTATGTTTGAAATCGTTCACATCGCGCAGATATGGGAACAAATTTCCCATAATGTTGATAATGGTTTTTACACAACGGGTTCGCTCTTCCCTGTCTTCTATCGTCATGGCATAAGCTATCATTTGCTGAATATTACGTCCATATTCAGGCATGATCAGTTTTCCCTGCAAAGTTGTATATTCCATGTCGTTTATAAATAGGTGTTACTTGATTGGATACAAAATTAATTTTTGATTATCAATCATTTAATTATTTGATAACCATTTTTTCACTATTGTACTATGCAAAAATAGCGATAAGTTTTTGAATTTATCTATTTTATTGCAAAAGAATTGAATTTTATTAAACTATTGAAGAGTTTTTTCAAGTAGAATATTTTAATGCTGCACATCATTCATTTTAAAAACAAGGGCAATTTCTCAAAAAGTCAAACTTCCAAAAAGAAAAAAACCGGGAATTTACACCCGGTCTCAAAAGTATGAAATGCTGATATTATGGCAGGTAAAAGCAATATCATACGTTGAAAGTCTTTTGAAAAATTAATTTTCAGCATTTTGCTCAAATTCAAGATTATCTATGCAAACATATTTTGGTGTATTCACTCCAAAAGTTCCTTTATCGCTGGAATCGAAAAGAAAAATCAACTGATCTACTTTTCCAAGAGAAGAAAGGTCAACTTTAACCCATTGATGGCAAAGATATTGTTTCCCGTTCCGGAAATCGGCCAAATAATAATCAACCGCACCAGTAGCATTATTATTCAAAAATCCCTTTATGGTAACCTTAAACCAGTCTCCATCGGCAAATTTTTTACTGAAAGCCGATCCATTGCGCATATCGAGATATGCATAAGTTGAATTGCAAAGCATGATACTTTTTGCTTCGTAAGTTCCCAATTCATTTTTCGGACAATTCACGGTGGCCGAATCATCAAAGGCAACAGCAAACTTATTTGAGCCCCATGCACCTGAACCGGCAGCCACACTGTACTGATTATCGTAACCGGCAGTAATGGTATCGGTTAAAGATGAGCAGGCAAACCCCGACCAATAATCGCCCCACGACGATGAAGTAAAATCATTAAGAAAAATAAAACCGTTGGAAACGAATTTCTTCGAAAAATCGGATCCATTCCAATAACCATTTTCTCCCAGCTCAACATCCTCAAAATCTACAGTGGTCTTGAGCTTAAAGTCCGAATCATTTTCGCAAGCAGTAAAAAAAATCAACAATAATGTAGATAAAACAATCAAACTTTTCTTTTTCATTTTTATTCCATTTTAAAATTAAACAATTCGACTACAAAAACTTGCTAAATTTGTTAAGGAAAATTCATGAAAATAAAAAAGAAGAAAAACACATCAGATGAAAAATATATTCTCAATCAGGGAGATATGTTTCGACTTTCTTTGCCATTTATTCCCGAAAGCAAAAAAGCAAAAATGATTTTGGCAGGTCTTCTGACTTGCTCCCGTATCTGAACGCCTTCCCATTTCCCAAAATAGATTCTTTTTGTGGAAAAAGTGGCCAAAGTATGGTTCAGTACGTTATAAAGGAGCTTACAGCAGCGGGTACTGTTCCGGACTTTCACCGGATTCCCTTTTGTTTACTTTTCAGAACAAAAAATAAACACCAATAATCGATTGCAAAATTACAAAATAAGGTCAAAACACAAAATTTTTTTTTCATCAACTTTTCACTAAAATTTAAATTTTACTTTTAAGAAACTGATAGATTCATAGATAAGTGAAATTTCTTTGATTATTTTTTGATAAAATGAAATGCTTTGATTACCGAAATTTGTAATTAATTTTGCAAACAAATTACAAAATCAAATGAATAAAGAAAAAACCACAAGCCAATATACTTTTCAGGAAGTAAAACCATACAACGAAAAAGAAGGAAAAACAGAACAATTGGTGCGCATGTTCGACACCATAGCCATGCAATACGATAAATTTAACGATTTGATGTCGTGGGGTTTTGCAAAATTATGGAGAAAACGTGCATTAAGTTCACTAAAGCGCTTCCGCCCCAAGCATATTCTTGATGTGGCTGCAGGAACTGCCGACATGAGTATCAAAGCTTTTCGGTTTCTGAATCCAGATAAAGTTACAGGGATAGATATTTCTCCCAAAATGCTTGAAATAGGCAAAGAAAAAATTGAACACGCCCAACTTTCGGATAAAATAGAACTGAAGGTGATGGACTGTGCTCAACTCAATTTTGACGACAACTCTTTTGACGCCGTAACCATAGCTTTTGGGGTACGAAATTTTGAAAAATTGGAAGAAAGCTTGCATCAAATTTTTCGTGTGCTGAAACCGGGAGGTCATTTATTGATACTTGAACTGAATGAACCTCAAAAAGGCTGGTTGATGAAAGGATACCAACTTTACATCAAACTTTTTGTCCACCAAACGGCAAAATATCTTTCTTCCGACCAAAATGCCTATCGCTACCTCACCTCTTCCATGCACGCTTTCCCCAAAGGAAAAGAAATGATTGAAATTCTTCAAAACAATGGTTTTGAATTGGTTGAATACAAAAAATTTACTTTTGGTGTTTGCAGTATGTATTTGATGGAAAAACCAACCCATTCAAAAATTGATGGTTGAAAAGCACATTTCAAGAATTTTTCCGAATTTTTTTTGGAGAACGGAAAAGTTTAAATTTTAATTTTCTTTTCCTCTCAACAAATTAATGTCGCCTTTTTTGGAATATTTAATGCCATCGGCACCAACAGCTTTTATCACATAGAAATAAGCTCCGACAGGCGCTTTTTTTCCTCCTATGGTTCCATCCCAACCTTTTTGTGGATCGTTCCAATGATAAACCATTCTTCCCCATCGATTGTAAATACGCGCATCAAAACTAATCAGTGATTTATAAGCCACCCTGAATTCGTCGTTGATTCCATCTCCATTGGGAGTAAACACATTTGGAACTTGAAGATCTGAAGTGCTGACTGAAATCGATACCGAATCGGATGATGAACAAAAATCATTGTTTACTGTCAGCTTAACATTATAAGTGCCGGCCTCTGTGAAAGTATAACGATGTTCTTTATCGGAACGGGAAACAAGCAACTGATTGTCTTTATAAATATCCCATTTGTAAAAAATGGTTCCCGCATTGTTGACTTCGGCATTGAAAAGCATTTCCAATGGAGCTGAACCGCTCAAAGCATCTGAAGTTGGACGTTCATCTTCATTTTTTTCTGTACGTGCTGTGGTAGAGGTTTTTATATGGCATTCCAGAGAAACGGCAGCGTACATTGAAGAAACTATTCCGACCGGCTGAAGGCTTAATGATGGTTCGGATGTAAACTGATCACCCTGCAAAGAAAATTGGGTGTTGCACAAAGGAGCCGGCACAGTAATCTCCGCAACCGGAAGAGAAATGGTTTTTGTTCTTTCGACTGTTTTCCATTCGTTGTTCCATTCCAAAGTTTGGTAAGCGAGTGTAAAATTTCTATCGATTTTTCTACGAATGCCTGAGGAGGTATAATAATACAATTCAGGCACATTTGCATCGAGCAACAAAGTTAATTCGTTGCACCGATTATCGCCCGATTCGTCAGGAGCGAGCGTATGAAAAACGGGCAAATAATTTTGGTAATCAATCACCCAGAGAGAAGTTTGATGACCATCGACATCCAAAATATATCCGCTTGCATCATCAGGAAATATATAGGGTAAAGTACTGTATGGTGTTGTCGTGTCAGAAAATCTGTACCACTTCACATTATCACCACTTCCTGTAAAGCGTATTTCGGTTCCGGGTAAAATTCCATTAAAAACGAAGAGATAATCGACACCTGTAAAATTCTGATAAACAGCATATTTATCTGTTGCAACAAGTTGAGCCGAAACGGATAAAGCAATAAGAAAAAAACAAAAGGAAATCGTAAGTTTTTTCATATAACCTGAATGATAACGTCAGATTTAGAGTTTGGCAAAGGTACATTTTTCTTTTCAAAAACAAAAAAACCTTTGATTTATTGCCTGCTTTCCTCTTTTCATTAATTTTTTATATTTTTGCAAGGTTTAGCAGCCGGATTCATAGAAACTTTATCAATTGTCATAAAACAAATATTTTTCTCCAAATATCCATCAAATGAAAAAAAACATCTTCTGTTTGCTGACTGTAATCATATTGTCGCTTACGGGTTTTTCAATGGAACAAACCAACTCCTACCCTATTAAAAAAGTGAATGGTATTGAATATTATGTGTACACGGTGCAATCGGGAGATGGTTTGTATGCCATAAGTCGCAAATTCGGCATTGCCCCTGAAGAAATTAGCAAAGTTAATCCTGAAATACAAAAAGGACTAAAATCAGGGCAAAAAATTTTGATTCCAATACAAAAAAATGTTCAGGAAAATGAGGATGCAAGCCAGAGATTGAAAAATGAGCTTTCATTACTGGAAGAAAAATCTTTTGAAGAAAATCAAAAAAATCTTCATCAGCAAACGGACAACTCCCTTCCTTCAACAACTTTATTCTTACAGCATAAGGTTGAAAAAAATCAAACACTTTTCGGTATCAGTAAAAAATACAATGTCAGTGAAGAGGAAATATTGAAATATAATCCTCATGTTTCAAAAACACTTCACGAAGGCGAAATATTATTTATTCCCATTAACAATCAAACGGACAAAATTGGGAATCAGTTTTCAAACAGTTCATCAAATCCCTCTGATTCAACAACAAAAAGCAAATTTCAGAAAAAAAATTCTTCAACTGAACAATCAAAAAATACAACTCATATTGTAAAACCTAAAGAAACACTTTATTCGATCAGTAGGATTTACAATGTATCGGTAGAAGATATTTTAAAATTAAATCCTGATGCTGCACCAGTTTTAAAAACAGGAGCAGAATTAATTATACCTGTCGCTACTCTTAAGGTTGATTCTGTAGTGACTCCATCAATTTCTACAAAGCCATCCCAATCCATTCTACCATTGGAAGAAAATCAACAATTAAAAAGCATGCCGATTGAAACAGCCACCAACATGATTCGACTTGCATTTTTACTTCCTTTGAACCAGAATTCTACAACACAACAAAACAATACAACAAGATTTATAGATTTTTATGCAGGTAGCTTATTGGCAATAAAAAAAGCCAAAGAAAACAATTATTCATTGGAAATTTTCACTTTCGATACCGAAAAATCAGACGAAAAATTGAAAGAAATTTTATCTAAACCCGAAATGAAAAGTGTTGATTTGATTATCGGACCTGCTTACAGCAATCAGATTTCGTTGATAAGTGATTTTGCAAAAGAAAACAAAATAAATGTTCTTATTCCTTTTTCATCAAAAGTATATGAAATAAGCGTAAATCCTTATCTGCTTCAATTCAATCCCAATGACACCCAAATTGAAATGGATTTTCTTATGAATAAAGTTATCCAGAAGAATTTTCGTAATGCTAACCTTATTTTCCTCAATATCCCTGACGTCAGTTTTCTCGATGATGGCTATTTATTTATGGAAAGCTTCAAGACTGAACTCCAGAAAGAACATCAAAAATTCTCTGAATTAGATGTAAACAATCCCAAACAGTTAAATAATATATTGGATTTTCTTAAAAAAGGGCAAAAAAATCTTATTTTTTTCAATACGGATAATTTTACTCTAATTAATCCTTATCTATCAGATTTGTACCGTTATACAAGGAATTATGATGTAACTCTTTATGAAGAATATAGTTGGGAAAATAAAAATCTGGATAAATTTAACGGGCTGTATGTTGCCCCTTTTAAACCTGAAATAGATTCTTTATTGTTGGATGAATACCAAAGAACATTTCGTCAATATTTTGATTGGAATGTTAGCGATAGTAGGCCCCGATACGATTTATTGGGATATGATTTATTAGATTGTTTTATTTCGCTTTTGAATAATTTTGGAAACAATTTCAACGAAAAATACAAAGAATTAAATTATCAGGACGGTCTGCAATCAGATTTTCATTTCAAAAAACAATCGGAATTTTCCGGTTATATCAACGACAAACTTTATATGGGAGAACGAAAAGCCAAATAATGTCATGCGCAAAATATTCATTACTTTTTTCATTTTTTTTCTTTCGACAAATTTATTCGCACAACCCAGCTCTGAAAAGCCGGAAATTTATTTTGGAACAACTCAGGGGATATCTGCTTCCATGATTAATTTTTCGCCATCGGTCAATCAGGGCATGCTGCTTGGTTATAATGGAGGATTGATATTCCGACATATCACCGAAAAAAATGTAGGCTTACAGGTTGAATTGAACTTTTTTCAACGTGGATGGAAAGAAACCGATTCTATTTACAGTCGCAGGCTAAATTACATTGAACTTCCATTTATGACCCACATCTATTTTGGCAATAAATCAAGATTTTTTTTCAATATTGGCCCTAAAATCAGTTATTTACTTTCGGAAAATGTTTTAAAAAACGAAACCGTTTCCGCTGAAAAAGTCGAACATGTCAAATCAGTTGAAAATCCTTTCGATTACGGCATTTGTGGAGGATTGGGATTTATGTTCAGAATCAATAAAAACGTTTTGCAGCTTGATGCCCGAGCCAATTATAGCTTAAGCGATATTTTTTCCAATAATAAATCGGACTATTTCGACACTTCCAACAATATTAATTTCTCTGTCAATTTAGGTTGGCTATGGCAAGTGAAATAAACAACAATTATTATACAGTTGAAATTCTCATATCTCGAAAATTTTTGTAACTTTGTTTGGTCAAGTGAAAAGTATTTCACTTTTTGTCTCTTACGTCAGATTCGTTTAGTTTTCGGAAAATTATACCAATGGTTAGCTTAATGGGAAGCTATAATGAAATTTTCTCAATCAATCAAATTTCTTTGAACTAAAAATGAAAATCAAAAATTAAAACTTTTATCATACAATTTTTATGTGTGCGCACACATAAAAATTACAAATAACATTCAAAAAAAATCAATTATGAAAACTAATTATGAAATTCGGTATGCTTCTCATCCACAAGATGCAAAAAATTACGACACCTCACGACTAAGGAAAGAATTTTTGGTTGAAAGAATTTTCACCATAAACGAGGTCAATATGGTTTACTCCCTGTTCGACAGGATGTTGGTGGGCGGTGCCATGCCTGTTGGCGAAGTACTTACATTGGAATCGATTGATCCTTTAAAATCCAATTTTTTCCTTGAACGAAGAGAAATTGGCATCTTCAATGTTGGAGGAAAAGGATGTATCACTGTTGACGGGACAAGTTATGAATTGGATTATAAGGAAGCTTTGTACATTGGCAGAGGGAACAGGAAAGTTACTTTTGAAAGCGTTGATGGTTCCAATCCCGCAAAATTTTACTTTAATTCAGCTACAGCTCATAAAGCCTGCCCCACCAGAAAAATCACAAAAGAGAATGCGGTAATTTTGGAAATGGGGAGTTTAGAAGGCTCCAATCATAGGTTTATCAACAGAATGATGGTTTCTCAGGTTCTGGAAACCTGCCAACTGCAAATGGGAATGACCGAACTTGAGCCGGGAAGTGTTTGGAATACCATGCCTGCCCATACTCACAGTCGTAGAATGGAAGCCTATTTTTATTTTGAGTTGCCCGATGATCATGCTGTTTGTCATTTTATGGGCGAACCCGAAGAAACACGCCATATCTGGATGAAAAACGATCAGGCCGTTATTTCTCCGCAATGGTCCATCCATTCGGCTGCTGCTACAAGCAATTATACTTTTATTTGGGGAATGGCAGGTGAAAATCTGGATTATGATGATCAGGATTTTTACAAAAAAACCGATCTGAAATAATATTTAGATTTAATTAATATTTAATTATTTACAAGAAAATCAACAAATTATCAACTAATCAAAATAACAATTAAAAGACATGAATCAATTCGATTTAAAAGGAAAAATTGCTCTGATTACAGGAGCATCCTACGGCATTGGATATGCCATTGCAAAAGCTTTTCATGCTGCCGGAGCAGTAATAGTATTCAACGATATCAATCAGGAAAAAGTTGACATGGGATTGGCCAGTTACAAAGCCGATGGCATTGATGCACATGGTTACGTTTTTGATGTTACGGACGAAGAAGCAGTAACAGAAGCCATTGCCAAAATCACCGAAGAAGTTGGAACCATAGATATTCTGGTAAACAATGCCGGTATCATTAAGCGAATTCCAGCATTGGAAATGAGCGCCAAAGATTTTAAACAAGTGGTGGATATTGATTTGAACGGCCCTTTTATTGTTTCAAAAGCCGTTGCTCCGGGTATGATAGCCAAAGGCGGCGGAAAAATTATCAATATCTGTTCCATGATGAGCGAATTGGGTCGTGAAACCGTTTCGGCTTATGCTGCTGCCAAAGGTGGACTGAAAATGCTTACAAAAAATTTGGCATGTGAATGGGGAGCTTTCAATATCCAGGTAAACGGAATCGGGCCGGGTTACATCACAACCCCTCAAACTGCTCCTTTGCGCGAAGAAGGCCATCCTTTCAATACATTTATTGTTACCCGCACACCTGCCGGACGTTGGGGAACTCCTGAAGATTTGCAGGGACCTGCTGTTTTTCTGGCTTCCAGCGCTTCCGATTTTGTAAACGGGCATATTCTGTATGTAGATGGCGGAATTTTGGCTTATTTGGGAAAACAACCTTCTTAATTAAACAAAGATTTTTCAACGAGTCAATTATTTTTCCTGCCCGGAAATTTAATTGACTCCAATTCTTTTAGATCATGAAAAAAATATTCCTCTATCTGGCTATTGTACTCATGGCCGGTTGTTCGTCTTCAATAAAAACAATTGAAATTTCCAATACGGGTTCTTTTGATCGAAACGATGAAATAATTCAAATAAAAGACAAAGAATTTTTGCAACTGTTTGAAGAAAGCGACGAATGGATTTTAAAGAACAATCACAATCAGGAAATTGGTTACCAACTTATCAAAAATGAGAATGGAAATCTTGAGACATTTATTTTTCAGGCTTCAGTCCCAGCAAACAAAAAAGTTGCCTATCACTTGAAAAAAGGAAATCCTTCGCCTGTAGAACCAAAGACTTTTGCTCGCTTTGTACCTGAAAGAAAAGACGATTTTGCATGGGAAAACGACTTGGCAGCCTATCGAATGTACGGGCCGGCTTTGGCCGGAGAAAATCCAAGCAACGGAGTAGATTTATGGCTAAAACGTACCAAAGAACTGATTGTTGATACTTTTTACTTTAACGAACTTCAAAAAGGACAATCCTACCACATTGATCATGGGAAAGGACTGGACTGCTACAAAGTTGGGCACACATTGGGGGCTGGCGGCATTGCTCCTTTTTGGAACGATTCTCTTTGGATTGGGAATTATTTCAACAGTTACAAAGTTCATTATGTCGGGCCGCTTCAATCGAAATTCTCTTTATTTTACGATTCAATAAAGGTTGGAGACAAGTTCTACAAAGAACAATTAACTATTACCGTCAGTGCGGGAACGTTGCTAAATAAAGCCGAAGTTACCTTTACCGGCTATCAACAGTCCTTACCATTGGCAGCCGGAATATTTCTCCATGAAAATACCGGTAAACTCTCTATGAACCAAGAAGAAGGAACAGCAGCTTATTGTGAAGATGCCGTTTCGGATGCAAAAGTTCCTTCAGGCAGAAATTACGTTGGAATTTTTGTAACGGCTCCAATTACGAAAGCAATAATTAAAAACAATCACGCTCTGCTTATTTCCGAATATCAACCGGGAAATACTTTTGTCTATTTTTTTGGCGGAGGTTGGAACAAATGGGGTTTTCCAACGGACAACGACTGGATAAATGCCGTAAATCAATTTGCTGAAAGTTATCGTTTCCCTCTGAGAGTTTCTATAAAGTAAAAAAGTAAAAATCAAAACCAAAAATACAAATCAACCCTTTCTTTGCTACCGCAAAAATTAGTAACTTTGCAAACATAAAACGGCGCTTTATAGCGCTGTTTTTTTAATCGTTAATGGAAAATAATTATGAATTTACCTTTGATTCTTCATATTGAAACCTCAACACAAGTTTGTTCTGTTGCCTTGAGCAGTGGTACAGAATGTATTTTTTCTAAATCTGCCAATGAAGAAGGCATGAATCATGCAAAATTACTGAATGGTTTTGTTGCCGAAGCGATGAATGTACTGAATAATGATTTTCATGCATTGAATGCAGTTGCGGTAAGTTCAGGGCCAGGCTCTTACACAGGTTTACGAATCGGTGTTTCTACGGCCAAAGGTTTATGTTATGGTTTGGATATTCCGTTGATTTCCGTTGGAACACTGGATATTATGACTGTTGCAGCCTTAAATTCTATTAATGAAAAGGAAGCACTGTTATGTCCCATGCTGGATGCCCGCCGAATGGAAGTTTATGCTGCTGTTTTCAATACCAGTTTGGAAATGGTTCGACCTATTGCTGCCGACATAGTCGATAACAATACCTACAAAGAAATACTCGATCAAAATTCCGTGTATTTTTTCGGAAACGGCATGAATAAATGTAAACCTGTGTTGCAACAACATCCCCATGCACATTTTATTGATGAAATTATCCCTTTGGCTGAAAATATGATTCCATTGGCATTAAAAGCTTATCAGCAAAAACAATTTGTCGATA
>ENA-UOYA01001136-UOYA01001136.1-activated-sludge-metagenome-genome-assembly--contig:-NODE-1136-length-29811-cov-10.478425_pt1 | contig 29811 bp, 19 predicted proteins | sample MGYA00238163_ERZ764804 | MGnify/ENA primary metagenome ERZ764804 (study PRJEB28919, sample SAMN05720223) | activated sludge metagenome | isolation source: Anaerobic digester | place: Hong Kong... | reverse complement strand
GTTCTTTGGTTTGGGAGGATACAGTTTGGTGAATCTAATGACGAGCACCGATAAAAAACCGGAGCGAGATATCTATGCATCGAAAGATATAGACGAATTTTTGCGCACCGGCATGGGTGTTGTGGGCATTAATTATACGCGTCCGATTAACGATAAATGCTACTCAAGAATTACTTTTGCGGCATCCGGACAATCGCTCAGAAACCACTTTGTACGTATCGTTCGACATGTTGATCCGGTTTCGGGAGATTATGTGGTCGACAATAAATACGACAAGATGTTTTTCAACTTCATGGAAGCAAAATTTAGCGCTAACTTCTATCGAAACTACAAACTCAATAACCGTCATGTAGTGCGCTTTGGTATGAATACAGAGTTGAATGTGTATCGCTATTCCGATAGTATTTTAAACGAGCAAACCAGCCTTTGGGAGAAGCGTTTATCCTACAAAGGTGCGCATTTTGTGTTTCAACCCTATGTACAATGGCGTTGGAGCATCAGCGAAAAGGTGACGTTGAATGCCGGTTTACACGGACAACTTTTCACACTCAATAAATCGTGGAGTTTAGAGCCGCGTTTGGCCGTAAAGTATCAATTCAAACGCAATCAGAGTGTGGCTTTAGGAACGGGTTTACATAGTCAGTTACAACCGGCTTATTTGTATTTCCAAAACGATAATGTACTGCATCCAGAATATGGACTGCGCAATAAAAACTTAGATTTTTCGCGTTCGTTCCATTTAGTAGGTGCTTACGATGTATTCTTCAAGCAAGATATACGCATGAAAGTGGAAGCCTATTTCCAGTACCTATGGGGAATTCCAATTGATAAAACACCTACATCGTATAGTGTAATCAATGAAGGCGCTAGCTTCGACCGTTTCTTCCCCGGAAAATTGGAGAATAAAGGGCTTGGTAGAAATGTTGGATTGGAAGTTACGCTTGAAAAATTCTTTACGCATAATTGGTTCATCATGTTCTCCGGTTCGGTATACGATTCGAAATACAAAGCCAGCGATGGACAATGGTATAACACATCCTACAATGGCAACTATATCGTCAATATATTGGGAACAAAAGAATTCAAATGGGGTAAAAAACGATTGAACACCATTGGCATTGGAGGTAAGCTTACTGTAGGTGGAGGACAACGCTACACCCCTTACGATACTTTACTTTCAAAGTATTCAGAAGATCCTGTAGTACAAGATAAAGAGCGTAACAAGTATCAATTCAAGCCTTATTTCCGCTTTGACATCAAATTGAATTATATGTGGAATGGGAAAAAACATGTAACCCAAGAAGTTGGTATTGATTTGGTGAATATTACGTTCCAGAAAAACATTTTGCGATTGCAGTATGTAGATGCGCAGGCACAACCTCGTGAAGTCTACCAATTGGGATTTTTACCACTATTCTATTACCGAATTGATTTCAGTTTCAAACAGAAAAACAGAGATAGGCATTAAGTATATTCTTAATTCTCTTTAGCAATAGTAAAGTAGAACGTACTGCCTTCGCCTAATTGCGATTCCACCCATATCTTTCCGTTGTGTTGGGAAACAATTTTATTACAGGTAGCTAAACCAATTCCAGTACCTTGATATTCGGCATCGGTATGTAAGCGTTGGAAGATAATAAATACTTTGTCTTGGTACTTTTTATCGATGCCAATTCCGTTATCCTTGAAAGTAAACAGGTAATCGTTTTCCCGCTCCTCAGCACTGACCTCAATACAAGCCCTTTCATTCTTTTTCCGAAACTTAATGGCATTACTAATTAAGTTCTGAAACAACTGTTTTAACTCAATTTCGTTTCCAATGACTTGGGGTAGTAAGGAGGCTGTAACACTAGCATCACTCTCGGTTATAGAGGCTTTTAAGTTGGCTAGAACATCTTTCAACACTTCATTACAATCCACTTTATCTGCTGAAACCTTTCTTCCGATACGCGAAAAATCTAACAGCGCTTTCACTAAGTTTTGCATCTTAATGGTGGCCTTCAAAATAAACTGGATATAATGTTCCTCTTCTTCCGTTTTTTCAGAACTGCGTTTATTGAGCAGTCCGGTAAAGTTTGAAATAGTTCGCAACGGCTCTTGTAAATCGTGAGAAGCCGCATAAGCAAACTGTTCTAACTCTTGATTGGCTCGAACTAACTCTTCCGATTTACGTTTCAGTTCTGCTTCTGTAATTTTTCGTTCCCGAATATCCAACGAAGCCTCCATCAATTCTTTATTGGTTTGAATCAGTTTCTTGTTGATAGCCTCGTATTCCATGTTACTAATAAGCAAATCACGCTCACTAGCTTCGGCACGCTCTTTTGCAGCTATAATAGCTTGTTCATCTTCCTTTTGCCGCGAAATATCACGAACAAAAATCAATAAACGTGCATCTGACAATAGCTTTGCTTTAATCTCAACAGAAAGATGAATTCCACCTTTCCCTTTCATGATTCGCTCGGTAACTACGGTTTTACCTTGTCTTAACTCATCAAAATGAAAAGGATTTTTTTGCAGGTCTTCATGCAAAGCAAAATCATAAATAGTCAACTTTTTCAACTCTTGTTCTGTATACCCCGACATTCGGCACATACTCGAATTCACCATGATAAACCGACCTTCTCCATCTGCAATAAAAATGGCATCAGTAGCATGTTCTACTAACGATCGGTATTTTTCTTCGCTGGCACTTATTTCTTCTTCAGCCCGTTTTCGTTCACTGATATCAATAAAGCTGATAACAACTTCAACTATTTCGTTATTCCCATTAAACACAGGGTAACCGGTAACCATGGCCCAAATGGTGTCTTTCGTAAGCGGACGATATATACCAATAGTAAGATTTCTTATTCCTTTTTTAGTGGATAGTATCACATTTACCGGATACTCTTCGATAGGCATAGTGCTGTGATCTACGCGCATAAACTTCCACTCCGGATCAAGAGCCATTTTGCCTCTGAGTTGCTCTTCACTCAATCCCAACAACTCCACAGCCTTAGGATTGCTGTTGATAATTGACGTATCAGGAGCATGCAACACTATAGCTGCATCTAGCTTATTCAATAAGCTTCTGTACTTCTCTTTTGTATTGCGTAATATTTCATCTGCGTTTTTACGATCTGTAATATCCACTAATACGCCATCCCAGACTACAATTCCATTTTCTGCTTTACGGGGTACTGACGAAAGATGAACCCAACGTATTTCTCCTTTATGGTTTCGGCAACGCATATCGGCAAAAAATGGCGATAAATTTCTATACGACAAATCCTCCGCCTCAGCCAATGCAGCGCGATCTTCTTCTATAACAATATTGTACATCAATGAAGAATCTTGAATAATCGCTTCAGGTGATTTCCCGGTAAGTTTTGAAACACTCTTGCTCAAATACGAAAACTTCATCTTACGATCGGTGTCACAATACACCTGATACATAAAGACATTCGGTAAATTATCGCTTAAGATTTGCAACTGTATAGAGCGTTCTTTTGCGTAAGCCTCTGCTTTCTTGCGTTCAGAGATATCGCTGATACTCCCTCGAATCAACACCTTGTTTTCTGCAGGCAAACGAATTAAACGAACTTCGCAAGGAATCGAGTTCCCTTCACTGTCGATATGTACCCATTCAAAAACAGGCTTACCTCCATTTTGAGCTTCAACATTTTTCTCTTTTGCAGCTTCACTCGATAATCGTCCATCGGGCTGATAAGTGGGGCTAATTTCTGCAACACCAATAGAAAGTAGTTGTTCGCGCGACATCTTGAACAAATCCAATGCCGTTTGACTTACATCGACAAACTTTTCAATCTCAGTATCAAAAACTACAAGGGCTTCAGGTGCATTTTCCACCAAAATGCGATATCGTTCTTCATTTTCTTTAAGAATTCTTGCTGCTCGAGAAGGTTCAGAGATATCTTTTAGTGTGGCATAGAAATAAGTATCTCCTCGGAACAACAATGGATTAGGACGAATTTCAATCGTAAACTCACTTTGATCTTTTTTTAAACCCAGCAATTCCTTTCCATCACCTAGGGCACGTTGAACAGGCTGTTTTAAGAAGTCTTGAAAAAGTTCATCGTATTGCTCGCGAAAACGAACGGGAACCAACTGTTCTATATTCATTCCGGCTAGCTCCTCTTTGGAATAACCAAACATGGAACAAGCCAAACTGTTGCCAAGCAAAATTTCGCCATGAACATCCACTAATATTATGCCATCGGGGGAGGCGTCAAAAAAGGCTTTATATAATTCTATACTGTCCATGATTTTCATTTTCAAAACCTTCTACATTAAGGGGTGTAGAAAAGCCAACTCTAATATTACTTATAAATACTACAGTACCACATAAATTTCGAAAAAAAATAAGAGATAAGCAACTCTTTTTACGTAATCATCAAGTGCAATTAAACTAGAGTACCATTATTTAAACGCTAATAGTTTCAGATAGCATTAAAAAACAAACAAAAACACATTACGTTTATTAATACTTTGTGTTTAAAACAAGGGGAAACAAATTACACTTTTCGTGTCAAATAATAGAGATTAATTCCAATAATGCTCACATTAGTGAGAATAACCGGATAAGAATAATGCAGTAAAACCCCATACAAAACAAATAATAAACAACCAATGGTATTAACGATACGCAGTGTTTTTAAATCTTTCATAAGGAAGGAAAGCAATACACCCAAGCTCGCAGCATAACCAACCACTTCCGTTAAATTTTCCATTTATAACAATTGAACCGCGATATTAAACTATTAATTTGAAAAACAATTTATTAGCCATTCCGCAAAAAGCCATTGCTTACTCCTTCCCGATTAAATTTCCATAAAACAAATACGATTGTTTTATATTTTCGAAGCCTTAAACGATACGAATACCATGCAATCAAAAATAAAATCGGTTATCCAAGCTTCTATTGATGTAAAAGCTAAAATCCTTGATGACGCTACTATGCACCATCGTATTGAGGAAGCTGCCCTGCAAGTGGTGAAGAGTTTTCAAAACGGATGCAGAATTTACTTTGCCGGTAACGGAGGAAGTGCAGCAGATGCACAACACTTGGCAGCAGAATTTACAGGAAGATTTTACAAAGACCGCGAACCCTTACCTGCAGAAGCTTTGCACGTAAACACTTCGTTCCTAACCGCTGTAGCGAATGATTATTCGTATGATGAAGTCTATCAACGAATGATTAAAGCGCAAGGTAGAGCAGGCGATGTTTTCTTTGGCATCTCCACTTCGGGCAATTCAAAAAATGTGGTTTTAGCCCAAGAAGAAGCGAAAAGAAAAGGCATGTATGTGATTTCATTAACGGGTGAAACCGGAGGAAAAATGAAAGACTCGTGCGACATACTGTTCAATGTTCCAAGTACCGATACACCTCGTATTCAAGAATCACATATCCTCATTGGACATATCATCTGCGAATTGGTGGAAGAAAAAATGTTCTTTTAATTCATCACCTTGACAACATCAGCTATCATATTAGCCGGAGGCTTCGGAACACGTTTGCAAAAAGTTGTAAGCGATGTACCTAAACCTATGGCACCCATACAGGGCAAGCCTTTCCTGCATTATGTATTTGTATATTTGCAGCAATATTACATCCAAGAAGTAGTGCTTTCTGTGGGTTATTTACATGAAGTAATTAAAGAATATTTCAAGGATGAGTACTTAGGCATAAAGGTGCGTTATTGTGTTGAAGAAAAACCGCTAGGCACCGGAGGCGGCATCAAAAAAGCATTTGAGCTAATCGAAAACAATGCCTTTGTGTTGAATGGCGATACTTTTTTCGATGTGAATTTAACTGAACTTGACGCCTATCATAACAATACGAATGCAGATTTCTCGATGAGTTTAAAGCATCTCACTGAATTTGATCGCTACGGCACTATTACCCTTGAAAATAGCCGAGTGAAAGGCTTTAAAGAGAAGACATATACGAAGGAAGGATGGATCAATGGAGGTGTTTATCTTACTTCCGCATCAGTATTAAATCGCTTTGATTTACCGGAGCAATTTTCACTGGAAAAAGATTTTTTAGAACGCCACCTCGATAGTTTACAAGTAAACGGATATTGTTCCGATGGTTATTTTATTGACATTGGTATTCCGGAAGACTATTACAAAGCGAACGAAGATTTACCTAAATTACTGTATTAATGAACATTCTGGAACAACTGAAAGTAGATAAAAACTGGACTTTATTTCTCGACAGAGATGGGGTAATTAATCTCCATTTCCCGAAAGATTATGTGAAAACATGGAACGAGTTTTTCTTTTTGGAAGGTGCGATAGATGCCATAAAACAGTTAACGAAGCATTTTGGGAAGATAGTGGTGGTAACCAATCAACAAGGCGTTGGTAAAGGAAAAATGACGGAAGAGACCTTGCAGAATATTCACTCCAATATGTTGGTTGAAATTGAAGCTGCCGGTGGCCGAATCGATTCTATTTATTCGGCAACAAGCTTGGAAAGTAAAGATGAGTTCGGTTTGCGCAAACCCAAGATTGGCATGGCTATGCAAGCCCAAGAAGATTTTCCTGAAATTGATTTTGCGAAATCAGTGATTGTTGGCGACTCTATTACGGATATGCAATTTGGCCGAAATGCTGGAATGTACACTGTATTCGTGTCTGACAAAGAAGATTCGGATATTGTTGAATCGCTCTTAGTCGATTTTAAGATTAATAAGTTGGCTGATTTGGTGAGTTAACTACACCTTTCTATCCATCACAAATACATTCCGTTGCGCTGTTGGATACACCACCATATTGGTAATATTCACATGCTTGGGCGCATTACACACATACCAAATCGCATCAGCAATATCTTCCGGATGAAGGGGCTCGAAGCCTTCATACACTTTCTTTGCTTTGCTTTCATCACCATGGAAACGTACTACCGAAAACTCAGTTTCACAAGCTCCCGGATCGATGGAGCAACAACGTAAATTTGTGCCCACTAAATCTAAGTTAATCCCTTCATTCAAAGCTTTTACGGCATATTTTGTAGCGTTGTATACATTCCCTTCCGGATAGACTAAATGTCCGGCTGTACTGCCTATATTGATGATATGTCCTTCGTTTTCCGCAATCATATCGGGTAAAAAGGTACGCGTTACATACAACAAGCCCTTGATATTCGTATCTATCATTTGCTCCCAATCGTCATAGCTGCCGGCTTGTAGCTTATCTTTTCCTGACGCTAAGCCTGCATTATTAACTAACACCGAAGGCACAATATTTTTCGATTGTACAAAGGCATGAAAGGCCTCCACTTCTTGCTTATTGCGGACATCCGTAACATGGATCAACACTTTAACCCCAAAACGGAAAGTAATATCATTTGCAATTTCTTCCAAACGTTCTTGTCGTCTAGCGCACAAAATCAAATTCACTTTATTCTCTGCAAACTTGTACGCTGTTGCCTTTCCAATACCGGATGTGGCTCCCGTTATCAATGCATATGTACTCGCTAAATCACTCATGGTCTAACATTCTGGTAATGAAATAGGGATATTCACCGCCAATCCCCCATCGGCTGTTTCTTTGTATTTGCTGTTCATATCTAATGCGGTATCCCACATGGTTTTAATCACGGTATCTAAACTTACCTTTGCAAAATCGGGATCGCCCTGCATAGCTAAGTGCGCAGCAGTTATGGCTTTCACAGCTCCCATCGTATTGCGCTCAATGCATGGAATTTGCACCAAACCGCCAATAGGATCACAGGTTAAGCCTAAGTGATGCTCCATCGCAATTTCAGCGGCCTGTAAAACTTGCTGAGGCGAACCACCAATACATTCAGTCAACGCACCTGCAGCCATGGCCGAAGAAACGCCTATTTCCGCCTGACAACCGCCCATCGCAGCCGAAATTGTTGCTCCCTTTTTAAACAACATACCAATCTCTGCTGCTGTTGCCAAGAAGGTTACAATATCACCTTCTTTACTATCTGTAAATAATTGCTGATACATCAACACAGCTGGAATTACGCCTGCTGCACCATTGGTAGGCGCTGTAACTACACGCCCGAATGCTGCATTCTCTTCATTCACCGCCAATGCAAAACAACTCACCCAATTTAAAATTTGCGGGAAACTGGCCGGTAATGTTTTGATATATGCTTTCCATTCAGGAATAGAAGCAAAGGTTTTACCATTCACCATTTTGCGATGAATATCAAAGGCTCTGCGCTTCACAAACAATCCACCCGGCAAAATACCTGATGTGTTGCATCCTCTGTAAATACAGTCTTCCATCACCTCCCAAATGCGCTGAATGCCGGCTAATGTTTCTGCATCGTTACGCCATTCGCGTTCGTTTTCTAATACAATACTGGAAATATTTTTCCCGGCTAACATGCAATTCTGCAACAAATCATCCGAGTCGTGATTACCGTAATTCAATATTTTCAGCGGAACCGAGGTCTCAGCATTTTCGGCCTCCCGTACCACAAAACCACCGCCAATACTATAATACACATCAGTGGCAACAGTTACTGAACCATTATAAGCCGTGAAACGCAATGCATTCGGATGAAATGGCAAAGACTCTTTCATATGAAAGATAATATCCGTTTCCGGTTGAAAGGAAACAGTATGTGATGTATTCAACACTAACTTTTCATTGGTCTTTATACCTTCAATTAATCTTGAAAGCGAAGACGTATCAAAGGTCTCAGGTAGTTCACCCATCAAACCCATTTGTACCGCAATATCTGTTCCGTGTCCTTTGCCTGTTTTGGCCAATGAACCATATAAATCAATAACCACTTTAGTTACCGTATTCAATTCGTTTATACTTTGCACAAATTGCAAAGCAGCTTTCCAAGGTCCAAGGGTGTGTGAACTCGATGGGCCAACCCCTATCTTAAACATATCGAAAATACTTAAAGCCTCTTTCTTGCTCATATTAACCCTTTGAAGGTAAACGGAATCCTACTTTCGGAAATTTCGTTGACAAAATATCCGCTACCACCTTATCAACCGGCAACACAATATCGGCCTCTTTATCGATTTGCGATAAATCTACCCAACGCTTCGATTCGGCATCCATGCCGCGCACCACAGGAAAATCAAACTTCTTGCCCGATGTCTCAATCATGCGCCAATCTTGGCAGGCTACAATATAATACATCGATAACACCTGACTTTCAGGATCAAACTGCGAAGGCACAAAAAAATCAGTAGTATAGAAATGCTCCAATACTTGAATATCAATACCACACTCCTCTTTAAACTCACGTATCAAGGCATCGCGTAAACCTTCCCCTAACTCCACTCCTCCACCGGGAAATTTCGTTACGTAACGTTCTTTTATTAATTCATCCGACAATAAAATCTGATCGTTTTCATTCATCAGAATTCCATAAACGCGAACATTGAATCGTCTTAGCATAGTTAAACTTAATCTTAATATTTGAAACCTAAACCTTTGCGTTTCGTTTCGTCTTCTTTGTTCAAATGTTGTAAATCATCGATCGTAATCGTATCCAACATATCTTTTGTACGTTCTTCTTTTGGTAAAGATGCCAAACGAATGTTTTGATGATGCACTATATCTTGCACCAACTTACGAATCACACGAGCATTGCCGAAGTTCTTATCGCGCGATTGATACAATTCGGCAACATGTTTTTTCAAGAACGTTTCAGCATCAGCATTCAACTTCACTTTCTCATCCGTAACCATAGAAACGGTAATCGTCCACAACTCGGTTTCGTTGTAATCTTCAAAAAAGAACGTTCTATCGAAACGCGATTTCAAACCCGGATTCATTTCTAAGAAACGTTTCATCGGTTCCGTGTAACCCGCCACAATCACAGCGAATTCACCACGCATGTCTTCCATACGTTTCAACAAAATCTCCACCGCTTCTTGACCGTAGGTCCCATCCATCAAGCTGTACGCCTCGTCAATAAACAACACACCGCCTTTTGCTTCCTGAATACGCTCATCTGTTTTAATAGCTGTTTGTCCCACATAACCCGAAACCAAACCTTGTTTATCTAACTCCACCATGTGGCCACGTTCCAATAAGCCCAATGCTTTGAAGAGCTTACCAAAAATACGTGCTACCGTTGTTTTACCTGTTCCCGGATTACCCAAAAACACAGTATGTAACGAAAACTTATTCAACACATCTTTGCCGGTTTCGTTGTAGAAGCGAACCAATTTCACTAACTCGTTCACTTCGTTTTTAATGTTGTTGACACCGGCCAACTTATCTAAATCGGCCATAGCGCTTTGCAACAATTTCTCGTTCACTTGTAAGTGGACTTTCTTCTTGTCTTTCGCTACAAAAATGCGCTCAATATCTTCTTTGCGAACGGTCGATAATTCAGCGGGCGATAAGTCTTTCAAGTTCTCGCTTTTCATCAACCGCAAGCCCATGTTCATTTTGGATTCGCTCAATAGACCAATGGCATAACGGGCATTGCCAAACGAACGGTCGCGCGTTCTAAACCCTTCCGTTAACTGCTCATACAAATAATGCTGTGCATCTTCCGTAAGCGTTACTTGCTTATCACCGGCATTGCGCATTACAATTTCCAACAATTCTTCAGGTGTGTAATCTTCAAAAGTGAAGTAATTTGCAAAACGCGATTTCAAACCCGGATTGGATTTCAAAAACACATCCATTTCCTTCGGATAACCGGCCACCATCACCGCAATATCGGGGTGACCATCGCTCATTTCTTTAATGATAATTTCAATGGCTTCTTTCCCGAAATCCTTGCTGTCATCGCCTTCTCGGGCCAAAGCATACGCTTCATCAATAAATAAAATGCCCCCACGGGCTTCTTCAATGGCTTTCTTCACTTTTGGTGCTGTTTGCCCGATGTATTCCCCAATCAAATGCGAACGATCCACTTCTTTCACATGGCCTTTCGACAACAAGCCCATCGATTTGTAAATCTGCCCCAACATCTTCACCACTGTGGTTTTGCCGGTGCCCGGATTACCGGTGAATACTGCATGTAAGTTGATGCGATCTTCATCTTGCAAGCCTTTCTCTTTGCGCAATTTCAAGAACTGAATATAATCCAAGTGATCGTGAATTTCTTTGCGTAAATGCTCCATACCCACCAGGGTATCGAACTTCGCGAGCAACTGTTCGATAGTCACCGTTTGCTCTTCAGGCTCCGATTGCGAAATAAATGCATGCGGTATTTCCGATGGATCGATATCCCCTTCAATTTCTTCGTCACCCGTAGGCAATTGCAACACCGCAATAACGGTATCCATAAATACTACCTCTAAACGGTAGTTCGAATCGCGCCAAGTGCCCGGCATATCGTTGCCCCAGCCTTCGTTGAACACCAAGAAAGGTTCGTTTTCTTTAGAACCAATTTTACGGTTACGCTCAATACGTGCTTTCAATAAACCCGAAGCATTGTACCAGTTGAACACAATTTCGCAGTTCCATGGCGTGTCGAGTTTGTTGGTAGCCGTAAATTCGATGTATAAATATGGCGTATCATCTTTGCTGATTTGTTTGAGATAGACCTTCCCTGCCTCGCTCACCGCATTAAAATCGCCTACATAAAAACGAACTTGGTGTATATCGAAAAACGGATTACTGTTTTGCGAAACCGCACCTGCTTTCTCTACAAAGAAACGTTTACTGCCCACCATCTCGTTATCAATCCATGCTTCCCAACTGTATTCTCCATATTTCCAAAACGAATTAGGCGTAGGTGTTCCCCAACCTTTGTTCACATACACTACGTTTTCGTTGGCGGTAATCGTTCGCTTTTCTTCTTGAGAGCAGAGTTCACGTTTCACATCATCGGCTTCGTGGGCAAAGGCCTTCATGCAGATGGTAGCTTCCCAATCTTTCTCGTCAAACAGCTTGTTGTAAAAAGCAAATTCGGCCGAGATATAGGTTAATTCCGATTCATCATATACCGTTCTGTACTCGCGCGTGCGGTTCACTAACCACTCATCGGAGCCAAACACTTTCAGTGTTTTAAATTTGTAATTCTTCATAATCGCATTTGTTCAAACATTCACTAATAATACTCGCCCAATATATAGAAAATATTATGCCGCAAAAGGTTGCGTGTTGTGAATAAGTTGGCAATAGCGTGGATTACTTTAAAAAGTTGACATTTTCATGACAATATGACCATAGAATAGGTTGTTGCGCTTCTACATGACCAGCAAAACTATGCAATGCTAATCCTGCTCCAGCTTCTAGTAGCTACAGGCTAGAAGATAAAGCTAGCTTCTAAAATGATCCGGTTATTATTTTTTTATCGTCACCGTTTGTTCTTGAATCAAATGTTCAAGCGAAATACGTTTTCGTTTTTTGAGCGATTTAAAGAACATGGGCGATAAACCCGTAATCTTTTTAAACTGATTCGAGAAATGAGGCACACTACTGTAGTGCAACTTAAAACAAATTTCTTTCAAGCTAAGCTCGTTGTAGATGATTAATTCTTTAGCCCGTTCAATCTTGTTAATGATAATGAATTGCTGCAAGGTAGAACCCGTAACTTCCGAGAATAAATTCGAAAGGTAGTTGTAATCACATTCCAACTTTTTACTCAAGTACTCCGAATATTTTTCTTCCGGTGGCTCATCGGAATAATGAATCATATCGATAATTGCATTTTTCACTTTTTCGATTTGAATGGATTTTTTATCCTCCATCAATTCATGTCCGTTCTTTAACAACGCAGCCTTAATTTTATCGAACTGACGAATCGTAATTTTCTGTTGCACCTCCAATTCGCCCAGCTCAATACTCGAAATTTTGATGCCAAGTTTTTCAAACTCTTGCTTCACCATTAACTTGCAACAGTGGCTAACCATGTACTTGATATATAACTTCATGTTCGCTAATAATTTTGGGCGGCAAATATCACCCGATGGAACGAAGAAGTGTTACACAATTCAGGCGAATGGTTACATCATTTCATGATTTGACTTCTTTTCCTCGGTTCGTGTCTCACAAAACGAAATACGAATTTAATTTTGGATGGTCCGTGATAATACGAACCATGGGAATGGAGTATTAACACATAAATATCTCTCGAGCGCAAGTCGCTAACAGCTAATGGCTAGAAGCTAGCAGCTCACCATCTGGGCGTGTCCTCCGTTGCACTCCGGTCAGGCTGCTACAGGGTGCGCTGCGCTCCCGTGCTCCACTGCGTTACGCACCAAGCCTTCCGCATCCTTCACGCGGGCATTGTGGTGTATATGAAAAGTAGAGAAAATTTGATAAATGGCCGAAAACTAAAGAAGGGTGATAAGCCTGTTTAGAGTGGTGCGGTGATAACACCGACCACAGGATTTAGCCTGTTTAACTTACCTATTATTAATTTCTTGTAAGTACTATTTATCAGGTGACTCCGATTTCTTTAACATCTTGCTTAATTGCTGAAAAGGCATCTGAACGTTGAAATAGAGTTCCTTTACTTTTTTCTTTCCTTTTACCTTTTTTTGCTGCTTTAGATTAATAGTGAGAACATCCGTATAGCCAACAAGGGCTTGTGTAGTATTGTTTAAGTGAAGATGTTTTAAAATAGAATATTCATCTGCAACCCGAGTCACAACATATGCAGTTTCAATACTATTACCGTTCCCACTGGCTAAAATGGAATAAATGAAGCCAAAATAGCAATTCGCAAATTTTTGTCCTAACTCCATTTGTTTTAACTCTTCACAACAATACATCATTCTGTAAAGTAAGCGGATATTAACCGGGTTCTCTTCAAACAATTGTTTGCCTTCGGCCAATGCTTCTTTTAAATTGCCTGCTTTATAAAGTTCATTAAATCGATCTTCCTTTTTTGAGCCGAAATCGTAAGGATTATAATTATCGGTAAACACATTACCGTAATACAGCAGCTTGAAATCACTAAGCGTAAGTGTGGTATCAAATTGACGAAGTCGGTTAAGTAAAGTTGGGTAGTATGCAGATGTTGAACTGTCTTTCGTTACTCGTTTTACTTCATCGAAATTAATATTTACAATAGTTTGAGCATAGAAATAAGGCGCGTAAAGAAAAAGAATGGTTATTAAAACAAACTTCTGGCGTAACATAAAATGTTTTTGAATGTGATGAAGGGTTTACTCTCCATAAATATAAATTAAATTTTTACTTCAAACTAGTCGCAAGTCTCCTTGTTCCAACTCGATATTCCTGAATTTAATTGTCAAATAGTTTAATTTCGTCCGTTTTGCTATGTAATTATTAGCGCTAACAAATCAAAAACTACAACAAGAAGATGCAAAAAACGCTGCTAACTGCTATTGTTTTTCTGATACATTCAACTTATGTTTTCACACAAAAAAGTGAAGAAAAAACAATACGTAAAGTATTTGAAACTTACCGAACGGCTATCTTAACAGATAATGCTGATGTGGCATTGCAATGCGTTGATAGTAGAACAATCAATTATTACGGTCATATACTCGAGAGCGTCAAACATGCTGATTCAGCGCAAGTATCAGCGCTTAATGTTTTTGACAGATTTATGGTGTTTACTATTCGCCATCGAGCACCAAAAGAAGAAATACTTAGTTTTGATGGAAAAGGGCTTCTTGCCTATGCTATAAAAAGCGGTATGGTAGGGAAGAACAGTGTTTCAGAAAAAAATAAGATTGGCGATGTAACCATCGAATCGGAATTTGCAAAAGGACAATTCATATTTGAAGGAGAAAAAGTGCCCATATTTTTCCATTTCTACAAAGAAGCAGGAACTTGGAAATTCGATTTAACTTCCATTTTTAGTTTATCCAATTTTGCTATTGAAGATATGATAAAGTCAAGTGGAATGAGTGAAAACGAATATTTGTTTTATCTACTGAAACTCGTTACAGGGCGAGCACCTAACAGCGAAATTTGGCAACCAGTGCAACGATAATAGCTTACCCGCTCTATCTTTATCGAAATAAATCTGAATCATTGACATCTATCATTTATTTTTAAACAGATTACAAAGATCTTCAACGATTAATCTGCTTACATCAAATACTTTTACCCCACCATACTTCAAATCTGATTTCAGTCTTCCACTATTTCTATAAAACATGTAAGCCAATAGATACAGCACAACAAATACAACCAATCCATACGACAACAAAAAGTCTATTACAGCATTACTATCCATTATATAGCATTGTAATTAGTTCTAAAATACTTAATCCAAACATTAGTATTTATTAATACTGGATCAATAACTCACCCAAGTACCATTCTTATCATAAAAGAAGATAACGTTTCCTATCAAATCGGTTATTGTAACTGAGTCGCCAAAAGGATATTGTTGTATTGAAAATTCAGGTTCTATTTGTAATGCTGAAAAATGTTGCTGCACATCCGGCATTTGTATTTGACATTTAAATGTATCCGACAAAACATCTGATTTACTTATATGCAGCATAATTTCATTGTCGTATTTATAAACAAGATTTGTACTTTCTTGTTGATCATTAACTATATTAAAGAGCTTTAACTTTTCGAAATAAAAGTCAACTAAATCGTAATGATTAGGACATTTTATGCTAAGAATTATCTCCATTTCAGCAAAATTATTACTTGTTTAACTTCTCTTTTGTTACCCTATAGTTGAAGTTCGGGCACCAACAAAACCTAATGTAACAATAATTTACACTTTTTCCCCTTTGGTTGGTGTTCCAACCCAAACCTCAACTCTCCCACCCTAAACCCAAGCCGAGTAACCAAAAACATAAACTTTTCCCTTTGGTTGGTGTTCCGCCACCAACCAAAACGTATAGTTTGAATTTAATCCTATACTAAGGCAACCTAAAACTGTTGGTAAGGCGACCAACCATTTCAAGGATTTAACCACATAGACACATAGTTTGCTTACGCCTGAAAGATGCCATAACAAGTACACAGATGGATAAACCTTTGGTTTATCGCTATGTTGCCTTCTTTTCAAAAGAACTCTCCGGCTATGTGCCTTTGTTTTTATGTGTTTAATCCAAATGGCGTTGACGGTATTCTGCCGTTTGTAATAAAATCAACCATTTCAAGGATTTAACCACATAGACACATAGTTTGCTTACGCCTGAAAGATGCCATAACAAGTACACAGATGGATAAACCTTTGGTTTATCGCTATGTTGCCTTCTTTTCAAAAGAACAGTCCGGCTATGTGTCTATGTTTCTATGTGTTTAATCCAAATGGCGTTGACGGTATTCTGCCGTTTGTAATAAAACCAACCATTTCAAAGATTTAACCTCATAGACACATAGTTTGCTTACGCCTGAAAGATGCCATAACAAGTACACAGATCGATAAACCTTTGGTTTATCGATCTGTTGCCTCCATTTCAAAAGAACAGTCCGGCTATGTGTCTATGTTTCTATGTGTTTAATCCTAATGGCATTGACGGTATTCAGCCGCTATGCCTCTAGTGGCTCACTCCTACTCCACCCATCAAAAACCCAAGCCGAGTTACCAAAAACAGGAACTTACCCTCCCCAAAACATAAACCGAATTAGCTAAAAGCTAAACTCGTTTGCCAAAAATATGAACCGACCCCACCCCAAACATAAACTGACCCTCCCTAAAACATAAACCGACCCTACAATGAAGGTGGGGGTAGCCACCTCTCGGGTAGGGTCGGTTTATAAAATGGCTACCTTAAGTTTACCTTTTAGCTAGGGAGTACCCACCCTTTAGGGTGGTACCCCCCCACCCCTAGGGGTGGGGGGGGTATGCCTTTTGCCTACCCTCAGTTTATGTTTGGGGTGGGTAAATACGTTTATGGATTATTTGTTTGGGCAGAAAAACCACCTTGGTGCACAAAACGACTTTGCCACAAGCAAGCTATTGGGTTAGCCAAAGGCAAAACCGCAAGTTGTAAAGGTATAAGTGTAAATACGGCTGCTTTTACAGCAAAAATGTGTACCGCAGTTATAGCAATGCCGAGGTGAATGTTTATGCTACTTGCTAGCGTAATGGATGAATTGCGCCCACTTTTTGCCCCCCCGCTGCCGCAAGCGTCCCGCTTGTGGTTCATCTACATTCAATGTATCGATATATGATTGCTTTTCAAGGTTACACGAGCAAACAAGTATTCTTCATTATTGATTGCCACAAGCGAGACGCTTGCGGCAGCATAAGGGAAAAAACTAGAATAGCACTCAACGTGTCAAATAATTGGCATTTAAAGAACTTGAAATCGACTACATTAAAATTAAATCGATAAGTTTGCTCAGTAAAACCTCAATAGTATGAAACACCCAATACTCCTACTCGCACTAACACTATGCTTAACAAACAGCTTGTTCAGTCAAAGTTATACAGTATCCACTATACCTTACAATCCATTTCCATTAGATTCCGGAATCCAAGTCATTAGCAATTCCGATGATATATGGTCGCCTCCGATTGGGATTGGTTTTGATTTTAATTTCTTTGGGAAAACCTATCAACAAGCCGTTCTAGGTTCAAATGGAATTTTATCTTTCGACACCGCTTATTCAAATAAAGTATGTGATTGGGACTTAACAGCAAAGCAACCTATACCTTCATCAACATTATATAATCATTCTATCTTTTTTCCATATCAAGATATAGATTTCTCGAAAGGAGGAAAAGTTTCGCATATGGTTTATGGTACTTTACCTAATCGAAAGTTTGTCTTTTCATTTGACACCGTTCCATTTTATGACGATATTTTAGTGGTAGGTAGTTGTTACGGATTACCTCGTTTTTCTGGCCAAGTGATTTTATATGAGCAGTCAAACAATATTGAAATCCACTTAAAAAACAAATCGGTTTGTACGGGTTGGAATAATGGATTAGCCATATTAGGTTTACAAAGAGACGCAGCATTGGGCGTTCCGGTAGTTGGGAAAAACAATACCGTTTGGACTGCACAAAATGAAGCATGGCTTTTTACTTACGACAGTTCCTCTGTTGGAAATGTTTTAAATAGATTCAGTGGACGGTGCATAGTAGATAAAAACAACAATTGCCAATCCGATTCAGCTGATATAGCCATAAGAAACCGCCCAGTTATTTTTAAAAACAACAATACCAATCAATCCGTTTATTCCTATTGTGATATGAATGGATATTACAGTAAATACCTAGATACCGGTTCATATACCATTCATGCCATGCCTATGGATACTGATTATCTGACAAGGCAGTGCCCCTCAAACCTATATATCAATCACGACTTTCCTTTTTATAATGATAGTTCAGACAATAATATATTTGCAGATAGTATTTCACAACATTGTTCTGCTATTCAAGCTAGTATTGCACCCTATTATAAAATGATGAATTTTATGTATTTGGCACCTTGCGATACAGGAATCATCAAACTAAAGCTTTCTAATCGCGGATATATTTCTGATAGTGTACAAGCCATTTTTGAGAAGAATGATTCAACAACTATTCTAAGTTCAACTGTACCATTCGCTATTCAAGGCAACAAACTTACCTTCAACCTTGGTATACTTCCACCACAGTTCGATACAACAATAACTTTATACGTTAAAATAGGCTGTGATACTATTACCTCAAATTATTGTTACTCCCTCTCATCAAAAAGCACATTTAACACAAAATGCAATTCGATCATTGATTCCATTTCATGTTGTGTTCGATTAGGCGTTCCGCACGATCCGAATGCCATTTATGCCACATCAACATTGCAACCTGATAAATCAATGTTAAAGTTTTTATTAACGGATAAAACGGATGTGATTGACTACACTATTCTCTTCCAAAATACGGGTAGTGCCAGTGCGAAAAACGTTCACTTAGAACTTGTTATTTCCGATAAGATAAACCCGCTTACCATTAACCCGCTTAGTGCTAGTGCAACCTATAATTGGGTGATGATTGACTCCCTGCTTATTGTTGATTTTTTCAACATTAATTTACCGGATAGTACCACCAATCCAATCGGAAGTATTGGGTATTTTTCGTTTCGAGCACAGCAAAAAAACACCAATCAATATGGACAAGAAATCGACCACCAAGTGGCTATTTTCTTTGATTACCTTTCGCCAATCTTAACCAACACATCTATGGTGCTATTAGTATACAATGCTCCAAGTGGAATCGATGCAGCGCAATTGAGTAACACTGTTGTTTATCCTAATCCAACATCAGGTATTGTAACTATTACATCCGATGAACGCTCTACAATACATGTATATGATGTTTTAGACCGACCTATTTTTCACGACACAAATCCTAAAAAAGAGTTTCATTTAAATTTAGATGAAAACGAGCCCGGTGTTTACTTAATCATTATCGAAAACAAGTTAGGCCGTAAGGTATTTAAAGTGATAAAGGAATAAGATTTCAACGTCTTTCAGGTATTTCTGCCTGACAGCAAAAAGAACAAACACAGATTCCCGCCTCCGCGGGAATGACGTGGGCATTTTCGTGCGTAAGCATCTAACAGCTAGGGGCTAAAAGCTAATGGCTCCCCAACTTCATCATAGCAGTTATAAAAATAATACCGTCACTTCGAGTTCCCACGAGAAGTCTCAACCATTTTGAAGAGATTTCTCCGCTCGGGGACTCGGTCGAAATGACGTTTTTTAGCAGAATTTTGAATAGTGCACCCATTCGCGTGAGGGGTTGCAGTGGACATCCTGCACCAATTCTTATTGGGGCAGATGGGAACGGAAAACCCGGTGCCGTTTCCGAGCGGCACACGCCCAAATCAATGCTTTGTTTTAGATGTACTTGCGGCTATTCACAAAATCTCAACAAAAAAAGGTGAATAATGGCGCGATTTTGCACAAAGTGTTGTTTTTCATTAGTTTAAGTGCTTCCTTTTTGTTGAAAACCTGTGGACAACCTTTAGTTCGGGTGAGGCCTTTTCAATGTTTAACTGCTTTTTTAACTTCGTCCCCCCGCAAAAAGCCATTAGCCATTAGCTACTAGCTGTTAGGGAAAGAAGAGGACTAAACTATTGAGTGTATGCAGTTAACGACATTAGAGATTAAAGGATTTAAGAGTTTTGCCGATAAAACCACTATTAACTTCAACAATAACATTACGGGTATTGTGGGGCCAAATGGTTGCGGGAAATCGAACGTGGTGGACTCGATTCGTTGGGTGCTGGGCGAGCAGAAGACTTCGCACCTGCGGTTGGAGAAGATGGAGAACCTGATTTTCAACGGCACGAAGAACCGTAAGGCTTCGTCATTGGCGGAAGTGTCGCTTACGTTCGAGAACACCAAAAACGTTATTTCTTCGGAGTACAAAACCATTACCATTACTCGCAAACTGTTTAGAGACGGGGAAAGCGAGTATCGCTTGAACGATGTGGTTTGTCGGTTGAAAGATATTACTTCGTTGTTTATGGACACGGGTGTGAGCTCGGACTCCTACTCTATTATTGAGTTGGGCATGGTGGACGAGTTGTTGAACGACCGCGATAACTCGCGTAGAAAGTTGTTTGAGCAGGCGGCAGGAGTATCGAAATACAAAAAACGCAAGAAAGAAACGCTTGATAAATTAAAGAACACTGACGCTGATTTAGAGCGCGTAAAAGACTTGTTGTTCGAGTTAGAAAGCAACTTGAAAACCTTGGAAAAACAGGCGTCTAAGACCAAGAAGTTTTACGAACTGAAGGAGGAATACAAAAACTTATCGTTGATGTTGGCGCGTTTTGCGTTGCAGGAATACAAAGAATCGTACAAAACGTTAGAGCAACAACGTCAGGCCGAAGAAGATAAACGCTTGGAGATTGAAACAGCTATTAAATCGGCTGAAGCGACTTTAGAGAAAGAGAAGCTGACGAATGTAGACAAGGAAAAGGCTTTGATGGAGATTCAGAAGAAGCTGAATACCTTGGTGAGCGGGGTGAGTGTGAATGAGAACGAGCGTAACTTGTTGAATTCGCAAATCAAATTCGCGCACGATAAAATGGATAATGCCGAGAAGTTATCGATTGATGCGAAGGACCAATCGGAGAAATTGAAATTGGCGATTGAGCGTTTGAGTGCCGATAACAGTTTGGAAGTGGAGGTGTTGGAGAGCAAGAAGAGCGAGTTGGCGGTGTTAGAGAAAGAGTTGAACGAAATTCGTACGGCTCATGGCGCTATCAAAGACAGTTTGGGTGCAGAACAGAAAGCCTACAGCGAAAATGAACGTCAGATTTTTGAGATAGAGAAAAAGTTGGCGGTAAACAAATCGAGCAACGAAAGTTTGCAGAAAGATTTGTTCAACAGCGAAGAAGATATTTCTGTGAAACGTAAGGAACTAGAGCTGTTGCAGGTTTCGGTAGATCAGTTGAAAGCCGAGAAAGATAAAACAGCCAAGGCATTAGAAGCATTGGTAGCCGCTGAAACCGCTCGTGCGCAACAGGTAGCAGAGTTAGAGAAACAAATTGAAGCTACTCGAACCGAGTTAACGCAAGAAACACGTACACTCGATTCGAAACGCAATGAATATGATTTGACAAAGAGTTTGGTCGATAATTTGGAAGGTTTTCCTGAGTCGATTAAATTCTTGAAGAAGAATGCGAAGTGGAGTAAAGAGGCTCCTCTCCTTTCGGATATCATTTATTGTTCGGAAGAATACCGTGTGGCGATTGAGAATTTCTTAGAGCCGTATTTGAACTACTATGTGGTGCAAAACATGCAGGAAGCGGTGATGGCGGTGAACTTGTTGAGTGATGCGGCTATGGGTCGTGCGAATTTCTTTGTGCTCGATCAAATTGAAAAGTACCAACCGAAACCGGCTGTGAAAGTAGAAGGCGGTGTAGCGGCTACGGATTTAGTGGAGATTGATAAGAACTATTCGAAGCTGAGTGCATTCTTGTTAGATCGCGTTTTCTTTGTGGATGATGCGGTGAATGTAGGCTTAGACAATGTGGGCGATAAAGTGGTGTTGTTAACGAAATCGGGGAAATTTATTCGTCAGGATTTCTCGTTGAGCGGTGGTGCTGTAGGCTTGTTTGAAGGCAAGAAAATTGGTCGTGCGAAGAACCTAGAAAAACTGAAAACCGAGATTGAGAAGTTGGAAAAAACAACCTATCAATTACACACTAAAGTATCGGACACTCAAATTAAAATCAATCAGCTGAAAGCCGCTACACAAGCGAAAGATGTGGATGCGCAGAAAGGCAACTTGAATCAGATTGACAATAAATTATCGGCTTCATCGGCCAGTATTCAAAGTTTGGTGAAGTTCTTGGAATCAAGCGATCAGAAGAGCAAGGCGATTAGTGAGCGTTTGGATGCTTTGAAATTAGAGGTGGATACCTTCTCGGGAACCTTGGCCGGATTGCGTGAAACACAGGCTACAAAGAAATTGGAGTTAGAGAAAACGGATAAAGAGTTCATTGACTTAACGAACAAGTTAAGTGAATCTTCATCTCGCTACAACCAAAAGAACATTGAGTTCCATCAACAGCAAAACCGTGTGAACTCGTTAACGCAGGAGTTGAATTTCAAGAAGAGTCAGATTGAGAGCTTGGAAAACCAATTGACGCGTAATGTTCAAATTATTGAAGAGAGCAAAAAGCAAATTGAGGAAAGCAACGCGAAGTTAAAAGCGATTGAAAGTACGTTGTTGGATGGTTATGCCAACAAAGAAGCCTTTGAAAAAGAGGTGTTAGATGCCGAAAAGAACTATTACGATTCGCGGGGTTCAATCAACGAAATGGATGCCAGTGTGCGGGAGCAAACAAGAACGAAAGATGCGATTGCGAACACCTTGGCGAGTATTTCAGAAAAGTTGAATGAATTGAAATTGAACTTGACCGGCTTGCGGGAGCGATTGAATGTGGAGTTCAACATTAATGTGAACGACATTATCAACGAAGAATTGGATGCAAAATGGAATCGCAAAGAAATTGAGGAAGACCATTTGAAGATTAAAAAACGTGTGGAGACATTCGGGGAGATTAACCCGATGGCGGTAGAGGCTTACAATGAAATGAAGGAGCGTTACGATTTCATTATTACACAAAGAAAGGATTTGGAGGATGCGAAGACATCGTTGTTGAATACTATCCAGGAAATTGACGACAGTGCGAGAACGCAGTTCTTAGATGCTTTCAACAAGGTACGAGAGAGCTTTATTCGTGTGTTTAGAACCTTGTTCTCGGAAGAAGATCAGTGTGATTTGTTCTTGGCTAATCCGGAAGATCCGTTAGAATCGAAGATTGAGATTATTGCGAAACCTAAGGGTAAACGTCCGACTGTAATTGATCAACTTTCGGGAGGAGAAAAAACATTAACGGCTACAGCCTTGTTGTTCTCTTTATACTTGTTGAAACCTGCACCATTCTGCATTTTTGACGAGGTAGATGCTCCGTTGGATGATACGAACATTGCTAAGTTCAATAAAATCATCAATGAATTCTCGAAAGATTCGCAGTTCATTATTGTTACGCACAACAAGCAAACCATGAGCAGTGTAGAAGCTATCTACGGTGTAACCATGGTGGAGCAAGGGGTATCGAGAGTGGTACCGGTGAGTTTTTCGAATTTGAATTAAGCGTTTTCAAACACATATAAAATGCCGATGAGTTTTCATCGGCATTTTTGTTTAGCACCCTGCTTTCCCAATCACACGCTTTCTATGCTTTACGCCCCATTCAGCAATTTCGCCAACTACCTTTTGTAGTGTTTTGCCATAAGCAGTAATTTCATACTCAACAGTAACGGGTTTGGTATCGTACACAGTGCGTTTTACGAGTTCATTGATCTCTAAATCTTTTAATTCTTTGCTCAGCATCTTAGCGGCTATGCCTTCAACATCGCGGAGCAAATCGCCAAAGCGTTTTTTCCCAAAACCGAGGGAGCCTAAAATCTGAATCTTCCATTTTCCGCCAAGGATATCCATAGTATCTTTTATCGCTAGCATCTTGAATTTACAAGCCTCGCCATGTTGTGCAACCGGCTGTTCGGTGAGTACATTTACTGATTTTGCCATAATAAATAATTTATAGTTAGTTTCTTAGAGGAAACTACTTTCCATTAGGAAACTAGTTTCAAAAGTATAGTAAAGAATTTACTTTTACAAAAAAATTAATCAAAATGAATAAGAACAAAATTATCTATTGGACAAGCACAGGTCTTGTATCAGCCATGATGTTGATGAGTGCGGTTATGTATTTCACTATGCCCGAAGCGAAAGAAGGATTTGCGCATGCCGGTTTTCCGGATTACTTCAGAATTGAATTAGGAACAGCTAAACTATTAGGGGTAATTGCCCTGCTTTTACCGTTTACACCGGCTAATGTAAGAGAATGGGCCTATGCCGGATTCGGAATAACCTTTATTTCGGCAGTTATTTCGCATCTTGCCATTGGTGATGATGTAAGTAAATGGTCGGCTCCGATTGTTGCATTTGTATTATTAGCGGTATCGTATCTATTTAAAGACAAAAAATAAAAAACATGAACTTACACGAAGCCCTTAATTGGCGTTATGCAACAAAACGCATGAGCGGACAAAAAATTGAATCGGCAAAAGCGGATCGTATTATTGAATCGATTCGTCTTTCAGCTTCCTCGTTGGGGTTACAACCCTATCATATTTTTGTGATTGAAGACAAAGCATTACTTGCCAAAATACATGAGAATGCGTGTAAACAACCACAAATATTGGAAGCATCGCATGTTGTGGTGTTTGCTGCATGGAACGATTTTAGTGACAGCAAAGTAGATGCGTATATGCAGCAAATAGCCGCTGAGCGAAATGTACCTCTAGAAAGTTTGAAAGGGTTTGAAGATAACATCAAAGGCTTGATTAAAAGCAGAAGCACTGCAGACAATACCACATGGGCTGCAAAGCAAACTTATATTGCTTTAGGTTTTGGTTTGGTAGCGGCAGCACTCGAACAAGTAGATGCTACGCCAATGGAAGGCTTTAATCCGGCTGCATTAGACGAGATTCTAGGTATAAAAGAGAAAGGATTACAAAGCACAGTAATACTCGCGTTAGGTTATCGGGATGAAGCAAATGATTACTTAGCGAAAGCCAAGAAAATAAGACGTAAGAAAGAAGACTTAATTACCACACTTTAAATTTTAAAAAAGCCCGAATCATTCGGGCTTTTTTGTTTTCAGTAGTGCAATAGTGTCTTTCAATATTATGTATTAGATTTAATGAACTAAAAACTAAAACTATGGCTAACGAAGGAACCAAAACCAATCCATGGAAATTGAAAACACCTCCCCTGTCATCTGATTATGAAATGTACAAGGATGAAAAGGATGGTAAAGAAGTGATTGTTTGCGTTGTAGGAAAAACAACACTTTTGTATGATGCTAAATGCCTAACCGATCTACATACTATGCTTAAAAAACATGGCGACTGGATGGACTTAGGCAGTGCGGATGAACAAAAACCGGCAAAGGAGGACACCGTGGAAGCATGGGGCCGATCGGAAAGCAACCCCAATGGCGGCTGGTATGGACTGAAAAAAGGGCTGCGTGGCCGATTCGGAATGTATGTTCCACCACTAATGGAGAAACTAGGACTGGCTGAAGTAACACATGAACCCAAAGGCAATAAAATGAGAGCAAAGTAACATTGCCTCTTTTCATTTTACTTTTATAAAACAGCAAAGCCTCTTCAATTGAAGAGGCTTTGCTATTTCATGTGATGAGGCTTATTCTTTCTTCATCAACTTGAATGTTTTGTAGCTGTCTTTGTATTTCACTTTCATGTAATACAATCCGGCTGCAACATGCGACAAGTCGATTTGGTTCACATACTCTAATCTCGATTTCGCTAACACTACTTGACCAATATCGTTCAAAATTTCAAAACTGTATTCCGTTACATCTTTTACTTCGTAAGGAATAGTCATAGAGAATTTATTCGTGAACGGATTCGGATAAATAGAAGCTTTCAACGTAATGTTTATGTCATTGAGTGCTGTAACAAATACATATACAGAATCAGATACACTGTAACAACCGCTCGCATTCGACACTCTCACTTGGAAGTAGCCGGTTTGTGTGGCAGTATAAGTGCTGCTTGTTGCTCCTGCGATGAAGGTATTGTTATTCATCCATTGAACATTTGTAGCCACTGACGAAGTCAACACAGTTCCATTCTTCGTAATCGATGGTTGAACAGGAACTGGATTTACTGTAACATTGGTAGGCAACGAAGAAGCACTACAACCATTCAATGTAATATTCAATGTGTACACTCCGGCATTGGCCGTTGTTGCACCATTAAGGATTACGTCTTGGGTATTGTATGTTGTACCATTTGGACCAGACCAAGAATATGTAGCACCTGCAACCGGAGCGGTATTCAAAATCAACTGTGCATTCTCACACACCGGTGAATTGGTTGTAACAACTGGTGATGTTGGAGTAGCATTAACAGTAATCGTAAGCGCATTCGAAGTAGCCGTTGGATTCGGAACACATGTGAAGCTTGATACCACCACACACGTTACAACAGCTCCGTTGCTCAATTGATTAGCCGTAAATGTAGGCGAGTTGGTACCCACGTTTACACCATTCACTTTCCATTGGTAAACCGGAGAGCTTCCTGCATTTGTAGGTGACGCATTGAATACAACTGATGCTCCGCTACAAATAGTAGTTCCAGGATTTGCACTGATGGTTACAGAAGGATTGCTAGCATTACTTACCAATATTGTAATTGGAGTAGATGTTACAGCCGTAGGGTTACCACAAGGATTTGTGATGGTCATAGTTACGGTTACCACATCTCCGTTATTCAATGCAGCGTTGGTGTAGGTATTACTGTTTGTTCCAACATTGGTGCCATTCAGTTTCCATTGGTAGGTAGGATTCGTTCCGGCATTCGTAGGCAATGCAGTAAAGGTTACCGAAGTACCTTGGCAAATGTTTGTTGAAGATGCATTCACAGTTACCGTTGGCGTAACAATTGGATTTACCGTTACAACAATGGAGTTCGACAATACAGTTGTACTGGTTACACAAGGCAACGAAGATATCAATTCGCAAGTTACCACATCATTGTTGCTTAATGAAGACGTAATCAAAGTACTTGAACTTCCACCCGTAATAGTTCCATTCACTCTCCAACGATACACAGGCGCTGAACCGGCATTTGTTGCTGTTGCCGTAAACGTAACCGCTGTTCCTGCACAAATATTGGTACTGCTCGATGTAATCGCAATTGTAGGTGTAACTGGAGCACTTACGTTCATTGTCAAACTGTTCGAAGTAGCCGTTGTTGGTGTAGCACAAGCAGAAGATGAAGTGAGTACACAATTTACGATAGCACCGTTGGTTAATGTAGTAGATGTAAATGTGGCACTATTTGTTCCACTGTTTACACCATTTACTTTCCACTGATATGTAGGAGTAGTTCCTCCATTGGTAATAGCAGCTGTAAACACTACACTAGCTCCTGAACAAACTGAAGTAGTTGATGTACTGATAGCAATAGTAGGCGCTGATGCAGTATTCACTGTAATGGTAATCGGAGTTGAAATTACCGTTGGCGTTGAAATACATGCTGCATTTGATGTCATTTCACAAGTTACTACATCTCCGTTATTCCATGTTGATGAAGAGTAAACAGTAGCGTTTGTTCCAACATTTGAACCATTGACTTTCCACTGGTAAACCGGACTCGTTCCTCCATTGGAAGGTGTAGCCGTGAATGTAATTGACTGACCGGAGCATATAGTAGTAGTCGATGCGCTAACACTTACAACTGGTGTTGAAGGCGATGAAATAGTTACTGTGATGTTATTCGAAGTAACTACAGCAGGACTTGCACAATTGGCATTACTTGTTAATTCACAACTTACAATATCTCCATTGCTAAGAGTTGATGTAACAAAAGTAGTTCCGGTTGCTGCATTCGAGCCATTCACTTTCCACTGGTAAGCTGGAGCTGTTCCGCCATTAGTAGATGAAGCCGTGAAGGTAATTGAAGTACCTGTACAAACTGAAGTTGCGGAAGCCGAAATACTTACTGTTGGCACTACTGATGGTAAAATCACCATTGCTAGCGTGTTTGAAGTATCTGTATTCGGACTGATACAAGCACCCGTTGCAGTTAAGATACATTTTACAAGCGCACCGTTAGTTAAGGTATTCGATGTAAACGAAGCACCGGTTGCCGTATTTACTCCATTCACTTGCCATTGGTAAGCCGGTGTAGCACCGCCATTGGTTGGTGTTGCTGTAAAGACAACTGATGAACCTGTACAAACATTATTCGCACTTGCTGCAATAGTTACATCCGGAGCTGAAGCAGGGTTCACTGTCATTGTTACCGGTGTAGCCGTTGCTGTTGGTACAGTAGGACAAGATGCAGAAGATGTCATCACTACTGTAATTACATCTCCATTATTCAACGTTGAAGAAGAATAAGTAGCACTGTTTGTTCCTACGTTAGAACCATTTAATTTCCACTGGTATGCAGGAGTACTTCCGCCATTTGCAGGCACTGCAGTGAAGGTAACCAACTGACCTGTACATGTGCTCGTAGTAGAAGGATTAATGCTCACTGTAGGGGTAACTGCAGGCGATACTACAATAGTGATGTTGTTCGAGCCGATACTTGCAGGGGTTGCACAAGCAGCATTCGATGTCAATACACAACTCACCACATCGCCATTCACTAACGATGTAGATGAGAAGGTTGGTGTATTACTTCCGCTGTTCGTTCCGTTCACTTTCCACTGGTATGATGGCGATGTTCCGCCATTCACCGGTGTTGCTGTGAAGTTAACCGTTGCTCCGGCACAGATTGTTGTAGCTGATGCAGTAATCGACACACTTGGTATAACTGCTGCATTTACTGTCATTGTAATCGTACTTGATGTATCTTTTGTTTTCGATGCACAAGCTACGTTGCTGGTCAATACACAAGAGAATACATCGTTATTGCTGATCGTTGATGTAGACAAGGTGGCACTGTTCGTTCCTACAACTGTTGCATTTCTGAACCACTGATAAACAGGTGTTGATCCACCATTCACCGGTGTTGCAGTAAATGTAACTGCACTACCCGCACATATTGATGTTTGTGATGCAGCGATGGTTACATCAGGCGTAGATGATGGATTCACTGTAATGGTTACAGGTGTTGCCGTTGCTGTTGGAACAGTAGTACATGTAGCCGATGATGTCATTACAACTGTTACTACATCTCCATTGCCTAAAGCACTGTTTGAATAGGTAGTTGCATTGGTGCCAACATCAGAACCGTTCAGTTTCCACTGATAAGCAGGAGTTGTTCCGCCATTCGTTGCTGTTGCTGTGAAAGTAACAGACTGACCAGAACAAATACTTGTTGCACTTGCACTAACAGTTACAGCTGGTGTAACCGCTGGCGATACCACAATTGTGATGTTGTTCGAAGCAATGCTTGCAGGTGTTGCACAAGCAGCGTTCGAGGTCAATACACAACTCACCACATCGCCATTCACTAACGATGTAGATGAGAATGTAGGTGTATTACTTCCGCTGTTCGTTCCGTTCACTTTCCACTGGTATGATGGCGATGTTCCGCCATTCACCGGTGTTGCTGTGAAGTTAACCGTTGCTCCGGCACAGATTGTAGTAGCTGATGCAGTAATCGACACACTTGGTGTAACCGCTGCATTTACTGTCATAGTGATGGTATTCGATGTATCTTTTGTTTTTGATGCACAAGCTACGTTGCTGGTCAATACACAAGAGAATACATCGTTGTTGCTAATGGTTGAAGTAGATAATGTAGCACTGTTCGTTCCTACAACTGTTGCATTTCTGAACCACTGATAAACTGGAGTTGATCCACCATTCACCGGTGTTGCCGTAAATGTAACTGCACTACCCGCACATATTGATGTTTGTGATGCAGCGATGGTTA
>ENA-UOYA01001129-UOYA01001129.1-activated-sludge-metagenome-genome-assembly--contig:-NODE-1129-length-29944-cov-5.522098_pt1 | contig 29944 bp, 27 predicted proteins | sample MGYA00238163_ERZ764804 | MGnify/ENA primary metagenome ERZ764804 (study PRJEB28919, sample SAMN05720223) | activated sludge metagenome | isolation source: Anaerobic digester | place: Hong Kong... | reverse complement strand
GACGTTCTTGCGGTTGATACCAACGAGGAAAAAGTAAACAACATCATGGAGAAAGTCACCCACGCGGTCCAGGTGGACGCCATGGACGAACAGGCTCTCAAGGCGCTCGGCATTCGAAACTTTGACGTGGTGATAGTGGCCATTGGGCAGGACATCCAGACGAACATCCTGGTCACAGTAATGCTGAAAGATTTAGGTGTTAAGACAGTGGTTTCCAAAGCTGTGACCGAACTGCACGGGAAGGTCCTGGAGAGGATCGGCGCCGACAAAGTGGTTTTCCCGGAGCGTGATATGGGAGTCCGGGTCGCCCAGGCGCTTGTCTCGAAAAATATCATGGACCAGATCAACCTTTCACCGGACTACAGTATTATAGAGCTGATGGCCCCGGTTGAGTTTGTCGGCAAAACCCTGGCTGAAGGAAATGTGAGGATGAAGCACGGCGCAACAGTGCTCGCCATCAGGCGGGGCAACGACGTGATCATTTCCCCCGGCGCGAAGCATGTGGTTAATGACGGGGACGTTCTGGTGGTAGTTGGCCGCAATGACAAGTTAAGAGACCTGGAAGAAAAGTAGGAATGTGCTTCCAGGACTTCTTTAACAATTATCCCGCACTCTCTTTTTTAGAAGCATAACGGTTACCGGCCTCAAGAACAGTGCCATCACTATCCCGGTACCGAATGTAACAAGCATTGCGGTCTGAGTGTGGAAAACATACCAGAAAAGAAGATAAACGGTTGATATTACTATTGACATCAGCATCAGTGGAAACGCTATTTTGAAGAAGTCGATAAAACCTATATACTGGCCTCTTTTTTCAGCCATACCAATTACTACAACATTGGCAGAGGCGCCTATGACAGTCCCGTTGCCCCCCAGGCAGGCTCCCAGAGATAATGACCACCAGAGAAAGTTAAGGTCGGCGATGCCGCCGATGCGGCCCATATCTTGAATCAGCGGGATCATCGTCGCCACGAAGGGGATGTTGTCAACAAATGCTGAGGCAACAGCGGACAGCCAGAGGATCAGAATCCCTGTCGGGAGCACGTTCCCGCCGGTCATTTCCAAAGACCACCTGGCGACCGCTTCTATAACCCCCACCTCTTCCAAAGCTCCAACTACCACAAAAAGCCCGATAAAGAAGAAGATTACGGGCCATTCCACGATCTGCAGGGCGTGTTCGGGGTCCTCTTTTGTGACCAGAAGCAAGAGCGTGGCCCCCGACAGGGCTATCACCGACGATTCCAGATGGACATACTGGTGCAGGACGAACCCTAAAATGGTCAGGGAGAGCACCAGAAGACTTTTTCGCAGCAGGACGGGGTCCTTTAACTCTTCCCGTTCATTCAGCCGCATTATGTTTTCTTTCAGTTCCTCTTTCGCAAAAAGCTGTTTCCGGAAGATGAACTGGAGCAGCGGTATGGTCATAACGTAAATAATCAGCACAATAGGGGTCAGGTTGAAAACAAAGTCCATGAAGCCGAGGTCGGTAGCGCTGCCGATCATAATGTTCGGCGGGTCACCTATTAATGTGGCTGTTCCGCCAATGTTGGATGCCATGATCTCGGCAATCAGGAACGGCAGTGGTGTAATTTTGAGTTGTCTGGCGATGGCGAAAGTTACCGGCACAATTAAAAGTACAGTGGTAACATTATCCAAAAATGCGGATAGTATGGCTGTGACCAGGGACAAGGCGGCTATAATTTTCAGCGGCTCACCTTGCGAACTTTTAGCGGCCTTAATTGCCAGAAATTCAAATATACCGGTGTGCCTGGTGATGCCTACAATGATCATCATTCCGACCAGCAGGCCGATGGTATTGAAATCAATGGCATCTACAGCTTTCTCCGGATCAATGATGCCGGTTAATACCACCAGGGCGGCCCCGACCAGGGCGGCAACTGTCCTGTGAACCTTTTCGGATACTATCACGATATAAGTAATTAAGAAAACCGATGTTGCTATGATCACCTGGTACTGTTCTATCAAAACCTTCACCTCTTACAACGTTTTTATATCATTTGCCAAAATGTTTTTTTAATTAAAAAAGGTGGGATGTCATATAAAATGACTTCCCACCCCAGAAGACTAAACCTTGAAAACGAATAAAAAAATTCGCCCAACCCGGAAAGACTATTATAAAAATGTACTCCATTACTTTAACATATCACTTTTTACAGAACAAGTTCTTTTATAATAAAAATCCTTTATTTTTTAAAGCAGGAATTGATCGCCGTTGTTAGAAGATTATTTATTGAAGGAGGTTCTAAAGGATGATTAAGAAAATTCTTGTGGCGTATGACAGTGGGAAAAAATCCCTTAAAGCCCTTGAGATTGCGACAGAAATAGCAAAAAACTGCAATGCGGAAATCTACATCTTTACCTCCGTCAAAATGCCTGAAATAGTTTCATCGGTAGCAGGCCATGATATGCTCAGGGATTTGGAGGAAAAAAGTTTCGATTATTTTAAAAGTGAGCTGGAAGAGGCCGAAGAAAAGATCAGAAAAGAGGGCGTTCAGGTGCAGCATGTAATTGTGCAGGACAGTCCCGGTGCGGCAATCGTCCGGTTCGCCGAAAAAGAGAAAATAGACCTGATTGCGATGGGTTCACGCAACCGGGGTCTTATTGAAGGACTCATATTAGGACTGGGGAGCGTCTCCAACTATGTAATCCAGAATGCCAGGTGTCCGGTTCTGATAACCAAGGATTAAGAGGTGAGAATTTTAATTACGAATGTAATGTTCAGTCTTTTGAATTGTCTTCGGTATCCGCTTTAGTATTGTGTATCTCATTTCTATCATAGGCTTCAATTTGTTCCAGGACAAGATATTTTCTCTCGTTTCCCGTCTCCTCGCTTAAAACACCTTCCGACAAAAGCTTTTCGATGGATAAGTGTTCGGCATAGAGGAGCTTCTTGCGCGCGTTGAATTCCTGTTCTTGAAGAAGCTCCGGATATTTGTCGTAAAGGGCGCTTAAGTTTTGATTAACTTTCAGAATTCTTTCAGCAGTTTCCTTTTCAATTTTGTTAAAGATCTGTGGAGAAACCTGCCCCTCTTTAAATAAGCGGTTGAGTTCAGCAACCGCGGCAGCGGCCTGTTGAAATTCAAACAATAATTGTTCATACTCTTTTAAGCCGCTTACAGTTTTTTGAAGCCCCAGGACGCGAATCAGCGGGGAAATGGTCAACCCCTGTACAACCAGGGAGAAGAACACAACACTGAAAGTAAGGGCGATTATTGTTTCCCTGCCGGTAAAATCCAAAGGCAAGCTTAAGGCCAGGGCAAGAGACAGTGATCCCTTCAGTCCGCCCCAGTTTATAATATGCTTATATGATATTGGCATTTTATCGCCGAGGGTTGCAACGTAAACGGCCACACTCCGCCCGATTACTACCAATACTGTGGCTATTAAAATTTGCAACCCATGCTCAATAATGTTGATGTGGGATATTTCCAGGCCAACCAGAATGAAAACCAGGGAATTCGCGGCCAGTACAATGGTGTCCCAGAACACTGAGATACTGAATCTTGTGGTGGGAGACATGCCGATTACCTTGCCGTAATTCCCTAATACCAATCCTGCCGCCACCACGGCAATAACACCGGAGACTTCTATTTTTTCCGCGATAATATATGTGCCGAAAAAGAGCACAACGGAAAGTGCGTTTTCCAGCGGGTAGTCGTCAAAATAGCGAACTACCTGTGATATTAAAAAGCCAAGTGACAGACCTACCAGTGTGCCTCCAACCACCACTTTAAGGAACATAGCCGCCCCGACAGCCGCTCCCCATATACCTAAAGAGAAGATAAAAGTCAGGGAGTAAACGGACAGCTTGAAAAGCACTACCGAAACGCCGTCATTGACCAGGCTCTCTCCTTCCATGATAACTGCCAGGCGGCGGTTGACCCCAAGATTTTTGAATACCGAGATGACGCTTACCGGATCGGTCGCTGCCATCAACGCGCCAAAAACCAGCGCCGTCTGAACGGGCAGCCCAAGAGCCAAATGGGACAGGCCGCCTGTTATAACATACGCAATTACAGTGCCCAGGAAAGCAAGCAAAACAATGGGCCGGCGGTTCTGGCTGATTTCCGTGTGGGAGAGTTTTAAAGAAGCCTCTCCTAATAGAGCCGGAAGAAAAATAGAAATAACAGCTGTGCGAAAGACTTCATCAGAAGCAAAGAAATTCCTTATTTCTTCAAGAACCCCTCCCAGCGGCAAGAGCCCGACGACCGCCCCGATAATCACCAGAGCGATAGGGTATGGTTTGTTAAGCCTTTTAGCCAGTGCCGTCACACCAACCGACAGTGCCAAAAGAATGAAGATTAGCTGTATGTTATGGATAATCATTTATCCACGAACGCCCCTTGTTTTTTAGACAAACTCACCAAAAGTATCCCAGCGGGTTTTTATAATTATACCCCAAAAGAGCCTTCCAGGCATGCTTATCTCCGATAAGATAAGCTGCAGGCGGGATTTGTCACCACTTATATAAACACCAATCAGTCCTTAGCAGGTATCTGATAATATAAAAAATAGCTTATAAGGAAAATATACTTTACTACGGGTTTAACATTGTATAAAGTATTTTAAGCTAATAATTTAAAAAGGGGAAAGTAAAAGTGCCGGCGACATATCAAATTGCCTTTGCCTGCGTAATTTTCCTTGGAACTTACTTGTTGTTGATTGCGGATAAAATTCACCGCACCATAGTGGCGCTGTGCGGCGCGATGTTAATCCTGCTGGCCGGGATTATCACCCAGGAAAGGGCTGTCAGTGCTATCGACTTCAACACCATCGGCCTCCTCATAGGCATGATGGTAATCGTGGGAATAACCCGTCACACCGGCGTCTTTGAGTATCTGGCCATATGGGCAGCCAAATTGGTAAAGGGCGATCCGGTCCGGATCATGATAGCCCTGGCTACTGTTACCGCCGTGGTTTCTGCCTTACTCGACAACGTGACCACTGTACTGCTGATAGTCCCCGTAACCTTTGCCATTACCCGGCAGCTGAAAATCAGCCCGGTTCCTTATCTTTTTGCTGAAATAATTGCTTCAAACATAGGCGGGACCGCCACCCTGATCGGCGACCCGCCGAACATTATGATCGGCAGCGCCACAGGCCTGGGTTTTATGGATTTTGTGATTGCGCTGACCCCGGTGGTCATTGTAGTGCATATCGCCAACATGATCTGGCTTAAGATTCTCTATAAAAAGCAGTTGGTAACCACTCCGGATTTACAAAAAAGTATTATGGAAATGGATGAGAAAAAGGAAATCAAAGACCCGGTTAATCTCAAAAAATGTCTTTGGGTTATCGGCCTTACTGTCCTGGGCTTTGTACTGCACCAGTTCCTGCACCTGGAATCCGCCACTATTGCCCTTTCCGGCGCGGCGCTGCTGCTGCTGTTGACCCGTGATAACCCTGAACACGCTCTCGGCGCGGTGGAATGGCCGGTAATCTTCTTTTTCGCCGGCCTGTTTGTGGTGGTCGGTGCGCTGGATGAAGTGGGAGTAATAGAATACATAGCCAGAAAGTCCCTGGAATTGACCGGTGGGGCAATGGTTCCTACAGGAATACTTATTCTATGGCTATCAGCCATAGCTTCGGCCTTTGTGGATAATATCCCGTTTGTAGCGACGATGATTCCTCTGATTCAGGATATGGGCCGGATCGGAGGTATAACCGACCTGAACCCCTTGTGGTGGTCGCTCTCACTAGGGGCTTGCCTGGGCGGCAACGGGACCCTTATTGGCGCTTCAGCCAACGTGGTTGTGGCCGGTCTGGCGGAGAAAAGAGGAGTGTTAATTACCTTTATGAGCTTCACCAAAGTGGCTTTCCCGATGATGTTGATGTCGGTTGCCATTTGCATGGTTTACTTGCTGCTTCGCTATCTCCACTAGGTAATAGATTAGGGAAACTACTCACGTGGCTCCCCTATCAAACCGTACGTGCACTATTAAGGCATACTTGCTAAACAAGTGTGATTTGACTTTTTTGAGTTTATGTTGCAGCAGGTTTTCAAATTTTACTTACCGGATCTAAGTTAAAAGTTGTTGGTTGACAACTTATTATTTGAAGTTAATGCTACAATTAAATAAGCTTATTGTGCTGGCGAATAAGTGAAAATGACGTAGGATGTGGGATTGTTAAAGGTTTTTTGCACAGTTAGCGCTTAAAGAAAGGAAGTATTGAAAAATCGATCCCCGGTACGTCTCGTACCGGGGATCGATTGTAATGCCATGCATGGGCGCCTAACCCGATAAGGTGCATCAAGCAGTTGCTGTAAAAAAGATTAACCCGTATGGATGTAATCCATGACAGAATGATGAAGGATTGAAGGCGATTAGAATTAATAAACCGTTATACCCTTGGTTTTTACTTTCATCCACCGGTTTCGGAGTATTGCTGGTGATGCTAAATATAAGTTCCCTGAATGTTGCATTACCCGCGATTTCCGCTTATTTTCAAGCGGGTCCGGTGGAAACCAGTTGGGTATTGATATCTTATATGCTCTTTAATACGATTTTTATTTTAATCTTCGGCAAATTAGCGGATATTTTTGGCAGGCGCAGATTGTACTTAATAGGTTTAAGCGGATTTTCGATCATGAGTTTTTTGTGCGGACTGGCGCCGAATGTCTGGGTATTGATTATTCTTAGAGCTTTACAAGCGATTACCGGCGCACTGATCATCACCAATACGATACCTATGATTACGGATGCTTTTCCAGGGAGATTTTTGGGCACAGCATTAGGAATCAACATTGTTGTTGCTTCTGCGGGACAGCTTATGGGCCCGGTTGTCGGGGGGCTTTTGGTTCATACCCTGGGGTGGCGCTGGGTGTTTTGGTTTAATGTGCCAATGGGTCTGATTGGCTTAGTCTGGTCTATAATTATTCTTCGTCCGGTACCGGGACGGGCAAAAGAAGAGAAAGTGGATATTTGGGGAAATCTGTTTATTTTTTTGTCGCTGGTGGGGGTTATCCTTGCGCTTTCAGAGGGAGGTGTCATTGGCTGGCATACCTATCCGGTGATAATTGGTTTTGCCCTTTTTATTATTTTTATGGTTTGTTTTTTATGGATCGAACGAAGGATTCCGTTTCCTATGATTGATTTTTCCCTATTCAACAATCGCGCGTATGTTATGGCCAACTTGGCGACATTCTTAAACTCGCTGGCCCGTGCGTCCATTCTCCTGGTTGTTGTTTTATACTTTCAGGTTGTTTGTCAGCAGAATCCCTTTGAGGCAGGAATCAAAGGACTGCCATTAACTATAGGCATGATTCTGGCATCGCCTTTAGCAGGAACACTGTGCCGTAAATACAGTACCTATAAGCTTTCTACTTCCGGACTGTTTATTTCTTGTATTGGAATGGTTTTACTCATGGTGAATCTAAATGTATATAATTCGCCCGTATGGATCACTATGGGGCTATTGCTTGTCGGTGTGGGAACCGGTATTTTTCAAACTCCCAACACCCATTCCATTATGATGTCGGTGCCGCCCAACAGGTGGGGTATCGCCAACGGTTTGCGTTCAATGCTGCAAAATATGGGGAGTGTAATTAGTACCGCATTTTCTTTAATGGTTATTACGAGCAGCTTGCCGGGTTATTTAAAGAATGCAATTTATGCCGGAGCGAATGCAAATCTGGAACTAAATGAACTCTATCTGATTACTCGCGGGTATAAAATTCTGTTTTCCTTTTTAATTGTATTAACGGTATTGGCGATGATCGCATCCTTCTTGAGGAATACTTCGAGTAAAATATCTTCGGAAAAAGTTTAATTTTAAGAACCCAAAGTTGTTGGTCAACAAATCAATAAGGTTTTGCTATTGCTATAATGAATTTAGCTGTGCGCCTATATATCAAATTATTGGGGATTAAAATTTAGAAAAAAATTTATATTACTTTTTTGTACCCAAATCGTTGATTCAATGGTTTGGGTATCAGCTATCCCTTCATGTTATAATTTATTTAAATTAACATGTGGAGGTATACTGTCAATGAGCATGTATGAGTTTTTCCCATTTATGGATGGTGAAGGAGCAGATTTGCGGGATTTATTTATTCGCCGTTGTCAGTATAAAACAATTATAAAGAAGGGCGATAATGTAAGGTTATATCCACAGAGGCATGCTTTTTTAAATAAAGGATTACTTAAAATTTACATGTCCAATGCCGCAGGTAACGAAAGACTAATGTGGTATATACAAGAAATAAATCCAATACCTTATAATTGTTCATTCGGTAAACGAGTTGTTGCAGAAATCGATTCGGAAATTCTATACATTAAGAGAGAAGACTACTTAGATCATATTATAAGCAGTCGAGGTAATTTGGAAACTTACATTGAACGAGTTAATAAACGTTATTTTTTTTGTATGCAACAAGTATTAAATGAAAATATCTACTCTTGTAATACTAAAATTTATAGTTTTATTTACCAACTTGCTAATGTTTTAGGTAAGAAAATTGAAAATGGGCAGATTGTTATTAAAAACTTACCAAGTCGTAAAGATATTGCTTCAATTGTTGGAACACATAGAAGTAATGTTACAAGATATATTACCGAACTTGAGAAAATTGGTATTGTGGAGAAGCGAAAAGGCCTAATTATTGTTAAAGATTTAAAAGCGTTAGAGCAATTAATAGATCAGCAAGAGTTTAACGACTGATCAAGTACAATAAAATTCTTTTGAGAACAAAAAAGGAGTGGAATAAAAGATGCAACACCTGGATTCGAAAACATTTGAAGAAATTATATATGACAACGGAGAACCCTGCTTGGTGATTTTTTCAAGGAAAACTTGTCATGTGTGCAAAGATGTAGTCCCGGTACTCGAAGATAAAGTGACAAAAAGGTATTGTTGTTATTCTTTAACGCACAGGTAACAGAAAGCTTGACATTTGTTTCACTCATTGAGAATATTAATTCCGGGAATGGCAATGAATATAAAATTGTCAAGGTTGATATGGCGACAAAGAAGACCCTGGCGGCAGAATACAACATAGAGAAGGTACCGGCAGTCGTTGTATTAGATCAAGGTAAGATCGTCAAGCGATTGGATTGTGTTATGGATAAGGAAATTATAAAAAATCAGTTAGGTATGTAAGATATTAAAAGGAGAAAGTGCCAGTGACATATCAAGTTGTATTTGCCTCCGCGGTTTTTCTGGGAACCTACTTGTTGTTGATCGCGGATAAGATTCACCGCACTGTAGTGGCGCTGTGCGGCGCGATGTTAATCCTGCTGGCGGGAATCATCACCCAGGAGAGGGCCGTCAGCGCTATCGACTTCAACACCATCGGCCTCCTCATCGGTATGATGGTCATCGTGGGAATAACCCGCCACACCGGAGTCTTCGAGTATCTGGCCATAATAATATCCCGTTTGTGGCGACAATGATCCCTCTGATCCAGGATATGGGCCGGATAGGAGGCATAACCGACCTGAACCCACTATGGTGGTCGCTCTCCCTGGGGGCTTGCCTTGGCGGTAACGGGACCCTTATTGGCGCTTCAGCCAATGTGGTTGTGGCAGGTATGGCCGAGAAAAGAGGAGTGCTTATTACCTTTGTGAACTTTATAAAAGTAGCCTTTCCGATGATGCTGATGTCGGTGGCTATCTCCATGGTTTACTTGCTGCTCCGTTATCTCCATTAGTGCGACATAACTGGCTTATACAGCGGAGAGTCAATCAATATTGCTTAAAACCCGCTTTCCCTGATAAACTCCTCCAGTTTCTTCAGGTCGTCGCCGGTAATTTTCAGCGGCGGAGACTGGCCGAGAAGCAGGCGGCCCTCCGCTATTATAAGCTTTTCTTTTTCCTTTTTCAGAGCCTCCCCGTTCCCCTTGTTCTGATGATACCGGATCAGTTCCATGGCCTGGCGGCGGTCGAACAGGTATATCGACTGGCTGCCGGACGATTCTTCTTGAGCCGCGTCCCACCTGGCCCGGTAACTGGCGATTTCCCCGCTCTCTTCAGCCAGGCGCACTGCGGCCCTGCACAGCGCGTCCCCCTGCCTTCCTTCCTCATACTCCGCGGCAAGTATCTCCAGGATTACCGCAAGCGGGAGGCAGCCTTCTTTCTCTGCCTGCTTTTCCCTGACCGGGTTTTCCTGATAAAGATCTTTGCTTTCTAATTCCATTCCCGGCTGCTTCGACGTCATACTTTGCTGTTTCTCCGGTTGATGTTTTCCCTTAAACTTCCGGTTGGCGCTTCTTCGCCTGCTCACAAACATCACTCCCTGTACTTATTGGACGTTTTTACTGCCAAGTAAACAAATTGACAGGATTTACAGGATATAAATAATTACTTAAGTTTAAAACAATATATCCTTGTCTATAGAGTTAATATTTAAATTGGATGTATTTAAAATCCTGTTAATCAATTCAAATCTTGTTAATCCTATCAGTTTGTTTTAAGCTCTTATGGTTCTAGCATATATTTATTTTATAAATTGTCAAATTCCTTTTCAGGTGAAAAAAAACCCGTTCAATGTGAACGGATCAGGCATAAAACATGTTTGGAAGAAGGAGATAAATGGAAAACCCGGTTTCCTCCGCTATGAACCCGGGTTTTCCAAAGGTATAAACCTTGTGAAAAATAAAAACAGCCCCGGCCTTTCCACGGAAGGCGGTAACCATCTGACCAGGCAGGTCTCCTGACTTGTGGATCTCAGCTAATCTCCCGCCTTCCCGGGCTTATCGTCAACCCAGTGGCACTCAAGGGAGCCGCTCCCCACATACAGTGGCCTGACCGTCCGGGATTTTCACCCGGTTCCCTTTTCACCCCGTTAAAGGGGTACCTGGTCAGTTCTTTTTTAGCTAAAAAGATCCTAACATCAACTAAACTATTTGTCCACTAAAAAATATTGTCTAAAACACATGAATATCAAGCTGAAGATAAAACCGTACCGTCCACACATTTTACACTCCGTCATGAAACATCCACTTTTACCATCTGTTTTTCGGGTACGGGCGTTTCCAACCCTAAAATTTCTTCTACTGAATATATACCAGCCGGATGAGAGTGGATGTATTTTATTACTTTTTTTAAGCAGTCGGTAAAAGCATTACGGTTTATCGATTCATGCTTAATTTCCAGGCGTTCGTTGTCGCTGACAAAAACTATTTTATGGACTCCTATAGTTCCCCCGCCGCGTATAGCGTGTATGGCGATTTCTCTTCCTTTACTGCTTTTATTTCCTTGCCTGCCAAAGATCAACTCTTTCTCGGGATTTATGCCCACTCCTTCCGCAATTATTTTGGCCAAACGTATTGCGGTTCCGGAGGGCGCGTCCTTCTTATAGCGGTGGTGTTCCTCTATTACCTCGATATCAAAACCAGACAGGACTTTAGCCATCTTTTTAGCAGAATCTATCAGCATATTTATGCCGATAGAGAGGTTTGGAGCCATAACCAGGCTTACTTCATACATATTGGCGATAGAACGTAGCGCCTCGGCCTGGAACTTTGTATACCCCGTGGTTCCTACAATTAGATGAGCGCCGTATTTGGCCGCGGTCTTTAGATTGATAAGGCCCGCCTCAGGGTTGGTGAAATCGACTACAATATCCGGGCGTGTCGCTGTCAAAGACTGAACAAGCTGATCACTTCCCTTTACAATTAGCCCTGTATCAGGAATTTCTAAAATATCTCCTATGTCTCTGCCCACTTTTTCACCGCCGCTGCGGCTTGCCACCAGCACAAGCTTTACAGAAGGGTCTTTTAACAGATTCCTGGCTACAGCCTGGCCCATACGTCCGAAACCAAAAAGAGCTACTCTTACTGTTGTGGACATTTGATCCCCTCCCATTTTTAAATTTTGGATAAAAAAACCCCGCGGTTTAAAACACCGGGGTCAAAAAGGGATAAGCAATGAGCAAGGCAAAAACTCAACAGCTTGAATTGTTAACTGCTTCCCTTTCAACGCTGACGAGGTTAGCTGACGGATTCGGGCCGAAAGAATAGCCCTACAAATCGGTAGTAGGTTGTGGGTTGTCGGTTGTCAGATTCTTTTGGAAATCGTCTTAGACGATTTCCTTCTTAAGTTCTGACTACTGACTACTGACTACTCACTACTGAAATGATTCACCCCGGTGAAAAATGGTTCCCCCGCTTCTACTTAAAGAATTGAGCGGTTTAATAAGGCAGCCGCTATTTAATTGTTAAATATTTGCTACAACTTATTATATCAAAAAAAGTTGTCAGTTGCAATACTAAATATACAAAATTACAATATTAAATGAATATACAAATATTTTTTATAATAGCCAGGAGATCTGAGATGTCATTCCGAAAATCGCTTCTCTATAAAAGATAGTTCTGTTGAAAATAATAATTAAATGTGATAAAATATGGAAAAAAATAAGGTGCATTTTACGAGTTGGACGTACCAAGTCGGTTCGTTTTCAAGGTAAAGGCTTCTGGGGTGGGAAGTCAGGTTGCTGGCTGGCCACCCTTAATTTTTAACCAAACAGACAACTTCACGCAATATATAAAGTTGTTTGATTGATTCGATTTACCGGACCGTGTCCGGAACTAAAAAAGGAGGTATGATTTTTATGAGGCAGCGGGAAATCAAGGTCGGAATCGGCTTTGCAACAGGAAGGAAGAGTTTCCAAAAGGTCCTGAGGACTTATATTCATAACTGGAATGAATCCGGCCTGGTAGGAAACGAGAAAATTAGCTTAAATCTCTATATCGCATACGATCTTGACTATCACAAAACCAAAGTAACTGATTACACCAACATAAAACCTGAACTAATGGAGCAGATCAATAGCAGCCGGTTTATTGGAAGCTCTTCCATAGAAGAAGAAATCGACTGGCTGGCTCAAAATAATGTTGTCAGTATCCGGGAAGCGCGCTTGATATTCGGTAAGGGATACGCAGCGAAACGAAACGCGTTGCTCTATAACGCCATAAAGGATAATATGGATTGCCTGATTTTTCTGGATGACGACGAATACCCGGTAGCCGTTACAAACACACATGAAACAGCAATTTGGGGAGGGCAGCATGTCCTGGCAACCCACCTGAAACATATTGCTCAAGCGGATATAACCCATGGAAATCACTGCGGCTATGTATCCCCCATCCCATATGTGGAATACGGCGAGATAATGACTGAGGAGAATTTTCGTGCTTTTATTGAAGCCATCAGTAATGATATTTTGAACTGGGACAATATTAAGGCGGTAATGAGCAACGGTGGAGTAACTTACGCGGATACCGGGGTGCTGACAAGCGGTGCTGCTTCAGAGGTGCGGGAAATTAACCGTGCCAAATTCATCTCAGGCGCCAACCTGTGTATCAACCTTACCGATCCCCGCAGGGTTTTTCCGTTTTACAACCCGCCGGGAGCCAGGGGCGAGGATACTTTTCTGAGTACCTGCCTGAGCGATAGAAAAGTTCTACGTGTGCCTTGCTACACCTTCCATGACGGTTTTTCCACTTATAACCACCTTTTAGAAGGTGTTCTCCCAACACGGCTGAAATTTATCAGGGCTGATAATGATCAAATTATTACTCGCTTTTACAGGGCTTGTATAGGTTGGATTCGCTATAAGCCATTACTGCTCTATATTACAACACCTGATAGTTATGAGGAAAAGATTGAAGAGATGAGAAATCAACTGAGGGAGACACTGCCAAAAATCTGCGTGTATTTTGGGCGGCCGGACTTTATAAACATCCTGGACGAACTGGATAAGTACCACAAGAACGTCAGAATACATTTCCGCGCGTTTTTAGAAACACAACGGGTATGGGCAAAAGTCATGGAACAATTTGTGCAGTCGAAATTGGCTTCCGGCTTTAAAGAATATTTAGCACAGTATTCAAGTGGAGGGGTACGGTGAAGCTGAAGGAAGTTTACTGGAGTCTGCTCTTAATAGGGATAACCGGAGTACTGTTATCTCTACAGTATAGAATATCTGAGGATATCGAAAAAACTGAGGCTATGCGTCAAACGAAAGAGTTAGCCAACCAGTTAATTCAACTCAAGAAAGAAAGGGATATTTTATATGACGATGTGACTAAAATGCGCAGTCAGCTGGAAATGTTATCCATGTCAGAGCCTCAACTGCTGGAAGAGATGAGATATGCCAGTACTCTTGCCGGTTTTAACGAACTAACGGGTATTGGACAATGAGTCCTGCAGCCAATCCAGGACCAGGATTTTTTCACGCAGTACAACCGCGCCCTTTTCCTTCAGCCCGTTGTACAGCGACGCAGCTTTGCCGCCGGTGAAATCGCGTTCCTCAATGTCCGTTTCTTCTATAATTAAAACAGGCTTTGACTGTTCAAGGGCAAGAGATACAGCCTCAAGGTTTTTTAAATTGCCCCGGCCAAAGGGGATATTGGCCAGGATACAGGCCGCGGCTTCATTAATAAGTTTTATGTTTTCATTGTGGCTTCGTTCTGAAATTGGCAAAAAAGGTATTTCTTCAGCCAGCTGTATCCCCAGAAAATTAGCCGTTTCCCAGTCAATATCACCTGAGTTGAGAACACCGGCGCTGACCTCATACCCGTGGCCCGCCAATAAACCAAGCACAGCAGCGCCAGCTCCGCCCCCACAGATTACATGGACCCTGCTTTTTTTTACAGCGGCTTGAGCATCCTGGGCCAGGAGTATTATGGAAGGCTGGCCGGTTACAGGATGTTTTCTGATCAGAACACTGGCGCCGTATACCTGCTTAATATTATCGGCCGTGAGGACTTCCGCCGGATCGCCCATGGTGAAAACAAGGCCGCTTTTCATTAGAATAAGCCTGTCACAGTACTGCGCGGCCAGGTTCAGATCATGGAAGACCGCAATAATAGTAAGGTTGTTTTCCCTGTTCAGGCTCTTTAACAAACTTAGAATTTCAATCTGGTGGTTGATGTCCAGGTGTGAAGTCGGCTCGTCAAGTAAAATAATTTTTGGCTCCTGGGCCAGGGCTTTGGCAATAATCACCCTTTGCCTTTCTCCGCCGCTGACTGCCGTGATCAGCCGGTCAGCCAGGTGGCCGGTGCCTGTCAGTTCCATGGCCAGCCGGGCTGCTTCAAAATCTTTTTTTCCCTCGCTTTGAAAACGGCCCAGGTGAGGGGAGCGGCCCATGATCACCACATCTTTAACCGTAAATGAAAAGTTCACAGCAGTCTCCTGAGGGACCACCGCCATTTTTTTAGCAACTTCCCGCGTGTCCAGGTTGTACAGGTTTTCTTCATTAAGAAGCACTGCCCCTTTGGCTGGCTTCAGCACACGGCTTAATGATTTTAAAAGGGTTGACTTGCCTGAGCCGTTGGGACCGATGATACCGGTGAAACTGCCGCTTTCTATGGAAAAGGTCAACCCTCTCAGCACTTTAACCGCCCCGTAGGAACATTCGATGTCTTCTATTCTTAAAATCACAGACATTATTCAAACCTCCAGGAATTGACCTGAACACAATTGCTGCTTAAAAGCCCGGGTCGTTCTTTTTTCTCAACAGGTAGATAAAAAAGGGGCCGCCGCATAAGGCTGTAATGATACCCACTGGTATTTCTTCAGGGGCCGCGGCGACACGGGCCAGGGCATCGGCCATAGTCAGAAAAATAGCGCCGGTAAGAGCTGCCGTGGGCAGAAGGACACGGTGGTCGGGTCCGACCATCAGGCGCACGGCATGGGGTACGATCAGGCCGACAAAAGCAATAACACCGCTGACAGCAACAGCTGATGCGGTAGTCAAGGTGGCGGCAACCAGCAAAACTTTCTTCATTTTTTCCACATCAATGCCCAGGTGTTGCGCCGGTTCTTCTCCCAGCAGGATTACGTTCAGTTTGCGGGCTGAGAGGTGCATCAGGGTATAACCGATGAAAATATACGGCAATAAAACTTTTACGTGGTCCCAGCCGCGCCCCGCGAACCCGCCAATCATCCAGAACAGGATCTGGTGAACGTTTTGGCCGCTGGTAATCATGGCGTATGAGGTTATGGCGGAAAGAAACAGCCCAACAGCTATCCCGGCCAAAAGCAATGTCGACATTTGCACCTTATGGCCCACTCTGGCCAGATTGTATACCATAATCGAAGTGCCCAGTCCGGCTGCAAAGGCAACCAGGGGTACCGCGTAAATTCCCAGTACCTGCATACTTATGCCGGAAAGCATGGCTGCCGTGGCGCCAAGGGCGGCGCCCTGGGAAATACCCAGTATATACGGGTCGGCCATCGGGTTCAGGAGGAGACCCTGCAGCACCACGCCGGAGGCGGCTAAGCCGGCGCCGACCAGCGCCGCCAGAATTACCCGCGACAGCCTCATCTGCAGGACGATTGTTTCATAGTTGTCAGGCCAGTCACCGCGCGGGATCAAACTCCCGGCCCATGGCAGGCGGCGCAACAGCATGGTTAAGACTTCGCCAAAGCCAATGCGCGCCGGGCCGATAGTGGCGCATAAAAGCACGGTCAGTCCCAGCACAGCCAGCAGTATGAAGATTAACGCCCTCCACCGCCAAACCCGTTCATCATAGCTATTCACCAAAAACCTCCAGTAAACATGTCCATAACTGATTTTTGTAGGTGCGAATTCATTCGCACACAGGTTGTTGACAGAGTCGTCCATGGTGTTGAAACCCGCTTGGCTCCTCTGCTCCGCGTCGAGTGAACTAACAGCTCGCTTCGGGCGAAATTGGACCGCCTTCAATTCGCCGTCCTGGCTCAGTTCAGGCTTTCGCGAACATCCTTGTTCGCTCATCCAATTTCGCAACCTCAGCTTCGCTGAGTTCACTTACGACGCTACGCAATGGAGCAGCTTGTTTCAACACCATGGACTTAGTGTTATCCCTTTTTGTAGATTATTTTATAAGTTCCGGGTGAATCAATCTGGCCATATACTCAAAACCCTCTACCACACGCGGGCCGGTGCGGACCACCGTGTTCTCGTCACTGACCAGTCCGACGCGGTTGTTCTTAATGGCGGAAACCTGCTCCCAACCTTTGCGGGATTTAAACTCCTCCACTGTTTGCTGGGATGAACCATGATGGCATAAAATAGCCACCTTGGGGTCCCGTGCCAGTACCATTTCCGGGCTCAGGTTCACCCAGTCCTGTTCCACGTCGCCCGCGATGTTTTTACCCCCAGCCATAGTAATAAGGCTGTTGACAAAACTTTTTGAGCCGCCTGTGGTAAGGGGGTCCGGCCATATTTCAAAATAAACGGCAGGTTTTTGTTCGTCGGTAAGGCCGCCGACCTTGGTGGTAATTTCTTCAATACGTTGTTGCATATCGGCTGTTAAACTGTTTGCCGCTTCAGACGCCCCGGTAACTTGCCCGATCAGCCGTATATTCTCCAGCACCTGCGGCAGGTTGAGAGATTCAATGGTGACCACGGTCAGCCCGGCTTGCTCCAACTGGGGCACGTAGTTTTCATTGATTTTTGGAGCCAGTACCAGGTCCGGCTTGGCCGCTACCACCAATTCCGCGCTCGGGGTGGAAAAACCGCCGACTTTTGCTTTTGTTTTAGCCTCGGCCGGGTAGTCGCAGTAATTGGTTACTCCCACAACCTTATCACCCAGGCCCAGGGCAAAGAGGGTCTCTGTTATTGCCGGCGCCAGGGAAACAATCCGTTGCGGCGCCTCTTTTATGGTTACCTGCCTGCCCAGGTCATCTGTAATCTGCATGGGAAAACCAGGCCCGCTCGCAACCTTTGTCGTTTTGGCGCATCCCTGCAGCAGGAAAGTAAGAAACATAACAAAAGTAACTGTTAACAGCGCAGCAGCATAAAATTTTCTCATACTAAAAATCCCTTACCCCTTCCCTCGGGGACATTCCTCATCCTAAAAGGAATGCCTATAATAGAGGTGTGTCCCCGTTCCTTAGAGGTGTGTCCCCGTTCCTTAGACTGTGTACCATCATTCCTCTAACGAATTGATCAGCACATGCATCTTCCATTAAGACCAGCCCGTTATAGGAAAATTTGCTCCACCAGTTCCAGAACCATCCCATGTACGAAATAAATCAAAAACCCCGGCTTAGAATACGGGGTGAAGCAGGCTGGTTTAAGGCTTTATTCGCTTTAATGCGGCAAAATCCTGCCGAACTATACATAAATACCATAATAGCAAATCAAAAAACACTTGCTTTTTTTGACAGCGGATTTATAATATATTCATTGAAAAAATCGCTTAATTCTTCACCAGAAGAAGCGGGGGACCCAATTACCGGGGTGAATCATTTCAGTAGTCAGTAGTCAGTAGTCAGTAGTCAGAACTTAAGAAGGAAATCGTCTAAGACGATTTCCAAAAGAATCTGACAACCGACAACCCACAACCTACTACCGATTTGTAGGGTTAATTCTTTCGGCCCGAATCCGTCAGCTAACCTCGTAAGCGTTGAAAGAAGGATGATTTGATTAATGCTTATTTGATCTGCCAAAAACCCGGGTGCTTTATTTTGCATGCCTGGGTTTATGTTTTTTGGGTTATCATAACATAAGTCGTAATGAAAAGAGGACAACAAACTTGGGGTTATTTAACTTGAGTGAGCGAAAACTAACCGGCAACGGCGATCAAAAAAGGTTTACGGTACGGACCACCCCCGCCCAAACCCTGGTGATCGGGTTCGCCGCTATCATATTGTTCGGGGCTGTTTTACTGACACTGCCGGTTTCAGTCCAGCCTGACAGAGAGGTCAGTTTCCTGACATCTCTTTTTACAGCCACTTCCGCTGTTTGTGTAACCGGCCTGGTAGTGGTTGACACAGGGACTCACTGGACTACTTTCGGGCATATCGTAATCTTGGCCTTAATCCAGGTAGGCGGCCTGGGTTTTATGACCATGGCCACATTTCTATATTTAGTGCTGGGGCGCCGTATTGGATTAAAACAGCGCCTCATGATCCAGGAATCATTGAACCAGACCAACCTGGCCGGTATCGTGCGGCTGGCAAGGTATGTTTTGCTATTTACTTTTGCCGTTGAAATAAGTTTTGCAGTGATCCTGGCGCTCCGCTGGTCGGTTGAACTGGGCTGGCGCAAGGGAATGTGGTTTGGCCTATTTCATTCAGTGTCCTCATTCAATAACGCCGGCTTTGATTTGTTTGGCAACTTCAAGAGTCTGACCGATTACAACGGGGACGCCATAGTAACACTATGCATAACGACGCTGATCATCATCGGCGGTATAGGGTTCAGTGTAATAATGGATTTGGTCAGGCGGTTAAAAGAACGGGGACATCTTTCACTGCACACCAAAATGGTTCTTACTGTTACGGGACTGCTGATTTTTTGCGGCACGGTAATTATCTTTCTACTTGAATATGACAACACATTACAAAATCTTAACCCTCTGGGCAAGGTGCTGGCTTCTTACTTCCAGGCTGTTACACCCAGGACGGCGGGTTACAATACCCTTGACATAGGGGCGCTTCATTCAGCCACCCAGTTCTTTATAGTTATTTTAATGTTTATTGGCGCCTCGCCAGGTTCCACGGGCGGCGGCATCAAGACCACCACTTTCGGCGCCCTGGTTATTTCCGTCTGGTCCATGATCAAAGGCAAAGCGGAGGCTGAAGTGTTCGAGCGCCGGGTTGGGCAGGATTTAGTGTTCAAATCACTGGCGATTATGTTCATAGCCTCTTTATTAGTTGTAGTTGTAACCCTGCTGCTTTCTATTACTGAAAAAGCCGATTTCCTGACACTGCTGTTTGAAACAACCTCCGCCTTCGGCACGGTGGGCCTTTCCATGGGAGTTACGCCAAAACTTACTTCCATGGGCAGGATTTTAATAATAATCACCATGTTCCTGGGCAGGGTAGGCCCCTTAACTTTAGCCTTCGCTTTATCCAGGTCAAAATTAAAATCACACCTTCGCTATCCGGAAGAAAAAATTTTGGTTGGTTAGGCGAAGATTTTCAAAGCCAAGCTTAGAAAAACCACACCCAATACGGTTTTATAATATAAAGTTCTATCGGAAAGCTGGAGCAATATGTGCCCCGGCTTTTTGATTCCAGCTGTTTAACCGGCAACCCACTAAAACGAATCAATTGTTATACTGTATTCATGTATTATTGTATTCAGGTATTCACGTATTCATGTATTCATGTATTCATGTATTCATGTATTCATGTATCCCGGTATTCCTGTATGCTTGTATCCGTGTATTCATGTATTCAAAATACATAGAAAATTGTGAAAATTTATAGCTGGACCTGATACTTATTGTGTTATAATAATACTGCCTAACAATGCCTGAGAAGAACAGAATTAATCGATAGGTTATCAAAAAGGTTAATTAATAATGTGTGTCTACCACACCAATTGTAAAAACTGGCCAGGGAGGTGGTTGGAGCAGCGTTAAATTACGTAAAACTTATGGCTAATGATCTCTCTTTAACTGGACTAGTGTAACTGTTCTTAGGGGTTAAAAGTTTGGGCGGAAAGACATTTAGAGGGTTACATAGCACGAATGGGTTATTCGGTCAACTACTTAGTGTAAGGGGGATTTAAGTGAAAAAATTCAGGTGGCAAATCATAGCTGTATTATTGGTTGTCGCTTTAGTAGGATTGCTTGCCGGCGGCTGCGGCGGCGGCAGCAGCAGTGGTGGAAAAGACACGGTTAAAGTAGGTATAATACTACCCTTAACAGGCAGTGAAGCCATGTTCGGGGAAATGGAAAAGAACTCTTTTGAACTGGCCTATGAGGAATTGAAAGCTGCCGGCAAAACGACTGTGGGCGGCAAAGAGATCAAGCTCATGTATGAAGACGACCAGGGCAAGCAGGATGTGGCGAAATCCGCTACTGAAAAGCTGGTAAACCAGGACAAGGTTAACATGCTCAGCGGCGGCTACAGCAGCGCCTGCACCAACGTTATCGCCGGTTCAGCCCAGACGCTGAACACACCGTTCCTGGTGGTAACGGGCTCTTCCGATGACATCACCAAAAAAGGCTGGCAGTATGTATTTAGAGGCTCTGCCGCTCCCGCCAGCAAGTATACCATATCCTTCTGGGATATGCTCGAGAAGGTTGTGAAGCCGCAAAGCGTCGCTATCATTTATGAAAATACTGACTTTGGCACTTCGGGGGCTAAAGGCTTCAGGGAAGAATGCAATAAGAGAGGCATAAAAATAGCTTTTGACCAGGCCTACGAGCACGGCGCCATCGACTTCAAACCGATGCTGGCCAATATGAGAAGCACCAACCCTGATATGATTTTCGCGACTTCCTACGTCATGGACGCTTCCATGATTGTCAAGCAGATGAAAGAGCTTGATTTCAACACCAAGCTATTTGTCGGCAACGGCGCCGGCTACACCATGCCCGAGTTCTATGAAAATGCCGGTGCGGCTACGGATTATGTCGCTTCCACAGCTTTGTGGGTTCCCAACGTGACATGGCCTGGCGCGGCTGACTACTTCAACAAGTACAAGCAAAAATACGGGAAAGAGCCGGATTACCACGGAGCGCAGGCCTACGCTACCATGTACATCATTGCCGATGCACTCGGCAGGGCCAAAGACATGACCAACACCGGGATCCAGCAGGCGCTGAAGCAAACCGATATGATGACTATCATGGGGCCGATCAAGTTTGAGGACTGGGATGGCTACACCAACCAGGACAGGCCCAACACCTACGTAGTACAATGGCAAAAAGGGAAATTGGAAGTTATCTGGCCTGAAGACGTAAAATCCGCCAGTTATGTTTACCCCGCCCCCAAGTGGAGTGAGAGGTAAGTCCCGCTGACAAGAATATAGTGTGCAGAACGGGAGGAGCGCAGGCTCCTTCCGTTTGCACCGGATAAAAGAAAGAACTTTTTGCTAGAACTTAGGGGGTACATTTGAGATGTTGTTAGGACAGACAATTATTTGCGGCCTGCTGCTGGGGGGGATGTATGCTTTAATTGCTATAGGTATGACCTTGATCATGGGTGTCATGAAAATCATCAACCTGGCGCACGGCGCTCTGGTGATGGTAGGAATGTATGTAACCTACGTTTGTTCCAAAAATTATGGCATAGATCCCTATATCGGCATGTTCATAGCGATGCCGGTTCTGTTTTTACTGGGCTGCCTTATTCAAAAATACATGATTAACCGGCTGGTTGAAGTAGATTCCATCCTGCCGGAAAACCAGGTGCTGCTCACGGTCGGCATCATGCTGGTATTAACCGAGGCGGCCAGGCTGATGTTCAAGTCTGATTACCGCTCAGTTACCACCAGCTATTCCTCCGATACGGTCTTCCTGGGAGCCATGTCGATCAGCGTGCCTTTGTTAATCGGTTTCTTTATTGCCATGGTCTTTACTTTGCTGCTCCACCTGTTCCTAACCAAAACAGATATCGGCAAGTCGATCAGGGCCACTTCCCAGGACCGGGACGCCGCAGTGTATATGGGCATAAACTCCTCAAAAATCACCATGATCACATTTGGCATAGGCGCCGCCCTGGCCGCTGCCGGCGGGTCGCTGCTGCTGCCGCTGTTTTACCTTTTTCCCGATGTTGGCCACCTGTTTACCGCCAAATCCTTTATCATTACAATTTTGGGCGGCATGGGCAGCACCATGGGCGCCGCGGTTGGCGGGCTGATCCTGGGGCTCTCGGAATCATTGGGCGCCACTTATATAAACATGGGTTATAAAGATGTAGTGGGCCTAGTTATATTTATACTTGTGCTCTTGTTCCTGCCCGGTGGTTTCAGGAGTTTAGTTAAGAGGTGAGAATGAACATGTTAAATAAAAAGTTTTTATTGACAATTGCTTTTATAATATTAGCTGTATTAATTCCAGTGGTTATTAAGGCCCCATATCAACTGCACATATTAATTTTGATTATCATCTGGGCCATCATCGGCACATCGTGGAACCTTTTAGGCGGATACGCGGGTCAAGTCTCATTCGGTCACGCCGCTTTCTTTGGACTGGGCGCTTACTCGGCGGGTCTTTTAACTTTGCACTGCGCCCTTTCCCCCTGGTGGGGCATACTCCTGGGCCCGCTGGTAGCCGCGCTGGCCGCCCTGCCCATCGGGATGATTTGTTTCCGTTTGAGGGGCCCTTATTTTGCCCTGGCCATGCTGGCTCTGGGTGAAATCTTCAGGCTGGTTTTTTTGAATCTCACGGACTTTACCAATGGCGCCAAGGGTATTCTGATTATGCCGGCCATTACTAATAAAATGTTTTACTATTACACCGGGTTGGGCATGCTCGCCCTGACCCTGCTGGCAACCTACCTGATCGTGAACTCAAAGATCGGCTACTACCTGGTTTCCATCAGGGAAGACCAGGACGCTGCCACTTCCCTGGGCATACCCACAACTTTATACAAGAACCTGGCGCTGCTGCCGAGCGCCTTCTTTACCGGCCTGGCAGGAGCCTTTTATATGAATTACGTGGCTTTTATCGATCCGAACATTGTGTTCAACCTGACTAACGTTTCTGTTATGGTAATCCTGGTGGTCATGCTCGGTGGTGTCGCCACTACCTGGGGCCCGACTATCGGCGCGGCCATCTACATTTTCCTGGGTGAGTATTTCCGCACCACGCTCGGTTCGGCCAACGTGCTTATCTTTGGTATCCTGGTATGTCTTATTATCATGTTCCTGCCCAATGGTATCGCAGGTGAGCTGGATTTACTGAAACGTTTAACTCAGCGCAAAAAAGCAAGCTTGTCCGGGGGTGTGTAGATGAGTTTTTTTGAAGCAAAGGCAATCACTAAAAAGTTTGGCGGCCTGACCGCGGTCTCAAATTTAAGTTTTACCGTTGAGCAGGGGGAAATATTTGGTGTCATCGGACCCAACGGGTCCGGGAAGACCACTGTTTTCAACATGATCAGCCGCTTTTTCCCGCTTACTTCGGGCGAGATATATTTTAAAGGTAAAAGGATCGATACGCTGCCCGCGCATGACATTTGTAAAATAGGGATCGGCCGGACTTTTCAGGTGGTCAAGCCTCTAAGACGCATGACCGTCATTGAAAATGTTATGGCCGGCGCCTTCTTGCGCACAGGCAGCATCAGCAAGGCCAGGCACAAGGCGGAAGAGATAATCGAGTTCTGCAACCTTGGCAAGTATACCGACCGGGAGGCCAAAGGACTGCCCATTCCGCTGCGCAAAAGGCTGGAAATTGCCAGGGCGCTGGCCACGGAACCGGAATTGCTGCTGCTGGATGAAACCTGCGCCGGGCTTAACCCCAAAGAGTCTGAAGCAGCCATAGCGCTGATCAGGCGTATCCGTGACACCGGTGTGACCATCATCATTATTGAACACATCATGAAAGTAATGATGGGTATTTCCGACCGGATCCTGGCGATCAACTTCGGCAAAGAAATTGCCATGGGAAAACCGCAGGAAGTTGCCAATACTCCTGAGGTAATTAAAGCATATTTAGGAGATGCTTATGCTTAAGGTAAAAGATATTAATGTATCCTATAAAGACGTTCAGGTGCTGTGGGATGTTTCTTTTGAGGTGAAAGAAGGGGAGTTTGTCGCCATCCTCGGCGCCAACGGGGCCGGCAAAACAACCACGCTTAACGCCATTTCCGGCCTGCTCAAGGTTGGCAAGGGCAGCATCGAGTTTATGGGTAAAGATATAACCCAAATACCCGGCTATAAAGTAGCGGAATTGGGAATTATTCACGTGCCTGAAGGCAGGCGGCTTTTCCCGGAAATGACCGTCCGGGAGAATCTGGAAATGGGTTCGCTGTTTCCCGAAGCAAAGTCAAAACGTAAGGAAACCATGAAAAAAGTGTTTGAGCACTTTCCCATCCTGGAGGAAAAGCAGCATAAAGAAGCAGGCACCCTGAGCGGCGGCCAGCAGCAGATGTTGGCTCTGGGCAGGGGACTGATGGCGCTGCCCAAGCTGCTTATTCTGGACGAGCCGTCCCTGGGCCTGGCGCCGGTTCTGGTCAAACAGATCTTTGAAAATATAAGGGATATCAACAACGAGGGTGTCACTGTGCTGCAGGTTGAGCAGAATGTGGTGCAGACCCTGAACATGTGCCACCGGGCCTATGTTTTGGAGAACGGTAAAGTATTTATTCAAGGCACCGGCCAGGAACTCCTGAATAACGAGCACATCAAAGAAGCGTACCTTGGTATATAAATGGGTTGTGGGAAATGAGACGTGGGACATTTTAGTCGTGGGTCGTGAGTCGTGAGTATCCGGGTATTTCTCTCAGGTCTTTTTTAACCCTTGAGTCTATCCCTCACTTCTTACTTCTCATGTCTCACTTCTCAATTCGTAAGTGCGAATTCATTTCGCACAATATTTTTTTGAAAATACTACTATTTATATAAAAAGCTCTTTTTTCTGCTATTATATTATTAGCGCAAGAAATCCATGGTTTTGGAGATAAAGTCAGCTGCAAAGACCGGATAATTCAGGCGTTCCAGCAAGACCATACCAGAGGGGGGACTGTGATGGAACTTTTTAAGCCGAGATCTTTGAAACTTAAGAATGGCATTATCATTATCAGTGTAATGCTGCCTTTACTTATCGGCTTTTTAGCGTATGACTTGTACCGGCAGTCCGAGACATTGCGCAACGCATTGCTGGGCAGGGGTATTATTCTCGCTCAGACGGGCGCCGCCGCCTCCGGGAAAATACTGACTGACTCCATCAAAAACGGTACCCTGACGGATGAACAGGTATTTGACACGAACTACCAGCGTATCCCCAATGTCGAACCTCCCAAATACCACACTGCGTTTGATTCTTTTACAGACACCAATCTGAGCAGTGTGCAGGATACCTTTCTCAATGACAAGGTGGTTATCTACGCGGTAACTCAGGATATAAACGGCTATGTACCTACTCACAATAACGTATATCCCAAGAGCGGGGTTTTTCTGCCCGGCGGCATAGGGGACAACCCCGCGCGCTCCAAGCGGATTTTCAACGACACCGTTGGCCTGGCTGCGTCACTCAACGTAGAGCCCTACCTGCTGCAGGTTTACCAGAGGGGCGACACCGGGGAGATCATGTGGGACATATCGTCGCCCATATATGTTAACGGGCGCCACTGGGGGGCTTTCAGAGTCGGCTTTTCCATTGATGAAACTAACAGGCAAATAGCCGTGGCCAGGAATCAGATTATTGGAGGAGTAGCCGCTCTGACCATCGCCCTGCTATTTGTCATTATCTACATTTCCAACCGGATTACCGGCACTGTAAAAAGACTGGAGATTGAAGCCGACCGTATCGCCGAAGGGGATTTTACAGGTATTAATCTGGAAACCACCTCAAAAGACGAGCTTGGCAACCTGATTCGCTCTTTCGGCAACATGGTGGACAAACTCAGAAGTCTGGTTGAAAGGACCAACCGCTCCGCCGATACTGTCGCCGATTACACCAGTGAACTGCAGGAAAGCATCCGCAAGGCAGCGGAAACTTCAAACACCACAGCGGCAAAAATGAACCAGCTTTCGGAAACAGTGAAAAAGATGGAAAAGGGCTCCGAGGCTGTAATCGAAGTATCTGAAAAGACAGTGGTAAGCCTTACCAGGGCTGAAGAAACATCAGAAAAATTCCTGAAGCAGATGAAATCGAGCAGTGTCGCTATGCTGCGCACCAGCGAGTCGGTCAAGGAACTGGAATCTCACCTGGAAAAGATCGGTGACATCATCCAGTTTATAGCGCTGATAGCGGACCAGGCCAACCTTTTGGCCCAGAAAGCTGTTACGGAAATGTCGACATCCAAGGATGGCAAAGTACCGGCGCCCCAAGCCACTATTAAGGAGCCCGGGCCTGACGCGAAAGAAGAAAGCAATTTTTCGGCACTGGCCGCGGAAATCCAAAAACGCTCTCAGGATGCCGCCAATGCTACCAAAGGGATATACAGCCTGTTCGAAAAAGCGCTGCAGCACGCCCGTCAGGCTTCGCTCAGCCTGGAGAAGGACCAGCAGGTGGTTTCGGAAGGATACAGCGCCGCCAGCGAGGCTTCCCAGTTTGTCAAATCACTGGTCGCGGACTTAAAAGACCTGATCGTCCTGGTCAGGGAAATAATAGCATACTCGCAGCAGGTTACTGACGGTATTAACAGCGTTAATAAAGCAACTGTTGATCAGACAGCGCTGGTTGACAGGTTCACCGCTGCCGCGGAGACCCTGGACGAAGTGGTCAGCGAGATGCAGGAAGCCGTTTCGTCACTGAAATTTAATAGGAGACAGAATTCAGAATTCAGAATTCAGGAGAAAGGATAAAAGACAAGAATTTAAAAGAATTCAGGAGTTTGGATTTAGGATGGAATTTGCATAAGATTCTAGTAGTTTGCTGATTTCTTCGAGCTGTTGTATTAATTGAGAGGAATTACAGTAGTTTAGGTCACTTGATAAAATCAGATAATACCGGCATTCTTCTAGGGAACCCTGGGCTATGTTAAAAAAGCGGGCTTTGTCCGCTTTTCCTTTCTTTTTGAAGCCTTCAGCAATGTTAGCGGGGATAGATAGCTTTTTGCCAGACAATTAAATCCTGAAGGTTCTTGGCTGGTTTTTTCATTATGACTCCTGACTCCTGTATTCTGTAATTAAGCTTTCTTATCCAGTCTCGCCACGTGAACAATGATCTTGGCAATAGCTTCGTACAAGTGGGGTGGTATTTCCACGCCGATACCCAGGTCATACAAGGTTTTGGCCAGAGCTTGATCCTGATATATTGGAACTCCCGCCTTTTCGGCTATTTCCTTAATCTGTTTTGCCTGAAGTCCCCGTCCGGCCGCAACTACAACAGGGGCCTTGTCCTTGCCTGGCTCATAGCGCAGTGCGGTGGCAAATTCTTTTCTCAGGTCTTCTTTCATGACCTCACCTCATACCTTATGGTCGAGAAGGTGGCTCTCAAATTTAGGAAGCAATCCTTCCACTACGGCGCCGAGTTCCAACCTGGCCTGACTGGTTAAGGATACCTCTTTAAACCCAATCTCTTTTAAACTTTCTCTTAAAGGGGTGAAATTCTGTCTCAATAATTTATTGGTACTTTCCTGATCAGTAAAGCACTTGACCGACAGGTATTCCTTCCTGCAGAAAAGGCCCACCCATACGCGTCCCATTGTCTCCGTGATCAGGCAGATAAAAATATCCATGATTTGATCATGTTCCGCGGCTTTCGCCTCTGGTTTTTCATCCTCCGGACGCACAAAAAAGCGGGCCTCCGGGAAAATATCCGAACGCAGAGGAAGGGGAAGAAAGACAGGAACAGGAAGAGGCTGCGGTGAAGTTTGCTGCGCTTCTACCTGCACAGGCTGTCCGGCCGCCAGGTTTAAACCTTCGGCCTCAACCACCTTTTGAGCCGCCATAGTCACGTCATGCACAGGCGCAGTGGCTTCTGTCCTGGCGGCGGGAGATGTTAAGCTGTTGCTCTGGTAAGCCAATTCCTGCAGGATGGCTGTTATTCCATAGATGTTCATATAATAAAATATCGTACTTAATCTGCCTTTTGTAAAGAGTGTTAAAAGGATTTTTTCTCAAAGCAGGATTTTTAATGAAAAGAAAGAAACTTGGAGAATACTGGAGGTGGTAATAAATTGGAAGTTATTGCAATATTCACATCTGCGTTTGTGGTCGCCTTTTCAGGGGCGATGATGCCCGGCCCGCTGCTTACTGTAACCATAAATGAAAGCGCCCGCCGGGGCTTTCTTGCCGGCCCGCTGCTTATACTCGGACACGCGACTCTTGAGTTTGCCCTGATCCTGGCCCTGGCCGCCGGCCTTTCGGCCTTTTTGACAAAAACCTCTGTGTCCCATACCATAGCTGTGCTGGGCGGCGCTTTTTTAATTTATATGGGCTGGGGTATAGCCAGGGATGCTTATACCGGGAAGGTTTCACTAAAAGCAGTCAGCCAGGTGAGACAAGGGGACGGTTCTCCTGTCTCACAAGATAACGCTGCTGTAAAACATGTTAGCCAGGCAAGCGGCCTTAACAGCTTGTACCCGGTTCTGGCAGGCATCTTGTTTAGCGTTTCCAACCCTTACTGGTTATTGTGGTGGGCTACAATCGGCCTGGGATATATTACCTTGTCTATGCAAAAAGGGGTTTTGGGCCTTTCCCTGTTTTTCAGCGGCCACATTCTGGCGGACCTGGTCTGGTACAGCCTGGTCTCGGCGGCAGTGGCAGGCGGTATTAAGTTCTTAAGCGACAAGATTTACCGGGGCATTCTGGCAGCATGCGGTATTTTTCTTTTAGTACTCGGCGGCGGCTTCATTTATTACGGGATTTTTACTTGAAAACGAGTATTTTTTGCATGTCTGGCTGAATTAACGGCTAACCTAAAAAACCAGGGTATACTTGAACTAACAAATAATGTTTTTAGGAGTGTGAGACAATATGACTGTAGTATTTTGTGGAATTTGCCCTCATCCTCCGATAGCTGTGCCGGAAGTGGGCGGCGATGAGGCAGCTAAGGTCTCGGCCACTCAGGACGCTATGCTGGAGATAGGCAGGCTGATCAAAAAGAGCGGTGCCGAGACAATCGTCATTATTTCACCTCATGCTTCAGTTTTCCGGGATATGGTAGGCATCAATTTCGCACCGGAGCTAATGGGCGACCTTGGAAATTTCAGAGCCGGGCATGTCAGGTTCATGCTGGATAACGACCTTGAGCTGGCGCGGGATATCCGTGCGCAGGCCAATGGTTTGGGAATTATGGCCGTGGCTCTGACTGCTAAAGAGGAGGACCTTTACGGTATCAGCCTTCGTCTTGATCACGGGGTGGTTGTTCCTTGGTACTTCCTGCACAAGGCCGGGGTGAAACTGCCTCTGGTGCATGTTTCTATGGCGGTGGCGCCGCCTGAAAAACTTTACCTGTTTGGCCTCGCTGTGCGCCAGGCGGCGCAAAGACTTGGCCGCAAGGTAGCCCTAATTGCCAGCGGCGATCTCTCGCATGGGCTGACCCATGACGCGCCCGGCGGCTACCTGCCGAGAGGCCAGGAGTTTGACAGGAAGTTAGCAAGCCTGTTAGCGGATTTTGATGTTGATGGGGTGGTTACGTTGG
>ENA-UOYA01001127-UOYA01001127.1-activated-sludge-metagenome-genome-assembly--contig:-NODE-1127-length-29971-cov-5.708317_pt1 | contig 29971 bp, 26 predicted proteins | sample MGYA00238163_ERZ764804 | MGnify/ENA primary metagenome ERZ764804 (study PRJEB28919, sample SAMN05720223) | activated sludge metagenome | isolation source: Anaerobic digester | place: Hong Kong... | reverse complement strand
CCCGGGCTTTACATCAGATACATCCTGCCCTATCACTTCAACCTTTCCGTCTTCCACCTCTTCCATACCCTTCGTTGTGGTCCATTCAACGGCGATTGTCCTACCACCACCCATTTCAAGATATATATCCTCACCACGAACCCTTTCTCCCTCAAACGCCGGCCCATAGGAAACCGGAATAGGCACCTTTGCAACCTGCACCTTAAGGCCCCTTACCTCAACCGCACGCTGGACAATCTGGTCATGAGAAACGTTTGAAACCACGTGCTCATAAGTACATATACCCGTTGGCAAAACCTGAGGTATAGGTGTATCGGCTATCGTAGGAAATCCCCAGTTTATAGCACCAGCGGCATTTGCATACCACTCATCGTTTACACTTCCAAGCGCAAGCACAAATGCATATGTCCTGTCTTTGTTATAGATCAGATTTCTTCTGAAATCCCCAGGTTTGATTCCGCCAAAGGCCATTGCAACTCGACATGCAAACCCTATAGCAAAAACAGCGGCAGATATGTCAGGACCAAACGGTACAAGACGTGTCGGCCACCCTATCTGAACGCCAGCCTCCAAAAGCTGCTCAGAAAATCTCTTGCCTTCATTTTCAGCACACATAAACACATAAAGATTTTTTTCCTGCAGTTCAAGCGCAATCCTCGAAGCGGTTTGGGCATCAGGTGCGGCACCTGCGATTGCAGCAAAACCTGGCGCCGTGCCGTCCACAAATTCAACACCCCTTTTTCTGAAGATAACGTCATTTGCTGCTCCAAGCCATATCCTTCCATCCTGGCTTATCTCTTCGCTGTTTTCAAGATAGTATCCCGGCTCTTCAAGGTATCTGATCGCCTCTACTATCTCTTCGGCAAAAAAGGTAGCCATTCCAGCATCAAGCGCGGGTGCGAGATAAGGAAGGTGCGTCTTTTCTTTCACAGGCGGTGGGATAAGTCTTTTACAGATGTCGAGAACCCCTCTTATATCCTTTATCTTTGAAACACCGATACCTGTCATTGCATAAATAATGGGAAGGTAGTATGCGGTATTTGGAAAACCTATCTCCTGTTCAGGACCATACTTTTCGAGCGCCCTCTCATAACATGCCTCGGCATTATTGTAAATTTTGTGTGCACCTCTTATCGCTGCAGACGCTATAATCTTAGACATCTAAAACCCCCTTTTCTTAAAGACAAACACAAAAATCCTAATGCAGTAATAGAAAAACCAAACAAATTCCAATGTTCGAAAAGATAATTTTCGAAAACGTTTTGATTATCTACAAATTGGCATTGTTTAGAATTTAGGATCCTGTGTTTCGAACTTGAATCTATCATGCCATTGCCCTTCTCATAGCCATATCAAACAACACCCTCTCTCTTGCTTTATCGATACCGAGGGCCTTTCTTTTGCTGTCTATATGTTCAATCATAAGATGCGCAGCCTTGACAGGGTCCATTTCAAACGCCCACATACCCTTATACAACTCCTTATAATCATTGAAAAGATGACCTGTTACCTTATCGCTGCCAAGCGTCGGCCATGTGGTACCAAAAACCGTGAAAATCCCTGAACCGACAAAATATTGGCCTATTGCAATCGCCTTCTCGCTCATCCATTCGGGTGCCGCACCTGCAGCAGGAAGATCGCTTATGTCATCACCAAGACCCCCTTCCTTCACCATAGCAGTTGCGGCTACAAGTATCCTTGAATTATCAACACATGACCCCATATGAAGTACCGGCGGAATTCCAACCGCTTCGCAAACTTCAGCCAATCCTGACCCGGAGAATTCTCGAGCGGCCTCAGGAGTCAAAAGACCGGCCTTCCCGCAGGCCATTGCTGCACAACCTGTCGTCAGCACTAATACATCATTTTTTATCAGCTCTTTTATCATCGTTATGTGACCAACGTCATGGGGCATCCTTATATTGTTGCACCCTACAACACCTGCAACACCCCTTATCCGCCCATTTATTATGTTTTCGTTTAAAGGTCTGTAGCTTGCTCTAAAAATACCCCCCAAAAGATAATTAATTGTTTCGTGACTGAAACCAGCTACCATATCCTGAGAATATGAAGGAATATAGACACTGTGCCTTCTGTTCGGATAGTTTTCGATTGCCATGCGTAGAATCCTTTTAGCCGTATCAAGACCGTTTTCAGGATGAAATTCAATGTGCGTGGCGCCCTCAATCTTTGCCCTGTCCGACGTTGAAATCAGTTTCGTGTGGAAACACTCTGCTACGCTTTGCAAACCCTGCATCTGGCATTGAACATCAACGGTCATCAACTCTACTGCACCCGTTATAAGCGCAAGCTCTTGTTGAAGAAAATTGCCCGCGCACGGTATACCGTGACGCATAAGCACCTCATTCGCCGAACAGCACATACCGGCAAGGTTTATGCCGACTGCGCCTGATTTTTCGGTAAGCGCCTTTATCTCAGGGTCACGTGTTGCAACGACAAGCAGTTCGGGCAACAACGGTTCATGCCCATGAACAATAACATTCACATGGTCTTCCTTTAATACGCCGAGGTTTATACTACCGAGCACAGGCACAGGGGTACCGAACATAATATCCTGTAAATCGGTAGATATCATCGAACCACCCCAACCATCCGCAAGTGCACAACGCATTGTCTGAAGGAGGATATGTTCATAGTCCTGGTCGACACCCATGTGTGTACGGTGCATAATTTCAACAACTTCTCTGTCTATACCCCTTGGGATAACCCCCAATCTCTTCCAAATCTCCTGTCTTTTCAGCGGTGCCTTTTTGACATAAACAAGCTCTCCATGTTGCTTTCCAAACTCCTTAAGCTCCTTTTCACCTAATTCAACGGCAATCTCTTTAACACCCTTGCCCCCTATCTCTATACCAAAATCAAGCGCAACTTCGAGCAACTTGATTTCATCCTTGATAGCAAAACCTTGCGTCTCGCCACGAGCCGTTTTCAAAAATGTCTCAACAACCTCCCTCGCATGGTCACTGTGGGATGCTGTGCCTGCAGCTACCTTTCTCGCAAAATTCCTTGCAACAACGGTGTCTATCGTAGCGCCGCAGACACCGCGCCTGTTTTTGCGTTCATCCTTTTTGGAACGTGGAAGCCTGCAAGGACCCATTGAGCAGATTTTACAGCAACTTTCCTCTACACCTATTGGACAAGGTTTCATATCATCGGCACGTGCAAATACAGTGCTGATGTTTTCTTTCTGAGCCTTGTCGAATAGCTCTATCGTTGCACCATCGATGCTTCTGATTTTTTCATCGGACATAAAACCTCCTCGTTTCAACGGCAAATTCCAATTACCAATATATAAACTCCAAAAAAATGGATAGATCCTGAGGAATTTGTGATTTGGTCATTGGCTATTGCAGTTCCTTAATCATATCCTTTATCAGCGCAATACTATCAGGATGCCTCATAATCACTATATCTGCACCTGCAATAAGCAACGTCATCGAGGCTATGGCCTCCATCAAAACAGACCTTTTCCTTTCATCGCCGAGTTTTGGATCTTCGGCCTGTGTCAGCCTCGTTTCCCTCGTCTTCCATACCTCGTTAGCAATATTGCATATCACAGGGTACTGGAGTTTTGTATCCTCCTGTGTAAGCGCTGCCATCCTGTCTCTCTCCATAACCGAATATGTATATTCAATGCCATAGCCAAGTCCACCTGTAGTTGGATCTATAATAATCCTTTCATCCGGTACACCAAGATTTCCAAGCAGTATGTTCAGCTGCTTCGCAAGATTCACGTCAATCGGGGTTGAAGCCATCACCGCATGGTTATAGCCGATAGCCATAGCTCCTATCTGCTTGTAATTTTTCTCAGATACAGGACCCAAGGCTATATTTTTCCCTTCGCATACCTCTGCAGTCCGCCTCAGCAATTCGATATCCTTCTCGTCATTAGATGTACCCCAAACAATAAGCGGAACGCTTATATTATCAGAGACACTTTTGACAACCTCGATAACCTCCTCTGTATCTCTGTTCATACCGTTAGGATCGGCGCTTTTAAGCTGTAGTGCAATTAGCTCCGCCCCATATACATCGATACATTTTCTTGCCCATGCAACGGGGTCTTTTATTACATCAACGAATGGTTCTATTGCCCATTCCTGCCAGTCCTCAGGCTCGCAATCCCATACCTCGAATGCAACCCTTGGGATATTTGGCATTTCACCCTCAAATAAATAAAATGGGTAGCAACTCTCTCCCCCTATCTTTACTGCTTTTTGTCCTGTTCCAATAGTCACCTCTTTTATCTTCCCTGTATATTTTATCTTCGGTATCTGAAATGACATCATTCCTCCCTTAAAAAAATCAGTGCTGAGTTTTTATTGCTGAATGCTAAATTAAAAACATCATAGTTTTTTAACAAGTTTCTAAACCTAAAACTTAGAACTCGAAACTCGAAACTGCCAGTTTCAGATTTTAGAAATTGGCGTTACGCCTCCTGTTTGCGTTTCTCGCTTCCATACCACTCCTTGCTGTACCAATATCTCAGGGCTGTTTTCAGGTATCCGATCTTTTCTTCCCTTGTTACAAGCTTCAAACGCCAGTCCTGTGAGGCTTCAGGTTTTCCTTCATCATATGTTGAACCTAATACCTTTATCTTTTTGCCTTCAAAGTTCTCTTTCTCTTCATATTTGTATTCGCTCATAAAACCTCCCCTGACATTCACCATTTTAATTATATAGGGTTCAAGGATTCGAGGGTTCCAGGGCTCAATGTCCGATTTCAGGAATTCGCTGTCCGATGTCCGAATTACCCCTACGACTTTTTCTACCGCCCAACACCTACCGCATAGTTCGCTGCCTTCACTGTATTTTGCATCAGCATTGTTATAGTCATAGGTCCAACCCCACCAGGCACAGGCGTTATCGCAGACGCCTTGTCCTTTAATGCCTCGAAATCAACATCACCACATAGTTTCGCCTTACCCTCCGGCGTCATGCCAACCCTGTTTACACCAACATCGATCACTACAACACCTTCTTTGACCATATCAGCGGTTATCGCCTTTGGCCGTCCTGCAGCCACAATAAGAATATCAGCCCTCTTTGTATGGAATGCAAGGTCTCTTGTCCCGGTGTGACAGATCGTAACAGTCGCATTCGCTCCAACAGTCTTCTGCACAAGCATCATAGCAATAGGCTTTCCAACAATATTGCTTCTTCCGACCACAACAACCTCTGCACCATCTATCTGTATATCGCTTCTGATAAGCAGCTGCTGTATTCCATATGGGGTACAGGGATAAAAACGCCCCTCACCTATCATCAATCTACCTACATTCACCGGGTGAAAACCGTCCACATCCTTATCAGGATCGATTGCATAGAGCACTTTTGTTTCATTTATATGCCGAGGCAGCGGCAACTGAACAAGAATACCATGTATCTTGGCGTCTTCATTGTATTTTCCAATCATATCGAGTAGGGCGTTCTCCGAAACATCCTCCGACACATCCTCCTGGATGGAATAAAAACCAAGTTCTTTGGCAGTCTTCTGTTTTGCGGTAACATAACTGACCGATGCTGGATTTTTTCCCACGATAACGGTTACAAGACCAGGTTCAATTCCATGCCGTGTCTTTAGTTCTATTACTTCCTGCCTGATTTCCTCTCTAATCTGAGAAGCTATTGCCGTACCGCTGATTATCCTTGCTGACATTTATCGCCCCCTTTTAGTGTCTCGATTTCTTTTTTTATCTGAAGGTGTTTCTCAAGGTTTCATCTAATATCCCATATGCATCAACCAACGCTTTACTCCCTTGATTGAGAGAGAATATTGTTTTACCCTCAAAATCATCCCTCTCAAGCTCCTCATCCTCCCTAATCGTACCCTCAATTTTCATATCGTTCTTTAGCGCAAGGCTCAATAAATCATCTTTTTCATTTTCTTTTATCCGGTTTATAATCACGTGTGTATTTTTGATATTCAAATTCAATTCATTAATAAGGTCAAGGATTCTTTTTGCCGTTAAAACACCTCTCGGGGTCGCATCAGAAACTACATACAGATAATCAATGTTTTGGGTTACAAGCCTGCTTATATGCTCCATACCTGCTTCATTATCCACTACTACGTATGCATAGTTGTCTTTCAATTTATCGATAGATTGTTTTGCAAGGCTGTTCGCCGCACAATAACATCCCGGTCCTTCAGGTCTTCCCATAACGAGCAGGTCAAATTCCTTCCCTTCGATAACCGCCTCATTCACCTTATACTCAAACCATACATCTTTGGTCATACCTGTAGGCACATCCTTTTTCATAAGTTCACGCGCCTGACCGATCGTAATCTTTACTGAAACACCAAGCAATTCGTTCAGATTTGAGTTGGGATCAGCATCGACGGCAAGTACAGGAACGCCCTTCATTTGCTCAATAATATATCTTACAAGCATTCCTGCAAATGTTGTTTTGCCGACGCCGCCTTTTCCTGCAACCGCTATAATCTTCGGCATGTACCTCTCCTGTTTTTTTCAGTTATCGGGGATCAGCTGTCAAGAACTCCATGATCCCTTTTTCGGTAATTTCTTTCCTAATTTGTCATTCAAGTATAACAGATTCAGGTCTGATTTTTAAAGGCAATATTATATTTTTCATCTCGCAAATGTAGAACTCATTTGACCTGTTCTATTCGTACCCCTTTGTTACAAATTGCCTTCAAAAGCAGAACTTTAAGTTTTGAAATAGGTCATTTTCCGTTCATAAAACGCCTTATTTCAATCTGTTAGTTTAACCCATGAAATGCATTTGCTACTCTATTTCACTGGGGCTTGGTCTGACCCCAATTGGACAGCCATGGCAACCAGGGAGATTGTCGAGCATGTCGGGGTACTCTACAACAGTCAACTGCGGCAGAGACAGCTCGGATATCTCTCTTCTAAAGCATCTGAACTTTTATATTATGCGAGACAGACAGCGCATGAGAGGATGTTTGGCCAAGCCTTCGTCAAAGCCCCCTAACCCCTTAACATCACAACAATGCAAAAAATATACTGAGCAGAGACATCTGTCGATGAATCTCTCTATAAGGGTACTTGTTACAGGGCGTCAATCTGGACCTATCTGGAACAGACAAAGGGGTTCTCAGGGGGTTTTCATATATCCTCTGTCGAAGCGGTCAGAAGACCTCTCTGCCGTTTTCCACAAGGTAGATGCAAAGACAAACGAGATAAAGCCCGTAAAGCCCCTCCTTGACGATATCTCCATCGAAGGTGGCAATGCACTCCTTACCCAAAGGGAACTGGCCGATTATATCGTAGAAGAGAAACATGCCTATTAGTCAAGGGAAATTAGGAATCTCTCATGTGACGCCCTCAGAATGGAATCTTTTCCCTCACCACGTTACACCAGATAAAGCCCATGGAGAAAGGAAGATATGAGCAAGCAGTAAGCCTGCCGGATATATTGACAACCACCTTTGCATTACCCAGAATACAGGGCAGGTCCCGAAAAGATACCGGAACTTAAACCGGGGGCACCGGAACATCGAAAACAGGCTTCACCGGGTGAGGGATGTTACCTATACTGCGTTCTTCTTGTCGGATATAAGGGGTAGGTACGACAAAAAAATCAACCCTTTACAGAAGTTTGATCAGATATTTCTTTTGTTCATTGCTCAATTTGCCCTATATTTGTAACATATGGTAATCCAAGTAAAGACAGGGGGATTCAATAAAAGGCTTTGATGTGTCCCTTTTTTTCTATACGTTCTTTACAAAATTTGCTATTCTGGCTGTAAAAGGGTCAGTAATTTGTTTCCAGTTGACGCCTGCATATGCCATAATTCCCTGATCCAGGAGATTCCCTTGTGTAAGCAAAGGAGCCCTGATAGTGGCTGAAGTGCAATTTCTCAAAAGATATATTGTTATTCTTATTATGACCTTTTTCGCTGTTGGCACCATTGTCAGGACAGCCTATGCGGCATCCTGGTCTTTTGTAGTCGTATGCGATCAGCAGGACAAGGATGGTTCATACGGCATCAATAAAGAGATCGTAGAAAAAATGGCCGCAGAGATTAAGAGCAAAAACCCGAGCTTCATTCTGGCCGGAGGCGATGAGGTCCACGGGGTTGACAGACATGGGCAGATCCCCCTGATCGATCAGTATGCTCACTATAGAGATGCCATGGCGCCCCTCCTTAACATTACCTACCCCATCAGGGGCAACCACGAAACGTACGGAGACGTCAACACCCCTGGGCCCGATTACGCCAAAGAATGGATGCTCCATATGGTCGATCACCTGCCGCAGATCCCCATGAACGGTCCCACCAATGAAAAGGGCATGACCTACAGCTTTTCCAAGAACAATGTCTTCATTATCGGACTCGAAGAAGGCTATGCCGGCAATGAATACAGGGTAAATCAGACCTGGCTCAACGAACAATTGGCAGCCAATACGCTCCCCTTTACCTTTGTATACGGTCATTACCCAGCCTTTGAGGTAGCTCCTGCCAATACCCTGGCGAATAATCCAGCTGAGCGTGATGCCTTCTGGAAAAGCTTAGCCGATTACAGCGTCAACGTCTATTTTTCGGGACACATCCATCTCTATAACAGGGCAAAGATCTCCATAGATGGGGGACCTGAGATACAACAGATCGTGGTCGGCACAGGAGGAGGACTGCTGGACACCTGGGACGGGACATACCCTGACAGCCGCGTTATAGGAGAAAGTCATCAAGAGGGTAAATATGGATACAACATGGTGACGGTCAACGGCAATAGAGTCACTATCGAGCATTATACCTATGATACCTTGACCGATACATGGCACCTTTTCGATACGTATGAATACACGCTGACCTTACGAAAATTCGGGGGCAACAATGTCAGTCAATCAATCAACCCTGATATCCTTACCGATTATTATCAGGGAAACGGTTGGGGTATAGCCATTCAAAAGATCGGTAAAGGCACTCTAACACTCAATCCCGGCACCAGTTCTTATGCTCAACGGATTACTGTCTCTGAAGGCACGCTCGACGTCAGGGGTGATTACTCCCAGGCACCTCTGACCGTGCAGTCAGGTGCTACGGCCATCCTGGGTGATACTGGCAAAGTAGCGGGGGCGATTGTAGATTCAGGGGGAATCTTAAGCGGCACCGGCAGTGTGGTCGGTAGTCTTGCAAACGCCGGGACAGTAAAACCAGGTAGGTCTATTGGTACCTTAAATGTCAGCGGCAATTATACGCAGGGTTCTGGTGGAAAATTGAGCATAGAGGTCGCTTCTCCCGCAAGCAATGATATCCTTGCAGTCACAGGAGCTGCCTCCTTGGACGGAACCCTCGAGACATCGTGGACAGGCGGTGCCACACCCGCAATCGGCACAACGTTTGGAACAATCCTTACGGCTGCATCGGGCGTGACAGGAACGTTCTCTAATCTTCGCACCAACATCACGCCCACAGTGGTCTTCAAGCCCAGATATGATGTGCCCAACCAGGTGTATCTTGTAGTGGAGCGTGACTACTCAAACGAGACCTTACTTACATACCTAACCCCCAATCAGAGGGCGGTGAGCTCCATGCTCAATGGTGCTATCAAATCTGCTACGGGCGACCTAAATACAATCCTTTCCGCTATCGATGCCCTCCCCACATATACACAGGCAGCGAATGCCATAGACCAGCTTGCGCCAAAAGGCAGCGATGCCCGATCCAGCATGGGAATCAACGCAGCATCATTCCAGGCCGGCAATATATCGGGACGCTTAAGCGATCTCCGGCAAGGTGCGCTGGGAATAAGTGTCAACGGACTAAACATCATAAACAGGGATTTCACAGGCAACTGGATGGAAAAACCCATACTTCTTGCCAGCTCATCCCCTTACTTGACCGGCATGAGACCTTCAGTTATAGATGAACGTTTCGGATTCTTCGTAAAGGGAAATGCAGTCTTTGGGGATCAACGAGACACCTCGGAACAGACAGGTTATGACTTCACCAACATAGGCGTCACCATGGGCTCTGATTACCGGTTCACCAGGAATTTGATCGCAGGCCTCATGGTCGGGGTCAACACCTCCAGGGCCAATACCGACAATGTGGGCAGCAAGGTGAAGATGGAAGGCTATACATTCGGGACTTATGGGACCTATTTTAAAAAGGGATTTTTTGTAGATGGACAGCTAAGCTACGGCTACGCAAGCTATGATAACACCCGCCGTATCGTATTTCCCGGTGTAGACCGCACTGCCACATCATCCTCAAGCGGCCGGCAGTTCACTGCCTATGGAGGCGCAGGATATGAATTCCCTGTGAACAAGTGGACAATCACACCAACCGTATCTGCACAGTATATAAAGTTAAACGTTGATAGCTATACTGAATCAGGGGCAGGCGCATTGAATCTTGATGTTGACAGACAGGATATGGAATCTCTTCAGGCCAATATCGGCTGGAAGGTATCCTACGCATGGCAGGCAGACAAAACGCTTTACTTGCCTAACATCCGCGCATCCTACGGATACGAGTTCTTGAGGGACAACAGAAACATCACCTCCCGATTGGCCCAGGGGAGCTCTCCTTTCAGCATAGAGACAGCATCCCCTAACAGGAGTTTTGCAGTCATCGGCGCAGGCATCACAATGGTTGCCGGAGATGATTTATCTTTCTCCATCAACTATGATGCCCAATTCGGCGACAACAAATATACTGCCCACAGCATAAACGCTGGCTTGAGGATCCTGTTCTAAGAGTTTGATTGGTCCATCCATTGATAGAACAGTAATATATGGAGAGTTTGTCGAAAAATAAATATCTTACTTTATGCCAATAAAACAAAACTCGAAAGGATCATCATTAAATCCCATTTTCCCGAAGCATCTCTTAAGGGATGTGCAAGTTATAAGAACAGGAACATAAGGTTGGAGTTATACAAAGGCCTTGGTTAATGGTATAGGTTCAGATTTTCGCTGTCAATAAAAGCAAAGTTCTTTTCGCTCTTCCCTATACTCAACCCACTTAATTTACTGAACCGCTTCCCCTGCTTTTAATCTTCAGTCTTGCAATCACCCCAGGAAATGCCTTCTCATCTGTATGCGGCAAAAACATCGCCGCCACGTATTCTTCCATGAATTTGTTGTTGTCAGACAATTCAATGTTTGTCATCATCTTTGCTATTCGCTCCGATTCTGTAAAACAGTCTTTTGACATAGACATAAGTCGTGCCCCAAGCAAAGAACCGTTACCTACAAACATAAATTTTTCGGCCGGCAGTTCAGGCAATAGCCCTATTGTTTGAGCCTTTTCAATATCTATGTAGTGTCCGAAACCACCTGCAATAATAAACATTTCAATATCATCAAATGCAAGACCCGCGCTTTCGATGAGTGTTCTACACCCCGCAAAAACAGCAGCCTTTGTTCTTATAAGGTTATCGAGGTCTGCCTCAGTAACAACAATATCCTTATTTATCTGAGTATCCTGCGCATAGCAAAGCACGTATTCGTAAGCACCATCGCCTCTTCTCAGCCTTTCGGTTTTTAAATCTCTTTTAAATTTACCGTTGCGGTCAATCAATCCGGCAATCATGAGTTCCGCAACGATATCGATCAATCCAGAACCACAGATACCAACAGGTTTTAACCTTCCAACAGTAAGCACCATTGGCTCAAACGTCAGTGGATTAATCTTTACCTGTTCAATAGCACCGTTTCCAGCCCTCATCCCAAATTTAATTCCACCACCCTCAAACGCCGGACCTGCAGAACAGGAAGCACACATAAGCCAATCTCTGTTGCCCAAAACCATTTCTCCGTTTGTGCCTACATCTATATACAATACAATCTTATCGCTTCTGGAGATACCCGATCCAATTACACCAGCAACGATATCTCCTCCGATATAAGATGAAACACAGGGATATATATATGCACATGCATGTTCATTCACATCAATACCGATCTGCTCAGCATAAAGACTTGGCACAACCGAAAAGACAGGGGTATAAGGCGAAAGCATTATATATTTTGGGTCAATGCCGAGAAAAAGATGTGTCATTATGGTGTTACCTGCAAATACAACATGTGATACATGGCTCATGTCATTTTTGCCGATTTCAAGAAGTTCCTTTATGACCTTGTTGACCGTGCCCTTAACCGCTTCGCTTAGCCTCTTTAGTCCCCCCCTTTTCTGAGAATACATGATTCTCGAAATAACATCATCCCCATAGCTTATTTGGGCATTATAATCGGATGTTTCTGCAACCGTGCAATCATCTATCCTGCTTTCCGAAAAACCTTTAATTTCAAACGCTGAAAAATTCGCCAGATCGATCAATTGGCCACAGATTGTCGTTGTACCAATATCTATTAGTATCGAAAAATTTTTGTCTGCCGTATTATCGGGCTCAACATCGATAATGTTGTAACCTGTTTTTGTATATGCAATAGTAAGGGTAATCCTCCAGCCCGAATCTCTCAATATCCTGCCGAGCTTTTTTAATGTCTTGAAATCAACAGCTATATAATCGATGCTATATCTTCTTTTAATCTCCCTCAAAAGCCTGTCGGCATCCGATATATTGTCTTGAATGGAAGGCTCTGGAAGCTCTATATAGACTTTAGATACAACCGGCTCAATCGTCACTCCTTCAGCAAGACGGCTGACATTCAGAGCAGAAAGGATATGAGGCACATATCGCTTTCTTTTTAACACAGCCTTGTCGATCTGTGAATCAAGTGGAATTTCAACGACAACATCATCTTTTGCGCTGGTCTTACATGCCAACCTGATGCCTGCATTGTATTCATTTTCGGGTATCTTAGTGTGGTCAGTCGAATAAACGTTACCTTCTACTATTCTGACCCGGCATTTACCGCATGAGGCATTTCCACCACAGGAAGCATTTATGTGAACACCATATTTCATGGCTACTTCGAGGAGATTTTCGTCATCGTCAGCGACGCAAACCCTGTCGATTGGAAGAAATGTTATCCTGTGTTTAGACATACGGTTCCGTTCATATATTATTATCAGATTATCCCTTATTTTCAACCTAATAAGTGTAAATATTCGTAAATCAATTTTCTGTCATCCATAGTAAAAATGCATTATTTACAATTATCATGTTCATAATGGTAAACACAAATCGACCGTGATGTCAAAGGCATAAAAAATTAATATTATCATTGACAACTGTTGCTATATCATATATATATGTTCACTATACTGAATTATGTACAGCGCACCGATACTAAAAAAGGCGATTGAGGTTTTAAAATTTATCGTCAATGATGGCAATCCTCTGGGCGTAACGGAGATATCGAAACAGCTTTCTATCAGCAAAAGCACTGTATTTGGTATACTCAAGGCATTTGAGGATGCAAAATTCATCATCAAGGATAAAAATACAAAAAAATATGTAATTGGACATGCCCTTTTTGCACTCTCGAAAAACGTTTTCAAGGGTGGCGAGTTGAATATACTAGCAAGACCATTCCTTGAAAAACTCACTGGATTGGTTGACGAAACAGTATTCCTCTGCGTAAGAGAGGAGAACGTTGTAAAGGTAATCGATGCGATAGAGACAAAAAAGACCTTCAAGATATCCTCTCCTGTAGGGGCAACTTTCCCCATAACAGCATCTGTATTGTGTAAGGCCTTTCTTTCTCCAATGGATAACGAAAAAATCAAAGACTTCCTTAAAGAAAGAGGCCTGCCCAAATACACAGAAAACAGCATAACAGATATAGAACTTTTTCTTGAAGAAATTGAAAAAACAAGAAAATACGGCTATAGTCTTGACCTTGAGGAATACCTGACGGGCATCAGGGCAGTGGCAACACTCATATACAAGGAAGACGAACCAGCCGGCGCCATATGTGCTGTTGGTTTTTCACGTTCTTTAAACGATGATAAATTACCCATTGTAATAAAGCATTTAAAAAGTACTGCACAGCAAATAAGCGAAAGGCTTACCCAGTTTAACCTTAAACAATAATGGTTTAAATATCTTCCATTAAAACAAACCCTTCACCTTCCTTGTATTCACATCGATGTCTATCTTCCTGAATGCCGGGTCAGAGCTGGTCCCTGGCATCAAACTTATCGTGCCTGCCACAGGACACAAAAACTTAGCACCCGTGTATACAAGGATATCCCTCACGGGTAACACCCAACCTTTAGGGACACCTTTCGCCTCAGGTTCGTGAGACAAACTCAGGTGCGTCTTGACCATCATCGTATAGTAATCTTTTTTCTCGGGGTCAGATTCAATCCTTTTAGCCTTTGCTTCTGCTTCTGGAATCCACATTACACCATCGGCACCATAAACGCTTTTTGCTATCACCTCAACCCTCTGTCTTAATGGCATTTCAATTGGATATAAAAACTGAAAATCCACGTGCTCATTACACGCATCAATCACCGCATCAGCAAGCTCAAGCGCCCCATCTCCCCCCTTAAGCCAGTGTTCTGAAAATGCAACGCGCGCACCTTCTTTCTCTGCATATCTTCTAACAAGGGCAATCTCATCCTTTGTGTCTGAATAAAAACCGTTTATACATACCACAGGCTTTATGCCTGACATCTTCACCGTGCGAATATGGTGTAAAAGATTTGGCAGTCCATTCTCAAGCAATGAAAGGTCTTCTTTCTGATATTCTTCAGGTATGGGCAATCCCGGCGCAACCCTTGGGCCGCCTCCATGCATCTTCAACGCCCTTATTGTACATGTGATAACAGCAACATTTGGTTTTAAGCCACTTATCCTGCATTTTACATTCCAAAATTTTTCAAAACCTATATCAGCTGCAAACCCACTTTCTGTTACATGATAATCAAACATCTTTAGACCGATCCGGTCGGCTATTATGGAAGATTGACCAATAGCAATATTTGCAAACGGTCCTGCATGAACAAGCACCGGCTGACCTTCTACTGTCTGAAGCAGCGTAGGGTTAATGCTTTCCCTCATAAAAGCACACATAGCACCGGCAACCTCTAAATCCTCAGCGGTGATAGGTCTCCCGTTTTTTGTATATGCAACGGTAATTTCTCCAATCCTCTTGCGTAAGTCTTTAAAATCCCGAGCGATCGATAGAATAGCCATTACCTCGGAACTTACCGCAATATCGAAATGGGATTGCATGGTAAAACCATCCATTTTTCCACCAATACCGATAATGATATTACGCAAGGTCTGGGCACAAAAATCGATAACCCAACCAATTGGTATGTTCTTTGAATCTATATCAAGACGTTTCAATCCCCTTCTTTTAAGCTCGTCGTCGCTGTAATTACGTTCATGCTGCATCCTCGACGTAAGCGCAACCATTGCAAGATTATGTGCATTGGTAACGGCGGCTATATCGCCTGTAAGTCCAAGGGAAAATTCAGTCAGCGGTATTACTTGGGCGTTTCCGCCACCGGCAGCGCTTCCTTTAACATTCATTGTTGGCCCGGTCGAAGGCTGTCTGATTGCGCCGCCAACCAGTTTTCCCCTTTTGCCAAGCCCTTCAAGAAGACCCATAGTCGTTGTAGTCTTTCCTTCTCCAAGTGGCGTCGGGGTAATCGCGGTGACATCTATATAATTTCCGTCCTCTTTCTTTCCAAGCCTTTCAAGTACTTTAGCAAAATCTATTCTGCCGACCCTTCCGGATGGAATTATCTCGTCTTTTTGCAGACCGATCTCCTCCTGAAGTTGCCATACGGACTTCATCTTTTCCTCGGCTGCCTCAGATATTTGCCAATCTGCCATTTTCATTGCATCGTAAGGCATATCACACCCCTTCAAGCTATAAATAGTACAATAGATACGTCCATATTAAATAGATATCAAAATTTTATGATAATTCCAACTACCAATACAAAAATTTAAAAAGGTATATTGACTGTTTTTCCCTTTTAAATTTTGCCATTGTTGAATTCTCTGGAAACCGCTAAATTGACATAGCCTGCGTTTGAATGTTATTGTAATACAATGTTGTCCTTTAAAAATATATCGATAAAATTCAATAAATACCTGATAAAAGAACTATGTTACACGTTTCTTCTGTCGTTAGGTGTTCTTACATTCATACTTGTTTTAGCCCGTATAGGAAAGATGGTTGACCTTGTTATAAATAAAGGTGTTGATTTAATGGATATTATAATGTTGATCATCTATTCTTCACCACCATATCTCATGTTCACACTACCTATGGCCTTTTTGTTATCGACCATCGTCGTGCTCGGCAGATTCTCCACTGAAAACGAGATACTTGCCTTGAAGGCAAGCGGTGTTGACCTTAAAAGCCTCTTTTATCCTCTCGCAATATTTGCAGTATCCATAACGATTGTGGGGCTGATAAACTCAACCATATTGCTACCTGCAAGCAGCGATAGATTTCGAAACACGCTCATTGACATCATCAAGAAGGGTATAACCTTCGAAGACAAGGAAGGCATTTTTAATGACAGCATACCTGGGGTCACTATATACATCGATAAGGTTGATTTAGAAAATAAATCGCTAATCGGGATACTCGTCTCAGACGACAGGGATAAAAACATAAAACAGACAATATCCGCCGACAAAGGGTTGATAAATCTCGACCCGGTTTCGCTGGATCTATTCTTTATACTTGAAAATGGAAATCTGCAGAGATGGGAAAAGACAAATGATGTATATAGAAGCATTTCTTTCAAGGATTATGCGTTCTCTATGAATTTGACAAATATGCTTCCAAACACAACCTCTTTGAGAAAAAGGCCATATGAAATGAATATGCATGAATTAAAAAAGGCCATGTTAACTGCAAATGCAGACGACAGATATGAATATCTTCTCGAAATATTTAAAAAAATAACATTGCCTTTATCAACGCTTTCATTCGTTTTTCTCGCTATACCACTTGGTATAAGAAGAAAGATAGAAGGGAATTTTTCGGGCATTCTATACAGCCTTCTGTTGTTCATAATCTATTATATGCTGATGGCATTCACCGAAAATGCAGGAAGGTCTTTAAAATCACCTGTATTTATAACATCTATCACACCAAATATCGTTATCGTAGGCATAGGCGTGTCTATGTTGAAAAACCTAAACAGTGAAGACCACGTCACAATATCACAAAAAATCAGATATAAATGGAACCGCTATATTGAAAAGATTAAATAAATATACCATCTCCAATGTAATCAAATTGCTTGCAATTACTGAACTTGCCGGGATGATAATGTTCTTCATCATAGAGTTCTTTGAACATATGGATAAATTCACCGCCTCGTCAAAAAACTTCGTTTTTGGTATTTATTATCTTTTGCTTAGAATACCATACTATTTAAACCTGATTCTTCCGTTGTCGTTTCTTATATCAATGTTGATTTTTCTGATATTAATGGTCAGAAACAATGAAATGATCACTATAAGGACATCCGGCATAAGCACTGCCTCATTGATGAAACCATTCATTGTCCTTTCAATGACACTTACAGTCTTTTCTTTTGCCCTCGCCGAACTCATCGTTCCGGCATCTCTTAGCACTTCTGAATACATCTACAGGGTTAAAATAAAAAAGGAAGAACCCTATGTATTTTTTAAAAATGATAGAATTTGGTTTAAGCGCGACAACAAAATCTGTAATATCGATTTTTATGATATAAAGAACGATAGAATAAAAAACCTGACAGTAATGGAATTATCCGATAATTTCACCATACAGAGAAGGTTGGATGCCAAAGAAGGCATTTGGAGAAACGGTCATTGGCTTTTTACCGATGTGGTTGAAAGAACATTCGACAACGATGGAATAAAATTCAAAAAGACTTATGCACAGATGAACGATATTATAAAAGAACACCCATCGGTATTTAAGGTAATTGAAAAAAATCCCGAAGAAATGGGATATAATGAACTCAAGAGATACATAAATAAATTAAGACAGGATGGTCACAGCATTAAGAGGTATCTCGTTGACCTGTATAACAAAATTTCTTTACCATTTGTAAATCTTATCATGGTTTTTGCGGCATTTGCCGTAGGACTGAGATATACCAAAACAAAACACATCTCAAAAGGCATCTTCTCAGGTATTTCGGTGGGTATAATCTACTGGTTTTTTCACTCCGTCGCATTATCTTTCGGTTATTCTGAAATATTTCCACCACTGTTTGCCGCCTGGTTTGCGAATTTACTATTTTTTTCTCTGGGAATCATCGGTATAGTCACATTGAGGACATAGTTTATGAAGGCTTATCTTGATATAGAAACAGATAGACATGGAAATATATGCGTAATAGGGATATACATCGAACAAAAAGGGTTTGTTCAATTATATGGTGATGATATAACCACAGACAACGTTGAAACAATAATACGCAAGGCAAAAACCGTCGTAACATTTAATGGTGATGTCTTTGACCTTCCGGTTATCAAAAAATATCTCAATCTCGATATAAAGGCAACGGCGAATTCGCTTGACCTCTTTAAAGAGAAAAAGAAACTTGGAATAAAAGGTGGTTTGAAAGCGCTTGAAAAAATGTTCGGTATTACAAGAAAAACAGAGGGCATGAACGGATATGACGCCATCAAACTCTGGGAACGTTATCGTAAATACGGCAGATATGAAGCGCTTAATCTTCTTCTTGAATACAACAGGGAGGATGTGATAAACCTAATAAGTCTTGAAAATTGCCTTGCAAATTTAAAGGAAAATCATTATGACCGAGTTGTTTGAAGTTAGTTCTTTCGGGTACAAGATAAGGGGTATACTGACAACCCCAAAAGACAATAAAAGATATCCATGTATAATCCTTTCCCACGGCCTTATAAGCTCAAAAGAGAGCTCTAAATATCTCGCCCTTTCCGAACGTCTCGTTCAGGACGGCATTGCAACATGTCGTTTTGACTATCATGGGTGCGGTGAAAGTGAAGGCAACATCGAGGAAACAACTTTAACCATAAGGGTCGGAAATCTCGATTCAATCTTTGAGTATGTTTTTGAACATGAGCTGGTCGATCCAGAAAAGATCGGCATATTAGGCAGCAGTTTTGGCGGATCTACATGTATTGTAAAGGCATCCAGAGACAAAAGGGTAAAATGCATATCACTTTGGGCAACACCATTCGTATTGGAAAAAAAGGATGGAGGCAAAATATCGGAAATAGATTTCAATGACACAATTTATGACGATTTTTCGAAATATGACCTCCTTTCGGAGGCGAAAAAGATCTCATGCGCCCTTGTGATCCACGGGGAAGCCGATGAAGTCGTACCACTTTATGAGGGTAAGGCGATATACAAAAACATCAAAAAACCGAAAAAGCTTTCCATAATAAAAGGTGGTGACCATATATTTTCCGTGATGTCACACAGAGAAAAGGCTATTGAGCTCGCCACAAATTGGTTTAGACACTATCTTGCAGGCTAATTAGTATTCTTCCTTTTTCTTTCCGATTTTCGTCTTTAGACGTTCCCTTATCAAATCACCCACAACATTGCTAAGCCCTATCCCAAGCGCAAGGGATAACGCCATGATTATACCTCCGAATATTATCAAAAAACTTATTGTAATTATTGTGTTGCCAACTCCAATATACTCGAAGACAATGCCAAAGGTTATAATCGTAAGAAATATACGCACACCCTTTGCAATGAAATCACCATATTTAAGGTTTGCGTTTTCGCAGGTCATATTGATTACCCTGCTGATAAAGTTACTAAAAATAATGCCCATTACGATGATAACAAGAGAAACAACAATATGGGGTAACGCACTCGACACCCTTGAAGCATATTCTGAAAATTGAGAGATGCCTATAAAATTCAGCCCAAATGAGAAAAAGGCAACAATAAATATCCAATAGACAATCTTGCTTAATATCAGTGATGGGAGTGTCTTGACGCCCCCTTTCTCAAGAAAGTTTACTATACCGACCTCATTCGCCCACCTGTCAAAACGGAAAAGCATAAGAAGCCTTGCAATCAGCTTCTTTATAAACCAGCTAATTATAAAACCACCTATCATTACGATCACCATAACTATCACATTGAGAAAAACCTCGGTAAAGTTCTCGTAAAGGTCTAAAAACATGTCTACAAAAAATTCTTTCATACGGGAAATCTTATTAGATATGATAGTTTATGTCAATCAAAAACACATCTCATTTTATTAATCATGCGATCTTCCTCAATATATTGAAAAACAACACACAGTGTAGTAACCTTAGGAAATGAGCGATATTATAATAGCCTTAGGAAACAAGGATAATGTTTTTGAAGACATACATATTCTTGCAAAAAAGGTATCAGAAAATCCTGAAGTCATTATATCCTCAGGCAAAGACATCAAAAGTCTTGTAATCGAGAAGTCCTCAACCCTGTTCATTGAACAAAATATAGTAATGGCGTTTGTTGATCCGCCCGATGAAACAATCCAAAGCCTTGAACGTCAATTGCTCGTTTTGAAGGAAAAGATACAGATCATACTGTATTACACATCCGCTGCAAAAGATTTCAAGAAACCAATAGAAGGAAAGGAAATTACACTTTCAAAAGACAAGGAAAAACGCATAAAAGAACATGTCCTCGATTTGCTTAAAAGCTATGGTAAGGTCATGACCGACAAGGCCTTTCATGTTTTCAAAGAAAAGATTAAAGATGAGTCGATCCTTGAAACAGAATTGACCAAATTGATAAATTTTATCGGTGAAAGGACAGAAATAAGATCCAAAGACGTCTTGGCTGTTGTTACAGAGACACACGAAGACAGTCTGTTCTCACTCTTTGACGAACTCTCGAAGATGAAAAAAAAAGAGGCTTTAAATATATTTGAAAATCTTCTTCTGAATGGCCTCCACATGCTCGCCATTCAGGGTTTCCTTGTGAAACAAACTCGTTTGTTATTGCAGGCAAAGGATATAGAGGGGATTTTTCAATCAGGTTCAGAATACGCACTGTTTCAAAAAACATTCAACAGGTGGAAAGAAGGACTGGAGTTAAAACCAATTGATAAAAAACAGCATTTTCCATATCAAAAACCCTTTTACGCATATAACCTATCAAAAACAAGTCAAAAGTTTAAAAAAAGAGAGCTCATCGATTTCTTTGATGCACTCACAAACTTTGATATCAAGGTAAAAAGAGGGTCCAAATTCGATCGTATTTTATTAGAGCACGGTCTTTTAGAGGCATAGATGCTTCATATACTGCTTTTTTTACTCACCGTTGGCTCAACATATTTTGTAGGTGGTTCATTATACAGCATTTCCATTATGTCCATACTGCTTGCCCATGAGATGGGTCATTATTTCATGAGCAGAAAATACGGCATCCCTTCAACATTGCCATATTTCATACCTTTTCCGCTTTCGCCTTTCGGCACTTTTGGGGCTATTATCAAGATGAAGGGCGTTATCCTTAATAAAAAGGCATTATTCGATATCGGGGTTGCAGGTCCAATCTCTGGATTTGTAGTGGCTGTGCCTTTTATTGTTTTAGGTATTTCATTGTCAGACATTCAACCTGTGTCAGGTATTCCATCGTTTATTGAACTCGGAGACCCTCTGCTATTCAAGATCGTCCAGCGATTGCTGATCGGTGAAATACCTGCAGGCCAAGATATTGTCCTTCATCCATTTGCATATGCAGGGTGGGTAGGATTATTTGTAACGGCGCTTAATCTACTGCCCGTAGGGCAATTAGACGGCGGGCATATCATCTATGCGGTTTTTGGAGATAAAAGCAGATGGATATTCTTCGGAACGATAGCTATACTCGCCATCGTCGCAATCTTTTATAATCCTGGATGGTTTATGCTTGTCATAATCTTGATAATCTTCGGCATGCGCCATCCCAAACCACTCGACACAGAAACAGAACTGGATGGAAAAAGAAAATTGATAGCATTTGTCATTCTAATCATCTTCATGCTTTCTTTTACACCAGCGCCCTTTCCATCATTAATTTCAGGAAATACGGGTAAAACGGAAGGTATTCCCATATGACATGTTGGCAAGCTGTAAGTTTCGCTTGGTATGTCAGCTAAACATCCAATCACTTGAACCGCTGCCCGTTTCCATTCTTGAACCTTGCTCGAACCCTCTGTTACCTGACACCTGTCATCAATTAAAACACAGGCTTTACATTTTGAGCTGGCTTCAAATTAAGGCTCGTAATTACCTCAGATCTCTGTACTGCGTCCACAAAGTTTTTCTTTTTATCAATCATATCCCAGACATCTTCTTTTGAAAAATATATATGGATATATTCGATAAAACCACCATACGTATCACACTGTGAAAAATCTCTAACCGGCCAGTAGATACCGAGCGCCAATCCCTCTATGTCATCGTGATTCAAATCTTCTTTTTTGACATAATTCAAATATTTTGGAAAAGAATTCTGAATGACATAAGAAAATCTTTGTTCTGGGGTCGTTGTGCTTTCGTTGAAAACCAATTCGGGCGGTCTCACGTTAATCATAATATAATGCAGTTTTTCGTTATTCTGATCATTCAACAGTGTGATCCCTATTCCCTCCTTGTAAATATCGATATTTGACCTTATAAACCTCTGATAAATACCTTTCAATAAGGCCTCGTTTTCTTTGGATAACTTTTGCACACGTGCATCATCGTATATCGTCTTGAAACTCTCTGCCTCATTTTTGGCGACATATATAGCTCCCGTCCCACAAGAACAAAGAAATACAAGCATAATAACAGGTAAAATCCTTTTCATTTTTGTTCTCCCTTTTTTAACAGCTCAATCACCTCTGTTAATTCATCTTTAATCTGCTCCAGCACAACCATATTTTTTTTGCTTGTCAGGTATTTTTTTGCACCATCTATTGTATATCTTTGTTCATAGAGCAATTTCTTTATCATAATAATCACATCAAGGTCTTTTTTTTTATATAACCGCTGGCCTCTCGTGCTTTTGACAGGTTTTATGTCTTTGAACTCCTGTTCCCAATATCTGAGCACATGAGGTTTCAGACCTGTTATGCTGCACACCTCTTTGATCCTATAAAACATCCTGTCCGGGATATTGGAGGTCATTTTACGTCTTTTTCATCATTTTTTATTGTTTATTGCATCTTTTAAAACCTGGCTCAGTCTATAATTCAACACCTTTCTTTTTGCAATTTCAATTTCATCCCCTGTCTGAGGATTCCTTCCCCTTCTAGCCTTTTTCTGTTTAACGATAAAATTACCAAAACCTGATATTTTTACATTTTCACCGGAAGCCAGTGTTTCTTTGATAACCTCAAAAAATTTGTCAACGATATCTGCACACTCACGCTTTGAAAAACCAAGCTTTTCATAAACATTCGCAACAATTTCTATCTTTGTCATATCTGCCTCCTTAACCCCTTAATGATACTCCATTTATATTTGTAATTTCTTTAATAATGGCATCTTGTAAAACATTCACAGTTTCATCCGTCAATGTATCTTCAAAAGACTGAAAAACTACCCTGAAAGATACACTCCTCATCTCTTTTTTAAACATATCAAAAACCCCTACGTCAACGATTAAAGGCGACACCTTTTTAATTTTTTCAATGATGAATGAAACAGCTGTATCGCCAGCAATTAAAAAAGAGAAGTCCCTTACAACCTGCGGATATTTAGGTATAGGGGTGTACTGCGGAACAAAATCGTTCTTCCTCCATATCTCATCACACCTTAATTCAGCACAATACACCTTTTGTTCAATCTCATAATTTTTTAATACATCTTCTCTGATTTCTCCGACCCAACCCACCTTTTTATTGTTTATCCATATATCGCCCGATTTATTCTGGTGAAGGAAAGGTTCAGTGCCCTTATCCAGACGAAACGGCAATCTGTAGCAATTTATCAACCCTTCAAGCACCCCTTTTATATCAAAAAAATCATAATCTGGCGATTTATCTCTCCAGAAGAATTCTCTTTCCTTTCCTGTTATAGCAAAACATACCGCTGGGTATTCAATTGGAAAACCTTCTTCGCTCATACCAAAAACCTTGCCAACTTCAAAAAATCTTAGATTTTTTGCCCCCCTGTTAATGTTATATGCAACATTTTTCAACATCCCTGCAGCAATAAAGGTTCTCATAACTTCATATTCTTTTGAAATAGGGTTCATTATCTTAACACAAAAAGTCCTTTTGTCCGGTGGTTCAATCAAAAAATTATCAATATCCTTTAAATTGAAAAAAGCAAAATTTATCAATTCATAAAAACCAGCCGATTTAAAATAATCCTTTGTAATAACAAGCTGTTTTTCTCTTGGGTCTCTTTTAAGGGTTTTTGTTGCTGTAATAGGTGTGGTCGCAGGTATACGCTCATAGCCATATATCCTTGCTATCTCCTCAATAATGTCTATATACTCGTTTATATCATGCCTGAATGAGGGTATCGAAACAAAAAATCCACCCTCTTCTTCCTTTACGACATATATGTCAACCGACCTCAGTGCGCTTACAATGTCGCGCTGCTCTATCGTCGTCCCAAGGATTTCGTTAATCCTTCCGAAACTTACGAAAATGCGGTTCAAATCCTTTTTATCGTAAATCTCTTTTTGTCCTTTTACAAGTCTGCCGCCCGAAAGTCTTTGCATCAACATTATTGCCCTTTCAGCCGCAAAACCCACTAAATCAATATCGATACCCTTCTCGAACCTCAATGACGCCTCTGATCTTATACCTAATCCCCTTGCAGTTTTTCTTATAAAGAATGGATTGAAGAATGCGCTTTCAAGTGCAACATTTTTCGTATCAGCTTCAATCTCTGAGTTTTCTCCGCCCATTATGCCAGCTATTGCAACTGGACCTGCTCCATCGCATATCAACAGGTCGTTTGAAGACAGAGACCTGTCCATCCCATCCAGTGTTCTAAAAACAGTTGGTGAATCTGTCAACCTTACTTCAATCCTTTTTCCATTGAGTTTATCATAATCAAAGGCATGAAGAGGTTGACCAAACTCAAGCATTACATAATTCGTAATATCGACGATATTATTAATCGGTCTCATACCACACTTACTGATTCTATTCCTCATCCAGTAAGGCGATTTTTTTATCGTTATATCCTTTATCATCTTTAATACATATCGAGGACAAGCCTCGATAGCATTTATTTTTAGGCTTATCAAATCATCGATATCATCTATTTCTTCGAGATTTTCCTTATCGGAAAAGATTCTTATCTTTTGATTAAGAATACTGCCCACTTCCCTTGCAATTCCATAAACCGAAAGACAATCACCTCTGTTGGGCGGGACATTAATATCAAAGACAACATCGTTTATATTCAGTATATCTTCGAGCGGTCTACCTACTATCGCACTATCCTCAAGAATGAATATACCGGAATGGTCATCAGAAAGTCCTAATTCCCTCTCCGAACAGAGCATGCCAAAGGATTCGATACCTTTCAAAACCTTCCTTTCTATTATCATCCCGTTGGCAAGTCTTGCATCGATCATGGCTAATGGCACTTTGTCGCCCTTTTTCATGTTCTTTGCGCCACATACAACAGGAAAAAGGTTTTTACCGTCACTTACATTGCATATGGCAAGATGATCCGTTTCCGGATGACGGTCAATTGATACTATCTCGCCGGCAACAACATTTTGAAAGGAAGGTTTGTACTCTTCTACAGCTTCAACCTCAAGCCCCCTCATAGTAAGCATCTTTGCCAACTCATAAGGGTCTATGTCAATCACAATAAACTCTTTAAGCCATTCAAATGGGACTTTCAAAATTAAACCTCAGAATTGAGAAAGAAATCTAACATCATTGTAAAAAAATTGCCTTATATCATCAATGCCGAACCTTATCATTGCAACCCTCTCTACCCCCATGCCGAAAGCAAACCCAGAAACCTCTTCGGGGTCGTATCCAACGATCCTGAATACCTGCGGATGAACCATGCCTGAACCAAGTATTTCGAGCCATCCAGTGTCTTTACATACCCTGCAACCCTTTCCATTACATATGACGCAGCCGATATCGACCTCTGCGGACGGTTCTGTAAAAGGAAAATAGCTCGGTCTGAACCTCAAAGGCGTATTGCTTCCAAACATCTCCTGGACAAAAATACTCAAAATACCTTTTAAATCTGAAAACCTCACATGCCTGTCCACCATCAAACCTTCCACCTGGTGAAACATAGGCGTATGAGACACATCGCTGTCACATCTGTAAACCGCTCCAGGCGCGATAATCTTAACCGGGGGCAACTGTGATTCCATTACCCTTATCTGAACAGGCGAGGTGTGTGTCCTTAATACAACACCCTTTTTTATATAAAATGTATCCTGCATATCACGGGCAGGGTGATCGTTCGGTATGTTGAGCGCTTCAAAATTGTAATAATCCGATTCAATATCAGGCCCTTCGGCAACGGAAAAACCGAGCGATGAAAATATCCTCGTTATCTCTTCCATTGTCTGGGTGATAGGATGTTTTTTTCCGACAACAGGTATTTTTCCAGGCATCGTGATATCAATCCATGTTGCCCTCTCCCTTTTGTTTTTCTCTTCGTCCTCATAGAAACGTTTCAGCTCGCCAAGCCTTTTATCGGTCCATTCTTTGATCAGATTTAACTCTCTGCCGAAGAGCTTCCTTTCTTCCTTGTCAAGCGTTTTTATTTTGTCGATATATTCAGAAATGATACCTTTTCTGCCAAGCAGCAAGGTCTTTGCCTTCTCTAATTGCTCAATATTATTTACAGAAGATATCTCTTTCTCAATTATACTTTTTAAGGCGTTTATATCCAATCTTCACCTGATATTTCAAATTAAAAACCGGGGAATTTCTAATGGACCATTATTTCTTTAACTTTCAGTATTACGTTCTCAAATCCTGTTGGGTCGTTAACGGCCATATCAGCAAGCGATTTACGGTTCAGGTTTATGTTGGCAGTCTTTAGACCATTTATAAACCTGCTGTAAGGTATACCATAAGCCCTGCATGCAGCATTAATACGTGCTATCCATAATGACCTGAAATCTCTTTTTCTCTGACGTCTGTCTCTGTATGAATATGATAAGGCCTTGAATACTGCCCGTTTTGCTACACTGTATGTTGTGCGTCTGCTTGCATACATACCTTTTGCAAGCTTCAAAATCTTCTTCCTTCTTCTTCTCGCCTTAAATCCTCTTTTTGCCCTTGGCATATTCCTGCACCTCTTTCCTTATAAATACGGTATCAAACTTTTTATTCTTTTCATGTCCGATGTATGAACCAAATCAGATTTTGATAACCTTCTCTTCATTTTTGGTGTCTTTGAAGATAAAAGGTGGCTGTGATATGCCTTAGCCCTTTTTATCTTACCTGTTGCGGTTACCTTAACCCTTTTTGCCAAACCTCTTTTTGTCTTTATCTTAGGCATATAAGCCTCCTTTACAATTACAGTGGAGCAAATACCATCACGATATTTCTACCATCAAATTTCGGTTTCTGTTCTAATTCGCCAACATCTTTAACAGAGTCTATAATCCTCTGGGCAAGCTTTTCACCCATGTCTATGTGAAGTACCTCTCTGCCCTTGAACATTATTATAATCTTAACCTTTGACCCCTCGTCAAGAAAACCCCTTATATGTTTTATCTTGAAAGAAAGGTCATGCTCTTCGATTTTTAGACCCAGCTTCATTTCTTTGACCTGTATTACGGTCTGTTTCTTTTTTGCCTCCTGCGCCTTTTTTGCAATTTGGTACTTAAACTTGCCATAATCCATAATCTTGCAAACAGGCGGAACTGTTTTCGGTGAAACCTCAACGAGGTCTAAACCTCGTTCTTTAGCAATCTTTAAAGCCTCAGAAGTAGGTACTATGCCGAACTGTTTACCTTCATCGTCAATTAGCCTTACTTCCTTTGCCTTAACCTTCTCATTAACATTGATCGAATCCTTGGTTTCCTTTCCTATAAATCTCACCTCCTGGAAATATTGTCCTCTTTTATTCTTTCTATAAAATCATCCAACCTGACATCTTTTAGCTCATTCCCATCTCTCATTCTTACCGTTAGAGTCTGAGAATTCATTTCTTTCTTTCCCGCAATAATCATATAGGGCACCTTTTTAACTACTCCCTCACGAATCTTCATGCTCAATTTTTCATTTCTTGTGTCAAGCTCAACTCTGATACCTTCCTCAACCAAGCTTTGATAGACTGACCTTACATAAGCCTCTTGCTCGTCTGTAATACTCATTATAATGACCTGCACAGGCGACAGCCAAACTGGGAATTTACCGCCGTAATGCTCTATCAGCACACCCATGAACCGCTCGAGCGCCCCGAGTATAACCCTGTGCAACATAACAGGTCTTTTTCTCTTGCCATCGCTATCAACATAATGAAGATCAAATCTTTCAGGGAGGGCAAAATCACATTGAATTGTGGCGCACTGCCATTTTCTCCCTATGGCGTCTTTGAGCTTGATGTCTATCTTAGGTCCATAAAACGCGCCATCACCCTCATTTATGTCAAAGGGTATACCTTCATCTATCAACACCTCTTTGAGAATACCCTCCGCCTTATCCCAATCCTCAAGGGTACCAATAAACTTATTCGGCCTTGTGCTTATCTCCATTTCATATTCAAAATCAAAGATCTTCATTGTATCGCGCACAAAGTTTATGATGTTCAATATCTCATCATGCAATTGATCTTGTCTTAGAAATATATGGGCATCGTCCTGCGTAAATTCCCTCACCCTCATAAGACCGTGGAGAACTCCTGATTTCTCATGTCTTGCCACAGTTCCAAGCTCAAAATACCTAAGGGGCAATTCCCTATAACTTCTGATGGCCGATTTATAAACCATTATATGTGAGAGACAATTCATGGGCTTTATACCATAGTCAATCTCATCGATCTTTGTGAAATACATATTGTCTCTGTAATTATCAAAATGACCAGATTTTTTCCACATCTCAAGTTTAAGTATATGAGGGCCTACAACAAATTGATATCCCCTTTTCAAATGCTCTTTACGCTCAAAATCTTCAAGCAGATAACGCAACATGGCGCCTTTAGGGTGATAGATGACAAGTCCCGCACCTACTTCATCATGTATACTAAAAAGTTCAAGCTCCTTTCCAAGCCTTCTATGGTCACGCCTTTTTACCTCTTCAAGAAACTGAAGATATGCATTAAGTGACTTCTCATCAGGAAAGGCTGTTCCATAAATCCTTGTGAGCATTTTATTTTTCTCGTCGCCCCTCCAGTATGCACCTGCAAGATTGAGAAGCTTAAACGCACCTATCTTACCTGTAGATGCAAGGTGTGGCCCCCTGCATAGGTCTGTAAACCCTCCCTGCGAATAGATGCTTACTTCGTCATCATCTATGGCTTCAATAAGCTCTACCTTATAGGTCTCTCCAAAATCCCTGAACATATCAAGGGCATCTTTCTTGCTTATGACCTTTCTTTGAATCGGTATATCCCTCTTAACGATCTCCCTCATCCTATCTTCAATCTTAACGAGGTCATCCTCTGTAAAACCAGGCGGGTAATCAAAGTCATAGTAGAAACCATTTTCTATCGATGGGCCTATAGCCACCTTTGCCTCAGGAAAAAGCTCCTTTACTGCTTGAGCCATCAGATGAGATGTACTGTGCCTTAAAACATCCAAATCTGCATTTTCATCCTTTTGTAATATTCCACTCAAAGCAAAACCTCAATAAGATTATTAAATTGAGAGATATTCTTAACATTTTAAATTTTCCTTGTCAATTCTTTAGGTTAAACTTTTCTAAAACTTTTTGCTCGAAACATAACGTTTACATAAATCTTCAACCTTGATTTCTAAATCCTAAACAAATCCAACCATCTAAACTTCGAACACATTTGAATTCCCAGCATTAAATACCAATCTTTTCGATTTGAGCTAAACACACTATGTTCAAACATCTAAACATCATAAATCTCTCTATGTCTATGATATTAAAAATGGTTGACAAACCACTGCGGATTGGGATAAAAGATTGTGAAATATTTTTCAAAAGAATATAAAAGGAGCGAATTATGAGA
>ENA-UOYA01001122-UOYA01001122.1-activated-sludge-metagenome-genome-assembly--contig:-NODE-1122-length-30116-cov-10.235255_pt1 | contig 30116 bp, 32 predicted proteins | sample MGYA00238163_ERZ764804 | MGnify/ENA primary metagenome ERZ764804 (study PRJEB28919, sample SAMN05720223) | activated sludge metagenome | isolation source: Anaerobic digester | place: Hong Kong... | reverse complement strand
AAAACGCCCTTCTTCAAGAATTCGTTCTTATATTCCTCCACCTTGTCCTCAAGGGACAGAAGCCCGCCCTTTCTGGCCTGTTCGGCGAGCTCGACAATTATGTCTATGAGCTTAAGAAGGTCCTGTTTTCTTGTGAAAAACACCTTTATTGACGCGACGAGGGCGTTTTTTATGCTCCTTAAGGGGAAGTGTATCAGCATGGACGCTACGGTCCCGCCTAACGTTATGTAGACGGAGCCGAGGTCCCAGAAGGAGCTTAAGCTGCCGTTAGTTTCAATGCCTAAAATAAGTACGATTATTCCGCATATAAATCCAATGACCGTATTCATCTTACACCATCTAACTTATTTTTCTTTTGCGAGGCTGTCCGATGTATGGCTGTCCGGCGGTAAAAACCTCAGCCTGTTGTAGAACTTGACAATTTCGTCGATAATATATTCTATTGAGTCGCTTACGACCACCGTTTTGCCGTTGGTAAGCACGATAACCGTATCCGGCGTCAGGTTGACGCTCTCGATTATCAAGGGATTGAGATACAGCGTATCGTTGTTGATTTTTGTAAGCTTAATCATGCCGGCATCCCCCAACAATTATATATACTTACCTTTTCAGGTTGACCAGCTCCTGGAGCATTTCGTCGGATACCGTTATAATCCTCGAGTTGGCCTGGAACCCCCTCTGTGTGGTTATCATATCGGTAAACTCCTTCGACAGGTCGACATTGGACATCTCAAGCCCGCCCGACACTATTGTCCCGGTCGCATTGCTGCCCGGACAGGCAAAAAGCGGGGCGCCGGAATTCATGGTCTGCTCAAAGTATATCCCGTCGTGCTGCGACAGCCCCTCGGGATTGGTAAACTTCGCGAGGGCTATCTGGCCCAAAACTTCAATTTCTCCGGGTATGTGCGCAGGCACCTGAGATAACGTGTAAAGACCGGTGACGGTACCGTCGGGCTCTATGGCGTATTCGCTGTACAGCGACACGTTTGACACCAGGTTGCCGATGCCGACGGAGGCTATCTGCTCGTTTTGGCCCGTAACCGCATTATCGCCCGTCAGCAGACCGCCTGGGCCTATTTCCACATTCGTATATATCGTGACCGTGTTGCCCGTGACGTCGTCGGTCCCCACAAGGCTGCCGTCTGCGAACACTACGTCGCTGTAGCCGGGTATGGAAAGCGACGGCCCGTTAATGGAGCCGAGCGTCTCCCACTGCCCTGTGAAATGCCCCTTGTATAGCCCGATGACCGTTCCGTCGGCCGCTATCTCCCAGTTGGAATAATCGGCCGGCTCCGGCGCAAAATCGCAAAGGCGCCCGATGACGACGGAAGACGCCCCGCTTACGATATCGTCGCCCGTGACGGTGCCGTCGGCATTTATGCGTATATTATTGTACAGACCTACGGCCGTGTCGCCCGTCGCGATGCTGTCGCCTACGAGCTGCCCGTTTTCATACCTGATGTTTGTGTAGCCCGCCACCGAGATATCGGAAAGGCTCCCCACGTTTTCATACGAGTTGGGCAAATGGGCGGGGGCCGGTCCGGAATATACGCCGTAAATTATACCGTCCTTGCCTATCGATATGTTGGTGTAGTCGTTTATATTGGGGATTATAAGCGGCGCGGTGTCCACGCCCGAACCGTCGTAACAGGGCTGCCATCCGGCGACATAGCGGCCGCTCGCATCCACAAGAGCGCCCTGCACGTCAAAGGTGAAGTTGCCGGCGCGGGTATACATGGCGTAGCCCGCGTTGTCCTTCATTACAAAATAGCCGTCCCCGGAGATATAAAGGTCCAGCGTCCTGTCGGTAATCTGGATACCGCCTCTGGTGTTTATGACGTCAATCGATGAAACGGTTGTGCCATAGCCTATCTGCCTCGGGTTGGATCCGCCCAGAACTTCGGTGTTGGCCGAAGCCTCGGACATTGACTGGTAGTATATGTCCTTAAACGTCACCCTGCTGGATTTAAAGGCGTTGGTATTTACGTTGGCGATGTTGTTGCCGATAACGTCCATTTTGATCTGATGGGTCCTCAGCCCCGTCACGCCTGAATACAAGGATCTTAGCATTTTTACTTCCTCCTGAGTTTTTTATATGGATATCTCGGTTATTTCGTCGAATGACACTCTAACCCCGTTTACCGTTATATATGTCCCGTTCTCGGTAAACTCCACCCTTTCCGCCGTGCCCTCTATAAGCTCGGTGTTGCCGTCGGCGTTCATATGGGTCGCCTTGATGCTTTTGCCGATATAGGAAATGGACAAAAAATCGGAAAAGCTTTCGTTTAGCTTTTGTACGGCCGAAAGCGAGGAAAACTGCGCCATTTGCGAGAGAAACTCCGTGTCCTCAACCGGATTTAGCATATTCTGGTTTTTGAGTTGGGCGGCCAAAAGGGTGAAAAAATCCTGCATGGTGATATCCTGATAACCGCCCCTGCCGCCGGCCGCGCCGGCGTAGGTCTGGTTGGCCGCTTTGTACGCCACCTGCGATACCATTTTGCACTTCCCCCTTAAACTATATAATTTAGCAGCCGGCTTTCGCTGTAAATAAGCGCGCCCGTGTTTTCAAAGCCGGGCTTTTGGCCGTCGTTTTCCGCGCGATAAATGCGCGCGCGCCGCCCTGACCCCGCGCCCTTCTCCCTTTGCGCCTGCCCGAAATTCCCGGAAAAATCCGCGAGTGAGGGCGGCGTATAGCCGGCGTCTATATCGATGCTCGCGACATCCACGCGCCTGTCGGCCAGCGCGCTCCTGAGCTGCTCGACGTTTTCGGCCAGAAGCTTTGAGGTGCCGGCGTTTTCGGCGCTCAGCTTAAGCGTCAATTTACCGCCGATGCAGTCCATTTTTACAGTGACCCTGCCCAACTCCTTGGGCGACAGCTCTATCGCGAACGAGGTTTTGCGGACGGGGCCTTTCTGCAGTATGGACTCCGCCACCTGAAAAACGGCGCTTTCGCCCTTAATCGCCTCCGTTATGGCGTTTTCCCTGCCGGAATATACCTTAAAAGGCGCTGCAGCTTTTACGGGCACGGCATTTTTTTGCGCCGCGCCATGCATATCGTCCGCCTTGTCCTCCAGCGCCGTGGCTTTTTCGCCGGCGGCGCCGGCGCTGTCGCCGCTTGTAGCGGCGCTTATCCGGCGCGGCGGCCCGGCGGGCGCGTCCGGTTTGTCCGCATATCCCTGCCGCGCCGCAAGCACGGTCTCCCCGGCACTATCCCGCCTTTCGGCCTCGGGGCGCGCGCTCGCATCTGCCGGCTCGGCGATATTATAGACTGCGCTTTCGCCGGGGGCCGCGGCCTTGTCCCGCAGGCCAAAGGCGCCGACGTCCGGGCCGCCCTGCGGCCTTGCCGGCGCGCTTTCGGCCATGCCGGGCTGCTGCTCGCCGGCGAAATCCGCCGCAAACGCCGCCGCGCTTGCCTGTCCGTCCCTCGCCGCAAACGGCAAGACGCCTGCGAGCGACGCCTCTACCGGCGCCGGCTCCGGCTTTGCGGGCGGCGCGGTAACGCCGGTGCGATACGCGCCCTGCGGCGCGGCGGCCGGCGCAGGCCCGGCGTCCTGCGGCGCGGTAAACGCCGGGACTATGTCGGCGGCTTGGGCCGCCGCCCGTACGGCGGGTGCGCCCTTTGCCGGCGTATTTGCCGGGGCGCTGCCGCCCTTTAGCTCCGGCGCGGCGGCGCCCTCCAATACGTAAAGCACCGGCACACCCTGGACGCCTTCCGCTTCGCACTGCTTTTTTGCCGTGTTTTTTTCCGTCGGCTCCCCTTTTGCCGGCTTATGTGCCGCGCACCGCAGATGCATCGAAAATTCCCCGGCCGCCGCTTGGTTTCCTTGGCGCTTTTTCAGGCCCGGGCCGGGGCCCGCCGCCGGCCTTTCCGCCGTCTGTACGGCCTTTTCCACCATGTAATCACCCGCCTTTCGTTTACGCTCTTGCGGCTATAAAGTCGTCTATCATACGTTCGTTTTCCCTGTCGGCAAGCTTGCCGTACAGGCGATACTGCGCTTCCTTTAATTTTTCGAGGGATTTCACCTCGACGGACACCTGCCTTAGCGCCTCTACCTGTCTATCAATGCGCTCCTGCAGCTTGTCGATTTCGCTTCGCTTTTGCCTTTGCAGTCCCTCAAGCTCCTTTAAATAATTGCAGTACTGCTCAAGCCTGATGACGGAAACGCCCTTTGCCGACAACGCGTTCCTTTCGCCGGCGCACTTCTTGTAACGTTCTTCAAGCGAATGCAGCTCGTCCATCAGCCGGCTCATTTGGGCTTTCAAGTCGTAAAGCAGCATTTTTTCGTTTTCTTCGATATTCTCTTTTAATCCCAATACGCTTTGAAGTCCAAATTTGAACCTTTTCATAGCAAGCTATCCCTTCCCCCGTTCATGCCAGGGCCTGTCTCATCAGCTCCATGGTCTTGTCAAAGGTAAAGGCGGTGTCCCTTCTCTGGCATAAAAATTCGTTTATCGCCGAGATCTTGCCCATCGCTTCGTCGAGCTTTTTGTTTGTCCCGCTTTTATACGCGCCTATGCTTATAAGGTCGTAATTCCGGTAGTACACCGATAAAATCTCTCTCATGCTGTTGGCCAGCTGCAGTTGCTCCTCGTCCACTATATCGTTCATAACCCTGCTTATGCTCGCCAGTATATCTATGGCTGGGTAGTGGTTTCTCATCGCCATGTCCCGCGACAGCACGATATGCCCGTCCAGTATGCCCCTCACGGTATCGGAAATGGGCTCGTTGACGTCGTCGCCCTCGACCAGCACCGTGTATAAAGCGGTAATGGAGCCGGTCTCGAAGTTGCCGGAGCGCTCAAGCAGCCTTGGCATCAGCGAATAAACCGAAGGCGTATACCCCCTCGATACGGGCGGCTCGCCTGTGGCAAGGCCTATCTCGCGCTGCGCCATGGCAAACCTTGTAAGCGAGTCCATCATCAGCATGACATCCTTCCCGCAGTCCTTGAAGTACTCCGCAATCGCCGTCGCCACAAAGGCGCATTTAAGCCTTACCATCGCCGGCTGGTCGGACGTCGCGACTACGACCACCGAGCGTTTCATGCCCTCGGGTCCCAAATCCCTTTCTATAAACTCCTTGACCTCCCTGCCCCTCTCCCCTATAAGGGCGATGACGTTTATGTCCGCCTCCACGTTCTGCGCTATCATGCCGAGCAATGTGCTCTTGCCCACGCCGCTGCCCGAAAAAATGCCCATCCTTTGCCCCTTTACGCATGTGAGCAGCGAATCTATGGCCTTTACCCCCATGTATATGGGCTGTGTTATGCGCGGCCTTAAAAGCGGATTGGTCGGGACGCCGTTTACCGGGTAGCGTTTCTCCGTTTCAAGGTCTCCGAGCCCGTCTATGGGCCTGCCCAAGCCGTCAAGTATACGCCCCTGCAGCCGCGGCCCCACGTTTACCTCAAGCGTCCTTTTCAAAGGCTCCACATAGCTGCCCGGCGCTATCCCGCTCAAATCGTCGTACGGGACGATTATGGCCCTGTCGCCGCGAAAGCCCACGATCTCCGACATTATACGGCCGCCGTCCGCCGCGTATATGTTGCACACCTCGCCTATCGAGGCCGATATCCCGGCGGCTTCTATGGTCATGCCGATAACCTTGTCGATCTTGCCCCTGTACAGGATGGTGTCGCAGCCGCGTATTATTTTTTTGGCTTCCGTAAGGTCCATGTCCGCCCTTCCCCTTCGCTTGATGTTCGGCCCCGGGCGGTCACAGGGCGACCATTTTGCTCCTTATGAGGTCAACCTGCTTCTTGACGCTCGCGTCAATCTGCACGCTGTCGGTTTCAAGCCTGATAGTGCCGCTTTCGGCGTCGCTGTCGCACCGTACTTCGATTGTTTTAAAGTCTTTGGCCTTCTCGCGGAGCCTTTGCTCGTCAAAGGTCATAACCTGATAATCCTTTTCCGAAAGGGTGACGGTGAGCTTTGAAGCCGCCGGTATTTCCCTTGCAACCCGCTCGAAAATAGCCTCAAACGCGCCGTTTTCCTCGGTGAACCTGTCGCCGACAACCTTCCTGGCTATTTCGGCCGCCATATCGATTATTATATTTTTGCTTTCGTTTACAAACGCCCTTTTTTCCTCGGCAAAGCACGCAGTGAGCTCCTCTATCTCCTCCATCATCCGCTCGGCCCGCCTTTGCGCCTCGGCGTATCCCCGGGCAAGCCCGTCGGAATACCCCGATTCCTTAAAGGCGCGGTACCTTTCTATGTATATCTTGTTTGAGTTTATATTCGATTCGGCTAAGATGCTCTTTGCGCGTTCCTTGGCCTCCTCTATAATCCTATCGGCCTTTTTCTTTGCTTCATCTATCAGCCTGTCGGCTTCTTTCCTAATGTTTAAAATTTCGCCGGCGCTTTCCGCGCGCCCACCGCCATTAAGCGCCTGCCTGCGTTCCTCGGCCAGATCCCTAAGACTGTAACGGGAACCGATACTTGCGCAGCCCTTCTTAATCAAGCTAGACGAGCACATAATCCGCGCCACCCCTCTGTATTGTAATCTCACCGGCTTCTTCGAGTTTTCTGACCACATCGACGATTCTTTGCTGGGCCTCGTCCACGTCGCTCATCCTCACGCCCTTGAGGAACTGCATGTCCTCCTTGATTATTTCGCTAAGCCTTGAGGACATATTTGCGTAAATAATCTCCTGGGTTTCGCTGTTGGAGCCCTTCAGCGCGATCATGAGATCCCTGGGGTCCACCTCCCTCAGTATGCGCTGGATGTCGTAATCCTCCAGCGTGACGATATCCTCGAACACGAACATCCTCTTGCGGATTTCCTCCGCCAGCTCCTTGTTTCTTTTATACAGCTCCTCGGATATATACTTTTCGGTGCTCCTGTCCACATGGTTGAGTATTTCCGCCACGTTTTTAACGCCTCCGGCCTCCATATATTCGTCCAGGTACACCGAAGAAAGCTTTTTCTCGAGCGACATTTCGATATCCTTTATGATTTCGGGCGAGATGCTGTCAAGCGTGGCCATCCGCTCTACAACATCCAGCTGCTTGTCCTTCGGGAGCATGGCTATAATCTGCGAGGCCTGTTCCACTTTTGCGTAAGACAGGATAACCGCCACCGTCTGGGCATGCTCGTTCTGCAAAAAGCCCATCAGGTACTGGGGTTCTATTTTTTTAATGAAATCGAAAGCCCTTACCTTGAGCCCCGAGGTGACCTTTTCAAGTATATTTGCGGCGCCCTGCGCGCCGAAGGCCTTTTCCAGAACGTCTTTTGCAAACTTCATGCCCCCTTCGGCGATGTACTTTTGCGCGAGGCACATCTGATAGAATTCCTCCATCACCTGCTCGCTCACGTCGGAGTCGATGCTTTTGATTTTGGATATCTCGATTATAAGCTGCTCTATCTCGTCCTCTTTAAGGTGCCTGAACACGGCGGCCGCAGCCTCCGTCCCGAGGTTTATGGCAATGACGGCGGCTTTGGAGCACCCGGAGATATTTAATTTATTCAGGGTCGAAGGGGCCGTATTGCCCGTAATCGTATTAGCAGCCATATCAATCCTGGTCTCCCTTTAACATAGTTCTGAGCAGCATGGCTGTTATCTGCGGATTTTTTGAGGAAAAATCCCTCAGGTCTTTGATGTAATGGTTTTGCTTCTTTTCGCTCAGCCTGCTTTCCTCTTCCGCGGACTTTGCCAAAGCCGCCTCTTCGCTTATCATTCTCTCTAAAATGTCCCGCTTTTTGGTCTTTTTCTTTTTTATAGATATAAATATAAACGCCGCCAAAGCCAATGCGCAGGCAAGGTAAACCAGCAGGTAATGGGGGGCGAGTAAACCCGTGAACACGGAAGGCCTATCGTCTTTGGGGGCGGGTCCGCCGGCCGCCTTAAATTCCGTGTAAAAAAGCTCCACCTTTTCCTTGCTTATCCCCGATGTGTTGGCCACGATAGCAGCCACCTTGGACGCTTCGTTTTCGGGCATGTCCTTCTTGTCTATGAGCACCGATACGGTTATATCCTTTATCTCCCCGCCCTCTTTTTGCACCTGCTCCTTTATCTGGCTCACCAAATAGTCCACCTTCACCTGTTTTTTTACGCTGCCGTTTTCCTCCGCGTCGGCCGGAGTCTGATAACCGGGGATTTCCGTGTTTGGCTCGGTTCCGGGGACGCCGCCGTTTGCGGGCGCGTTGCCCGGCCCTTCATACACCTGCTCGTACTCGTCTATAACCCCCGTGTTGTCCTCCCCCGGTATATACTCTGTTTTTTCGGTGGCTTTTTTGCTGTAGTCGAGCACCACATTCACGCCGACGCTCAGCTTGTCCCTGCCGTATATGGGCGCGAGGACGGAGATTATCCTGTTGGAGATGATATTAGCCATTTCATTTTCCGCTTTTATCTTGCTCGAGGTCGAGATTGCCGTTTTGTCCTCCGAAAAATCGTTGATAACGGCGCCCGTCTGGTCGACGATAGACACGTCCTTCTCCGAAAGCCCCGGCACGCTTTTGGCGACAAGCCGTTCTATGCCCTTTATCTGCCGGGCGGAAAGCTCCACGTTGTTTTTTAGCTTTAAGACCACCGACGCGCTGGGGGGTATCCTGTCCTCCTCCAATACGGCAAAGCTGTTGTCGGGCACCGTGATGGAAACGATGGCGTCGTTTATGTCGTCAAGCGTCTTGATGGTCGCCTGAAGCCTTTCCTGAAGCAAAAACAGGCTGTATTTCGTCTTTTCATAATCGGTGGTCATAAAATCGATGTTGTCGGTAAATATATCGTAATTAAGCGCCGATTTGGGGTGCCCCTCCGACGCAAGCTGCATCTTTACCCGGGGTTCGTCTTTTTTATCCACGTAAATCGTGCTGTCGTTTTCCACCTTGTAGGGCACAGACATGTCGTCAAGCCTCTTGGCGATTGTGTAGCATTCCTGGGTGTCCAGGTTCCTGTACAGGACGACATAATTCTTGATATTTAATAATACTGCCGCAATAATGGTGACCGCCGCTGTCAGCGCTAACAAAATTATGTATGAGTTGCGCTTTCTTTTTTCAAGATTTTTTATATAATTTACAATCTTGGAAAAATACACGGTTACTTTCTGGTTCATGATAAATCTCCAGTCAAAAGAAATTTACACTATAAAGTAATCCTCATAATTTCGTTATACGCGTCAAGAATCTTGTTTCTCACCTGTACGGCCATAAGGGTGGCGATTTCCGCCCTTGCGGAGTTTATCATAATGGTGTGGAGGTCATCGGCATTGCCGGAGGCGATCTTATATATGTCGTTTTTTGAAATCCGGTCGGCTTCGTTCACGCTCTCAATCAGCCCCGAAAGCATTTCCTTAAACGCGCCGCCGGCGCCCGCAGCTTCATTTGCCGACGTTTGCTTTGCGGTCTGGCCGAGCGGGCTTATCCCGTCCAAAGGCGTTATAAACATATCAATACCCCCTTTTTCGTTATCTTCCTATCTGAAGAGCGCTCGCCGCCATTGTCTTAACGGCGTTGACTACCGATACGTTGGCCTCATACGACCTTGAGGCGGACATCATGTCCATCATTTCCTTAACCATGTCTATATTGGGGTACCTAACATACCCCTCCCCGTCGGCGTCGGGATGGTCGGGCTCGTAAACCAGCTTAAAGGATTTGTCGTCTTGCTCTACTGCCGCGATTTCCACGCCCTGCCCCACCTTTGCAAGCTCCGTGTCCAAAAGGCCAGAAAAGCTGCCGTGCCGCTCCCGCATTACCACCATTTTCCGCGCGTAGGGCTCGCCGTTTTGCGTTCTTGTCGTGTCGGTGTTGGCGATGTTCTGGGCTATGACATCCATCCTGAAACGCTGGGCAGTAAGGGCGGAGCCCGCTATATTAAGACTCGGCAAAAACGACATTTTTTATCTCCCCTCCCTCAGTACGGTTTTGATGTTCGAGAATTCGTCGGACAGTTTCCTTATCATGTACTCATACTGTATCTGCACGCGGTAAAGCTCCAGGCTTTCCCTGTCGATATCCACGTTGTTTCCATCTTCCCTTATAGACGTGTCGTTTCTCGTCACAATGCGGGCGTCCGGAATATCCTCTTCCCTCAGGACCGAGCCGTTTAACACCGCGCCGTCCAGATACTCCTCAAACTTCACTTGCCTGCTTTTGTAGCCAGGCGTGTCAATATTCGCGATATTGTTTGCCGTGACTTTTTGCCTTGTCCACAAGGCATCAAGCGTTTTCTGCATCAGCGCACAGCCTTTTAGGTCAAACATATTCACGCCCCCGTAAAAATTTCTAAATTCTAAATAATGTTAAATTTTTTAAGTAGGGTAAAAAAAGTAACCACACTTAAGCTAAGGTGGTTACCGAAAGAACAAAATAACACTCCGCATATATGCTATGCGAGTGAGTCGGCAACTGGCTGCCATAGGGTAATATACCCCTTAGGCCCTTTAGCTTTGTGTCGCTGCCTTTCGACAGGTTTACCAAAAAAATATTAAATTAAGGCAATTTTTGCTGCTAATATAATGATACTATCATTTTTCGACGTTGTCAATGCTTTTTTTGTATTTTTTCTAAAATAGGCGATAAGCGCTTATTCGTCAAAAAACAAAACCGGCGGCTTGCATTGATAGTCTGCCTGCAGACTAAAATCTCCGGCAGGCATTAGCATTATTTAAGCGCAAACACACCCTTGGGGCAGCGGCGCACGCATTTTCCGCAGCCTGTGCATTTTTCCGCGTCCGCCTCGGGCGCCGAACAGCCCTTCTGGGAAAGCGCTCCCTTAGGGCAAACGCGCACCGACGGGCACGGGTGGTTTTGCGGACATTTTGATTTGATGACGGTTACCAAAGACAGCACATCCCTTTTTACGTTATACGTCAAGTATAACAGGCGCGCCGTCTTAAAAGAAGTGACAATGTTTCACAGTACCGCTTATTTTTTGGGGTTCACGATATCGCGCCAGTCGAGGTCGCCGCGGTCGAGCGCGCGGATGAGCACCTCGGCGGTGGCTACGTTTGTGGCGACGGGGACATTATGGATATCGCACAGCCGGAGCATGGACATCTCGTCGGGCTCGTGGGGCTGCGCCGACAGCGGGTCGCGGAAAAAGAGCAGGATATCTATCTCGTTGTAGGCTATGCGGGCTCCTATCTGCTGGTCGCCGCCCTGGCTGCCGCTTAGAAACTTGTGTATTTCAAGGCCGGTAGCCTCCGACACCAGCTTTCCGGTGGTGCCGGTTGCGTAAAGCGAATGTTTGTTCAGTATACCGCAGTAGGCTATGCAGAACTGGACCATCAGCTCCTTCTTTTTGTCGTGGGCTATAAGCGCGATGTTCATGGGAGAATCAACCCTTTCAAAAATATAAAACGCGAAACGCGCAATATGTAAAACCTAAAACGGTGCCGGCCTCAGCGGAGCTTCATCAGCTCCACACGCTCGCCGCAAAGCCGCCTCGCGATATTGCCGACCGCCCTTGCCGCGCGGGATTTGCCCAAAGGCAGCGGCTGCCCGGCGTTTAGGCAGGCGGTCACGCTCTCGTCCTCCGGTATAACCCCGATAAGCTGCACCGAAATACCGTCGATGACGTCGTCGATATTCAGCGCGCCGCCCCTGTCTATCAGCGACGGCCTGACGCGGTTTACGATAAGGCGCTGTCTTTCGATGCCTAACGACAAAAGCACCTCGGCGGCCTGGTCGGCGTCGCGCACACAGGCAAGGTCGGGCGTCGCCACGATCAGGGCGCTTGAGGCGCCAGCCGCCGCGAGCAGCAGTCCCGGCCCTATGCCGGCGGGGCTGTCAACGAGAACATAATCGTAGTGGCGCGAAAGCTCCGAGCACAGCGCGCGCATGCCGTCCATCACTTCGGGCGTAAAGGCCTGCGCCAGCTCGCCGTAGGAAAGCTGGGGCGCGGCGAGCAGATAAAGCGACTGCACAAGCGGATGGCATACCGACGCCTTTTCAAGCGAGCAGCGGCCGTTTATGACATCCAGAAAGTCAAAGACGGCGCGGTCGGCAAGTCCCAGCGCGAGATCGAGATTTCTAAGACCGACATCCGCGTCCAGCGCCATCACGCGTTTGCGCCGCATGGCGAGGCTGCAGGAAAGCGCCGCTGTCACGGTTGTTTTGCCGGAGCCGCCCTTGCCGGAAGCGATAACAATGACCTCGCCCATCCAGATAACCCCCGGTTTCTGTTAAGTATTTTACCATAAATATTTAAATAGTAAAGTCTTTTTTTAGTCCTTTTTTCCTCTTCGCCCCTCCGCACCTTGCGTCAATACACAAATTCGCCGTCGAACACCACCCTGTCCTGCGACTGCTGGGCGGCGAAATACGCGCTCACGATATCCTTCGCTATGGGCGTTAAATATTCCCCGAGCCCCCCGCCCTCCACAACGGCGGCAAAGGCTATCTGGGGGTCGTCGGAGGGCGCGAAGCCGACCATAAGCGCGTTGTCCGATTTGCCTTTGCCCGTTTGGGCGGTACCCGTCTTGAAGGCTATTTCGATAGGGTAATTGCTCTTGCCCATATAGGACGCCGCTACCGTCGTGGTCCTGCGCATGCCGGATATAACGGTGTCGAAATGCCTTTCGTCTATGTCTACCTTGGCCTTGACGGCCGGCGTAAACTCATACAGCGTTTCCTGCGTGCCGGCGTTTTTTACCGACTTGACGAGGGACAGCTGCGGGCGGACGCCCTTGTTTGCGACGGTGGCGATATATCCCGCCATTCCCACTATGGTAAATTCGTGGTCCGACTGACCTATCGCCGCCTGTATCGTATCGCCCGGGTTCCAGACCCTGCCGGCGCGCTGTCTGCGCTCGGCGCTGGCCGTACGGCTGGCGACCTCGTCTATCTGTATGCCCGTCTTTTCGTTGAGGCCGAAGGCGGCGGTGTACTTAGCCAGCTTGTCTATGCCGAGCCTTCTGCCGGCGTCGAAGAAAAACACGTTGCACGATTTTGTGATGGCGGAAGCGACGGTTAAGGTGCCGTGGGCGGTGGCGGTGTAGCAGGTGGGCTGGTAGCTCGAAAAGTAGGTGTACTTGCCGCGGCATGTGTACCTCGTGGACGCAGTCAGCACATTCTCCTGAAGACACGCCAGACCCGTGATAAGCTTGAAGGTGGAGCCGGGCGCGTAACGCTCGCAGGTCGCGCGGTTTCTCGTGGGCTTTTTAGGGTCTTCTATCAGCGCGTTGTAGTTTTTCCTGAAGGTGGTGAGGTCGAAGGTTGGATAGGACCCCAGAGCGAGTATCTCCCCCGTCTTGACGTCCACCGCCACGACGGCCGCCGCGCTCGCGTCCTTGCCGCGGTTTCTTCTCGCGGGCGCCAGCCGGATAAGCTCCTTTACCATGTTTTCAAGGGATTCCTCGGCAACCGCCTGAAGGTTTTTGTCTATGGTGAGGTAAACGCTGTTGCCCGCAACCGGCTCCTTCACTATGCTTATCTCGGTGATAGCGCCGTCTATGTTGCGCTCCACTAAGCGCGTGCCGTCAAAGCCCCGGAGATACTTCTCCATGGAGAGCTCTATGCCCTCCTTGCCTATGGTATCGTTATAGGCGTAGCCCTCGCTCTTTTTAGCGCGGTATTCGTCGCTGGTGAGAGGCCCGAGATAGCCGAGGATGTGCGACGCGAGCCCCGGCGTGACGTATTCGCGCACAGGCTCGCTGTCGAACAGCACGCCAGGGTAAAGCGCGCTCTCCTCGCTTATCACCGTGATGGTTTTGCTCCCGACACCGCGCGCGAACACATACGGAGTGCTGCTGCCGAAGCCGTTTACGGCCATGCTGTAGCGGATGCCGGCTATAAGGCGGGCCTTCTCCGGCGCGTAGTCCTCAAGCTCGTAGGCCCTTACGGCGGCACCCGCAAGCTCGGCGGCCGAGCAGTCTTCCGCGAGCCCGAACAGCTTGGCTGCCTGGCTTACCTGCGACTCAAGCGTCCTCGTGGTATCGGCCGAGGGCGTAAACTCATACGGCTGCGACGTCGAAAGGGGCAGAAGGTCGATATAGCTGTCCGACGTGTTCAGGAAAACCTCCGCAAGCCTTAAAAGCATGTCGTTTAGCTCGGGCCCTTTCAGCGAGGTCTTCTCTATCATGAGCAGCATCTCCCCGCGGTTGACCACCAAAGGCCGCCCGAACCGATCGGCTATCTCACCTCGGGGCGCCTTGACGGAGGAGAGCCTGCCCACACGGTTCTGGGAAAGCTTGAGATACTCGGCTCCGTCGACAATCTGGAGCTGGTACAGGCGCACGCCGTATAAAAACAAAATGACCGCAAACAGCGCCGCCACGGCTATAATGCGTTTTTTGGGATGGCAGGGCGCCTGGCTCATACGGCGCACTCCTTTCTCAGGCATTGATGCGGCAAAGGCCGCGTCCCGGTTTCAGGCCGGCTTGCTGCCGCAGGCCGGCGTTTTAACCGGATTCGGGCATCAGACCTGCTTCTGGTAAGCGAAACGCTTTTTCATCCTCAAAAAAAGCGGGTAAAACAGCAGGGAAAGCAGCGTGGAATAGACGAGCCTCGGCGCGATGGTATGGGTGAAGGCGTAAAGGATATCGCCCGCGCCGGACATGAACGAAACCGCGTAGTAAATAAGCTCGAACAGCAGCATCCACAGAAAGGACACAAAGAGGGCCGTCAGCCTGGTCTTGCGCAGCACAAAGCTGCAGAGAATGGCTATGAAGTACGGTATGAACGTCATCTGCAGCGTGTAAAAGCCGAAAAACAGCGCGCCCGTGGTGTCCAGCATAAGCCCCGAGAACGCGCCTAATATGGCGGCCGTGCGCTCATCCTCCGCAACGGCTACAGAGGCGAGGGCAGGGATGAAAAGCATGGGGCGAACGCCGAAAAGCTCAAGAGGGTTGCGGTAAGCGGTGGAGATGAGATACATGAGGAAAAAAATCAGGCCGTAAAATACCGAAAGGCGGTATTTCTTCCATCTTCGTCCCAAAGCCCCGTCCCCCCTATTCCGAGATGCCGTATTCCTTGACGACAAATACCATGCTCAGGCGGCTGAAATCCACCGCCGTCTTGATGACCGCGTACTGCGACAGGCCGTTGACGTCGGTCATCACCTCCTCGACGCGCCCTATGCGTATGCCCTTCGGAAAAAGGTATCCGAGCCCGGAGGTCTCTATGATATCGCCGCGGTTGACGTTGACGGCGCTGTCGATGTATGAGAGCCTGCAAAAGCCTTTGGCGGCCAGGTTTATCTCGCCCTCGGCCACGGCGGGGTCGCGGGTGCGCTGTATGACCGCCCCCACCGAGCAGTTGCGGTCGAGGATGGTCAGCACCTTGCTCCAGTTCTGGCCCGTCTGCATAATCTTGCCCACAAGGCCGTCGGCGGTGATGACCGGCATATCCTTTTTGACGCCGTGCATCTCGCCGCGGTCTATGATGTAAACATGGTGCCAGTCGCCCGCCTCGCGGCCTATGACCTCCGCCTGCTCGAACACAATCCCCGGCTGCTCATCCTTAAGCCCCAGCAGGGATTTGAGCTCTTCGTTTTCAATGCGGAAGCGCTCGTTCTCGGCGACCTCGTCCTCCAAGGCTTCTATCCTTTTGCGAAGCTGCTCGTTTTCGCGCAGCAGTTCGTCGTACTCCGTTATGCTGCGCATAAGGTTGCCGCCGGTGGAGCCTATGCGCGCCAGCACCTGCCTTACCGGGGCGAGCGCGCTGCCCAAAGCGTCGGCGGGAAGGGCGATGTCCCCGGAAACGGCCGCGCTGATTGCGAAGCCGATGATAAACAGCGCGAAAACGACCAGACCGAGTAGAAATTTGTTGTTCCAAAACCCCTGCACAAAAGCCCTCCGTTCCGCCGCCCGCCGGATGCTTTCTCACTCAGTCGACATCCAAAAGCGAGTCCTTGAATTTCTCTAAGCGCTCCAGGGCAAGGCCCGCGCCTATCGCCACGCAGTCGAGAGGATTCTCCGCTATGCTCACATGAAGCCCGGTCTCCGCCGAAATGAGGCGGTCGATGCCGCGTATGAGGGCGCCGCCGCCCGTCAGCATCACACCGCGGGAGCATATGTCGGCCGCCAGCTCGGGGGGTGTGCGCTCAAGGGTCAGCTTTATGGCCTCCACGATATACTGCGCCGGCTCGAGCATGGCCTCACGGACCTCTTCCGGCTGCAGCGTAACGCTGGCCGGCAGACCGGTGGTTATGTCGCGCCCGCGCACGGTGATGCTCTCCTCGCCCTCGGTCGGATACACGGAGCCTATGGTTATCTTTATCTCCTCGGCGGTGCGCTCTCCTACGAGCACATTGTAGCGCCGCTTGACGTAGCTTGCTATAATCTCGTCCATCTTGTCCCCGGCCATGCGCACCGAATGCGATTCCACGATGCCGTTTAAGGATATGACGGCCACTTCGGTCGTGCCGCCGCCGATATCCACCACCATGCTGCCCACCGGCTCCGATACGGGGAGCCCGGCGCCTATGGCCGCCGCGAGCGGCTCCTCGATGATATAAACGTTCTTTACGCCCGCGCTCTGGGCGGTCTTTTCCACGGCGCGGTTCTCCACCGGGGTGACGCCCGTCGGCACGCCTATCATAACGCGCATACGCGAGAGCCTGCCGCCGCCGGCCCTGCGCAAAAGGGCGGCGAGAAGCGCGGCGGTGCGGTCGTAATCGGCGATAACGCCGTCGCGCAGGGGGCGCACGGCTATGACCGAGCCGGGCGTGCGGCCGAGCATTTCCTTGGCCTCCCTGCCCACGCGGAGCACGCGGCCGGAGCTTACCTCCACCGCGACCACCGAAGGCTCGCGCAGTATTATGCCCTTGCCTTTTTTATAAAAAAGGATGTTGGCCGTGCCGAGGTCTATACCTATGTCCTGATGAAACATAACGGGTCTCCTTTCAATACCGCAGCAGTATACCGTCTAAAAAAAGCGCGGTAATATGTAACCCGCGTCGTATTTCAAAAAACGGATATGCTGTCTTTGAGAGCTTTAGCGCGTGGACGCTTCCATGAACAAATTGATGTCGAACTCCTTTAGCAATAAATCGTATAACGCGGAAACCGGCAGGCCGACCACGTTGAAATAGTCGCCCTTTATGCTCTCGACAAGAAGCGCACCCGCGCCCTGTATGCCGTATGCTCCCGCCTTGTCGAGGGGTTCCCCGGACCGCAGGTAAAGGCCGAGCAGGGTCTCGTCGAGCGCCTTGAAGGCGACCTCGGTGCAGACCGTGCGCGAGGCGCTCCTACCCTCATAGCATACCGCAAGGCCGGTATAGACGCGGTGCGTCCTCCCCGAAAGGGTCCGGAGCATGCCGGCGGCCTCCTCTATATCGCGCGGCTTGCCGAGGATCCTGCCGTCTATCTCCACCACCGTATCGGCGGCGATCACCACGACGTCTTTGCGGGAGCCGGCCACCGCCAGGCATTTGCGCAGCGCCAGCTTTGGGGCGAGCGCTTCGGGCGGCATGGCGGACGGCGGCGTTTCGTCCACATCGGGGACGACCGTGTCAAAGCGAAGGCCGAGGCCCGCGAGCAGCTCGCTGCGCCGAGGCGAAGCCGACGCCAAAATCCACGAATGCAACCCTTCGCACTCCCCTCACCTACGCGAATTTCTTATAAGCCGCGAGCGCCGCCAGCACACAGATAACGACGGCGACGTTGAGGCGGACGCTGACGCCGAAGGTAAGGCGCACAACGCCCAGCTCCAACACCGCGGGGCTGTCGGCTGCCAAGCCGAAGCTCTGCCCGTAGGAAAGCCATGACAAAGCATCCAAGCGGTCGCCCAGCGAGCCCACAAGCCCGCCCAGCACCACGCCCGCCAGAATGAAGACGAGAAGGACGAAAAAACGCTTGTTCTCCCTCATATTGTACCCCCCGCGCGTTGTCTGTAAACAGTGCTTATGAGGTTTTCTTTAAACCCGGTCACCGGCCGGTCGAGCCAAAGCCGCCCTCTCCGCGTTCCGACGGCGAAAGGCTCTCCGTCTCCACAAGGCAAGCCGCCACCGCCGGGAGCACCAAAAGCTGCGCTATGCGGTCGCCGGGGCGTATGGTGTAAGGCTTGTCCGACACGTTGCACAGCCCCACGCGTATCTCGCCGCGGTAATCGCTGTCGATTACGCCTATGCCGTTGGACAAGGTGACGCCGTGCTTGACGCCGAGGCCGCTCCTTGCGGCGACGATGCCCACGGTGCCCGAAGGCAGCTCTACCGATATGCCGGTGGGTATGACGGCGAGCGAGCCCGGCGCGACGGTGACGTCACCGCTGCAGAAGGCGCGCAAATCGATACCGGCCGAGCCCTCCGTGGCGTAGGAGGGCATGGGCGCCTTGGCGCCGCTTTCGTCCGCCATGCGTTTTATCTTCACCTGCACCGAGGCTCCGGTCATAGCCGTTCCTCCCTTTAGTGCCGCGCACGGTTCTTTCATCCGCCGTTTTCGCCCTCCAAAAGGGCCAGCCTTGCGCGCAGCCTGTCGTTTTCGCGCATAAGCTCGTCGCACCGCATGCGGGCGTTCTGGCTCTCCAGTATGTATTCGCGTATCTGCTCGCGCATGTTCTGGGCCGCCTCCTGCTCGCGGGACGATATGTCGCAGTACTCCAGAGCCGTCATGAGCGCGGCCGCGGCCACCGACACCTTTGTGCTTTGGCGCATAATCTGCCGCATACGCTCCTCCACCAGGCTGACGACCGAATCAAGGCGGGCTTTGTCCTCCGTAGCGACGACGCACCCTATGCCGCACACGTCTATATCATAGGTCTGTTCGCTGTCCATACGATATCCCTCCTGACGCTCCCTCGGCACGGCCGGCGCAATGCCAAACGTTTTGCAGTCCAAACGCCGCTTGCCGAAGCGGCCGTTTCCGGTTGTTCAAATCCAATCTATTATACAACAATTTTCGCGAAAAGGGTATAGCTTTTGCAAAAATAATTGGACAAAGACAAAGCCGCGCCCTGCCGAAAAGCTCCCCAAATCTGGGGTGCCGCCTTCCTACTCGATTACCACGGCCGTTCCCGACGCCGTGACCATCAGCATATTGTTGCCCTGGCCGAGCACCTCATAATCCACATCCACTCCCACGACGGCATTTGCGCCCATTTGGGCGGCCCTGCCTGCCATTTCCGAGATGGCACTGCCTCTGGCTTCTACCAATTCACCCTCGTACGACCCAGACCTTCCGCCGAAGAAGTTGGAAAGACCCGCCCGAAAGTCCTTGATAAAATCCACGCCGCTTATTACCTCGCCGAACACGACGCCCTTGTATTCCACAATCCTTCTTCCCTCTATGGTGGGCGTAGTAGAGATAAGCACGTTAACTCCTCCTATTTGAACCTGACCGCCGTGCCGTAAGCTATCACTTCGGCGGCGCCCGCCATTATCGACGCCGACGCATAGCGGATGTTGACGACCGCGTCGGCTCCCAGCGACTCGGCCTCCTCGACCATGCGCTTTGTCGCCAGAGCACGCGCTTCGCTCATCATCTGGTTGTAAGCCTTCAGCTCGCCACCTACAAGTGTCTTGAAAGCCTGGGTGATGTCCCGCCCGATGTTTTTGGTCTGGATGGTGCTCCCCTTGACGAGGCCGAGCATCTCAAGCTCTTTGCCGGCGATATAATCAGTATTTACCAAGATCATCCTCTTCACCCTTCTTTATCTCAATTATTCTTTCCACAAGCACAAAGACGCTCACGCCCATCAGCCCAAGACCCACCGCAGCGCCTATGATTTTTGCAGCAAGCGGCAACGGGGACAGCACACAAAAGAATATGTGCGCCACAAACGCGGCAGCTAAAAGCACCGTGACCGCGACAGGCGCTATAAGCTTTTTGTACTCCACACCATCACCTCGTTTTTGATACGGCGGCAAATGTAAGGATAAGAAAAAGAGATAGGCCCAAGTCTATCTCATTATAGCATATATTCCCGCCGAAAAAAAGTGCCGGCAGCAAAAATAATAGACGATTACCGGTTACGGAGAAGCTTTATGTAAAACATCTTCTTAAGCGGCTTAGGTAAAGCCGCCATGACAAGCTGTGCGGCGCATGCCACCAAAAAATCGAGCGGGCTTGCAAAGCCTATCCGCATGGCGTGGTACCGCGTCCGTATAAAGGCGGCCGTGTTGCTGAGGTTTCCGCGGCGGCTGTAGGTGTCGTCGGTTAGCCGGTAATACACGAGGCTCTCGTCGACGTTCATTGCCTTCGCGCCGTTATGCAGCATGCGTATATACAGGTCGTAATCCTCGCACCGCCTTAAGTTCATGTAGCCGCCCGCTTTAAGCGCCGCCTGCTTGCGGTATATGACCGTCTGGTTGTTGAAGGGCGCCCTGCGCCGCGCGAACCGGACTATCTCGTCGTGGTTTACGGGCACGATGCGGTCGGCCACGGGGTTTTTTACATCCCCCATAAACTCCGTAATCTGCGAACCGACTATATCGAGGCTCCCGTCTGTTAAAAACTGCTCCATCTGACGCTCGCAGCGGTGGCTTTTGGCGATGTCGTCGGCATCCATCTTGGCCACGTACTCGCAGGTGCAGGCGGCCAGCCCTTTGGCGGCGGCGGCGCCTACGCCCTCGTTTTTCTCAAGCTCGACGATGCAGAAAAGCCCGGGATGGCTCGAGACCGCCTCGTCGATTACCGCCTCCAGCTCGGGCGGCAGCCTGCCGTCCTTGACGAGCACAAACTGGGCAGGCGGCAGCGTCTGGCCGAGCATGCTGGAAAGGCTCAGCTTCAGATGCTCCGGCTTCTCCTTCCGGTAAACCGACATGAGCACGGAATATTTCATCTGCTTAAGCTCTGGCTTTGGCCCTGTCGGCACAAGGCCGGAAACGCCCTTGGATCGCGCGGTTTTCGTATGCATGAGTACCCTCCGTCAGTCCTTCTGGTAGCCGTCCCGGCCGTCGTTTACAAAGCTATGCTCGACAAAGGCCACGCCGCTGCCCCGGTACGCGTTTTGCTTTATCTCAAAGCTGCGCTTGTTTAAAAATCCCACGGATATGGCCGAATCGTTATCCCACAGCTCGCCGGAGAGGTAATACCTGCCCTCCAGCATATTGTCGGTCTTTATGCGTATGAAAAGGCTGTGCTCGCCTATGGCGGCGTCCAGCGCCTTGGACTCGTCGCGCTTGTCGCTCGCGAATATCACGCGCTTTTCGGCGTCGAACACGGTGAATCCGAAGAGCAGGCGCCGGATGTTGGTCTTGACAATGTACTTGAAATGCACGCAAAGCTCGTCTCCCACGTTGAATACCGAGCATTTTTTGCCCTGGCTGTCGCAGAGCCTCGCGTCCTTTACGTCGAAAAGGTCGCGCTTGGATACGACGACAGGTTGCTTACCGCCGCCTGCGCCCGGGACCTCCTTGAGCTTCGCCTTTTCCTCCCTCAGAAAATTCTCGTACCGGGCCACGACCTCGCCGATATCCCCGTAATCCACAAGCTCTCCCTGGTTCAGCCACATCGCCTTGGTGCAGAAGGCCTTTACCGTAAACAGCGAATGGCTGACGAAAAGTATGGTCTTGCCCTGCAGCCTGAACTGCCTCATTCTCTCTATGCATTTAAGGCGGAATATGTCATCCCCCACTGCCAGCACCTCGTCTATCACGAGGATGTCGGGGTCTACGCTTACGGAAATGGCGAAGCCCAGTCTGGCCCGCATGCCGCTCGAATAGGTGCGCACCGGCTCGTTTATATGCTCGCCTATGTCGGCGAAGGCCACTATGCTTTCAAGGCGCTTTCTTATCTCCTTTCGGGGTATGCCCATGGTCAGCGCCTTCAGGTAGATGTTCTCTATGCCCGTCAGGTCCATGTCAAAGCCGGAGGTCAGCTCCAGCATGGCCGATATCCTGCCCTGCACGCTCACCTCGCCGCGCGTCGGGCTCGTGACGCCGGCGATAATCCTTAAAAGGGTGGATTTGCCCGACCCGTTCTTGCCAAGGATGGCGATTACCTCGCCCTTCGGGAAATCGGCCGTTATATCCTTTAACGCCGTGAATTCCCTGTAATGCCGGCCTCCTGTGAACACGTCCCACATCCTGAGAAGGGGGGTGGAATACAGCTTGTAGGCCTTTGTGACGCCCCTGACGCTGATGGCGGTCTGCACTGCTCCTTCCCCCTTCTAAAGAATATCGGCGAATTCCTTTTCCAGGCGCTTGAAAAGATGAGCGCCCGTCAGCAGGAACACAAGCAAAAACGCCCAGAAATAGGCCGTCCATTTAAGGTTTTCAAAAAACCACCGCTCGTAAATGAACACGTTGCGGTACCCGTCCACGATATACGCGACGGGGTTAAGCCTGATGACAAACCGTAGCCCTGCGGGTATCATATCGGCCTTCCACAGGATGGGCGTAATCCAGAAGAAAACCTGAATGGCCGATTTAAGCATGTGCTCAAAATCGCGGCTTACGGCGGAGCAGGCGGAAAAGAAGACGGAAACCGCCCACATCATGGCAAAAAGGCACAGCATGTAATACGGCAGCTGCAGAAGGTAAACCCCCACCCCGAAGCCCGAAAACGCGAAAACGGCCACCGTTACCACCGCCAGGGCCAGATGTACGAAAAACAGGTGCAGCACCGTAAAGGTCGGGATGGTGGAAACGGGAAACACCGCCCTTGTTATGAGATGGCGGTTTGACACCAGGGCATGTCCGCACGAGCTAAGCACGTCGGCTACGAAAAACCACGGCAAAATGCCTGCCAAAAGCCAGAGGATAAAGGGCGCTTCGTCCATGGGGCGGTTTCCCCTTATCCCGAGCTGTATGCCGAACCAGTAGACCGAAACAAACACCGCCGGCCTCACCACGGCCCACAAAACCCCGATGGTAGAGCCGCTGTACCGCTTCCGGAGCTCCAGCGCGGCCATGGACAAGGTCTGGCCGGCGAATTGAATGTTCACTGAAACCATACTGCAGAGAGCCTTAAACGCGGTAAACATGCCTGCGACCATCCTTTCTGCGCCGTTTCGACTATAGCCCAATTCGGCAGTTTTGTCAAGTCCGGCAGCCTCTTCGCCGCCCCGGCGAAGAGGCTGCCCGCGCAAATCTTACGCCGTGCGGCCGCGCAATCACGCGGCACAATGCCCGACCGCGCGGGAAGGCTGCGGCGCGCCTTGACTTTGGAGCGTGCGTTTGGGTATAATGGGGATTGGCCGCCGGTTTTTCAATTATTTCCCGGCGTCCTGAAAGGTCTGAACAGCTACGTTTATGCCACGTTTTGTAAAACGCTTTTTTAAGAGCCTTCTCCTTAATATTGTGCTGCCCGCCGCTTACAAATGGCACAGCCGGCGCCCCGTCGAGCCGAAAAAATGCGTTTTCGCCGACGCGCGCTCGTCCGAAATGCCCGAGAGCATGCGGCTCATGCATGAAAAATGCATCGCCGAGGGGCTTTGCGTTCGCCGCTTTCTTCTGGATTTCGGCGCGTGCGGCCCGTTTACGCTCATGGCGCACATACTCCGCTTCATGAAAGAATACGCGACGGCGGGCCTTGTGTTTGTCTGCGACTTTTATCTGCCTCTGTACGGCTGTGCGAAAAGGCCGGAAACGGTCGTCGTGCAGCTTTGGCACGGCTGCGGCGCTTTGAAGAAATTCGGGCACTCCACGCCTGACGACATGCCCGCCTACCTCTCGAAAAAGGGACATACCAACTATTCGCTGGCGCCCGTATCGGCGCCCGCCGCCGTACCGCATTTCTGCGAGGCCTTTCGCGCGGGGACCGACGTCGTAAAGCCCCTGGGCGTCAGCAGGACCGATGTGCTGTTCGACAAGCCGTCCCTTGAAAAGCGCCGGGCGGATTTTCTCAGGCGCCACCCCGAGGCAAAGGGCAAAAAGGTGCTGCTGTACGCCCCGAGCTTTCGCGGCGACGCGTCCGACCCCGCGCCGTTTCCCCTGCCTGATTTTGCGCGGATGACCGACGCGCTGGGCGGGGAATACGCGCTGCTTGTAAAGCTTCATCCGCTCATGCACAAAAAGCGCGCGCTGGCAGGCCGCCCGCTCGGCGGTTTCATCGACTGCGGCGGGGAGGACAGCCTGACCCTCCTGTACGCCGCGGATATCCTGGTGACCGATTATTCCTCCATACTCTTCGAGCACGCGCTTTTGGGAAAGGCCGTTTACATTTACGCGCCCGATTACGACAAATACGCCGGCGTGAGGGGCTTTTACATCGATTACACCCGCTGCCTGCCGTGCCCGGTATGCAAAACGACGGACGAGCTGATAGACGCTGTCAAAGGCGTGGGCGGCTACGATTACCAAAAGCTTTCCGCCTTTGCCAGCGCCTATATGTCGTCCTGCGACGGCCGCGCCACCGAGAGGATATTCGAAAATGCCGTAAGGTTGTCGGAGGCCGCGCTGAAACGCCCCTCAAAAACAGGGCCTTGAGGAAAATCGGCGAAAGGGATAAACAAAAGGCAAAAAAGCTCCCATAATGCCGTCGCTATATAAAGGACATAGAGGTTTTTTGAGGTAAACCCTTCTTTGCCGCGCTTTCAAACGGGCGCGGCTTAATTTTCGCGCTTTTCCCCGTCCGAAAGCCTTGCGCGCAAAAGCGCCTGTATCTTCTGGGGGTTTCCCTTGCCGCGTGTCTTTGCCATCATGCGGCCCACCAGGGCCTGGAGCGCCTTCTCCTTGCCCTTTTTAAAATCCACCACCGAGCGCGGGTTCTCGGCGAGCACCTCGTCCACAAGGCGCGCAAGCTCGCCCTCGTCGCTCACCTGCTCCAGCCCCCGCTCGGCGACAATAAGCGCCGGGTCGCGGTCGTTTTCCCACATCTCCGAAAGCAGCAGCTTGGCCACGCTGCTGTTGATGCGTCCCTCGCCCGACAGCGTCGCAAGGGCAGCCATATGTTCCGGAGAAACGGGGATATCGGCGCTCTCCGGCGGCAGAAGGCGGAATACCTCGGTGATGATGAGGTTCGCTAAAAGCTTGGGGTAGGCCGTTAAGGCCGCGCTCTTTTCAAAATAGTCGGCGATACCCCGGTCGCTCACAAGCTGCTCGGCGTCGTAGGCCGAAATCCCGTACCGGCTCACATACGCCTTCTTGCGCGCGTCGGGCAGCTCCGGTATCTCCGCCAAAAGGGCGCTTTTAAGGTCGTCGCTCACCGTTATGGGCGCAAGGTCGGGGTCGGGAAAATACCGGTAGTCGTGCGCGTCCTCCTTTTTGCGCATGGAATAGGTTTTGCCGCTGGCCTGGTCGTAGCGGCGAGTCTCCTGCACTACCTTCTCGCCCGCCTTGATAAGCTTAATCTGCCTGTCGGCCTCGTATTCTATGGCCTTGGTGATAAACTGGAAGGAGTTAAGGTTCTTCATCTCCGTGCGGGTGCCGAACGCCTTCTCGCCTCGCCGGCGCACCGAGAGGTTGACGTCGCAGCGCAGCGAACCCTCGTTCATGCGGCAGTCGGACACGCCGGCATAAAGCAGGATGGCGCGCAGCTTGGTAAGGTAGGCGCGCACCTGCGCCGCCGAGCGCAGATCCGGCTCGGACACTATCTCGATAAGCGGGACGCCGCAGCGGTTGTAGTCGATGAGCGTGCCGCCGCCCTCCTTGTGAATGAGCTTGCCGGCGTCCTCCTCTATGTGTATGCGGGTTATGCCGATGCGCTTTAGCCCGTCCTCGGCCTCTATATCCAGGTACCCGCCGGTGCAAAGCGGCAGGTCGTACTGGGATATCTGGTAGGCCTTTGGAATGTCGGGGTAGAAATAATTCTTGCGGTCCTGCTTGCCGTAAGCGGTGATGGAGCAGTTTGTCGCAAGCCCCGCCTTCACCGCGTAGCGCACCACCTGCTCGTTTAATACCGGCAGTGTGCCTGGCATACCTATGCATATGGGGCAGCACTGGGTGTTGGGCTCGGCGCCGAAGGCGGTCGAGCAGCCGCAGAATATCTTGGATTCGGTCTTTAATTCCACATGCACCTCAAGGCCGATGACTACTTCAAAATCAGCGTCCACAGCGCGTCCCTCCTCATTCTATGCCCGCGGGCGATGCCGCGGCGCGCCGCCCGCTTTGCGCGGCGCTAAAGCGTACGCCGGCGTCCTGCTCAAAGGCGTAGCCGGCCCGAAGTATATCCGCCTCCGCAAAGGCGCGCCCGATAAGCTGCATACCTATGGGAAGGCCGTCGGGGTCGGCGCCGCAGGGCAGCGACAGCGCCGGCAGCCCCGCGATATTCACCGGCACGGTGTAGATGTCGCCCAGATACATCTGAAGCGGGTCGCCGATCTTTTCTCCGAGGCGGTAGGCCACCGTCGGCGTGACGGGCGAAAGGATGATATCGTGCTGGGAAAGCACCCTCTCGTAATCCCTCACCACCAGCGTGCGCACCTGAAGCGCCTTCTTGTAATAGGCGTCGTAATAGCCGGAACTAAGCGCGAAGGTGCCAAGCAGTATGCGGCGCTTGACCTCGCGGCCGAAGCCCTCGCTGCGGGTGCGACGGTAGAGGCTGTCGATATCCTCGTAATCGTCGCTGCGGTAGCCGTATTTCACGCCGTCGAAGCGGGCGAGGTTGGACGACGCCTCGGCGCTGGATATCACGCAATAGGCGGGCAGTGCGTAGGCAAGCGACGGCATGGACACCTCGCTTATGCGCGCGCCCAGCCTCTCGAAGCGGCGCGCCGCGTCCATGACCGACGCCTTCACGTTTTGGCACAGCCCCTCGCCGAAAAACTCGACGGGCAGCGCTATGCGCAGGCCCTTTATATCCTCGCCCAGCCGCGCCGTAAAATCGGGGTATTCCCGGTCGAGGCTGGTGGAATCGCCCTTATCGTGGGCGGCTATGACGTTAAGCACCAGCGCGGCGTCGCGCACGTCCCTCGTTATGGGGCCTATCTGGTCGAGCGAGGAGGCGAAGGCCACAAGCCCGTTGCGTGACACCGAGCCGTAGGTCGGCTTGAGTCCCACCACGCCGCAGAAGGCCGCGGGCTGGCGGATGGAGCCGCCCGTGTCCGACCCGAGGGCGAAGGCCGCCTCAAGCGCGGCGACGGCCGCCGCCGCGCCGCCCGAGCTGCCTCCCGGCACGCGGCTCGGGTCGCGTGGGTTGCGCGTTTTCTTGAAGTAGGAGCTCTCGGTCGTGGAGCCCATGGCAAACTCGTCCATGTTGAGCTTGCCCAGCATTACCGTCCCCGCCTCGCGCAGCCGCTTTATCACAAACGCGTCGTAGGGCGGGACGAAATTTTCAAGCATTTTGGAAGCGCAGGTCGTGCGCACGCCCGCGGTGCATATGTTGTCCTTTACGCCGGCGGGAACGCCCGCAAGCGGCGGCAGCTTTTCCCCCGCGCGGCGGGCTGCGTCCACCTTGTCGGCGTCGGCCAGGGCGGCCTTAGGCGTCAGCGTAAGATACGCGCCTATGTCGCCGTCCGTTTTCTCTATGGCGTCAAAATACGCCGCCGCGGCCTCGCGGGCGGACACCTCCCCGGCCTTAAGGGCTTTTGAAAGGTCCGCCGCCGTCAGGGCGGTAATCTCGCTGTTTTTTGTCTTTCCCATACATGTTCATTCCTTTCGCTCGGGGCGGGTGGCAAAGGGAGCGCCGCGCGTCCTTATGCATCCCGCGTCCCGTCCTACCCCTCCACAACCTTTGGGACATAGAGGTACCCGCCCTCCTTAGACGGCGCGTTTTGTAAAAGCGTGTCGCGGTCGTACGACGGTACGCGCTCGTCGGCGCGCAGCACGTTCTCGATGGGCGCCACATGGGCGGTTACGGGTACGCCCTCCGTGTCGAGACCCGCAAGCTCGTCCGCAAAGGCTACGATGGCCTCCAGCTCTGCGCGTATGGCCTCCTTCTCCGACTCGTCAAGCGAGAGCAGCGCAAGGTCCGCCACGTTGTCGACGTCGATGCGCGGGGCATTGCGGGCCGACCGGCGCTTTCCGCCGGCGTCCGTCCCGCCGCCCGCCGCGCCCGTAAGGTTAAGCTCCGCAAGCTGGGCCTCGTCCACAAAGCCGGGGGCCCCCGTCATGGGGCATGACGCGTCGCGCGCCTTCGGGAAGGCTATAATATCGCGCAGGCTGTCGGCGCCCGCCATGAGCATGACCAGCCTGTCAAGCCCGAAGGCAAATCCCCCGTGGGGCGGCGTGCCGTAGCGGAAGGCGCCCATCATGAACCCGAACCGTTCCTCGGCCTCCTCTTTGGAAAACCCTAAGGCCTCGAACATCCTCTGCTGTACCTTCCGGTCGTAGATGCGCAGGCTGCCGCTTCCGAGCTCCACGCCGTTTAATATGAAATCATAGGCCTGGGCGCGCACCCGGCCGGGGTCGGTCAAAAGATACGGCAAATCCTCCGGATAAGGCATGGTGAAGGGGTGGTGCATGGCTATCCAGCGCCCCTCCTCGGCAGAGTATTCGAACTGCGGGAAATCGGTTACGATTAAGAAGCTGTACTCGCCCTTCTTCCTAAGCCCCAAAAGCTCGGCGAGGTCGAGCCGCAAGCCTCCCAGCGTGCGGCGTACCGTAGAAAGCGAGTCGGCGCAGAACAGTATGAAATCCCCCGCCTTTGCGTCCATTGCGGAAAGCAGGCCGGAAAGCTGCTTTTCCGATAAATACTTGGTCAGGATGGAATATATCTCGCCGTTTTCGCGCACGGCTATCCACGCCATGCCCTTTGCACCGTAGCTTATCGCCTTTTTGGTCAGCTCCTCGATCTCGCCGCGCGTAAAGCCGGCGCAGCCCTTGGCGTTGATAGCGCGGACGACGCCGCCCGCGTCCAGAGCCTTGCGGAACACCTCGAAGGAGCAGCCGCGCAAAAGCTCCGTGAGGTCGACGATGGGCAGCCCGAAGCGCAGGTCGGGCTTGTCGCTGCCATAGGTGTCCATTGCCTGCCGCCATGTAAGGCGCAAAAACGGTTCCCCAAAACGAATGCCCAGCATTTTATCAAAGACGTGCTTGAAAAGCCCCTCAAGCTCATTCAGGATATGCTCCTGCTTTACAAAGGAAAGCTCCATATCCACCTGGGTAAATTCCGGCTGCCTGTCGGCGCGCAAATCCTCGTCGCGAAAGCAGCGTGCCACCTGATAATACCTGTCTACGCCGCCGACCATGAGAAGCTGCTTGAATATCTGCGGCGACTGGGGCAGCGCGTAGAAGGCGCCGGGATGCAGGCGGCTGGGCACCAGATAATCGCGCGCGCCCTCCGGCGTGCTTTTTGTCAGCATGGGCGTCTCGACCTCCACAAAGCCCCGCCGGTCGAGGTATTCGCGTATCACCTTAAGCGTTTGGTGGCGAAAGCGCAGGTTCCTTATCATAGCCGGGCGGCGCAGGTCCAAAAACCGGTACCGCAGGCGCAGTTCCTCGCGCACCGACGCGCCGTCATCCAGCGAAAACGGCAACGTATCGGCCTGCGAGAGCACCTCCATCCGCTGTGCCCGCAGCTCGATGGTCCCCGTCTCGAGCCTCGGGTTCAAGGTGTCCTCCCCCCGCAGCTCGATTTGTCCGCTTACCGCTATGACCGATTCAATGCGGAGCGACTCGGCCCGCTCAAATTCCGCAGCCGAGATGTTTTTTTGGTCGAACACCACCTGCAGCGTGCCCTCCCTGTCGCGCAGGTCTATGAATATCACGCCGCCCATATCGCGCTTGTGCTGCACCCAGCCCATGACGGTGACCGCCCTGCCTATATCCTTTTCGCGCAGCGACCCGCAGTAATCTGTTCTTTCAAGCTCCATCGAAATCAATCCTCCGGTCTTTGGCCACAACCCGCCCGCTTACGGCGGGCAAGGCTCTGATAAAGGGTTCAAAAAAAGCAGCCCGTTCCCCCTTTTCATGGGGCGAAAGGCTGCTGCTTTCCGCGGTGCCACCCAAATAAGCCGCAAGCGCGGCTCTCTCAGCCGGCACAAGCCGTGTAAAGCGGGTCATGCCGACCGGCTGTAACGCGCCGGACGCGTCTGAGCCTACTTGCCGAAGGGCTTTCGGTCAGAGGCTCGGGGGGGTTCTTCGTCCGCGCGTTTGTACCGGCCTTCCCACCCCCGCCGGCTCGCTTTGACACCCAATCGCGGCTTACTCGTCCCGTCATCGCCTTTGCTGGTCTTGCATTGATAGTATACTGAGTATTATTTTAATACAGGTTTCCCCGTTTGTCAAGAATTCATGCGCGCCGAGTCGGGAAAAATTTGTAAAAACCGGTGATGGCGGCAATGTTTGTTCTTTTCTCAACCTTGCCTTTTTCTGTTCAAGCCTGAGCCTCTGACAAACTTAATGTAACTCATGTAGCCGGCAATAAAGCTAAGGGTTGAATTAAACTTGTCAATCACTTCCTACACCAAAACTGC